>Ga0209512_1000120_pt1 | contig 173439 bp, 143 predicted proteins | sample frozenSSSSmetaG_FD_184142 | JGI IMG/M metagenome (GOLD analysis project Ga0209512, IMG submission 184142) | Glacier valley bacterial and archeal communities from Borup Fiord, Nunavut, Canada, to study Microbial Dark Matter (Phase II) -... | ecosystem: Environmental > Aquatic > Freshwater > Ice... | reverse complement strand
GTATTGCCAGCGACGCCAGGCGGCGCGGCAAAGTTATTCACAACCGTCGGCGACTGAGGGCCGCCAGAGGCCCTCTTGCCCGCCGGTCGTTGAATAACTTTGGAAACGGTAACAGCTACCGCTTTCGACGGACTCGGTGGCACAGGCGTGACAGGAAATGTCCGAATGCGGGAGCCGGTAATCCTTGGCCAGCCGTTCAGCTCGCCCACACCACACGCCATTCGAAAGCCACAGCTTCCCGCAGCAGCACTCCAAAAAACGCTCCGAGGGTCACAATCTAGAATGCAGATCCTTACCAGAAATCAGCTCCGCTTCATGCGAAAGCCCCGTCTCCAACCAACTAGCCCGACGATTCATTTGACGGCGGGCGCAGCGCTGCACACCTAGCAGCATGCTCCTCAACCACGGCATCCATCTCGGCTACTGCACCAACATCCACCGCGGCGAAACGTGGGAGGAAACCTGGAGCGGCCTCAAGAACTACACCCTCCGGGTCAAGGATCGCGTCAGCGGCGGCAAGCCCTACGGCATCGGCCTCCGTCTCAGTCAGCAGGCGGCGGTGGAACTCAGCGCTCCGGGAAAAATCGACGAATTCAAAGCCTGGCTGGATGCCAACAACTGCTACGTCTTCACCATCAACGGCTTCCCCTACGGCTCCTTCCACGGCACCCGCGTCAAAGAACAGGTCTTCAAGCCGGACTGGAGCACCACGGAGCGCCTGACCTACACCAACCTCCTCTTCGACATCCTCGCTCAGTTGCTTCCACCCGGCGTCAGCGGCAGCGTGAGCACCCTGCCCGGCTCCCACAAAACCTTCGGCGTCGGTGCCGACGAACTGCAGGCCATTTTCACCAACCTGCGCCTCTGCCGCGAGCACATCGAAAAAGTCGCCACCAGCAGCGGTCACGACCTGCACCTCGGCCTGGAACCCGAACCCCTCGGCCTGTTTGAAACCAGCGGCGAGACCCTCAAGTTTTTCGGCCTCTACCTCGACCGCAATCCCCGCGACCGCGACTTTTTCAAATTCGTGGGCCTCAACTACGACACCTGCCACCTCGCCATCGAGTTCGAAGATGCCGAAAAAGCACTCTCGCGCATCACCGGGGCAGGCATTCGGCTCAGCAAGCTCCACTTCAGCTCGGCACTCAAACTGAAGCCCACGCCTGAAAATATCGCCCAACTGCCTGCTTTCGATGAACCGGTCTACTTCCACCAAGTCATCGCCAGCTACGGCAAGGATGAACCGCTGCGCCGTTTCAAAGACCTGCCCGATGCCCTTCAGTTTGCCCAGGCCAATCCCGGCATCCTTGGGGAGGAGTGGCGCGTGCATTTCCACATCCCCATCCATGCCCAGCCCGGCGGCGGCTTTGACAGCACCCGGGATCACTTGATCGGCGCCATGGACTGGCTGGCCAAAAATCCCACCAAATGCCAGCATATCGAGATGGAAACCTACACCTGGGAAGTCCTGCCGCTGGAGATGCGCAGCGGAGATGTGGTGGATCAGCTGGTACGGGAATATGATTGGACGCTGGGAGAGATGCGAAACCGGGCGCTCGCCCCCGTTTGAGAGGGAAAATCCCCTTGCACCGGGGCGCATCCATCGGAAGTCTGGCACTCCCAATTTCCCCACATGCAATCCCTCTGGAACGACCAAGAAGCCGCCACTTTCGGCACCGATCTGCTCGGACAACGCGTTTACACCTCCCGTCTGCTCGGCCGGAATCCCGCCCTCGTCCTGCACGGCGGCGGAAATACCTCTGTCAAGGTCACGGAGCAGGACTTCTTCGGTGATCCCGTCAATCTCTGCTACGTCAAAGGCAGCGGCTGGGATCTCGCCACCATCGAGCGCGCCGGCTTCTCCCCTGTTCGCATGGAGGCGCTGATCAAGATGTCCCAACTCGCCACCATGAGCGATGAGGACATGGTGCTGCAGCAGCGTGCGGCCATGACCAACCCCAACGCTCCAGCCGCCAGCATTGAGGCGATCCTGCACGCCATCCTGCCCTTCAAGTTTGTCGATCACAGCCACGCCAACGCCATTTCCGCCCTCACCTGCAACGCCGACGGCGAAGCCCGCGTGAAGGAAATCTACGGCAATCGGGTCATCATCGTCCCGTATGTGATGCCCGGCTTCATTCTGGCCAAAACCATCGCCGACCTTATCGCAGGTCGCGATCTGCGTCAGGAAGGCATCCAAGGCATGGCACTGCTCAAGCACGGCCTCTTCACCTTCGATGACGATGCCCGCAAGAGCTATGAGCTGCACATCGAGATGGTGACGATGGCAGAGGACTACCTCGCTAAAAAAGGTGCCCAAGCAGCCACAGCTGCAGCCACGGAGGATCTCATGGATCTGGCGAAATTGCGCCAGGCCGTCTCCAAACGCCGTGGCTTCCCACAGATCGCTCGCCTCAATGCGTCCCCGGAGGCCGTGGGATATGCCAATCTCGCCACCGTGGCAGATTTCGGCACTCGCGGCCCCCTGACCCCGGATCACAGCATCCGCACCAAGCGCGCCCCCGCCTTCATCAGCGCAGACCTCGATGCCAGCGTTCAGCAATACGCAGACGACTACGCCGCTTACTTCCAGCGCCACGCCAGCGGCCAGACCATGCTCGATCCCGCGCCCCGTTTCGCCATCTGGCCAAACCACGGCGTCGTCAGTTTTGGCGACACCCTGAAGGACGCCAAAATCGTCGCCGACATCGCCGAATCGACCGCTGCCACGGTGCAGCTCGGCGAATCAGTCGGTGGCTGGCAGCCCCTGACAGAAAAAGACATCTTCGAAATCGAATACTGGGATCTGGAGCAGGCCAAACTGCGCAAAGGCCCCGCACGCAAGGTTCATCAGGGCAAAGTCGCCCTCGTCACCGGCTGCGCCGCCGGCATTGGCTTCGCCATCGCTGAATCACTCGCCGAGCAGGGCGCGCAGGTCGTCGGACTCGATATCGACAAGGACATCCCCGACATCATGAAGAAGATCGGCGGCATCGGCATCGTGGTGAACCTCACCGAAGACAAACCGGTGCAGGACGCGATCGATTTCACCGTGCGCGAGTTCGGCGGCATCGACATCGTCGTCAGCAACGCCGGCATCTTCCCGAAAAACGATCACCTTGATGCCATGGCCCAGGGTGACTGGGATCGCACCATCATGATCAACCTCACCAGCCATCAGAAGCTGATGAACAAGGTCATCCCGTTTGTGAAGCAGGGCATCGATGCCAGCATCATCTTCGTCGGCAGCCGTAATTTCAAAGCCCCAGGCCCCGGAGCCTCCGCCTACTCCTGCTCCAAGGCTGCACTCACGCAGCTCTGCCGCGTTGCCGCCCTTGAACTGGCCCCGCACAAAATCCGCGTCAACATCGTCCACCCAGACGCCGTTTTCGACACCAAGCTCTGGACCCCCGAAGCCCTGCAAAAGAGCGCCACTCGCTACGGCATGACCATCGAGGAGTACAAGACCAAGAACCTCATGAAGGTGGAGATCAAATCCAAGGACATCGGCAACATGGTCAGCGCCATGGCCTCCCCCTTGTTCGCAAAAGTCACCGGTGCTCAGATCCCCGTGGACGGCGGAAATGACCGCGTGATTTAACATTGGAAAGGGGCGAGCCATGACATTGCCAGAACTCCCCCTCTCCACCCCATCGCTGCTCTTCCCGGCGATCTCGCTGCTCATGCTGGCCTACACCAATCGCTTCCTCGGCCTGGCCGCCGTGGTGCGCGGACTGCATGCAAATTGGCAGACCACGCAGGAGCCCATGCTGCTGGCGCAAATTCAGAGCCTGCGGAAACGCATTCAAATCATCAAGCACATGCAGACCGCAGGCGTGCTGAGCCTGATGTTTTGCGTGGCCAGCACCACCCTGCTGTTCTTCAAGCAGCAGACGGAAGGACAGATCACCTTCGGAGTGAGCCTGATTCTAATGCTCGCGTCTTTGACCCTCTCACTCGTGGAAATCCAAATGTCCGGCACAGCGTTGGACATGCAACTCCGAGACGTGAAGTGCCGGGAGCAGTAAGCAGGCTCAAAAAGCCCCATGCGGTTAACTCGCCGAGATCGGATCTTTGATGATGCGGCGCAGCAGCGGGAACAGGGCGTCCTCGCATTCCTTGCGCTTGAAGCGCAGCTGGCGCTTCACCAGTGGATTGCCAAACATGCGGTGGCTGTCCGCCACACGTCCTTCAAGGATGTCCAGCCACGTCGCGTTGGACGCATCCAGCGCCGCCGCAAGGCTTTGATCCAGCACCGGCATTCGCAGCACCAGATCCTGCGGGCGGATGATTTCGTCCAGCAGTTCGGAGGAGACCGGGCCGTCTTTCAGACTGACGACCACTATGGAGGGAGCATCGCCGAAGATGGCAGAGCGCCACTGCTTGATGGCAGGCAGCGTGGCGGCCTTCGCTGTCACCGGATGAATCGGCAGCCAGTGCAGCCCGTCATCTTCACGCAGACTCTGGATGATCTCAGGGTTCAGATCACGCCCCAAAATGTCCTGGCAGCTCGCTGGCAAGTCCGCGAGAACCAGTTTCCCATCCATCGCCGTTTCCACGATGCGACGCATGGAGTCGATGTTGTCGATGGGCATGGACTCAATCTTGTTGGGTGAAATCTTCTGAAAATCCCGATTCCCCAGAGCATCGCAGTCGAACATTGCCACGTCATCACGCGTCTCAAAGTTGGCAAGTTCGTAAATAAGGCGGGCAATGGTGCTCTTGCCGGTGCCTCCGCTGCCAGCGGTGATAAGGATCATCTTCATAGGGTGTTGCGGTAGCTTATCGAGTGATTGGTTAAAAGGAAAAATGGAAGATGATTGCATACTTTCTTCCACCAGAGGAGTTTGCGCATCCGTTTCCCGGGGCAAATGTGACAATATTGGTACGCGAGGTGCTGCCCGCGTGACAGGCTCGGCGGGTGCAGGCCGCTGGCTGACGGCACGTCCCACCCGCTGAAAAGCATTCCCCAGATAACAAAAGAATTGCCCCGGCAGCTCCCGATTGCCAACAGACTCCATATTATAGCCAGACAGACTGAAAGTGCCATCCTGCAGCGTCTGCCAAAGGCGGCTGAGCTGTTCATCAACATCGCCCCGCAGATCCGAAAAGGGTTTGCCAGGCTCCACCGCTTCCCGGATGACCACCGGAGACCGTCCCAAAGTCAAACAGTCAGCAGCAGACTCCAACGCCACCGTGAACTCCGCCAGACTGTCGAGGCGGATGTCCAGCATCTTGGAATCATTCGCACTTTCCCGCAGCCCAGGAAGGCGCAGCAAAATATGCTCAGGATCCAGCGCCAGCCCCAGCACCGGCACGGCAGCCGCCTGCTCACGCAGGCGATTGTGCAGCATCAAAACTTCGATCTCAGTCAACCTGTTCCGGTGAGCCAGCAGGCGGGAAAGTCGAACCGAGATCACAGGCATCCGCGATCCCTCTGTGCGCCCATATACATGCGGAGTGGTCCTCTGAAACGGCAGCAAAGGATGCCAGCGCTCATTGGCAAAAAGCTGCGACATCATGTTGGAGCCGCGCAATCCGCGCGTCACAGCGGCGGTCGCCATCAGCATCAAACCTTTGATCTGCCCCAGCGTCAGCAATGTGCTTCCCACCGCCTGCCACTCCCGCAGATGAGTCAGCAGTGAAGACGGCACTTTGGCCGCCACAGACGCACTGATGGGCTCCGTCGGATGACCTTTGATCAGCATCGCGCAGACCTGCATCACTCTCGAAGCAATCTCCGCACGCCCCATGGGTCGCGACTCAAAACGATCCACAAACAACTGCAAAAAATCCTGCTGCCACAGCCCCACCCGGCAATTCAGGGGATCAACAAATGAAACCGCCTCAGGCAGGAAGGATTCCAAGGCCTCAAGCTCCGACGCCAGCCGCCATACCAGCACACAGGCGATCCCAATCGGCAGCGGCCCCACCCGGCTGCAATACTGGCGCACCGGCTCCCCAGGTGCAGTTCCAAGCATGACATTCGTCTGCGTTCCCTCATTGAGAATGTCCAGCACCCGCGGCAGCGAAGGGAAATACGCCCCCAGCATGGATGACAGCCAGACCGTTTCCGCCCGCATGAAGGACTGCCTTACAAGCCATGGACCACCCGCTGGGCTGAATTCTTCATGCCCAGGTTGTGTACCCGGCTGCGGTGCGGTTTTCGATTTGATCGGAAGGGCAGTTTTCACGATCAAGGATCGGAGCTGAGACATTACAGAATGGCGAAGGTGGATTTGAAACTCTAAGCAGACGTTGTTCCATTACACGAATAAGATTAAACAGAAGAAGAAAGATCTGTAACAAATTCTGCGGAAAAATCTTGAAAACCCAAGCATTGCCCGGCTTTCCAGTTGCTCGCTTCTTCAACGCACTGGATTTCAGGTTTCTGACACTCCGAAACTCGTGTTGGCTTCAGATGCAGGGAGTCCAATTCACACTCTCAACTCCGAAATCCGGTGCATGACTTCATCGGCCAGGGCCTGATACAACTCTTTGCCAGATTCCGCGTAGCTCTTCAAATCAGGCTGCCAGAGGTCGCCAACAACAAGCGTGATCTTGGCAGGCCGCAGGGTCTTGGCGCCTCGCGGATATGCCTCATAGGTGCCAAAGAGACGCACAGGCAGCACCGGAGCCTTGCTTTTGGCGATAAAAAGACCCACCCCCGCTTCGGCGGATTGCGGCACCCCGTCGTAACTACGAGTGCCTTCGGGAAACATGATCACTTTGTTGCCATCACGCAGCAATCGAATGATGTTCTTGAGCGAAGCAGTATCCGGTTTGTCACGATCTACCGCCAGCACCTGCCAGCTCCTCAAAATCTTAGCAGCTAAAGGATGATCAAACAGCGTCTTGCGCGCAAAGGAGTACACCATTTCATCAAAGGCGATTCCCACCAGCGGAGGATCGAGAAAGCTGACGTGGTTGCACGCGATGATGGCAGGACCGGAGAACGGCAGTTTTTCCGCACCGACCACGCGGTAATCAAACAACCCTTTCGAGAGCTCGCGAAAGACGCGATGACCAAACCAGTAGGAGAAGTTCATTTTCCGTTCGCTGTTATGAAAGCTTCAGCACCGCGATCACCTGATCAACCGCCTGGTCGAGTGTGATGTGGGAATTATCAATGACGATGGCTCCTGCTGGGATGACAAGCGGGCTGTTCTTGCGCTGTTTGTCAATGCGATCCCGTTCGGCAATCTGATCCGAAAGCCCCTGCGCACCACGCCGGCTCGCGCGAACCTCCTCGCTGGCATCAATGTAGATTTTGTGCGGACTGTCGGGAAAAACCACCGAGCCAATGTCGCGCCCTTCCATGACCAGCGGACCATCGGCGGCCAGCGCACGCTGATAGGCCACGAGCCGGTCACGCACCTCATCGACGCGGGCAATGAATGACACCGCCCGATTGACGGGATCACTGTTGAGCTCAGCATCCGTGAGCGTCCGCCCGGAAATGCAGACCTGCGTTTTGCCATCAACAACGGGTGATTCGATGACAATGCCAGCCGCAGCAGCACGCACGGCCTCAGCATCCTGCGGGTCCACCCCGGTCTGCAGCACCGCCCACGTCATGGCCCGGTACATGTTCCCCGTGTTGACGTACGTGCGTTCCAGTCGCTGGGCCACAAGGCGCGCAATGCTGCTCTTGCCCGAAGCCGCAGGCCCGTCAATCGTGATCACGGAATGCGCCATGCTCATGATTTGGCACGATTCATTTTATCCACCAGCGGCTGAGGGACGCTGGACATGACGGGAATCGGCCGTGCACCGTCGTCCCCATTCACGAAAAGATCGAGATGACGCTCAAAACCCGGGTAGGAGGTGGCGATGCACTCGGAACCCTCAATCGTGGTGGTGCCTTCAGCGAACATGCCTGCAATCAAGAAGGCCATGGCGATGCGGTGGTCACCAAAACAAGGCAGCGTGGCCCCCTGCAGTTTGGCTCCGCCCTCAATCTCCATGCCATCCGGATGCTCGGTGACGGTGACGCCCATCAGGCGTAGGTTGGAGGCAACGGCGGCAATGCGGTCCGTTTCCTTAACCCGCAGTTCGGAAGCGTCACGGATCAGCGTCTTGCCACGGGCCAGCGCAGCCGCAACAGCCAGAATGGGCAGTTCATCAATGACGTTGGGGATTTCCACACCACCGATGACTGTGGCGTTCAAATCACCTCCACGGACGGTGATGTTGCCCCGCGGCTCACCATCGGAGTGCGTTTCAGAGCTGGTGACAAGTGCCCCCATGCGCAGGAGAACGTCAATGACGCCCGTACGCGTGGGATTGAGGCCGACATTCTTGATGGTGATCTGGGATTTGGGACTGGCCGCAGCGGCGACCATCCAAAACGCCGCACTGGAAATGTCCCCGGGCACCATGATGTCGTTGGCCTGCGGCTCCTGACCGCCATAGACACTCACACAGTCGTCTTCACGCAGCCATTTGATGCCAAAGTGCGTGAACAGTCGCTCGGTGTGGTTCCGCGTTGCCACCGGCTCCACCACCGTCGTCTTGCCCGATGCGTAGAGCCCGGCCAGCAGGATGGCGCTTTTCACCTGGGCGCTGGCCACAGGCAGCTTGTAGTAAATGGATTTCAAAGGAGCGCCGGTAATCGTGAGCGGAGCACAGATTTTCTCCCCCTGCCCGGTGATCATCGCGCCCATCTGGCTCAGAGGATCAGCGACTCGTTTCATCGGACGCTTGGAAAGAGAGGCATCACCAAACAGCTCGGTTTTGAAGTCCTGCCCGGCAAGGATGCCGGAAAGAAGGCGAATCGTGGTTCCTGAGTTCCCACAATCGACGGGCTTTTCAGGCGCTTTCAGCTTCATGCCGTTGCCGGTGATCGCCAGTTTGACGAGACCCACGCCTTCCACCACCTCCAGCGGCTCCATCGTGGCGCCTAGCGCCTGCATGGCATGCACGGTGCAGAGACAGTCTTCGCTGGGCAGGAAGCCATCAATGATGGTGGTGCCCTTCGCGAGTCCGGCAAACATGGCGGAACGGTGGGAGATGCTTTTGTCACCGGGGACGGTGATTTCGGCAGGAATGCTTTTGAGTTTCTTCGACTTGAGGCTGGCCATGATCTTCAGACCGCCGGAAGGAGGTCGCGCAGGGCTTTGGCCTGGGCGAGAAATCGGCGGAGGGCTACTTCGTCCATGCTCTGCAGCATTTCAAGAAGCTCTCGCATCACAGAAGAAGCATCTTGCAGGGCGGCCATCACCTCCGTGCGGTTTTGCATGAGAATGCCCGCCCACATGTCCGGGTCACCTCCGGCGACACGCGTGGTGTCACGAAACCCGCCGGCGGAGCTGTCCAGCACCCGGGTATCTTGACTGAGAGCCGCCAAAGTCGTCAGAACCGCCATGGAGTGCGGCAGGTGCGAAACACGCGCCACACAATGATCATGCTGCTGCGGCGTCATTTCCTGGATGCGACAGCCCAGCTTCACCCAAAAAGTGCGCAATCGGCCCAGATGCTCCGGCTTGGTGTGCGCAGTCGGCGTCAAAATGCAGGCCGCTTGGTGAAAAAGATCCCCCCGTGCATTCGCCAGCCCGGTGCGCTGGGAGCCTGCCATGGGGTGGCTGCCCAGAAAGGCCGCCTTGGTAGGCAAGAAAATGCCCTCCAAGTCTCCGACCACTCCGCCTTTCACGCTGCCCACGTCCGTGACGATCAAGTCATCCGACAATTCGCATCCGGCGATCTGATGAGCAACGCCCGGCATGTGCTGGATCGGCATGCACAGAACGGCGAGAGAGGCACCCCGTATGACCTCCTGAATGTCGCTGCTGGGGATCACCCCGGGAAGCACTTGCCTGACCTCTTCCACAGCCTCGTCACGTCTCGCCCAGACACGAACCTCCAGACCAGGCATGCGTTGCTGGATCGTTTTGGCCAGTGATCCGCCTAGCAGGCCGGGACTGAAGATGGCAATGGAACGTTCGACGGACACAAAAGGGATGGAAACTGGACAAATCCGATAGGCCGCAGACACGGCTCAGTCAAACCTCGGCAGCATCGACTCCTCCCCCACTCCTAGGTCAGGAGAAGGATCGGGCCGCGCAGAAGATCAGGGCACACGGAAAATTTTGCCCGTGTAGGGGCAGCGCGCCTTTTGGCCGGACTGGAAGTCACGCACGTCAATGGCCTGCCCACTTGGATCAAACGGGCTTTTAACAAAGCCCGGCTTGCCGGTGATACGGGTGGCGAAGGGGATCTCCGCCGGAGCCGGAGCAGCAGGGGTCGGTGTGCTGCCGGGAGGCGTCACAGACACGGGTGGCGGCGCCGTCGTATTGTCGTTCGTTGGAGGTGGCGTGACGTTGTCACCGGTCACAGGTGCGTTCGGATCAGGGGTCTGAACCGCCGCCGCATTGGGATTGGTCAGATCCACCCCATCAAAATACTGCGTCTGCTCCTGCGGCACTCCATAGCGGGGCGGGACATCCAAAGAACGCCCACGTCCTCCGCGCCCACCACGAGGCGGCGGCGGATTCGGGCCATAGCATGCGGTGAAGCTGGTGGCGGTCACGATCAGCAAAAAGACCTGCAGAATTCGTTTCATGGCGTGTTGGATGGAAGGAAAGTCAGGATCAGGCATTCACGCGCATGGGCATCAGCACATACAGGAAATTCGTGCCGCTGCGCAGCACCCCAGGACTGATTTCATCAATCAGGTGCAGATGCACTTCATCGGCGCTCAGATTGCGCAGTGGTGCCATCGCAAACTCTGGATTAAATGCGATGGTGATTGGGACGCCCTTGTAATTGATGGCCACCGTTTCACGCGCTTCCCCGACATCCGGAGAAGTCGCCACGATTTCCACGCTGCCCGGCGTGAAGATGAATTTGATTGAGTTCGACTTTTCGGTGACCAGCAGGGAGACACGTGAGATGGCCCGGAGAAAGGCTTCCCGCTCCAGCGGAATACGTTCCTTCGACTCACCAGGAATGACCTGACGGTAGTTCGGGTAGTTCCCGTCGATGAGTTTGCTGACCAGCAGGCTCTCGCCCAGATCAAAGCCAACCTGAGAACCGGTGACCCGAATGGCCACCTCTCCCGAATCTCCCAGCAACCGGGAAAGCTCGTTCACAGCCTTCGTAGGCACAATGATGTCGATCTCCTGGCTTTGGGGAAACTCCAATTCCTGCTCCACCATGGCCAGGCGGCGGCCATCGGTGGCCACCATGGTCAGGGCGTTGTCCTTGAAGGCGAAGAGAATGCCATTCAGCACATAGCGCGTTTCGTCCGTGGAGATGGCGTAGCTGGTCTTGCGCAGGCAGTCGCGCAGCACCTGCTGCTCGATGCGGAACTCACGCGCATCATCAAACCGGGGCAGCGCGGGGAATTCCTCGCTGGTCAGGCCCAGCACTTTGAAATAACTCGGACCACTGCGGATGGAGGCGACGTTTTTCTCATCCACCTTGACCTCGATTTCTTCCGCCGGCAGTTCGCGAACGATGGTGGCAAGACGGCGCGCTGGCAGTGTCGTGGCCCCTGGCTCATCGACTTCGCAGGGAACCGAACAGGTCACGCCGACATCAAGGTCGGTGGTCGTGAGTTCAAGCCTTCCATCCTTCGCCTTGAGCAGCACATTGGAGAGAATGGCGAGCGTGGTACGCGAACTGACCACATGCTGAACCTGATTGATGGCGTCCAGGAAGGATTCTTTGCTGATGGTGAACTTCATATAAAATGCCTGCTGTGGGTCGATTTGTTAACAAACCCCGATGAAACGGCAAGGATATTGAGCGGAAAAATCCGGGTGTCTAACTGCAATCTGACTTCCTTCACTTTCGTGGCGCGTTTCATTTTCATGGTGAAGTGGATATTCAGACCGGTTTCACCCTGCCAAACGGCTTGGGGCGGCGTTGCCTGAACTACGAGTCGCTTTTAAGGCTCGTCAATCCTCTGTTTGCATTCCAGAGCCGTCGGGTTTCAAACTTTGGAAATGGCTGACTTAGGTTAATTTTGTCGCCAGCAGTTCAACTGCACGGGATTTGGTGGAGCATAGCGGGTTCGAACCGCTGACCTCCTGCATGCCATGCAGGCGCTCTACCAACTGAGCTAATGCCCCGGAAATTAAAAAAAACCGGCTCCCCTGATTTGGGGAGCCGGAGACTAGCAAAGAGCTCTGTTTTGACAAGTGCTATTTCTTCTTCTTCGCATCACCAGCTTTGGTGGGAGCGGAATCCTGCACGGTTGGCGCCGCCGGAGCTGCGCCTGCCTGTGGCTTCGGAAGCTTTTCAAAGATCTTCTTCGCTTCGGTGACTTCTTCAGGCTTCATCTTGCCTTCCAGCTGCTTGATCACGTTGGCGGTGACGTCCATGTCAGCCTTGTTGCCGCTCTTCTTGGCGACTTCATCAGCCTGCATGGCGTAGGCCCAGGCACGGGGAAGTTCTGGAGTGCCGGGAACCACACCGACCGCATACAGGTTGGCGAGGCGAAGCATGGCCAGGGCCACACCCTGCTGGGCTGCATCGGCATAGAGGCCTGCTGCCACCATGCGGCTCTGACGCACGCCTGCACCCTGTTCATAAAGGATGCCAAGAGCAATCTGCGCAGGGGCAAATCCCATGTCAGCGGCACGCTGATACCAGCCACCTGCTGCCACCACGTCCTGAGCGACTCCGGTCCCGTTGGCATAGAGGCCAGCAAGACGGTTCATGGCCTGGGCGATGCCAGCCGTGGATGCCTTCATGAGGAAGGTGAATGCCTTGGCAGGATCTTTGTCCACCACCGTGCCGGTTTCATAATACACACCGACGTTGTAGAACGCTTCGGCAAGGTTGTTCTGGGCGGCAAGACGATAGAGGTCGAGGGCGCTCTTTGGGTTTGGCTGGATCAGGATGTTTTCCTTGTCGTCACGCTTGCCTTTAGGGTCTTTGATGATGCCGGTTTCGAAGGCATTGCCGAGGCGGAAGAGTGCCTGGGGATCGTTGCCATTGGCGGCCTTGGTGTAGTAATCAAATGCCTTGGTCACGTCCTGTTTCACATCAGCGCCATCTGGGCCGACTCCGTTTTCATAGATCTGACCGAGAATGCGGTTCGCAGCAGCAAGGCCTTTTCCAGCGGCTTCTTCGAACATCTTCAATGCGGCAGGCACATCCTTCTTCACCAGTTTCGGGCTTTCCTTCGTCTCAGGATCACCATTCAGAAGGCGGGCACCGTAGGTGCTCAGAGCAACTGCGCTGCCCTGCTTGCCGGCTTCGATGAGGTAGTCGAGAGCTTTCTGCTGATCCTGTGGGACGCCTTCCACTCCAGCAGAGTAGATCTGTGCCAGGCCGAGAGTGGCTTCGCCGTCTCCTGCCTTTTCACCTTTTTCCAGAAGCTCCTTGGCTTTCGCCGGGCTCTTCTCCACCACCACAAGACCCTTTTCACCTTCGGTCACGCCTTGCAGGTGAAGCTGGGCCAGCATGCGACGGGACACTTTGTTGTCGGCAGCTTCAGCTTCCTTGATCAGCTTGATCGCTTCCTTCACGGCATCCGGATTCTGCGCACCAGCCTGCATGAGCACCTGGGCGAGTTCGGATTTGGCAAGGATCTGTCCTTTGTCGGCAGCCTTGCGGAACAGAGCGGCGACTTCGTTGATGTTCGCACCGCTGAGCACTCCCCAATGGGCAAGTGCATAGACGGCGTCTTTGTCATCCTTCTGCGCCAGTTCGCGAACTTTCGCGACGGCGTCATTGAAGGACTTGTTGACATCTGGGCCAGCGCCAGGATTCGCCTGAACCTTGTCCTGATCAGCCTTGAGAGCTGTAAGGATGTCGGTGAACTCTTTGGAAGCTCCTGGCATTTCGGCAGTGTCGATGCCTGCGACCGCGACAAGTGCCGCGAGTTTAAGTTTGAGTGCTGTAAGTAACATAGGTGGTTGTGATTTGGAGGGGCGTTTGACCCGGTAGATCCGGAGGTGTTCAGTTTTCGACACGACCAAAGACACATCAAGCTTTTGATGAAAGTATATTATCGGTCATCACAAAAACTCACACACAAAATTCTGAGGGGGTGCCGTTGACGCGGTTTTTCCAAATCGTCCGAAATCACCCCAAAACACGCCAAATCCGACAGCACCACGATTGAGCACGTCATTGACGCAAATCCGCAGCCCTCCATCCTGAACGTCCTCCATGGCCGAAAATTCCACTCCCACCACGACCGCAGACACACCTCAAAACGGTGATGCCGCACCTGCAAAAAAACGGGAGAACTTCAAAAAGAAAAACGAAATCCCCACCGCAGAGGAGCTCCTCGCTTCCTTCAATCGCGCCCTTCCCTTCAGTGACGAAGCCGAAAAAGGTGTCCTCTCCTGCCTCCTGCAGGATCCCCTCGAACGCCTCAGCGACTGCCGCGTCAGTCTCCCTGCCCTGGCCTTTTATCACGACGCCAACCGTACCATCTACGAAAAGCTGCTGGAGTTTTACGACAAAAACCTCCCCATCGATCCCGTCACGGTCACTCATGCGCTGCGTGAGCAAAACCTCCTCGACAAGGTCGGTGGTGCAGCCGCCATCTCGGAACTGTTCGCCTTCGTTCCGATCCCCTCGCACTTCCCCTACTATAAGAAGATCGTTCTCGATAAGCACATCCTGCGGGAACTTATCCACGCCAGCTCGCTGAACATCCATCACGCCTACGAGCACGGCAAAGAGCAGATGGACGAGAACATCGACACGCTCATCGATCACGCGGAGCAACGCGTGCTCGCCGTGCGTGAATCCACCGGCTCCAAGGAGGGCATCAAGACCCTCTCCACCCACGTCATGGATGCCATCGACAGCATCCAGTACATGCTGGAGCATCCCGGCCAGCTGCGCGGCCTGTCCACCGGCTACACCAAGCTCGATGAGATGAGCTCCGGCCTGCAGGGCGGTGAAATGTTCGTCATCGCCGCTCGTCCTTCGATGGGTAAAACTTCCCTCGCGATGAACATCGTCGAGCACATCGCCGTGGACTGCAACACCCCCTGCGTCGTGTTCAGTCTGGAAATGAGCGCCACCATGCTCGTTCGTCGTCTCCTCGTCTCCCGCGCACGCCTCAGCATGCAGGACCTCTCTCGCGGTCTCCTCTCCCGCGCTCAGCAGGACGCCCTCGCCAAGGCCACCCGCGATTTGCAGAAAGCGCAGATCTTCATCGATGAAACGCCCGGTCTCGACATCATGGAGATGCGCGCCAAATCACGCCGTCTCAAAAAGCAGCACGGCATCCAGATGATCATGATCGATTATCTTCAGCTCGTCACCTCCCAGAGCCGCCGCGCCAAGGACAACCGCCAGATCGAAATCGCCGAAATCTCCGCCGGCATCAAGGGCCTCGCCAAGGAACTGAACGTCCCCATCATCGTCCTCGCCCAGCTCAACCGCGCCGTCGAATCCCGCAAAGGCCAGCGCCCCGTCCTCTCCGACTTGCGCGAATCCGGTTCCATCGAACAGGACGCCGACATGGTCGGTCTCCTCACCCGCTCCGACTACGCCGGCGCCAAGATGGAAGTCGAAGACGAGGAGGCCGAAGAAAAGAAAAAAGGCGAGGCCATGCTCATCCTCGCCAAAAACCGAAACGGCCCCACCGACGACGTCCTCCTCCGCTTCATCGACCACGCCATGCGCTTCGTAGAACGCAGCGAAGAAGAAGGCGGCGGCGGCTCCTAAAGTAGCCTTGATCGCCAGTGGCAAACCGTGACGTGCATGCCGGAAAGAACACGCCTTGTCACTTGTTCACGCCCGCTTCCTGCGACAAACAGGAGCCTTACATCGTCAGGACAGTCGCATGCCTACCAAAGTTGTTTCCGAAGCCGGCCATCACTCGCGTTCGTCAGCACCTCGGAAGAGTGATCAGGGACAAGCACTATGTGGAGGGCGAGGTGCTGGTGTGTTAATTTGGAAGTAGGTTTTCTTTTCTCCGTCAACAGCGTCGTCAGTGTCGTGAAGAACTCGCAGCCGCAAGTGTGCAAACGTTGGCTGCGTGAACTTCACGGATCTGCTTCAACATAGGAGGGTTCATAAACCGAGCAGCTGGCTTGATTTCAAATTATTAAATGGGTTGGCACGGCCAATGCCATTGGTTGGCTTGTGCGTTCATTGACGCTCCGACTACGCCGGAGCCAAGATGGAAGTCGCAGACGAAGAAGCCGAGTCCCATTCAATCCTACTTCTTCAAAAGATCACGGATCTCCGTGAGCAGCACGATGTCAGCAGGCGGTGGAGGCGGCGGCGCGTCCGCTTCTTTTTTCCGCGTCATCGCCATCAGTTTGTTGATCGGTTTGACGATCACAAAAAACACGACTGCCGCCGTGATCAAGAAGCTGATGACCGCCCCGATGATGCTGCCGATATCGAGCTCGATAATCTTTTTAACCGTATCCATGACCGGCGTTCCATCGGCCTGCACCAGTGGTTTGCCATCCGCTCCCATCTTGGCCACTTGCAGGCTCACCTCCCGGAGAGGGATCGTCAGCTTCGGACTTGGACCTCCGCCAAACAGCGCCAGAAGCGGCTCCACGATTCCTTTCGCAAATGACGTGACAATGCCTGTGAAGGCAGCACCAATGATGACACCGGTGGAAAGATCGACGACATTGCCTTTGAGGATAAACGCTTTGAATTCTTTGAGCATGACTTAGGAATGATGAGGTGAATGTGACCGGTTCTGGGAACCGGTCACGTTCTAAACCCATCTGCAGGTGCTAGGCCAGCACAAAATGCGCTCACACTTCCTGCGCAACCCGCCAGCTTTCGGCATCCAGGTTCTCCCTGAGATGCCGGTAACTGCTCGCGATTCGCTCACGCGTCATCTTGCCGAAAAAGCGCACCAGTCTCACCAGCTTGTCGATTTCCACCTCAGTCATGGATGAGTCGTTCACTTTGCTTTGCGCATGGGCCAGCGTGCAGCCCCAGACAAACAATTCGGCCCCCACATCGACAAAATGGCCAAGCAGCACCTGGCGCTTTTCCAGCTTGGGACCATTCAGCGCCATCGCAAGGAACAGCCGCCGCGCCAGCACCCGGCTCTGCCGGGCAACGGCATCGAGCTCGAACTGCAGGGATGGATGCAGCAGATCCTTCGCGTCTCCGGCCCCCAAGGGCAGCCATTTCAGTGGATACCATGTGGCATAAAACCCTGCGGCACGCATGGCGGCCTTCGCACGCACCTTCCACGGCAGGGTCGGATTCACCGCATCTGCCCCGAGATTGAGATGTGGTTCCAGCGCCTCACGTGCGATGAACAGCCGCATGATCTCGCTGCTGCCTTCAAAGATCGTGTTGATCCGTGAGTCGCGGAACAGACGCTCCACAGGCTCCGGCACATCACCGCGTGCCTTGAGCGAAGCCGCCGTTTCAAACCCGCGCCCACCACGCATCTGCATCGTGTCATCCATGATGCGCCAGGACTTTTCGCTGCCCCAAAGCTTGCCGATGGCGGCCTCAAGGCGGACATCTGCGTGCTTGTCACGATCCACCATCGCCGAGACATACCGCACAATGCTTTCCATGGCGAAGGTGTCCGCGGCCATGCGACTGAGTTTGTCTGCAATGGCGGCGTGGCGGCCAATCGGCTGCCCCCACTGCTCACGCGAGCGCGCCCAGCGTTTGCTGATATCGAGGCAGCGCTGCGACAAGCCCGTGCATGCAGCGGGCAGAGTGATGCGCCCCGTGTTCAACGTCGTCAGCGCCACCTTCAGGCCGCGGCCAACACCGCCCAGCACATTCGCCACCGGCACTTTCACGTTCTCGAAATGAATCACCCCGTTGTAGAGCGCCTTGAGCCCCATGAAACGGCAGCGGTGCAGGATCTCCACACCTGGCCAGCTTGTTTCGACGATGAATGCCGTGGTGGCATTGGGCTTCTCTGCCGTGGGTGTTTTGGCCATCACCACGATCAAGCCGGCCTTTGTGCCATTGGTGCACCACAGCTTCTCCCCATTGAGGATGTAGCTCTCGCCATCCTCGTCGAGTCTGGCCGTCGTTTTCATCCGCGCCGGGTCTGATCCCACTTCATTTTCCGTCAATGCAAAGGCGCTGATCTCGCCTTGGGCGCAGCGCGGCAGGTATTTGGCCTTCTGCTCCTCGGTGCCAAACAAGATGAGCGGCTGCGGGGCGCCAATGGACTGATGAGCAGACAGCAGCGCCGCGAGGTTGCCGCAACGGCTCCCAAGCAGCATGGCCGCCCGCGAATAATTCGTCTGCGACAGGCCAAGCCCGCCATATCTCACCGGAATTTTGATGCCGAAGGCGCCGATCCGTGCCAGCTCGCTCAGCAGCATGTCCGGAATCTCGCCCTTCGCGTCGATCTCATCAGGATCCGCATAGAGATCAAGCACTCGCTCAAGCCGGTGCAGAAACGCGTCTCCCTGATCGTGGTCTTCACCGCTTTGTTTTGGAAATGGCAGCAGTTTGCCAAAGTCCGGCTCGCCAAAAAAGATTCCGGCGGCGATTCCGGTGTTGCGGCGTTCATCACGCGCGGCTTCCGCCATTTCGAGCGCGGCACGCTGCCCCGCATTCATGCGGGAGGTGTCGATCTGCGTCCTGGCTTCGGGCTTTGATTCTTCCAGAGTAGTTTTCATGGCTTGGTTCTCCAGTTGAGGGGTTTAATAATCAATGATGCCCGTATCCCGGGCGAAAGTGATGGGGCCGCCACGGAACGGCGGGTAGCCGGTGCCAAGCACCATGGCCAGATCGATGTCATCCGCGTTGCGCGCGATGCCCTCCTTGAGACAACGCATCGCCTCCTGGCTGATCAGGAGCGCAAGATTGGTCTGGATGCTCTCATGTCTCGGCAGATCGGAATGAGTCGTGGGCAAGATCTCCTTGCCGTTCTCATACCGGTAGAAGCCCTGCCCCGTTTTCTTGCCGAGGTGCCCTTCGTTCACCATCTTGTCGAGAGCATCGGTATGCGGAAACCGATCCGGGAAAGCACTGGCAAGCGTCTTGGCCACATGCGCGGCCACATCGAGACCAATCTCATCCAGCAGGCGCATCGGCCCCATCGGCATGCCAAACTCCAGCATCGCCTCGTCAATGTCTTTCACCGGAATACCGCTCTCATGCAATCTCACCGCCTCCATCAGGTAAGGCACCAAGATGCGGTTCACCAGGAATCCCGGGCTGTCTTTGACGACCACCGGCGTCTTGCCAAGCTTTTGCACAAAACTGACCACCGTAGCCAGCACATCCGGCGAAGTTTCCGGCAGCGTGATTATTTCTACCAGCGGCATGCGATGAACCGGATTGAAGAAATGCAGACCAACGACGCGCTCCGGATTGGGCACCGTTTTTGCCAAATCCGACACAGATAAAGCGCTGGTGTTCGTGGCGAGAATAGTGTCCGCCGAGACACGTGTAGCCAGGTCCGCGAAGATCTTCTTTTTCAATTCCATGCTCTCCGTTGCAGCCTCGATCACAAGATGGTGCCTGTTAAGCGGCACCGGCACATGCGTCGTGCTGATGCGGTCCAGCGTGTCCCGCGCCTGAACCTTAGTCACCAGCCTTCGGCGCGTGGCGTCTGAAACGATGCCATGAATCCGTTCCAGACCACGCGCGAGGCTGTCGTTGGTGACGTCCGTCATTAGCACACGCATGCCACGCGAAGCTAAGATATGCGCAATTCCGGCCCCCATCACGCCCGCACCGATGACGGTGGCGTCGTGGATGGGCAGCGCCGTACCGCCTGTGGCAGGACGCTTGTTGGCTTCTTCGCGCTTGAAAAATAGGTCTATCAGCCGGGCCGAATCGCGGCTTTTGATCAGTTCAGCCACGGCGTTGCGCTCAAGCAGCAAACCTTTCTCAATCTCGCCATGAACTGCATGCGTGACGACTTCGACGGCCTTGGTGACTGAAGGATACAGCCCACGAGTCTTTTCGAGCACCTTGCGTTTCGCCAGGTAGCCGATGACCGGAGAGAACATATTTTCAAACCGGAACCGCGGACTTGGGCGTTTGTCACGCGCCAAGCGGAGGGCCAGTGTCTCAAGACGCTCAGCTGGCACCACGTGGCTTACGAGTCCTGCACGTTTGGCGGCAGTGGCATTGAGCAGTTTGCCGGTGGTGATGAGATCGAGAGCTTTACGCACGCCAATAAGCCGTGAGAGCCGCGTGGAACCGCCCCAGGCAGGCAGAATGCCGAGCTGGGTTTCTGGCAGGCCGATCTTGGTGCTGTCGTGATCGCTGGCGATGCGCCAGTCGCAGGCGAGGGTCACTTCAAATCCGCCGCCCATGCAGGCGCCGTGAATCAAGGCGATCTTCGTTGCATTCAACCGGGCAAGTCGGTCAAAAACGGCCTGTCCGAGCCAGATGAGATCATTCACACGGACATGCTGCATGCTGCGAATGGCCTTGATGTCGGCACCGGCGATGAAGATGCGATCTTTGGCGCTGCGTAAAACCAAGACTTTGACACGGGTGTCGTGCTCGATGGTTTCAAGCAGGTGATTGAACTCACGCAGGGTCTCTTCGTTCCAGACATTCACGGTGGATTTGGGAGAGTCGAATGTGATCCAAGCGATGCCGTCGAAATCGACGTCGAGCCGGAAATGTTTCGACGGCATCGGATGACCGTGGATGATGTCCTCCAGCACGTGTGGCGGATCGTGAATGATGGCCGGGCAGTTGAGGAAAGTTTTCATGGCTTTGAGTTGGATGAGAATGTTCTGCTTTAAATTCATAATGCTTCGAGGCAGGCCGCCATCCCCTGCCCCCCTCCCACGCAAAGGCTGATCACGGCGCGTTTGCCGTCGTTGGCATGCAGTTGATTGAGCGCCGTCTGCACGAGCCGCGCACCGGTGGCTCCAACGGGATGACCCAGTGCGATGGCTCCGCCGCAGGCATTGATCTTCGCGGGATCGATTTCACCCAGCGGAGCTTCCAATCCAGCGCGACGGGCGCTGGCGGGATCGGCGAGACATTTCATGACCGCAAGCACCTGGGCGGCGAAGGCTTCGTTGATTTCAAAGACGTCGGCTTCATCCAGTTTCCAGCCGCTGCGCTGAAGTGCGGCATCCAGCGCCCGCACCGGGCCCAGGCCCATGCTTGCAGGATCACAGCCAGTGGCTGCATAGCTAACGAGGCGACCCAGTGGCTTCCAGTTGTGGGCTGCGGCGGCTTCTTCAGTGGCGACGAGCAAAGCCACAGCTCCATCGGTGATCTGGCTGGAGTTGCCTGCTGTCACGGTGCCGGTGACCGTGTCGAAGAGAGGTTTGAGTTTGCCGAGCTTTTCGAGGCTGGAGTCGGCACGAATGCCATTGTCCGTCGCGACTAGGTTGTGACCGAACACGGGCGCGATTTCCTGATTGAGCAGATGATTCGCCCGTGTGGCGCACAGATGACTGCGCATGGCAAAAGCATCCTGCATGTCACGATTGATGGCAAACTCACGCGATAGCACCTCCGCTGTTTGTCCCATGTTCAAGCTCGAAACGGGGTCCGTCAGCCCGAGTTTAAGGCCGATGACGGGAGCAAAGTCAGACGGGCGGAAATGCAGCGCGGCCTTTGCACGACCGGTGAAATCCCGCGCACGACTCATCGCGGAGAATTTTTCAACGGCAGGCCGTGAGAAATAGAACGGCATGTTGCTCATGCTTTCGGTGCCACCGACGACGAAGACCTCGCCCTGCCCTGCGCACATCTTTGCGTGAGCGAGGGTGAGCGCCTCCAGGCCGGAGGCGCAGTTGCGATGCACGGTCATGGCGGGCTTGGATTCCGGCAATCCTGCGCGCAGCGCGATGACGCGGGCGATGTTCATCGCCTCCGGTGGCTGGCCGACACAGCCGAGGATGGTTTCATCCACCAGCATCGGATCAATGCCAGTGCGGGTGAGCAGCGCTGCGACGGCGTGACGGCCGAGTTCGACCGCATCGAGATGCGCGAGATCGGTGCCGGCGCGCGAGAATGGCGTGCGTGCAGCGGCAACTATGACAAGTGAGGGAGTTTTCATGGCGTTAGGAGCTGAGTGCCACATGGGTTGCGGCGGGTTGGGCTTTGGGGCGATGATCGACAATTTTCTCCTCCTTCAGGAGACGTCCGATGCCGAGCTGATCGCGAAGTTCGGACATTGAATGGAAATGGAGCCCATTGGGTGTGATCTCCGTGGCTTCATGAAAGCGGCGTGACACGGCGAGTTCGAGTTCAGATTCGCGCACGCCGGGTTCAGCTGTGAGATGCAGATGCACCTCATCCATTTCGAGCGGGTCGTCATGGCGCTTGCGCAGTTCGATCTGCCAGGCGGCGATGCCTTTTTGATCATCCAGCAGATGTTCGAGCAGGTTAAAGTTTACCAGTGTGCCCTTCAGCTTGTCCACATGCAGCTCACGCACTTCACTGACTCGCGAAATGGGGCCCAGCAGGCGCGGACATGTGCGGCCACAGTTGGGGCATTTTTCCCAGGTCATGCCGCCTTCGGCGATGTCGCCCGTACGATAGCGCAACACGACGGTGCCACGCGCATTGAGCGGCGTGAAGACGATTTCACCGGACTGGCCATCGGGGACGACCGCCCCCGTTTCAGGATTGATCAGTTCCACGATTCCAAGATCGGGGCTGAGGTGATAGCCGCTGGCTTCGTGGGATTGGCCGACGCATTCAGGGAAGGCCATTTTTGCTTCGGTGAAACCATAGGTGGCCATGACATGTGCATCCGGGCTGCCAAGCTGGGTGGCGAGATCGCGCAGGCGGGCGCGAAGGCCATCGGCGACTTTTTCACCGCCAAGGACGAGGCGTTTCAAATGGGGCCACTGCTTGCCCGTTTCATAGGCCTCACGCAGAACGTGATATATGAAGGTTGGCATACCGATGAGGATATCGGGCTGGATCTTGTCGATGAGCCTGATGTTACCATCGGTGCCGAGAGTCTTGCCGCCTCCAGTGCTCAGCATGAAGGTGCCAAAGCCAAGCCCCGCATGATGCGCCAGCCAGAAGGCCAGGTGTGGCGCATAAGGGAAGAGATTGATGTGCTTAAAATCCCGCTGCGAGCGCCCTGCCAGCATCAAGCGGCTGCCGCTGATGTCGAGATTGTGCAGGTCATGCTTGGTGTAGAGAAACGGCACGGGATCCGATGAACGGCCGGTGGTGCTGGTGAGCAGAATGGGGCGAAACTCAGCCTCCGCCTGATCCTTCGCAGCGGAGCGACCATGCAGCAGAGCGGTGCAAATCATGCCGGGTTCGCGGCGGAGCACGGCCTCATCCGGAACCAGCACAAAATCACGCGGGTTGGCGAGATCCTTCTTTGAAGTGAATGGCACGTGGCTCCAGTCCTCGAACGATTTGATGTCGAGCGGTTGGATGTCGTGCTCTTCAAAAACGCGGTGGTAATGCGCACTGAAGGGAATGACCCGGCGGTGCAGATAATCACGCAGCTGCTTGAGCTGCCAGTGACGCCATGCCTCAGGCGGCGTGGAGTTCCAATCGGGTGTGTGACGGAGAAATTTCATGGCTGATTGTCTCCTGGTTGAGGTTGGTTTCGGTCTGAAACAGAGCACGAATAGCAGGCAGCGCGGCGGTTGCGGCGTCGCGGCCTGCCTGCAGGTACTGCTCAAAATTCTCGTAATCATGCCACGTCGATGTGGCAAAATGCGGATGGATGACCACGTCGGCGGCGGCTTCCTCTTTCTTGATGAGGTGGAGCTGCGCGGCCATCAAAGCACGGCGGAAAGTGTCCAGCACATTGCCGTTGGCGAGCAGGTTTACCTTCTGCCAGAACGTGCGGAAGATGCGCGAAAAGGCGCGGTCAGCAGGTTTGTCGGCCTGCATGAAAGTGTGATCACTATTGGATTCGAATTCATCCGGTGCGGGCATGACGTTCACCGCGATGATGCCGTCGAGATTGAAACGTTTCTTGAGCAGAGTCACCGGAAGGGGCTCGGAAACACCGCCATCGGTGTAACGCCGACCGTTCAGTCTGACCGGTGCGCACACAGCAGGAATCGCCGAACTGGCATGCACCGCATGCGAAACGATGCCTGAATCGAAGACGTAGGGAGTGAGGCGATCCAGATCGGTGGCAATGACCAGCAGAGGTTTTTCGAGATCGGCAAAGGTCTTGTCGCCCAGATCACGTTCGAGATGCTTGCGGAGTTTTTCACCACGAATCAAGCCTTCTGAAGGCGGAATGATGAAATCCATGAGTGCTTTCAGGGTGGGCCGGTCTTTGATCTCGCGTGCACGCTCTTCCAACTGGGTGCCACTGAGGCCGGCGGCCCACAAGGAGCCCACGTAGGCCCCCATGCTGCAACCTGCCAAGGCAGCGATGGAAATGCCTTCCTCTTCGAGCACTTGAATGACGCCGACGTGCGCCAATCCGCGCGCGCCGCCACTGGATAGAACCAAACCGATTCGGGGTGTTTTTCCTCCCCCTGAGCCGTGCTTGGAGCCTTCTTCGGCACGGCTCCATCCCCTAAAGGGAAGTTGGAGCTGGGTGTTCATGACCTGCGGTTCTTGTTATCGTTATAGACCCCTGATGTGAGAAATTGATTCAAAAATTGCGAATCTTTGTGCATAGATCGCATGCCATGAACAATTCGGATCTAAGTCGCATGCTCAAACATGGCGCAACGCCCGGGGGCAGCGCCGCATGCGCTGGAACAGATCATCATGATGCGCAGCCGGACCAATGACGGCCGGGCCAGACGCTGGCGCTTATTTGTGCAATGGCTCCTGATTCTGGCCAAATGCTGATAAAATGGTGGGATGAAGAGGGTCAGTGAGGTGCACCAGCCGCAGAGCCCAGTGCTTTTTCAAGGACCTGCGCGGCATCGGCGCGCCAGCCGATGATCGTGCTGGGAAGCAGACCGCCAAATATCAAAAAGACAATGCAGACGGTCAGTGGCCAACGCTCGCGCGGCAGGGCGTCAGGGATGTTGATCACATGCTTTGGAAGCACCCCCAGGAACAGGGTGTTGTACAATCGCAGCAGGTTGATCGCATTGAAGACTGTGGCGACGAGCAGCACGATGCCGGCCACCAGGTGATTTTGCAGCATGCCGTGAAATATGAGCTCCTCAGCGCAGTAGCCCAGCGTCCCGGGCAGGCCTACGAGTGCCAGACCGCAGATCAGAAAGAATGTGGCCAGCCGGGGGGCCTTGGCAGCCAATCCCAGATGCATCAGCGGATCCTCGCTTCTGCTGACCCGTACCTCCAGCGCACGCACGATGCAGATAAGGCCCGTAGAGGCAGCCGCGACCACCAGCCAGTGCGTCAGCGCCCCGGTGATGCCTTCGGCATTCGCAGTGGTGATGCCCGCGAGCATGAAACTTGCCTGACTGATGCACAGGTACGCCAGCAGCCGCCGCGGTTTCTTTTCCGCAAAAGCCCGCAGGCTGGCAATGCCCACTGTGGCCACGGCTGCAATGCTGAGCACGTCAAAGGCATGCCTGGCAGCCTCCGGCAACGCGGCAGCCTCCGTTCGCGCCACCAACACCACGCCGAGGTGGCCGTTAAAGAGCAGCGCCTTGGGCAGCAACGGCCCATGCTCAAAGGCCTGCACCACTCCGGCATGCAGGGGAAACAATCCTTTGCGGAACACGACCGCCAGAATGAGCAGACCGAAGACCAGTTTCCCGCCATGCGCGAGATCACTGACCGACGCGCTGCCCAGCAGCAGCACAGCAACAGTCAGGGCCACACAGCTGGCCAGGCGGATGCCGCTGGTGAGACGGCTCTCACGCTGTGCACCAAACATGCCCAGGGCAAACGGCACACAGGAAAGCCACCAGCCCGACACCATGGGAATCCAGTCGGCGGCGGCGTAAGCCGTCTGCATGGCGAGGGAGATCAGCAGCATTCCGCCTGGAGCTCTTTCTGTCACGTCGCGCCTGGGCGCCAACACCACGACGCAGAGAGTCAGCGCAGCATAGAAAGCCATGGGCACGGCGTTCAGACCATCCGCCATGAAGCAGTGCAGCAGCGGATCATGCAGCCCCCCCTTCCCCACGGCGCCGGACTCATACGCGGCAGCCAGGAAACAGATAAAAGCGAGCACAGCGGCCACAACCGCCACCCTTCGCGGACGCGCAGCCTTCCAGGATACCAGCACACCACCCAGAAGGAATGTCAGAGCGGCGGTGATGTATGGCAGTGAAAGGTGCTCCATGAGTTTGTCTTGAATCAGGAAACCGTGCTTTCAGCCGCATGAGCGGTTGTGTTTGCCGTCGGCTGTTTTTTGGGTGACTGCGGCTCAAAAACGACGAGCCAGCGTGCCACTGCCTGGACGGGAGCAACGATCCAGCGCTCCACGATTGCGTCATAAAATCCACGACCGAGCGCCAGACGGTAGAGCCAGAGCTGCACTGCGGGTGGCAGCAGAGATTCGTAATGGCTGCCAGTGGGGCTGACCTTGCCACCAGCGGCGGCATGCACCCGGTGGTAGTCCCGAAGCATGGACGGCGTGCGCAGAAACTGCAACGTGCGCAGCATGGCATGACTGACCAGATGGATGACGGCAAAGGTGGTCCAGCCAAAGCCGATCTCGACAAATATCAGGCCGATCTGCGTCTGAGCCGCATAGGCCAGCGAGGTCTTGGCGTCGGCGCAGGTGCGGTGGACGAGCGTGCCTAGAAAAGCCGTGGCGAGACCGATGATGATGATGAGTCCGGTGGCAATCCATGACTGGTGAATGAGCGGCGCAACCCGCAGCAGCAGATAGGCCCCGGTGTGGATGGAGATGGCGCCATAAAAAACGGCGCTGGAAGGCGTGGGACCCTCCATGGCCCGTGGCAGCCAGCCCCAGAACGGTCCCTGCGAAGATTTCCCTCCAGCTGCGATCACTAGGAGCACGGCAATGACAGTGCCCTTGGTGCCCTGGATCATGCTCTGACAACCGGGCCATTCACCGCTGAACATGCCCTCCCACGAGGTGGTGCCGAACCAGTGGTGCGCCAGGAAAATGGCCAGCAGCATGAACAAATCTGCCACACGGTAGGAGGCAAAGACCCAGAGGGCATTTCGCACAGGCTCAGGCCGGTACTGGAAGAACCCGACGAGCAACACCGAGGTGATGGCCACCGTTTCCCAGCCGACGATGAGCAGATCCAGCGAGTCCGCCGTGAAAACAAGCAGTGCGCCAAAGGTGAAGAGGTGCAGCAGCAGGAAGAAGCGGTGAAAACCTGGATCACGATGCAGGTAGCGCACGGAAAAGAAGCCCACGATGCCGGCCAGCACCACGGTCAAGCCCACCATCGGCAGGGAGAGCCTGTCAATCAGCAGGGACAGCGGATAGCCATAATGCCCCACGGTGAACCAGTCCCCCAGCATCACTCGCACCGAATGCAGCCCATCCACCCTCATGCGCCAGCCGGTCAGGATCACGAGCAGCACGAGAACCGCATAAGCCGACTTGGTGATCCGCGCCATGGCGCGCTCCGTCACACAGCCACCCAGCAGCCAGACGACGCTCAGCGCGAGGAAGAGCACGCCCGGCGTGGCGATGAGCAGTGGGATCAGGATTTTTAGAGGCATAAAAACATAAAGAATATAGCAGGCTTTTTACGCGGCCCGGGGATCGATGCGGGCCAGAGCCAGGTGTTCCATTTTGCCGCGATACCAAGCCAGTGAACTGGAAGCCACAGGAAGCGGCTCTTCACTGCCTTCAAGCTTCTCAAAGACACCGTCCCGGTACACATCCACATGCCCGTCATCAGGGTCCATGGTGGCAATGCGAATCCACTGATTGCAGACGATTTCATTGAGTTCACTGTCTGCCTTGATGACGCTCATCAGACGTTCAGGCGTGGATTCGACAACGAACAGCATGCGCACTGGCTCATGGATCTCGACCGCCTGCGCCGGCAGTCCTGTGCGCAAATCACTTTGATAACCGTTCATCACGCCGACGAGCCCGTTGATGTTGTGCGGCAGCTTGGTGCCGCTGCCGTAAACATCATTATCGACGGCGGAGAAGTAATAATCGAGGTTGATGCTGCTGCACACTGGAATCGCCGCGCCGAGAACCTGCGCCAGCGCTTCATTGGTGGGATCTTTGGTGGCATCGTAGGAAGCGAGAAAGGCACGGCGGTCCATGAACAGACCTTTGGTGATCTCACGCCGTCCGACGAAGGTCACGGCATTGGTACAGTGGCCGTACTCAGGACGCGGCTCACCGATGTGTTCCGCACGCTCCTGGACATGCCTCAGGCTGGATTCCGGAGTGATGTCATTGCCTGCCGCCGCAAATCGACGTGAACGCTCATGGGCGTTGAGCGTGCGAGCTTTGTCGAGCGACTGATGGACGCGCGCCAGATCCCCATGGTGGGTCTCAGGCAGAAGGTCCATGTCAAAGAAGTGAATATCCTCATTGCAGGTGTCGTGGTAACCGCCAAGAAACCAGGTGTCCTCAGAAATGACCACCCCTTTGGCCCGCAAGGCTTCCCTCACGGCCGGACGATTGGCGATGAGGGCAAACAGGCGTGCGTTGGGCGCACCGGTGCGCCCACCACAGGCCTGACAGCAGTAGGCGGACTCGTAAGGATTGTTCAGGCTGGTGGAACCATGACCGAGAATGACCACGAGCCGCGCATGACCTTTGTGCAAACCGGCAGGCCCCAGCACGGAATACACACACTCCGCCTGCTCCTGGGTGGTGAACCCGCTCATGAGACCGGAGGTGGCATCCCTCGAGGCTGCATCGTCCCGCATGAAGGCAAACTCCGTCTTCGGCTCCGGCAGGAAGACACGGTTCAGCCACTTGATGAAACGCCCGAAGGCCAGGGGGGTAAGCACACGCAGCGCCAGCGGGAAAAGGCTCAGGAAACCGAGGCAGGCCGTGCTGATCCAGCCACGCACCAAAGTACGCGAGGAAATGAATCCATTGCGCATCACGCCAGCCCACACACGCCTCAATCCCTGACGCTGCTTTTGCCGGTGAGCATCATCCTCCACCGGCACCTCACGCACGGCGTGCTGCGGATCGACGACCACGGGGCATGACGAGACGCCGCCCGAGTCATCAATGCCGGCGTAATTGATGGCCACTCCAAAAAAGCCCGCGACTCCCGCTGTTTCGATGCCGGGATCGACCTCTTCCAGCGCACGCCGTATCGACTCTTCACGCTCATCAATGCAGAAAACCACCTGAGCGACCAGTCGATTACTGATTGGAACAACGCACGGCATGTTGCGATGCCTGGCCAGCGGAATCAACACACGCCGCTCATGTCTGCGCTCATAGGCCAGATGCAGCAGCCGTCGGCGTTCGGTCTCATGGCAGGCGAGGATCTCCTGATCCAGCCGCGCCAGCTCCTCATCTGTGAAAGCACCAAGCTCACAGCTGCTGATGCCCAGCAGCTGGACCACATCAAACACACGCGCCACATGAGTCTGCGGGTCAAAGCGCGGCACAGGCAGCAGGGTGGTGCGCCACGCGGCCGTGTCACCGGAGATGTCCCTGAGCGCTGCCACGGTGTAGGTGAGGCGCAGCGCGAGAAATTCCATGAGGGAGCAGCGTACACGATCATGCGGGGCCAGAGTGACGTCCACCTCCAGCATGCGGATCATGCCCGCCCAGCCGCGCAGAGCTAGCAGCTCTTCCGTGACAAACTCCTCCCACTGCCCCAAGGGCACATCAAGCTGTGCGAGCGACTCCAGCACGACGGTGTCCGCGTCCATATTGGCGGCCTCCTGCCGCAAAAAATCAGCGCGTACACCGCTGAGATGCGCCGGAAACATGGCAAACGCCTGCGGCATGATCTTGCGTGCAGCCTGGAGCAGCCCCTTGTCACGGTGCGGCATGGGCCAGTAGGCGATGCCCTGGTCCAGATAGGCCCCCGTGAGCCGGATGAGAGGAGGATGAATGAGCGCATCCATGTCGATGCCATGCTGCGCCAGGACGACTTCTCGCGGACGTTTCGGCATCACGGGAGAAGGTGTGGGCGGTGGTTTCACCCGGGCCAGGCATGTGTCCCAGAGCGCCTGCGGAGAATCCCTGCGCAGCGCCTTCGCCGAGGGCTCCGGCAAATCGTTGCGGAACGAATCCAGCCAGCCACCCTCTTCCAACTGCCAGGAGATGTTGATGCCATTCACGCGGCGCACTCCTGGGGTGAGCATCACACGCCGGAGCTGGCGGCGCGTGAGCCTGCCCGGCAGAATGTCCGCATCCGGCTCGCGGCTGAGAACCGCGTCAATATCTTCATCGAGGATGCGCAGCCTGCTCCGCTCCGTTTGATAGGCCTCTTCAGAAAGAAAAGGCTCGGCCTTGAACAAATCCCCCCCCGCTATGACGGCGTCTTCAAACTTCCGGTGCTGCAACGAACGGAGCGTGTTGTAGTGCACAAAAACCCCCAGGGGGCCCTGGACAGGCAGTGAATGAGCCGCATGCTCCACCACCCGGCGCAGGTGCTCAAGACGCCCCTCTGCCGGCTGAGTCTCCTGCCAGGAGTCGTGACAGCCACAGGGGCTGGCATGGGTGCGGATGCTCATCGAAGATCAAAGGACTATTAAAAAGCCTGATTGCAGACTGCGCCATCCCTTCATCAAGGGGTTATTCCACTACGGATCACAGGGGGCGCTTTTGCCAGACGTTTCCACTCACTCAGCGCCTGCTTGCTCCATGCAGTTGCATCCATGACCTGCACACCTGCCCAGCACCATCATTTTCATAAACAACCCGGCAGAGCCGCCCCCTGTCAGGCCGCCGGTGCCTTCAGCGGAATGACAACCTCGATTCGTAGTCCCTGAGGCATCACGCTGCTGGCGGTCAGCTCGCCACCCGATTGCCGTGCGCGTGCACGCATGCCCACCATGCCGAGGCTGGGACTGTAAATGATTTCTCCGGTGTGATTGGGCAGCCCCTTGCCATTGTCCTCAATGGTGAGAAGGATTTTTTGATCCCGATGCACGAGGTGTACCTTCACCTCCGTGGCTTCCGAGTGCCGGGCGATGTTGGTGAAAGCCTCCTGGGCGATGCGGAAGAGGTGCGTTTCCGTTTCATCTGCAAGCCGCCCCGTAAAGTCAGAGTCGTAATCCACTTTCAGACGCGTGCGCTGGCCGAATTTTTCCGCCAGCCAGCGCAGTCCGGCATCCAGGCCAAAATCATCCAGAATGACGGGCCGCAGCAGATGCGAAAGTTCGCGTACGTTGGCGATGGATTCATCGACCAGATGCAAGCAGTCCGCGCGCAGTGAAGAAAGATCTTGGGTGGAGCCCTTGGTCAGATTGGAGCGCACGGCGGCCAGCGACTGGCCCAGCTCATCGTGCAGTTCATGAGAGAAGCGCCGTGCGGCCTGCTCCTGAGTCTGCAGCATGTGCCAGGACACGCGGCTCAGCTCCTCGGACTGCCAGCGAATGCGCTGGATGCTCTTGCGGGCAAAGGCGATGGTCAGGATAGCGCATATCGCGGCCAGAACGGTGCTGGACCCCAGCAGCAAGGTGGAGTCATCACTGAGAGCCTGCGACTGCTGCTCCAACTGGTGTTCGGTCTTGGTCAGATGCTCCGAGCTGCTTTTGATGAGTTTGTTGACCAGCTCGACGACTTGGCCGTGATGCAGGAAGAGCGTCTCAAGCTTGTCCCGCTGCACCGGTTGATGACTTTCCAGCAGCCGGTGTGATTCCTGGGTGAAGGCTTTGACGCCCCTGTCCAGATCCGCCCACAACTCCGCATCCGCCAGGGACCGCACCTCCGGCCCCAGTCGTGAAATCTGGCGGTCGCTTTCATCCAGCTCCTGCAAGAGCTTGGCCAGATCGGCGCGCTTCAGTTCAAACTGGGCGAATTGGTGCAGCACCCCGGTCATGGTGTTTTCCTCCGACTGCACATCCTGCCGAAGCCTGGCGATGAGGAACTGGTCACGCGCCATCTGCTCCACACCGTGCCGGATGCCCTGGCTCTGGCGCACGGCGATAAGGCCCGCAGTGCCAAGAAGAACCATCACCAGCAGGAAACCCAGCGCGAGAACGCGAAGCACGTAGCGTTCGGTGATGCGCAGGAAGGTGAATGACATCGTGGACGAATTGGGCACTCAAATGGTCCCGACTGTGGGTATCGACAGCGGTGATCTGCTGGACTCCTGGGTCTGGAAGAAGGAAACCATGCCGGTCTGAATATCATACAAAGACCCGACGAGCACCAGTTCACCCGCCTTAATCATACCCGCGAGGGTACTGCTGCGCTCCGTGATCATGCGCATGGTGCGCAGCACGTTGCGGCGTGAGACTTCATTCGCGTAGGCAGCCTTCTCTCCCGGCAGCCACGCGCTGTCGCGCTTGCAGGTCTTGAGATCCACCGACTGTTGAATCTCGATGACGAGCGAATCGAGATTCACACAACCAGTGGCCTCGGCTGCGGTTTGATTGCTGCAAATGAGATCCACGGCCGCATTGACCGCACCACAGGAGGTGTGACCCATGACCAGAATCATCTTCGCACCCGCCACGGCACAGCTGTACTCCATGCTTCCGAGCACCTTGTCGCGCGCGATGTTGCCTGCGATCCGAACACTGAAAATATCTCCAAGGCTCAGGTCAAAAACAAGTTCTGCCGGCGTACGCGAATCAATGCAGCTGAGCACGACAGCCATGGGGAACTGGCCGACGGAAGTCGCGTCCACCAAGCGGCCTATGTCGCGCGTGAGATGCGTGCCCTCACGGAACCGCTCGTTTCCTTCCTTGAAGATTTCCAGCACACGTTCCGGCGTCAGACTGTTCTGCACTTCGCGGCTGCTGTAATTCAAAAATTGAATGCGGTCTTCTATCTGGGGATATTTGTCTTTGAATCCCGCCAGACTGAGCTTGATGCCGTGCACCTTGGCCGTGTTGTGCTGAAAGTCGTGGATCAGGTCTAAAATGTCCGCGTCAATGTAGTCCGTGCTGCGCGCATCCAGGAGAACATGGCCGCCCTTTGGAACGCTGCGGAGGGTTTCCTCGAGCTTCACACGGCTGAAAAAGCTCACCTGATTGGCCAGCTCAATGCGCAGGACGTCGCCCGTGATGTGCTGCTCCATGAACTTGCGCAGAGGCCGGCGCATGTTGCTGTGCAAAATAAAACTGATGCTGACGACAAGACCAATGACGATGCCGATCAACAGGTCAGTCAGAACGATGGCCACGACGGTGATGATGAAGGGCAGGAACTGGTTCTTTCCTTCCTTCCACATCTGTTTGACGAGGCTGGGACTGGCGAGCTTGAGACCGGTCATGAGCAAAATAGCCCCAAGCGCGGCAAGGGGGATCTGGTTCAGCCAGCCGGGCACCAGCATAACGCAGCCCAGCAGCAGACAGCCATGAAAAAAAGCGGACAGCTTGGTTTTGCCGCCGGCATTGATATTCACACTGCTGCGCACAATCACGCTCGTCATGGGCAGCCCGCCGATCAGCCCTGCTGTGACATTACCAATCCCCTGAGCGATCAGCTCCCGGTTTGGCGGACTGCTGCGCTGCTGCGGATCAATCTTGTCCACCGCCTCAAGGTTGAGCAGCGTCTCCAGGCTGGCGACGATGGCGATGGTGATGGCCGCGCCGTACACAGCCGGATTGCCCAGCGCGGAAAAATTAGGAAACACAAGGAAGCCCATGAACGCGCTGAGGTCTTTCGCCACCGGAACCTGCACCATGTGTGAGGCTTCGATGACCCATGCGGCGCTGCCATACTGCTTCAGCAGCATGCTGACCCCCACTCCCAGCAGCACAACAATCAGCGGGGCGGGCACCACGCTGTTTTTCAAAGGCTTGATCTTGTCCCAAAAAACCATCAGCAAGATGGAAAGCACACCGACCAGCGCGGCGCCGGGCTGGATGTCAAACAAAGCGGACCAAATTTCGGTGAAGGTGTTCTCATGGTCAGGCTGCTCGAAACCCATGTCACCTTCCGGGTCGGGGTCGTGCCCGACGACGTGCGGGATTTGTTTGAGGATGAGGATGACACCGATGGCGGCCAGCAGGCCCTTGATCACACTCGAAGGGAAAAACGCAGCAATGAAACCCGCACGACAGACCCCGAGGATGATCTGCAGCACACCCGCAAACATCACCGCCAGCAGGAACACATCAAAAGCCCCCAGCTTGGTGATCTGCGCCGCCACGATGGCGGTCAAACCAGCGGCAGGTCCGCTGACACTTGTTTGTGATCCGCTGAGAACACCGACCAGAATACCACCGATGATCCCTGCCACGACACCCGAAAAGAGAGGTGCATTGGACGCCAGCGCCACACCCAGACAAAGCGGCAGAGCCACGAGAAAGACGACGAGGCCGGCGGAGAGATCTTTGAAGAAGGCGGCAGGTGAGATGGCGGAAGTAGCAGGCATGCAAGAATAATTGGGTGAATAAAGGGTGGGAGAGTTTATCTGAAGCTGCCCTTCAAACGAAACCAACAACAAAAAAGCCGTAGTTTTCCACACCCTGCTCAATCGCTTACCGATACCCTCTTAATTCTTTAGTCAATCAAACCGTTGCGAATGGAGAAGCGCACCAGCTCGCCGATGGAGTGCAAATTCAGCTTTTCCATGATCCGGCCACGGTGGGCCTCCACGGTGTATACGCTCAGGTTCAGCACCGAGGCGATTTCCTTGTTGGTCTTGCTCTCCGAGATCATCTGCAGCACCTCCCGTTCCCGTGGTGAGAGCAAGTCGATCGGGTTGGTGACGTGCTTGCGATAGTCGTCCAGCACCGCGTCGCTGACCTCCGGGCTGAGAAATCCTTTGCCGTTGGCAACGGCCCGCACAGCGGAAAGAAGATCACTCTCGTTGCTGTCCTTCAGCAGGTAGCCGTTGGCTCCCGCACGCAGCATTTCACGCACATAAACGGAGTCCTTCTGCATGGAGAGCGCCAGAATGCGCGCCTTAGGCACCGCCTTGGTGATCTGCCGCGCCGCCTCGATGCCGTTGAGTTCGGGCATCGTCACGTCCAGGACCACCACATCCGGCTGGAGATTGATGGCCTTTTCCACGGCCTCCCGTCCATTGGCGGCCTCGCCCACGACCTCCATGTCCCACTGCGCAGCGAGGATCATTCGGAAGCCGTTGCGGACCACGGCGTGGTCATCGGCAAGAAGTATGCGGGTTAATTTGGCAGACATTAGGAGGTCAGAATAGCCAACGAGCGGCAAAGAGCAAAATCTGCGGTCATTTTGTGGGACCACCACGATCGGTCATCCAATCTGCCGCAACACCTACCCCTTATAGACGGAGGCACTCCCAGTGCCTAAGCGGCAAAGAAGCGGCGATGCCAGTTGTCAAAACTTCCCAGAATACGACCTTTCGTCGCCATGGGTCCTCCATTGCCAAATTCCCTGCCAGCCAGCCCTCTCGCCGATCCGCTCCCTGCGACCACTGGCAAGGACACGCCCAAGATGGTAGAATAGAGGCGAGAAGCAAAAAGCTCCTCTACCCTGATGCTGAATCAGGCCATTCAGACTCGCAGAACCTTGCGGCTTCTGCTCACCAACAGGGACTGGCAGGAAGCATTTCCACACCATTTCTGCCGGCATCAAGCTTCGTCCATGTGGCGAATGAGACGGCCCCTGCCGCTTTTACCACGAGCAAAGCGGGGTGGCCAAAACCTCTGAACGCCGGTTTGCATCGATTCTGTGGTGGTCACCGCATGACCTCAAAACGCTCCCCTCATTTGGAGATGTCATGATTTTGTCATATATATCATAAACGAGTAAATTATTGTAAATGAATTGCATAAAAGCTACCCGTTCATTCAGCGAACCAACCATTTAGGCATAATTAAATGAAAAATTCATAACTGAAACGCTTTACAGAGAATTATTTCAAATATAATTTATTGCCAGCCCTTCATTTGGATTCAGTGAATCTAATTTGAGTGTCAAAACTGTTAATCTTTGCAACCTTGAAAACGCCATCTTCTGCTCATCAGCTGCAACGCAAGCCCATTTCGGTTGCTGCTGCGGCCATGCTGCTTGCTTTTACCAGCCTTGGTTTCGCTGCATCAACCATCGAACTGACTCAGCCCTATGCACCGGCTGGCGAAAACTACAGCATCACGGCACTGCAAAATCTCACTCCTCTTACTCTGGATGGTGGAACTTCGGCAGGAGCCAATCCAAATGTGAACTTTGATTTCCAAGGTGGTTTCGGCGTCCGCTATGAGAACGCTTACGGCATACTGACGGACTTCGGCATCGGCCTCTACGATGCGAGCGATGCCCCCGGTATCCAGACAGCCTCTACCGGACTGAACATCGCTTTCGGTCAACTGGTCTCGAGCAACGGCCTGTCCGCCACCTTGGGAGACTTCGGCCTCAATGAATACTCGACCGATGCCGACCCGAGCCAAGTGGCCCCGACCATCTCCATCTACGGCATCGGCAATTCGTTGCTCGGAAACTTCTCAACTGCGGACATCCTGGCAAACAACGCCATGAGCCTCCTGAGCAGCCTGGATCCAATCGCCAAGACTGACCTTTGGAAACTTGATCTGGACGCCTTGGTCGGCCCCAACGTTCAGGTTTCCGGCTTCACGCTGGCCGCAGACACCCACAATGGCGCAGGCAGCCCGATGGCCGTCAATAGCGACCCTTATTTCCTCGTTGCTGTGAACGGCTGCGAATGCGCCTCGATTCCTGAGCCCGGCTCGGCTTTTCTGATTCTGAGTGCTGGCCTCGGCACCCTGATCATCACACGCCGCCGCACCCGGGACCTGTTTAGTTCCAAGTAACCGGTCTTTACGATCCCCCTTCAAAATGAGCCGTGGGAGAGTCTCCCACGGCTTTTTTGTGCTCTCACTTCATCAGGATCTACTCCTTGAACTCTTCCCGGTCTGGAATGCGTGTGAAGGCGATCTTGGTGCCCGAAAACGTGCGCACGGTGTCCGGTGTGAAACCGATCACCACGGAATCGCGGCCGAACTTCTGATTGATCTCATCCAGCACACGACTGAGCTGTTCACGCTGTTCTTTGGGAGCCGATGCACCCGAATCGTTGAAAAGTTCGAGCTGCTGCGGGGTTGCCTCGGCCACCAGGCCAAACAGAGTTACTGAGACCTTTTTCACCCGCTGCCAGCGCGCCTGCTTCATCACCTTCTGCCACAGATCCGCCAGCACCCGTGCCAGCACGATGCTGTCGGACCCTTCGTCAAACTTTGCCTGCGCTTCACAGCGCGGTCCGTCCTCCGTGCGCACACTCAGGTGCAGATGCCTGGCACGGTACTTCATGCGGCGCAGCCGGCTCGCGGCCTTCAGCAACAGTCTGCGTGCCACAATGCCTGCGGCAGGTGGTGTGCGCAGTTCAGGGGCCAGCACATGACTGTGTCCGATGGTGCGGTGTGCGGGTGGAACATCATCCTCCGTCACGCCGCCATGTAGTCCATGCCAGAACCGGTCCCCACCCACCCCGCCCCAGGCTCGGTGCAGGGTCTCGCGCTCCGCGGCCCACAGATCCTCCATCGTACGAATGCCGCAGGCATGCAGGCGCGGCTCCATGCGGCGGCCGATCCCGCACAGATCACTCAACTCCAGTTCCAGCAGCCGTCCCGGCAGCTCTTCCTGCAGCAGCACCACCAGACCGTCAGGCTTCTGCATGTCGCTGGCCATCTTTCCCAGAAAGCGGTTCGGTGCCAGACCGATGGAGCAGGTGATGCACTCCCCCACCCGCTCCCGCAGCCCTTGTTTGATGCGTCTGGCCAGATCCATCGCTGCATCCAGTCGGCGGCGCGGCGCATCCAGTTTGCAGGCCATCTCGTCGATCGAGCAGATCACGTGCACCGGGAAATGCCGCTCCACCTCCTCAATGATTTTGTGATGAAACTCCACATACACATCGTGCCCTGCCATCACGGTGATGAGTTCCGGGCAGCGACGCCTTGCCTCGCCAATGTTGGTGCCGGTCTTGATGCCAAACTTCTTGGCCTCATGGCTGGCCGCAATCGCACAGGTCGCGTCCGAATCGACCGGCACCACTGCGATCGGCTTCCCCCGCAGTTCGGGGTGCAACTGCTGCTCCACGCTTGCGAAGTAACTATTTAGGTCGAGAAACAGCCAGTCTACGAGCGGTTGGGAATCAGGAATGGCATGAGTAGCAAGCATTGGCGGACCCAATTCTCGCGCAAATCAATAACTGTTCAATAGAACATTATTCAGATTAAGCTAAAATCTCATTCAAGCCGGTCTTACATGCTTCTTACCAATGCTGAGTTGATGGTTTTATAATTTCCATAAACTGTAAGGCATGCAGCCCGCATCTGCTGATCCACCCCTTTCTTCTTCTGAAACATCTCCCACCCCCTATCCCCTACTAACGTCCGACGAAGCACTGTTTCACGCCTGCCTGGAAAACATCACCGACCATCGCTGCCACATTCAATGCAAGCCGCGCCTCCTAGAAATCCTTCATTCTGAAAACGTTGCGGGGTTCCTCAAGATTTGCCAGCGCCACATCGACTTCCTGATCTACCGCAAAGGAGACTGGCTTCCCATGGTGGCCATCGAATTCGAAGACGACAGCCCCGGCAAGGCGAGCCGAAAAGTACGCGACCGCCATCTGGTAGACGACATCTTTTCGAGCTTCGGAATTCCCCTGCTGCAAGTCAATGCCAAGGACATCAACCAGATCGACACGCTGGTCCACAAGTTGAGCAACGCCTGGCAGCAGCGAAATGCGAACCTGGAAATCATGCCTCCGCCAAGTGAAGAGTGCGCGCCCCACCCGCCCACGACCACCCTGCTGGCAGCCACGTCCAGTTCCAGTTCAAGCCCCAATTCCAGTGCCAATACAAGCCGCATGACCTCCGCAGTCTGCTCCTCGATTTCCTGAAGGCTCGGCGAATTGCTAACCACCCACCTCGAAACTCAACGTGGTGGCAGCGGCCGCTTTCAATGGCGCATCACGATCCACTTCAAACGGTCCGAGCAGGTTGTTACCCGCCAGATCTTCGAGCAGCGGGTCGATCTCCAAAACGCAGGCTCCAGGCGTCCAAGCAACCACTGGAGTGAATAACCAAGTGCGCGCATCTGAGGCCACTGTTACCACGCCTGCGACTTCCCCCTCACCGCGTTTTACCTTCAATGCGGAGACGAGAATCGCAGGATCCAGCGGTTCATCAAAACTGACCAGCAGCTGATCATGAGTTCCCGTCTTCGGCGCAGTGATCTGCCAGCGCTGTGGATTGGGGCAGGTATGATCCACAACACCGGCGGCGAGTGTAAATGCCGTTTCCTTACCTAGAGCCACACCGGTGGTCGAGCGCCAGTTGGCAGCTATCTTGAGCGTGTGCTGCCTGCCCTCTTGTAAAACAGGCCCTTCATCAAGATTCAGGTTCACGCCAGTCTTTTGCCGCCCGGGATGCAACCAGAGGGTGAGACGTTTTCCATCCGGCGACCATAGCTCAGTCTCACGAAAAGCACCGTGGACCACGCTGCCATCCTGGCGCTGCAAGGTGATGCGCTCCAGAAACACGCCCTGCTCCATCGGCTGGCTGAAGTGCAGGTAGAGCTTTAGCGCATTGGCAGGCAGCACCGTGGGAAATGGCGAGATGCTTACCGTCGGAGCAGCAGTCGCCGGATTCGTGAATTTCAGCCGCTCTGTGCTCCAGGCACCCTCTGCCGTTTGGAAGTCGACGCGGTAGGTTTCTCCCGACACCAAAGGCAGTGCGGCGGCAAAGCACACGCTTTCCCGCGTCTTCACGACGCTCCCAAACAGCGGTTCGGTGGCATCACCACGAAACACGCGCACCTCAACGCCGCGAGCTTCGATCTGCCCGGCCTCGTTCACCCACACATCTGCGGCGAATGTGGCGGAGCAGACAAGACTTAGAATGCAGAGCCAGCGTTTCACGGAAGTGCTGCCACTTCGAGGCTCAGCGTGCCTTCGGTATCTCGCAGCACCACAGCTTCAGTGTCGCTCAGCTTGTCCACCTGCACGGCACCAAAGAGCGCATCCACGATCTCTATTCCCTCGGGGCCTTTGGGTTCCTTTTCATCGCGACGTGCGGCGTTTTCGTTGGTCTTCTCCGGTGCCTTGGCATCGAGGTAATCCATGCTGATGCGAGCGCCCCACATCTTGCTGGGGCCAAAGGCGTTCTGCTTGAAGCGCTGGGTATGCACCACCAGCCACTCCTTGCCGCTTTTGTCCGAGTAGCTGAAGAGATCCAGGGGGCGATTGCCGCTGCCGAGTTCCACCATGCTCACGCCTTTGACCTGCGCTCCGCTCTGGATGTCGTCCACCTTGAACTTCGCCACCGGCGTGCAGGCAAAGGCGCCGACGACAAAGGTGCCCTCTTTTGATTGGTAAGGGATGAAGCTTTGGATCGGTGCCTTGGTCTCCCACTTGCGATGCGCCACATGATATGTCTCCGCACTGAACACACTGGCCGTGGCGCCATTTTTGAGCGGCACGGGGATCGTGAAGATGCGGGAGGCGAATTCTTCATTGCAGGTGCCGGTGGCAAAGACGCGGTCTTTGTCGAAGGCCACATCGGTGATGTTCGTGACCTTGCTGGCGGTGCCGCCGGGCAGCGTGATGCGCACCCAGGCAAGCGGAGCGAGATTCAGCGGAGCCACCTTGCCGTCTGCTCCAACGCTGACAATCAGCACCGCATTGTCAGGGCGGCGCTGCACGCCGAGATAGATGCGGCCACTGGCTGGATTGACCGCGAGGTCTTTGATCGTGATGTCCTCCTTCTTGGCCCCGAGTCCGGCGGCAATCTGCGCGCCGATGTCGGCCACCGGTTTGGCGAGGCGTTCGCTCTTGGGTCCGGCATCACCCGTCTGGATAGCCACGACGCTGGCCGTGGCAGGCTCCGCGACCAGCAGCAGACCTTCCGGCCCGAAGCTGAGCGAACTGAGCGATTGGATCTGCAAACCACCCTTTTGTGGCGATTCGAGCAGCGCGGCGGAGGCACCGAGCGCAGAGGCGAGGAGTAGAGAGAGACAGAGTGCTTTCATGGTCGGATGGAGTGGTTGCAGTCGTATGGTACGGAAACCGAACGTGAAATGTCACGCCCAAAGTAGGATTGCCTTCTGTAGCGGCATTTCATAAGATAGGTCGAATTCCCGATGAAAGCGTTCCTGCCCCCCCAATCTCGCTTCGCCTTAGGGTGGCTTTACGTGGTGATTTTGATGGCGGGATGGCAGTCCGTAAAAGCGTACATCCCCGATTGTGGCAAACCGATCATGCTTAACGAGGTCAAATTCAAAGATGCCACCCTGGAGGAAGCCGTGGCTTATGTGAAGCGGGCGGTGAAAAACCTCCATACCTTTGGCGACGGGAATCTCAATGTGATCATCCTGGGTGTCAGCGAGGAGCAAAAGAAAAAGAAGATCAGCCTCGATGTTCGGGAAATTTCCCTGCGCAGCGCCATGGATCACATCGCCCATGCGGTGGGTCTGAAGGTCCGCGTCGATGCCCGCGCCATTGTCCTGGCACCTGCTTCGCATTCCAATGAGCTGAGTAACCGCACCTACCGGGTGCCGCCCGATTTCTTATCGACTGGATCGACTGCAAAATGAAATGTGAAACTGAAGTTCACACCGAGTTCATCGTCTGAGGCTTGATCTTTGGTCCAAAACCAGCGACCCGATGACTGCCCCATGAAAAAGAAGCCCACTGAAGAGCGCAAGCCGACGAAACCCACCCTGTCGCGCTGGCAGTCGTTCAAGCGGCTTGGCGTGATTTTTCTCATGGGAGGTTCGCTCCTTTGCACGCTCACGGCGGCGGTGGTCATCGGCGTTTACAGCCATCTGGCGAAGGCCTACGACCTGACCAAGCTCGGGGACATGCCGGAGCGGACCATCGTGATGGACTACAAAGGCGAAGTCCTTGGCCGCATGCATGGTGAGAACCGCATCATTGTGCCGCTGAGCGAGGTGTCGCCGTGGTTTGTCAAAGCCCTGCTGGCTCGTGAGGACTCACGCTTCTACGATCACGGCGGCATCGATTACAAAGGCGTGGCGCGCGCCATGGTGCGCAACCTCAAGGACATGCGCGTGGTGCAGGGCGCGAGCACGCTGACCATGCAGCTCGCGCGCAACAGCTACCCGGATCTCGATGACCGCAGCATCCACCGCAAGCTGGTGGAGATGATGCTGGCACGTCGCATTGAGAAGGCCTGCACCAAGGACCAGATCATTGAGCATTACGTGAACCGGATTTTCTACGGCCCCGGCATTTATGGGGTGCAGCGCGCCAGTCAGGTTTACTTTGGCAAGCATGCCAGCCAGCTCAGCCTGAGCGAGGCTGCGATGATCGCCGGCATCATCCGCAGCCCCGTGCGCTTCTCGCCCTTCCGCAACTATGAAGGAGCGCTGAAGGAACGCGACACCGTGCTCAAGCGCATGCTGGAAACGAAGGTGATCACGCCGGAAGAGGAAATCGCAGCCAAGTATGCTGACATCGCCCTGCATGCGCAGCCTGTGTTTCAAAGCCAGGGCGGCTACGCGCTGGACACCGTGCGGCGTGACTTGGATTTGATTTTGGAGCAGCAGGAGATCGAGGACGGCGGACTGCAGGTCTTCACCACTCTAAACAAAAGCCTGCAGGACGCTGCGGAGGCGGCTGTGGAAAAGCGTCTGACCGCAGTCGAAAAGCAGCATGGATATGCGCACCCGAAGAAGGCGGATTTTGACAAGACCTGGGACGGCTCTCAGGAAATTGCCTCCACGCCCTATCTGCAGGCGGCACTGATGATGCAGGACAATGCCACCGGCGGCATTCTCGCTCTCGTGGGCGGGCGTGACTACCGCCACAGCAAATACAACCGCGCCACTCAGGGTGAGCGGCAGATCGGATCGACAGTGAAACCCTTTGTTTATGCCGCAGGCATCGCCTCCGGTTTCATGCCTGGCACGCTGATCAATGACGCGCCGATCCAGCCCGGTGAGATTGACGGGGCTGATCCTGGCTGGAGTCCGCAGAACTCGGATGGCAAATTCCTCGGGCCCACCACGCTGACGGACGGCATTGTAAAAAGCCGTAACACCATGACCCTGCGCCTCGGCAACTATGCGGGGCTTGATCGTGTGATCGATCTGCTCACCAACGCGGGCTTCAGCAAGCCTGCCGAACGCACACCGCAGATTTTCATCGGCAACATCGGCGGCAATCCGCGGCAGCTCACCAGTGCGATCAGCATCTTCCCCAATCAAGGCCTGCGCCGCCGCCCTTTCCTCATTGACCGCATTGTCGATAAAGCGGGCAACATCATCTACCAGACACCCGTGCTCGAATCCGAGGTCATCACCCCGAGCGTGGCGTTCCTGATGCGCAACATCCTCGCCCAGGTACTGGATCGGGGAACTGCAGCATCCCTGCGCAATGAATACGGTTTCAAAGAACCCGGCGGTGGCAAGACCGGCACCACGAACGATTACAAGGATGCCTGGTTCGCCGGCTTCACGGATCGCGTGAGCTGCGGCATCTGGGTGGGCCTCGACAAGCCAGCGACGATTGTCGAGGGAGGTTACGGAGGAACACTCGCTTTGCCGATCTGGGCAGACGTGATGAAAAAAGCCGTCGCACTAGGTTACAAAACTGAGGTGCCCAAGGTCACGCTGCCGCTTTCGCGCGTGACTCTGTGCCGCGTGAGCAGCCAGCTGGCCACCGATGGCTGCAGCCAGGCTGGCACCGCATACGAGGATGCCCTGCCCTACGATCTGGTACCCAAAAACTTCTGCGCGGAGCACCAAGGCTACGCAGCCCCGCCACCACGCCAGATGCAGCAACCCGGACAGGGACGCGGACTGTTCGACCGCATCCGTGGCTGGTTTCGTTGAATTTGGTGAATCCTCAATAGCCGAGCCAAGGACCGAGCCAACGCTCTGCCTCAGCAAGCGTCATGCCTTTGCGCTGCGCGTAGTCTTCCACCTGGTCTTTGCCCAGAACGCTGATACCGAAGTAGTGCGACTCAGGATGGGCCAAGTAGAGGCCGCTGACCGCGCTGCCGGGGTGCATGGCCATGCTTTCAGTCAGCTCCACGCCGGTCTTGGCAGCGGCATCGAGCAGATCGAACAGGATAGGCTTCTCGGTGTGGTCAGGCTGGGCGGGATAACCGGGCGCTGGACGGATGCCACGATACTTTTCTTTGATGAGTTCCTCGCGGGAAAGCTCGCCGGGTTTTTCATAGCCCCAGGCGTAGCGGGCCTGCTGGTGGAGGTATTCGGCGAAGGCTTCGGCCAGACGGTCGGCCACGGCCTTGGCAATGATGGCACTGTAGGGATCGTGCGCGGCTTCGAATTCCTTGGCGAACTCATCCGCGCCGTGAATGCCGACGGCGAACCCGCCGATGTAGTCGGCGCGGCCGCTGTCCTTGGGCGCAATATAATCGCTGAGCGCGTAGTTCGGCGTGTCCTTCTTGATGACCTGCTGACGCAGGGTGTGGAAGACGGTCTTCACCGTGGTGCGTGACTCATCCGTGTAGACTTCGATGTCATCACCGATGGCGTTGGCGGGGAAGAAGCCCATGATGCCACGCGGGTTGAACCGGCTTTCAGCAATGACGCGGTCGAGCAGATCATTGGCATCCTTGTAAAGCTTGAGAGCCTCCGCCTCAGCTTTGCCCTTCATCTCCGCATCTTCCTGAGCGGATGAGAAACGCTGCTCGGCAGCGATCCAGCGACCACGCAGTTCCCACGAATGGAAGAAGGGCGACCAGTCGATGAACTCGCGCAACGCGGCGACAAGTTGTGGACCTTCATAAATCTTCGTCCCAAGGAACGTCGGCGTGGCGATGTCCTGCGTGGCCCAGTCAAACTTGACGCCTTTTTCGCGCGACTCGGCGATGCTGAGAAGCACGCGATCCTTCTTCTTGCCATACTCCTCACGCAGGCGCGCATGGCGAGCCTCGTTGCTGGCCACAAAAGTTTCACGCTGGTCTTCGCTCAGCAGGGATGTCGTCACAGGCACGCTGCGGGAGGCGTCCAGCACATGCACAATACTGCCGCTGTATTTCGGAGCGATCTTGATGGCGGTGTGCGCCGGGCTGGTGGTGGCACCACCAATGAGCAGCGGCTGCTTGAAGCCACGACGCTCCATCTCGCTGGCCACATGCGCCATCTCATCCAGCGAAGGCGTGATCAGGCCGCTGAGGCCAATCACGTCGGCACCAATTTCTAGGGCCTTTTCCAAAATCTTGTCGCAGGGCACCATCACGCCCATGTCCGTGACTTCGAAGCCATTGCAGGCCAGCACGATGCCCACGATGTTTTTGCCGATGTCATGCACGTCTCCTTTGACGGTGGCGAGAACGATTTTGCCACCGCCTTGTTTGGCGGCTTCGGCAGGAATCAAGTCTTCGGCAGTCAGACCATTGGCAGAGCCGGCAGCACCGCCAGCGGTGAACTGAGCGTGGTTGAGGAATGGGGCGACGACACGGTCGGAGTTGGAGGCATCCTTGCGCAGGCTTTCAAGCTTCTGCTGAAGGGCGGCCTCGCCCTCGACTTCAAACACGGCACCGAGTTCGGCGGCGAGCTTCACTTCGGCACGGCGCTCTTCGAGACTCAACCCGCTGCTGGGAGTGTAGCTGAAAGATTCGACTACCGAAACAGCGCCACCGTTTTCCAGGGCGGTGATGGTCTTGGCAGCAACTTCGAGCAGTAGGGCACGCTCACGCGCTCTGCGGGCCTTCTCGATTTCCATGAAGGGCTGCAGATAGGCCACGCTCTGCTTCATCACGCGGGCGCTTTTGACGACCTGCGGGAGGAACATTTTGCCAGCGCCAAAAAGATCGCCCACGACGCTCATGCCATCCATGAGAGGACCTTCGATGACGGAGAGAGGCTTGCCGAGCTGGGCCAGTGCCTCTGCGGTGTCTTCATTGATGAAGTCCGTGATGCCGCGCAGCAAGGCGTGTTCAAGACGCTTGCTCACAGGACCCTGCCGCCAGCTCATGTCGATCTCCACCTTCTTTGTGGTACCAGCCTGACCTTTGAACTGCTCGGCGTAATCGACGAGAATTTCCGTGGCATCCGGGCGGCGGTTGAGGATGACGTCCTCCACCTTTTCAAGCATGTCCTTCGGAATCTCCTCGTACACTTCCAGCATGCCGGCGTTCACGATGCCCATGTCCATGCCCGCCTTGATGGCATAGTAGAGGAAAACGCTGTGCATGGCCTCGCGCACCTTGTTGTTGCCACGGAAGCTGAAGCTGACGTTGCTGACGCCGCCGCTGACTTTGGCATACGGGAGGTTCTCCTTGATCCAGCGCGTGGCGTTGATGAAGTCGAGCGCGTAGTTGTTGTGCTCCTCAAGGCCAGTGGCGACGGTGAGGATGTTCGGGTCGAAAATGATGTCCTCCGGCGGGAACTCGATCTCGTCCACGAGAATGCGGTAGGCGCGCTCGCAGATGCGGATCTTGTCCTCATACGTGGCGGCCTGGCCCTGCTCATCGAAGGCCATGACCACCGTGGCGGCGCCATACTGTTTGATCTTGCGGGCGCATTCCTTGAACTTGTCCTCGCCTTCCTTGAGCGAGATGGAATTCACGATGCCCTTGCCTTGCAGGCATTTGAGACCGGCCTCGATGATCTCCCATTTGGAGGAGTCCACCATAATGGGCACTTTGTTCACCTCCGGCTCGGTCTGGAGCAGGATGAGGAATTTGGTCATCGTGGGCACGCCGTCGATGAGACCTTCGTCCATGCAGACATCGATTACATTGGCACCGCTCTCCACCTGCTGACGGGCCACGGCCACCGCCTCCTCCAGCTTGCCTTCCTTGATGAGCTTGGCGAACTTGGGAGATCCGGCCACGTTCGTGCGCTCGCCGATCATGAGATAAGGCGGGCGCTCCTCCGGCGTTGTCCCCTTCAGCACAAAGGGCTGCGAGCCGCTGAGGCGCATCGAATGCGTGTCGGCAGGCACCTGACGCGGTGCGAGGTTTTCCACCGCCTTGGCGATGGCGGCGATGTGCTCTGGCGTGTTGCCACAGCAGCCGCCCATGATGTTCACGAAACCGCTGCTGCCAAAATCTTTGGCGTAAGCGGCCATGTCTGGTGGGAGCAGATCAAAACCCGTCGGCGCCAGAGGGTTGGGCATGCCGGCGTTCGGATAGGCGGAGACGAAGCAGTCGGCCTTGGTGGAGAGTTCCTCCAGGAAGGGGCGCATCTTGTCTGGCCCAAGGGAGCAGTTCAGACCGATGGACAAAGGCTTCACATGCCGCATGGCATTGAGGTAAGCCTCGGTCACCTGACCGGAAATCATCGTCTCACCGCCGGGTCCGACTGCCGCACTGATCTGCACGGGCAGTTCCACTTGGTCCTCTGCAAACACCTCACGGATCGCCACGAGGGCGGTCTTGGCGTTGAGGGAGTCAAAGATCGTCTCGACCATCAGGGTGTCCACCCCACCGGCGATGAGGGCGCGCACCTGGTGCTTGTACGCTTCCTTCACCTGATCAAAGGTAACGTAGCGGAAGCTGAGGTCGGAGAGATCTGGGAACTGCGAAAGCGAGACGGTGAGCGGCCCGATGGCCCCTGCCACGTAGCGTTTCCGGCCGGTCTTTTCGCCCACGAGGTCGGCCCATTTACGACACTGCTTAGCGGACTCGAAGTTGATCTCCCAAGCGAGATCGTTGAGGAACTTGTCCTCCAGCACGGTCTGGAAGAACTCGGGGTCTTTACGCCGCCCTGCCGGCACCTCCGTAAAGAACTCCGCCTGGGCGATGCTGGTGCCGCTGAAGGTGTTCGTCTCGATGATGTCAGCCCCGGCTTCCAAAAAGCGACGGTGGATGTCCTCGATGATGTCCGGGCGGGTGATGGAAAGAATGTCGCCGTTGTTGAGCAGATCTTTCTCGTTGGACAGGAAGCGTGTGCCGCGCGCGTCGGCCTCTTTCAGTCCATAACCACGAATGGTCGTGCCCATGGCACCATCAATAACCAGGATTCTCTGGCGCATGGCGGCTTCGAGTTCAGAGCGGACATTGGGTCGTGCAGGCATGGTGGAAATTAGCGTTCTAGCTGGGTAGGTCAACAGTCATATCAACGCATCATGATTTGAGCATGTGACTATTATTTCTAATTTACAAGAGAATCATCCGTTATACCGACACCCATGCCCCCCAAACCCAAAGCCGCCCCCTCTATTGAATCCAGCCCTGAGGCCATCAATGAGAATTTGGGGAAGCGGGTGAAAAAACTGCGCGGAGACCGTGGCTGGTCGCTCGAAGAACTCGCCACGGCGAGCGGGGTCAGCCGCTCCATGCTCAGCGAAATCGAGCGCGAAAAGGCCAATCCCACCCTGACCGTGACCTTCCGCATCGCGCGGGCCTTTGGTCTGACCTTGCAGGAACTGATCGAAAGTGCCGAGGCCAGCGCTTCGAAAATCCAGGTCATCCGGGCCAGCGACCGCGCCCAGGTCTATCGCAGCGACAAGCAGTGTGAGATCCGCACGCTTTCCCCCATCAACCTCGAAAAGGATGTGGAGTTCTATGAAATGACGCTACGCCCGGGAGGCACCCTTCGCAGCCAGGCTCACTTTGAAGGCACCCGCGAGTTCCTGACCGTGGAGGACGGCAGCGTGCGCATCGAATCCGACCAAAATAGCGAAGAACTCGGCAAAGGCGACTCCGGCACCTACCGCGCCGACGTGCCGCACGCCATCGTCAACACCGGCAAAGGGGACGCTCTGGTGTTCCTCGTTGTGATCTATCGCTAGAGCCTCATTTCCCAACCCAACCATGAAATCAGCCACCACACTCGTCCTCCTCGCCTTTGTCGGGGTCTTGCATGCGCAGATGCCCCCGGCGCTCGTGAATGCCGAACGCACCAAAATCCTCGCCGGCGTCAAATCGGTGCCGAAGGCAGGTGCGCCGGGCCCCATCGGCATCTGGGGAAACATGGCGTTTCCCATTCTCTCCGCGCCTGACAAGGATGGCATCGAGATTGCAGTCGCAGCGGCAGCAGGATATGCCAAAGGGCGCGTCATTCTCTTTGGTCACAACAGCTACCTCGCGGGGGGGGAAGGCGGAGATCACGCGAAGCTCATGGAGAACTGCGTGAATTGGGCGGCCAACAAAGAAAAGCCTCGTCTGGGCCTCAAAGGCGTGAATGCGGTCAATTTGTACAAGCAGCACGAATTCCAAGTGGAGACCTTTGACAAGATCGACAAGAAAAGTCTGAGCGACTTCGATGTCGTCATCGTGAACATGCAGGGCATCATCAGCACCGAAGAAGGCGCGGCGGTGGCGGAGTATGTCAAAGGCGGCGGCGGCTTCATCGGCGGCATGACGGGCTGGGCTTTCAGTCAGACGAGCGGCGGCAAAGACCTGGCGGTGTCACACGGCCTCAATCAGGCGTTGATGCCCGCAGGCATTGCGATCACGGATATGAGCGCGTTTGACCAGTTGAAAAGCTTTGAAGCACGTGTGGAACTGCCCCAAATGATGAACGCCTCAGAGGCCATCAGCGCGATCAAAAAGCAGCGCGACGGGGGCCCAGCGCTGACAGCGGAGCAAATGAAGCAGGGCACGAACGCCATCCAGATCGCCATGGCGGCACAACCGCCGGACCGCAGCAATCTGAAGGCCGCCGTACTCGCCGCACTGGGAACTGCCGGCGCTGATGCCGTGGTGCCGACAGCTCAGGCTCCGCTCACAGCCGACAAACATACCGCGCAACGCCTGCGCCTCGGCATGGAGACACGCGTGCTGCGCCTTGCCGCAGGTGAAGGAGTGGCCGCACATCCCGCGCATGAATCCTTCCCCGGCAAAATGCCTGCGGGCGCACCACGCGTCACGGGTGAGATCAAAGTGATTCCCAGCATCCCCGGCTGGGCCAGCACCGGCCTCTACGCCGCTGCAGGCGATACCATCACGGTGACGCTGCCGGAAAAACTGGCCGACAAAGGTTATGCCGTGCGCATCGGCTGCCACAGCGACACGCTTTACCATCTCGACAAATGGGAACGTGCGCCAGACATCACCCGCAGCGTCGGATTAGCCACCGCCACCACGAAAACCGCCAGCGCCTTTGGCGGGCTCATCTACATCGAAGTTCCAGGCCGCGCCAAGGACGACGAAGCTTTCACCGCCGTCATTCAAAACGCCGTGCCAGCGCCACTGTTCGTCCTCGGCCAGGATGACGATGCCAAATGGAGCGAGATCAAAAAGCGCCCCGCACCCTGGGCCGAACTCGCCTGCGATAAGCTGATCGTGAGCTGCCCCACCGAGGTTGCGCGCGCGATCAACAATCCCACGCAGCTCATGGAGTTTTGGAAGAAGGTCGTCGAAGCTCAGGACGATATCACCAATCAAACCACCGAACGCAAACGCCCAGAGCGCATCGTGGCGGATGTGCAGATCAGCGCCGGCTACATGCACAGCGGTTACCCCATCATGATACCGACTAGCGCTGCGCCGGAGATGACGACCTTTGGCAAACTGAAGTTCCCCGGCTGGGGATTCTACCATGAAATCGGCCACAATCATCAGCGTGGCAATTTCACCTTCGACGGCACCGGCGAAGTCACCAACAACGTCATCGGCATGTACTGCTATGACGCCGTTTTAAAGAAGGACTGGCTCATCGGCCATACCGCCATCACCGAGGAAGCGCGCAAGGAGCACATCGAAAAGATCAAGAAGGCCGCGAACAAGTGGCAGGTGTGGAAAAGCGAACCCTTCACCGCGCTGACGACTTACATCCAGCTCATGCAGGAGTTCGGCTGGGAGAGCTGGCGCAAATATCTCTACAGCTTTGACGACTCCTCATACGGCCCCGCTCCGAAGGGCGATGACGAGCGCCGTGACCAGTTCCTCGTGCGCTACTCCAAAATCACGAACAAGAACCTTGGCCCCTTCTTCGATGCCTGGGGCATCCCTGTCAGCTCAGCCGCGAAGGCGGAAGTGAGCAAGCTGGATCCGTGGATGCCGAAAGGGATGTGAGGCAATTTAGTTCGTCTCCCGCCACCCTGCATCCTCTCACCTACACTCGAATCAATTCCCGGATGGGTGTCCCGTTCGGAACGATGGGTGTGGGGCGACCACTGAAGTCATTGATCGTTTCTTTGGCAGAGTCGATACCCAGATGGTGGTAAATCGTGGCGAGAAAATCGTGCGGCGAGCAGGCGTGCTCGGCCACGTCTTCGCCGCGTTTGTCGCTGGCTCCAATGAGGCCGCCGGTTTGCAGGCCGCCACCGGCCCAGAGATTGGTAAAGGCACGCGGCCAGTGGTCGCGGCCCGGCTGCACGACACCCGCCGGTGCACTGGCCTCTCCGGCGCCGGAACTGGCAACGTGGCTGATTTTGGGTGTGCGCCCAAACTCACCACTGACCACAACGAGCACGCGTTTGTCGAGGCCGCGCGCATACACATCCTCAATCAACGCTGAAACGGCCTGATCGAAGGCTCCGGCACGGAAGCGCAGCGCATCAAAGACATGGTGGTTGACGGCGTGATCGTCCCAGTTGCCCACGCGACCGCATTGCGGGCCATCGAGGCAGCTCGTAATGATTTCCACACCCGATTCAACCAGCCGGCGCGCCAGCAGCAGCTGCTGCCCCCAGCGATGCATGCCGTAGCGTTCACGGGTGCGCTTGTCTTCTTTGGAAAGGTCAAAGGCATGTCGCGTCTGTGGATTGGTGAGCAACGTCATCGCCTGCGCTTCGAACTGATCCATCGCGCCCATTTCACCAGCGGCATCGACGTTGCGTTCCAGATTGTCGAGACTGTGCAGCAAGGCCATGCGGTCATTCAGACGGGCCAGCTTGGACGGGTCGGACAGGCCGACGTTTGGCACGGCGAAATCCGGGCGGCTGGGATCACTCAGCACCGCCAGCGGCGAATAGGCAGCGTTGACAAACCCCGGGCCGGCGATGGTGAAGCTGTCGTAATTGATGATCGGGTTTACGCCGATGTAATTCGGCAACGGACTGCCGCGCTTGTTTTTCGAGCGCATGAAATTCGCCACGGTCATCCAGTCCGGCAGCAAGGGCTTGGGTTTGTCACGCGCATCCGTATCGCCACTGAGCATTTGCAGCGATCCAGCCGGATGTCCGCCGCCGGTGTGCGTCATCGAGCGCAGCAGGGTGAATTTGTCGGCGATCTTTGCCTGCAATGGAATCAACTCGGTGAGCTGCATTCCGGGAACCTTGGTTTTGATGGTCTTAAACGGGCCACGATACTCGCTGCCGATGTCCGGCTTGGGATCATAGGTGTCGAGATGTGAGCACCCGCCGCGCAGCCACACCAAAATGACCGCGGTGCGTTCACGCGCAGGCTTCGAGGCATTCTCAGCGCGCAGCTTGAGCAATCCCGGCCAGCCCAGGCTCGCAAATCCCGTGATTCCGAAGCGCATGAAGCCACGTCGGTCCAAGGGACCGGAACAAACAGGCTGAGGCAAGGCAGAAGGCATGTGCAACCATACGGCTGCCAGCCGGGAATTCTTCGGGGCAGAGAATCACTTAGCCAGCGACGCGCACACAATCTCCTCGTCATTGCGCATGAAGACGCACTGATTGGCGAAGGCAGGATGTGACCACACCACAGCCCGGCGTGGATCGGTGGTGGTGGGTTTCAGCAGCTTGGCCCGGCTGATCTCCTCGTAGCCTTTCGGCGTGAGATTGGCGATGATGAGATCCCCCAACTCGTTGGCGAGGAAGAAGCGGTTTTCGTGTTTGATGATGAAGGCGTTCGCCCAACGGACGGGGAGCCCGCCGGTGGTGGCGGCGAAGGTTTCCCAGAGGCGCTCGCCGGTGTCGAGTTTCAGGCAGCGGAGCTGACCGTAGCTGCACACGCCGTAGATGTGACCGTTCTCGATGAACGGAGTGCTGATGAGGCTGTGCAGTGTGTCCGTGTTCTTTTCGCTGAAGCTTTTGCCCTCCCACTGCAGCGATGCTGCAGGCTTGGCTGCGTCCAGCTTGAAGCATTTCGAGCTGGTGTAGAACGAGCTGAACAGAAGCATATCCCCAGCAAGGCGTGGCGTGGCGACGGTGAGCCCGAAGCGTACCTCCCATGGATAAGACCAGAGCACTTTGCCCGTGGCGGGATCGAGCGAGTTCACCGCCTGCGGATGCCAGAGGATGAGTTGCTTTGAGCCCCCAGCCTCAATCATCGTCGGCGGGCAGTAGCCGGGCTCGCGGGCATCCAGCGCACGCCAGATTTCTTTGCCACTGTCCTTGTCAAATGCGACCGCCACGCTGCCCGGACCGCCGCAGAGACAGATCAAACGCTGACCATCAAGCAGCGGATGTCCGGCAAAGCCCCACATCGGTGTCTTCGCTCCATATTCAGTTTTGAAGTCGTGCGACCAGAGCACCTTGCCGTTTGCGGCATCAAGGCACAGGAGGTTTCCCTCCGCGCCGAGCGTCCATACTTTGCCACCGCTCACCACCGGAGTGCAGCGCGGGCCGGTGGAATAGCTCATCGTGTAAGTGCATTCGTAGCGATGCTCCCAAACGAGCGCACCTGACTTCGCATCCAGACAAAACACGCGCTCGGTGCCGGGAATGATGCCCCGCGCGAAGGCGTTGCCGGGGACGCTGCTCTTTTCGACAACTTGGCGGTCCATGAGATAAACCCTGCCTTCCGCGACGGCCGGACCGGTGTAGCCACCACCGATTTTCACACGCCAGAGGACCTTGGGACCGCCCGCTGGAAAGGTGTCGATGATGCCGGACTCGCGCCAGACGCTGTCGCTTTGAGGCCCCAGCCAGTGCGGCCAGTCGTCGGCACGGAGCATGGCGGACAGCAGGAGAAGGATGAAAAAGGCGGAGCGCATGGACAAACAAACTCACCACCATGAATCATGTTGCAGAGGATTTCGTGTATCGCAGGTTTGGAGCATTATGCTGAACCTGCCCGATTCCCAACGCCTGCACAGCCTGGTCACGGCCACCCACACACCATTTCATCCCGATGGCTCGCTCAATCTCAACGTGGTGGAAAAACAAACGGAGTTCCTGCTCTCAAAAGGAGTGAACACCGTTTTCATCGGTGGCAGCACCGGTGAAAGTCACTCGCTTACCTACGATGAGCGTCACTTGCTGGCCAAATGCTGGATGGCGGTCACGAAGGGCACCGCCATGCGCGTGGTAGTGCATGTGGGGGCAAACTGCGTCGCTGATGCGAAAGCGCTGGCGGAGCAGGCCGAGGATCTTGGCGCAGCAGCCATCGCAGCCCTGGCGCCGATGTACTTCAAACCGAAGAACGTCGAGGTGCTGGTGGAGACCATGGCCCAGATCGCCGCAGCAGCGCCGGACACCCCTTTCTACTACTACGACATTCCTTCGATGACCGGCGTGAATCTCTCGGCGCCCGATTTCCTGCAGCAGGCAGGCAAGCGCATTCCGAATCTGGCTGGCGTCAAATTCACCAATCCCGACCTCATGGCCTACCAGTATTGCCTGCGTGCCGACAATGGTGCCTGGGACGTGCCTTTTGGCTGCGATGAGCACATGCTCGGCGCTTTGGCGATGGGCGCGAAGGGCGCTGTCGGCAGCGGATTCAATTTCGCCGCTCCCATTTACCTGCGCCTGCTGGCCGCGTTTGCCCAGAATGATTTTGCCGCTTCACAGCGAGAGCAGTTTCGCGGGGTGCAGATCATCAGCACCCTTGTCAGCTATGGCTACATGGGCGCGGCAAAAGCTGTGATGGCGATGCTCGGTGTCGATGTGGGTCCGGCCCGTCTCCCCAACACCACACTCACCCCCGCACAAAAAGACAGGCTGCACGGTGAACTCGAAGCCATGGACTTTTTCGAGTGGGTGAAATAAGTGGATCAGCGTTTGATCCGAATCAGAGGCGTCGGCAGATGTTCGCTGGTAATCCACAGCGTGCTGCTGTCGCTGTCATAGCAGACGCCTTCCAGCTGCCGCAGCAGTTCGGGTTCGATGCGCGCCGGCACTTCTTTCAGGGCCTCGGCGAGTGATTTCTCCTTGGGCAGCAGCCATTCATACAGGCTGCTGTAAGTGGAGACGACCATCCGTGATCCATCCGGCGAAAAGCATGCCGCCGTGGTCATGCAGTTGTCATGTGGTCGCTTGCCGGCGCGAATTAACTTCGGAAAAGTCAGATCGGCCACTTTTTCGAGCACCATGCCCAACTTGGGCTGCAACGTCTGTGGAAAAGCATAGAGAGCGCACCTGCCGTCATCACTCTTGGTCAGGACATAAAGGCGCCGGGTCTGCGGATGCATGAGCAGGCTTTCGGCGTTGTACTTCCCGTCAGGATAGTTCGCACGCCAGATCTGCGGTGCGGCGGTTTCAGTTTCCGCCACAGACTTGCCCGCTGCACTGATTTCAGGCTCGGGGATCTGATAGACCTGAATGGAGGCGCGAATGAAAAGATTGTCGCCGATGTCCCCAATGAAGAGCGTCGGAGCTCCTTGCTCATCTTTGCCGGAGGCGATGTCCTCCCAATCAAAGTTTGCCGCATCTCGCACACGCACCTTGGCGCGCGTTTTACCACTGTGGTCGATCGCAAAGACACAAGGTTCCCCGCCCGAATCGTTCAAGGTCCAGAAAATCGAGGGATCACGGACACCCAGCGCCAGACCGGAGCTTTCGTTGAGGCGCTTGTCTTCCAGGATGGCGACCTGCTTGCTCGTGCTGGGCACCGGCTTTTCCGGCCACGTGACCGCACTTTGCCCACAGCAGGCCGAAACCACGGTGAGAGCGAACGCAAACTGGAGCAGAGTCGCATTCATGTTTTATCAACCCAGCGGATTTGCCGGACCTGCCAGCATACGGTTGTAATGAAACTGCACGCGGCCCTGAAACCACCGCCAGGTCTGGCCCGGGCGGCCATTTTCCAGCAGGAAATGCGGACAGTCTTTGTGCAGCGGACTGACACCGACACGCGGCCAGTGATAGTGCGGCACCACGTGCTCCAGCGGAATGTTATACGCACGCATCAGATACGCGGCGAGTCGTGCCGTGCGGTCAATGGTCTGGCCAAGGTCATTGCCATGGTGCTCACACATTTCGATGCCGATGCTGTAGTTGTTGCCGACACCGTCGAAATCAGCGTGCTCTCCCTGCTCACGGCAGGGAAGGTGCTGGATCGCGATGTCATCCTGCACGGTGAAGTGCCAGGTGAGAAAGCCGATGCGGTTGCCCCCCTTGCGTTTCGTCGCGCGCAGTGCGCCACGCTTCAGCGCCAGCGCATGCTGGTACGCATTGCCGGTGTAGTTCTGCGTGCTGTGAATGGTGATGTAGCGCGGCTGCATCGGCCGGTAGTAGCGGCGGCCCACCGTGCCGGCGGGGATGATGTCGAGTTTGACATGCGCCTCGGCGAGCAACTGATCCGGCGTCATGGCCCCGGGCGGCACTGCGGCAAAGCGCGACTCCCAGCGCGCAATGCGGGAGCCGTCATATGTAGCGCAGGCTGCGACAATGAAGGCAAGCGTCAGTGGTAGGAGGATTGCGACGTTTTTGCGCATGAGAGTGTTTAAAGGCCAATGGTCAAAATTCAATGCGCTTGTTCAAGCAAGTTCATGCAGAACGTACCTGCCGCGCTTTCTGGTCTCATAAACTTCTCCGGCCGATCACGAATAGGTGAAAGAAACGGTGCCCTGGCTGCGGCATGATTCCTTTGATTTCGGGATTGTCATCCTCCTCCACGTCATTCAACATCCGCGCTTCTCATGAGCACCTCGTCCATTCCCGATCCCACCGCGCCTTGGTACAAGCAACTTACCGGTTACCACTGGTTTGTGCTGATCGTCGCCTCCGCCGCATGGTTCTTTGACTGCCTGGATCAGCGCCTGTTTTCGCTCGCCCGTGTGCCGGCCTTGGTGGAACTGATGAAGCTGCCGCCGACGAATCCTGATTTGCAGGCCTTTGGCAAGATCGTCACCGCATGTTTCCTCATCGGCTGGGGGGTCGGCGGACTGACTTTCGGTGCCTTGGGAGACAAATTCGGCCGGGCCAAAATGCTGACGCTGACGATCCTGATCTACTCCGCCTTTACCGGCCTGAGCTATTTCAGCCGCACCCAGCTCGACTTCACGATCTTCCGCTTCCTCACCGGCGTGGGCGTTGGCGGCGTGTTTGGCCTTGCCGTGGCATTGATCGCTGAAACCGTTCCCAATGGCGCGCGCACCCAGTGCCTTGGCCTGCTGCAGATTCTGTCCACCATCGGCAACATCGCCGCAGGCTTTGCGAAGATTGGCATTGATACCCTGGAAGCGAATCACACCATCACGGCCGGATCGGGCTGGCGCTGGATGTTCCTCATCGGCGCGGCCCCTGCGCTGATGATCATCTTCACCCGTGGCTACCTCAAGGAGCCTGCTTCATGGCAGCACCTCAAGGATACCAACCAGCTGCCAAAGGGAAGTATTTTCGCACCGTATGTCAGCCTGCTGGCCAGTGCCCGCTGGCGCAAAAATCTGTTCGTGGGCGCTGTCATTGCCAGCACGGGCGTGATCGGCCTGTGGGCCATCGGCGAGTATGCCGTCGATTTGCAGAAGGTGGTGTTCAAACAGTATTTTGAGAAGGCGGGGGTCGCTCCTGACAAGGTGGCCGCCGAAGTGAACAATGCCATCTCCGTGGCCTATCTCTGGAACATGATGGGGGCCGCCGTGGGCATGACCTTGTTCACCAACGTGGCCAAGCTGGGCCGTCGCCTGGCCTTCTTCCTGGGCTTTAGCGCCGCACTCGTTGCCACATTCCTCGTTTATTGGAAGATGAGCGACCCGATCTCAGCACGCTGGATGATGTTCCTCATGGGCACCGCGCAGCTGAGTGTGTTCGCCGGCTTCGCCATTTATCTGCCAGAGCTGTTCCCGAACAAGCTGCGCAGCACGGGCACCAGCTTTTGCTACAACCTGGGCCGTTTCGCCGCCGCCGGTGGCAGCTTCTTCTCCGCCACCCTCACTTCCGGCATCTATGGCAAGTTCGCAGCTCAGGATCCGGCTCTGCCGCTGCGCTACGCGGCGATGACCATGTGCGCCATCTTCCTCATGGGCATCATCATTCTGCCGTTCGCTCCTGAAACCAAAGGCAAGCCGCTGCCAGAAGACGATTGAAATGACCGCTGCTGAACTCAAGACCACCACGCAAGCAGCGGCTGAAGCTGTTTCGCCTGAAGCGCTCGCCCTCTGGCATGCGAAGCAGGGAAACTGGGACGCCGCGCACAACATTGCGCAGGACATCCATACGAAGATGGGCTCTTGGATTCATGCGCTGCTCCATGTGATCGAAGGGGATCAGTGGAACGCGGACTACTGGCTCGCGAAAGCCGGCAGGCCCTCGCATGGCCCGAAGGAGATCGACAAACTTTGGGACGAAATCGCTGGTGTTGTGCTATCTTGATCACTCAAACAGTGAACAACGACCCCGCCAAACCCCAGCAGCGCTTCGAAGACTTGCGCGGCATCCTGCGCTACGTGCCGCAATTCCGGCAGCGTGTTTTTGTGATCGCCTTTGATGGCGCGCTGATGATGCAGCCGGGCTTTGCCAGCCTGCTCCAGGACGTGGCGGTGCTGCAATCTCTGAACATCGAGGTTGTGCTCGTTTTTGGCGCACGTGCTCAGGTGCGCATGCTGGCCGAGAAACGCGGCATCTCTCTCTACAATGACGATGGCATGGGCCGAACCGACGCCGCAGGCATCGAGATCGCTGTGGATGCGATCATGCGGCAGTGCAGCGACCTGATGGCCGATCTGACGGCGCTGGAGATGCCCGTGGCTGTTTCCAATGCACTCGCGGTTCATCCGGCAGGCGTGATCGACGGCATTGATCTCGAATTCACCGGCCGCATTGAGCGCGTCGATGAAGAATCGCTTCGGGCACTGCTCAAGGCCGACATCATCCCCATTCTGCCTCCTCTTGGTTATGACGGCAAAGGTGCCACGCTGAGGTTGAACTCAGATGCGGTGGCCGTGGAGGTCGCCATCGCGCTGCAAGCCGCGAAAGTCATCTTCGTGGCCGAATCTGGCATCACAGCCCCTGACGGCACCCGTCTGGAGCAGCTTTCCGTTGCGGAGGCCAAGGAGATGCACAAGCGCAAGGATTCCAAGCATGACATCAGCATGCTCTCAAAGCTGCGCTATGCCGCACTGGCCTGCCAGGAAGGCGTGCCGCGTGTACACATCGTCGATGGCACGCAGGATGAAGCTCTGCTGGCCGAACTGTTCTCCAATGAAGGCGTCGGCACCATGATCCATGCCGACGACTACCAGCAGATCCGCAAGGCCCGCGCCTCCGACGTCCCTGCCCTGCTCTCCATGATGCAGCAGAGCGTGGACGATGCCGCGCTGGTGCCGCGTACGCGCGATCAGATTCAATCCAAGATCAAAGACTTCTTCGTGCTCGAACTCGATGGCAACCCCATCGGCTCCGTCGCGGTGCACGCCTATGAGGAGGACGGCAGAAAAATCGCCGAGCTGGCCTGTCTCTTTGTGCGTCGCTCGCACAAAAACAAGAACCATGGCCGCAAGCTCGTGGCTTTTGCCGAAGAACAGGCGCGGCAGCGGAATTGCGAGATCATCGTGGCGCTCAGCACGCAGGCGTTTCGCTTCTTTGAGGAAAAAATGGGCTACACCGTGACCGAGCCGGATGCACTGCCGCTCAGCCGCCGCGAGAAGTACGACAAAAGCGGACGAAACTCGAAGGTGCTGGTCAAGGCGCTGAAATAGAACTGCCGTCCTGCTTGATGCGTGGCACCTTGGAGTAGGCCAGTGCGGCTTCCGCAATGGCAATCGCCTTGTCCTGGAGTTTTTCGCCGATGTAGCGCTGCTGAAAAGCCACGCGGCATTTGCGGCCATCCTTGGCGAAGGCCACCCAGAATTCCGTCGATTTGATGCGTTCTGCGGCACTCGTCGCATCGGACCATTCATATCGAATGGACTGGCTGCGCGTCACCTCATGCAACCCCTTGGCGCTGAGAGTCACGGAATAACCCATGCTCTGCCATCCCAGCCAGGTTGCCCCCGCACCGAGTAAAAACAGCAACACTCCCAAGACGATGGACGGCCCGATGACCTTGAGGCGGCCAAAGAAACCGCCGTTGCCAAATTCCAGCGCAAAGAATTTCACCCGCCCATACATGAGCTTCACCAGCACGAGAGCGGCGATGATCAGAAGCGGCCCGCTGCCGAGCAACATGTAGGTGTATACGTCTCCGATCATGAGCGACACCCCATTGCCCGCATCCATCCCCTTGGTCAGGTAGGGGGAAAGGTCCGTTGATTTGATGAAGTCGAAGGAAAGGGACTGTAGTTTCATGAGGGGCCTTTTGGGTATTAAACCAAGTTGCCGCCGTGCACGTCAAGCCTTGCTTCCGTGACTTGTTTGTTGCCGGATGAAGTCCTGCACCGTCGCCACATCCGCCACCATCGGCCAGGTCTGCAGCGATTTCGATTTCAGCGCTTCGAGCGAGGGATGAGTGGGCTCGTTGCCGGTGGCTTGTTGCACAACCTCGGGGAACTTCGCCGGACTCGCGGTGGCCAGCACGACGCTGACGCGGTCCTGCGCCATGTCGGTGAAGGCGCAGGCAGTGTGCGGATCGAGCACGTACTGCCAGTCCTGCCACATTTGGGCGATGACGCGGACGATCTGATCGTCGTCCATACGCGTCGAGCGCAGCGATGTTTTGGGCAGTTCGATCTTGAATGGAGCGCCGGATTTGATCTGCGCCATCACCTCACGCACGCGCTCCGCGCTTTGACCCAGGATGTAATAAAGGAAGCGCTCGAAGTTCGACGCGGCCTGGATGTCCATGCTCGGCGCATGACTGGGGTGCACGTCGCTCTGACTGTACTCACCACTGGTAAAGAAGCGATGGAGGATGTCGTTTTGGTTCGTTGCCACGCGGAAGCCGCCTGCGGGCATGCCCATCTGCTGCGCCATCCAACCGGCCATCACGTTGCCAAAGTTGCCAGTAGGCACGACGTATTCCGCCGTGGCACGCGCACTCTCCGGCAGCTTCAAAGACGCCCAGATGTAATACACGCACTGCGCCAGCACGCGGGCGATGTTGATCGAGTTCACGGCGGAGAGGTTCACCGAATTCGCGAAGGCGGTGTCGCCAAAGGTCTCCTTCACCACGCGCTGCGCGTCGTCAAAAGTGCCGGGCACAGGAATGGCGAAGACGTTGTCCGCTCCGGTGCAGGCCATCTGGCGCTCTTGCAACGGCGCGACGCGACCATTCGGGTAGAGAATGAAAATCGTGATGCCATCGCGACCGAGGCAGCCATGGATTGCCGCCGAGCCTGTGTCCCCCGAAGTCGCACCGAGCACGGACAGGTGTTTGCCGGTCTGTTCGACCTGGCGTTTGTAGAGCAGTCCCAGCAGCTGCAGCGCGAAGTCCTTGAAGGCCAGTGTCGGTCCGTGAAACAGCTCCAGCACGTAGGTCTTGTCCGTGATCTTCTTCAGCGGAGCCACGTCCGGTGAATCAAAGCGCCGGTACGCCTCCGCCGTGAGCTGATGCCACTCGGCATTGCTGATCTCCGGCGCGAACAACGTGAAAAACTCCGCAGCCAGCTCTGGATAGGTCAGCTTGGACCACGCCGGCAGCTTGTCAGCGATGTTCGGCAGATTTTCCGGCAGAAACAGTCCGCCATCCGGTGCCAGCCCGGCTTCAACGGCTTCAGAAAAAGTATGCGGCTTCGTCTGGCCGCGGGTGGAGAGATAGTGCATACGAAAGAATGAGGGGGTGACATTCATGCGTGGGATTTGGGGAGACTCAACGAGTCTCTGCGGACATCATGCGCTGCCCCCTAGGCGCGCTTCAGGGCAAAGACTCACTTCTTCCGCGCAATGAACACATCCACCTGCTGTCCGACGTAAAGAGGCTGGTCCTTGGGTTTGTCGAGTTTATAGATGACCTGCAGGACGCGGGTGTCCACGCGTTCGGTGCTGGCGCCGGTGAGGGAGACCTTGGGGATGACGTAGGGCTCAATGCGGACGAACTGCACTATGAACTTTTTCGAGGAGTCGCTCTTCAGCGAGAAGATGGCGTCGAGATCAGAAGCCACTTCCATGGCGTTTTGTTCATCCACATCTGCGCGCACATGCAGCGTGGAGATGTCTCCCAGCACAAGCGCTGGCTCCTTGTTCGCCGGGGAGGCGTATTCGCCAGCACGAATGTTGACCTGGAGGATGGTGCCGGCCTTCGGTGCCTTGACGGTGAGACGGTCGATGAGCAGTTCGGTCTGCTGCACGTCGGCCTTGGCGGAGGAGAGCTGCGCTTCAGCGGCCTGCATCTGCGCCTTGGCCACGAGCACGTCGTTGGTGCGGTTGCGCAGGTCGTCCTGGCTGATTGCACGCTGATCAGTGATGGACGTCATGCGGTCGAGCATGTCCTGCACCTTCGCCAACTGGGCGCGGTTGATGGCAATGTTCGCCTGGGCAATGGCAATGGCCGCCTGCTGCTTGAGCAACGAGGCGCGCAGTTCGCGATCATCTAGGATGAGCAGTGCATCGCCCTCCTTGACGACTTGATTGACCGCGACTTTGACCGCCTCCACCAGACCCGGTGCCGGCACGCCGATGGCGACGTTTTCGTCCTTGGCCTCGAGTATGCCGGTGGCCGCGATGTCATCGGGCGCGTTCTTCTGGGGCGGCAGGACAGGCGGTGGCGGTATCTTGGTCTCCTGGCTGCGGATGGTCTGAAGCACAAACCCCATGGCGATCACGCCCGCAATGGCAAGCAGGTAGGTGGAATAGCGGATGGCGGTGGAGACGAGATTCATGGGCGGAGGTTAAATGAGAAATCGGAAAGGCGAATGACGAATGCCGGACGAAATTACGCTCGACGAGGGGGGCAAGAAAGTCTCAAATCCGTGCAATGAAAAATGAACCGGGCATTGCAAGGCAGGTCATCCGCCAGGGCGGTGAGGTCGTGGTCATTGTTCTGGTGGCCGCGGGGCTGCAGGCACTGTGGGGGGCGCACTGGTTGAGCGCTCGCACGTTCTGCCTGGTGGTGCTGGCGGCTGCGTTCGCCAAGACGGTCTTCTTTTTCGTCGAAAACCTCCACCACATCCTGATAGCCACCCGGGACAACATGCCCTATCACCGCGTTCTCGGCCTCATGGGAGTGAACATGGCTCAGATCACACTGGCCTTTGCGCTCGACTACTGGTGCCTGGAAACGGCGGAACCGGCGAGTTTCAGTTCGATCGACGCCGCGTGGAACCAGAGTGAGCAGCTCTTTGAATTCTTCTTTTTCAGCGTGCTTAATTTCTCCTTCTTCGGCTTTGGCGATGTCACGCCACTGACCGTCCCGGCCAAGCTGGTCACGATGATGGAGGTGCTGCTGGCCTTTTTCACCGTGATCTTCCTGCTCTCGGACTTTGTCAGCCTCAAGGACTCGCTGCGGAAGCCGCGCGAAGACTGATCCGCATCTTGCACGTGCGGACGGGCGCTCTACGCTGACGGCATGGACAGACCCGCCGCCATCGCTCAAATCCGCGAAGCCTGCAAAAACATCGCGCTGCAATTCATGAAGATCCATCCTGCCGTGCCCGGACTGGCGGATGAGGAGACGCAGAAAGAGTGCTTCCGCAGCGTACATGAAATGACCGTGCTGCTGGAGACCATCAAAAAGAAGATCGGCCGTCTGGAGCGCTCCGATGACAGCACCCTGCTCTGACATTTGGCTTACTTGCCCAGACCCGCCCCTCATACGACAATTCACCATGAAATACGCCATTCTCTGCCTCCTCCTGCTGGCCACCAGCCTGCAGGCCGAGGTCAAACTGCCAGCCATTTTCTCCGATGGCATGGTTCTGCAGCAGTCACAGCTCGTCCGCATCTGGGGCACCGCTGAAGCCGGCGAAGACGTGAAGGTCACCTTCGGTGATCAGTCGCACAGTTCGCTCACGGATCAGACCGGCAAGTGGTCGCTCACGCTGAACCCCATGAACGCCAATGCCCAGCCTGCCGATCTCGTGGTGGCTGGCAAAAACACGATCACACTGAAAAACGTCCTCGTCGGTGAAGTGTGGGTCTGCTCAGGGCAGTCGAACATGCAATGGACCGTGCAGCAGGCCGGCAAGGCTCAGGAAGAAATCGCCGCCGCCAATCATCCCCAGATTCGCATGTTCAATGTCGAACGCAGCCCGAGCATGACACCACAGTCCGACTGCAAAGGCGCATGGAAAGAGGCCACCAGCGCCAATGTGGGTAATTTCTCCGCCGTGGGTTTCTTTTTTGGCCGTCACTTGCATCAGGTGCTGAAAGTGCCGGTCGGCTTGATCAACACCTCCTGGGGCGGCACACGTGTCGAGGCCTGGACGAGCCGCGAGGCGCTCGAAGAACGGCCCTGCGCCGCCGAAATGCTCACCGATTGGAAAGATGCCGTCGCCAAATGGGATGGCCCCAAGGAACTGGCCGCTTTTGACAAAGTTAAAGCCGACTGGCAGGCGCAGGTGCAGAATATCGACACTGAAAACGCCAAGCTGCCCGCCAATCAGAAGAAGACCAAGCCGCAGGCACCGCGCCCGCCGGAAGATCCCACCAAGACACCGCACCACCCCGCTGTGCTCTTCAACGGCATGGTGGCCCCATTGATTCCCTACGCCATCAAAGGCGTCATCTGGTATCAGGGAGAGTCGAACCAGCGCCGCGCCTTCCAGTATCAGGAACTCCTGCCCACCATGATCAATGACTGGCGCAAACAGTGGGTGGACGCGTTCTCGTTTTACATTGTGCAGCTGGCAAACTTTGGCAACGGCAAGCCCGTGACCACGGAACCCGGCATCCCCGACACCTGGGCCGAACTGCAGGAAGCACAGACGCTGACGGCTCAGACGCTCGACAAATGCGGCATCGCCATCATCAATGACATCGGCGAGCAAAACGACATCCATCCCAAGAACAAGCAGGAAGTCGGCCGCCGCCTCGCTCTCTGGGCCCTGGCTAAAGACTACGGCAAGTCCGGCGCTGAATACTGCGGCCCGCTCTACCTTTCCTCCGTCGTTCAGGGAGACAAGATTCGCATTCAGTTCACCCACACCGGCTCGGGTCTGAAAACCCGTGATGGCGGTGAACCGAAAAGTTTCCAGATCGTCGGTGCCGATCAGAAGTGGGTATGGGCCAAAGCCAAGATCGAAGGCAGCGAAGTCGTTGTCTGGAGCGACGCCGTGCCGCAGCCGATCGGTGTGCGCTATGCCTGGGCCAGCTGGCCGGAAGGTGCCAATCTCATGAATGCCGAGGGCCTGCCAGCCTCCTGCTTCCGCACCGATGACTTCCTGCCGTCCACGCTCGGTGTTGTGTCTCCCTTCAAAGAGGCGACACCGGCAAAGCCAGCGCCAGCCAAACCATGATCGTTCGAGCCTAGCGTGCATCTTTTCCTCGCTGAACCTGATACATCGCCGTTCCTCGCCGATGAACTGCGCCGCGCCGCGCCGGATGCTGCACAACGCGAGATCGAAGGCCTCGGCATTGCCGCAGATCTGAAACTGGAAGGGCAGCTGCTTGCCTTCGCGCGTCAGACACTCCCCAATGCCGCTGAAGTCCATCCCGCTTCCATCAATGCGTGGGTGGACCGCATCATCGAGGCCATCGCCGGCGTGTTTCCTGATGACCAGCCCTGGAGCCTGCATCTCTGGCCGCAATACGGTGAAGGCAAAGCCGGGCAGCACCGCTGTGAATTGATCCATGCCAGCCTGGTGGACCGCCTGAAAAAGCGACGCAGAAAGCTGCTGCGCTCCTTGGTCGAATCCGACGCTGTCTTTGATGCGCAAACCTCACTGGTGCAGTGCATACTCACCTCACCGGAAACCGGCTGGCTTTCCACCTCGCTCGCACCGCAGCCTCATGCTCTGCGCAGTTTGATTTCGAGCTTCCCACGCGGCGAAGTGCCACTGGCCGATGACAAAAGCGCCCCCTCACGTGCCTTCACAAAACTGGTGGAGTCCGAGCAGCGCCTGGGACGCCAGATTGAGCGCGGGCAGACCTGTGTCGATCTCGGTGCTTCACCTGGAAGCTGGAGCTATGTTCCCATCCAGCGCGGAGCGAACGTCATTGCCATCGACCGCTCAGAGCTACGTGAGGATTTGATGCGCAATCCGCGCCTGCATTTCCAAGTTGCCGACGCCTTCAAATACAAGCCACCGCAAACCGTGGACTGGCTCGTCTGCGATGTTATCGCGGCACCGCAGCGCAGCATTGATCTGCTGCTCGAATGGCTGCGCGAGAAGCGCATGCGCAACTTCATCGTCACGATCAAATTCAAAGGCCACGATGAGTATCCGCTGCTCGACATCCTCAAACGCGAAGCTCCGCCGCTCTGCGCTGAGTTTCACCTGACGAGACTCTGCGCGAACAAAAACGAAGTGTGCGCGTTTGGCGTGGTTTGATAGTCAAGGTGGGCCACGCCGCCGTCCCTACAGCAGCGCCTCATGCGCACGGCCATCCTTGGCCTCGCAATAGAGGATGAATGACTGGTTCACCACCGAATAGCCGCCGGGAGTCGGATAGTCACCGCTGAAGTACCAGTCGCCGTACTCGGCACCAAGAGCGTTGTGGAGGTCGGGAATGGTCTGGTAGATGACTTCGACGGTGCCATGCCACGGTGTGTCCTCAGGACTGATCATCTGGGCGATGCGTGCGGAAATTTCCTCGTCGGTAAATGGTGCGTAGATGGCCTTCACGGCATTGCGCATCTCTTCCTTCGGCTTCTTCATCTCAGCTTTGCAGGCCAGATAAGTCTCATGCACGATGTTTGACATGCCACGCGTACGCAGCAGTGAAATGGCGGCCTGGAAGGCGATGAACTTGCCGAGTTCGGCCATGTCGATGCCATAGCAGTCGGGGTAGCGAATCTGCGGCGCGGTGGAGCACACAATGATGCGCTTCGGATTGGTGCGGGCTAAAATGCGCAGCAGGCTTTTTTTCAGCGTGGTACCACGAACGATGGAGTCGTCGATGACCACCAGATTGTCCTTGGAGGTCACAACTCCGTAAGTGATGTCGTAGCTGCCGGACACGAGAGCATCACGCCCCGTCTCCTGGGCGATGAAGGTGCGCATCTTGATGTCCTTCAGGGCGATTTTTTCGGCTCGCGGCCAGTTGCGCAGCACCAGATCGTCGAGCTTAGCCTCGTCAAACTCACCACGCTTGAGCATGTCCATCAGCGCCTCTTTGACAACGACACGACGGCTTTTACGCAGGCCGTCGAGGAAACCGAAGTAGGCCGTCTCAGCGGTGTTCGGGATGAAGCTGAGCACGGTGTGCTCGAAGTCATTGTCGATGGCCTTGACGACCTGCGGCACCAACTGCTCACCGAGCGCCTTGCGCTGGTGGTAGATGGCGGAGTCGTTGCCGCGTGAGAAATAAATACACTCGAATGAGCAGGGCTTGAATTCACGCGGCTCGGTGAACTTCTGGATGGTCATGCCACCATCCGCCTTGATCACGGCCACATGCGCCGGGGGGATCTCATGCGTATCCTCTTCATTGACACCGAAGACGGACATCAAGGCGACCCGTTCGGAGGCCATGGCGAAGATCTCGTCGTTCTCGTAATAGTGACACGGGCGGATGCCGCTGGGATCACGCATGGCGAAGAGGTCGCCATTGCCGATGACGCCGACGATGCTGTAGCCACCATCCCAGCGTTTGGCGGATTCTTTGATCACGGCGGTCACATCCAGTTTCTCACTGATGTGCTGCGGGATGTCTTCTCCGGGCATGCCCGAGTCACGCAGGACGTGGTAAAGCTTGGTGTGCGCCTCATCGAGCTGAAAGCCGATTTCTTCCAGCACACTCTGCGTGTCCGTGCCGAAGACGGGGTGCTGCCCGCGCTTCATCATCACCTCATTGAGTTCGCGGGTGTTGGTGAGGTTGAAGTTTCCCATCACCATCAGCGTGCGCGTGGGCCAGGTGGTGCGGCGCATGTAGGGATGCAGCGCGCCTTTGCCGAAGTCACCGCTGGTACCGTAACGCAGGTGGCCGATGTAAATCTCCCCGGCCATCTCAAACTCGCGCTTGATGGCGTCCGGATCGTCCTCAAAAGACACGAATTCCTTCCCTTCCTGGTCACGCTCATCCTTGCGCTGCTTGTCGATGCGGCGGGCGATGCGTTTGAACTCTTTGCGTTCATCCTCAAAGACTTGACCGATGCGTTCCACGCTCTCGGTGCTTCGCATGCGGAACATGTAAGGGAGGCCGGGGGGCATGCCGAGCTTGCTGCAGCCGATTCCCATGCCGTCCTGGCCGCGGTTTCGCTGCTTGGTCATGATGGCCTGCAGGGCGTCAAAGCCGTAGAGGGCGTTGCCGTATTTTTGATAGAAGTATCCTAGCGGCTTTTTCAGCCGCACCACTGCTATGCCGCACTCGTGACTGATTGGGTCGCTCATCGTAAAGGAGCACCCACCATTGGCATGCCAAGGGAGGAGTGCAAGACGTGGAAAAAGTTTCTCGCGGGTCTCTACCGCTGCCTGTCGCACGTAAGCCCCACTCCCTCCGCTTGAATCAGGCTTGCAAACCCCAGCCAGCACGGCCGGACGTGGGTCAGTCCACGAATCAAAGGACGCAGGGACACCTGACGATCATGTTGCAGAAAATCTAAGGCCACCTGCATTCTTCCCACGTAATTCGAGCAAAACTAGATCCATGGCTGTCAGGATGGCATGGTCCATGCAGTCAGAATTCCCAACCTCCCGATGAAAATTTTCTTATCCCACCGCTTTTGGCTGCCCGCCTTGATGCTGGCGGCCTTTTTCATGCCAGCTTCCAGTTATCCGGCCATTCCAGAAATCGGCTCCCCCCTGCCCGTCCCGGCAGCACCGGAAATTCCGCCACTGGAGCTCCCTGAAGAGCCCATGCCGGGAATCGTGCTGCGCAAACTCGCCTTTGACCGTGAGTTCGACTCCCCCGTCATGCTGGCATCCATGCCGGATGCCGGCGGAGAGCAGGTCATCGCCATGCAGCGGGGTGAATTCTGCGCTGTGCGGCTGGACGGCAGCGGCCAGTGGCGGCCCTTTCTCGATTTCCGTGAAAAAATGAAGGGCCTCGTGCTCTTCGAGGAAGGCGTGCACGGCATCGCCTTTCATCCCCGCTTCTCTGAGAACCGGCTGTTTTACCTCAGCTACTCACAAAACGACCCCCGCCGCACCGTGATCAGCGAGATGCGCGCCTCCAAGGACTCCACCCCCGACGCACTGCCGGATACGGAACGTGTGCTCATGGAGATTCCCCAGCCGCTGGCAGATCACTGGGGCGGTCACATCGCCTTCGGGCCGGATGGCTGTCTCTATATTGCGCTCGGTGACGGTGGCCTGCGTGATGACCCCTATCGGCTGGCGCAAAACCCCTGGGTCCTGCATGGCAAAATCCTCCGCATCGATGTGAACGGCCGCAGCGGCAAGCTGCCCTACGCGATTCCCGAGGACAACCCCTTCACCAAAGTGCAGACCGTGCGTCCTGAAATTTTCGCCCTCGGTTTTCGCAATCCTTGGGGTCTCTCCTTTGATGCGCGCTCCGGCCAGCTCTGGTGCGCAGATGTCGGCCAGGACCTCTGGGAGGAGATCAACCGCGTAGAAAGCGGCGCCAATTACGGCTGGAGTGATCGCGACGGCCCCGCAAAGAGCGCCTTCCACGCACACAGCTATCTCCCGAACACGACCACCACCGACCCAGTCCATGCCTACACCCGCATGCGTGGCGAAGGCATCTGCATCGTCGGCGGCCTGCTCTACAGAGGGCAAAAACTGCCACAGCTCGACGGCGCGTTTGTCTTCGCCGACTGGGGCTACGGCAGCGTGTGGGCGCTGGGCATCGATCCCGCCAGCGGCCAGCCCGTCCGCCGCAGTGTGCTGCACCGCAAGGACCCGGAGCACAAGTTCAACCCCACCCTCGTCACGGCAGATCTCGATGGAGAACCCGTGCTGCTCTCTCAAGATGGGGCCCTCTATCGTCTGGAAGAGGACGACGATTGAGCAAAGCTTCACTGCAAGACGCTGACCATGACCGCGTTCAAGGCGGGCCATGAATCGTTTCTTCGCCCTGTTCCTGCTGCTCAGCTCTGTTGCGGTCGCTCAATCGAAACCCGATGTCCTCTTCATCGCCGTCGATGACTTGAACGACTGGGTGACCTATCTCGGTGGACATCCGCAGACGAAAACACCGAACATCGACCGCCTCGTGGCCCGAGGCACGGCGTTCACCAATTCACATTGCGCCGCGCCGGCCTGCAATCCCTCGCGCGCGGCACTGATGAGCGGTTTGCGTCCATGGCAGACGGGAATCTACACCAACGGTGATCCGGCGCAGGGCGTGATGAAGGATGTGCTCACCATCAACCGCCACTTTCTCGCCAGCGGTTACAACACCCTCGGCGGCGGCAAAATCTACCACGGTTATGGGAGCGAAGGACGCACCGATTCATGGACGAAATGGGAGAGCCTGTTCCCCTCCATTCAGGAACACGAGGAAAACATGAACGGCCTCAACCGCGGCCACTTTGACTGGGGTCCGGTGGAAGCCAAGCCTTCTGACATGGGAGACTACAAAGCCACCGACTGGGCCATCAACCAGCTCAAGACCGCGCCGCAGGACAAGCCGCTCTTCCTCGCCCTTGGCTACATCAAGCCCCACCTGCCTTGGTATGTGCCCAAGGAGTATTATGACCGCTTTCCGCTCGCCGAAATCAAGCTGCCGGTGACCAAAGAACATGACCTCGATGACATTCCCAAAGCCGGCGTGCGCATGGCCGGCCCCGAGGGCGATCACGCCGCCGTGATCAAAGGCGACCAATGGAAGAAGGCCGTTCAAGCCTATCTCGCCACGATTTCATTCCTCGATGACCAAGTCGGACGTCTGCTCGACGGACTGGATCAAAGCCCCCGCAAAGACAAGACCATCATCGTCTGGTGGACCGATCACGGCTGGAATCTCGGAGAGAAAGAGCACTGGCGAAAATTCGCCCTATGGGAGGAAACCACGCGCACCTCCATGGCGATTGTCGCCCCCGGTGTCACTAAGCCGGGTACCACCTGCGCGGCTCCGGTCGATTACCTGAACATGTATCCCACCCTCTGCGAGCTCACCGGCCTGCCCGTGCCGGAGCATGTGAAAGGCGCAAGCCTGATGCCACTGCTCAAAGACCCCGCCGCCAAGTGGGACGACGTGGCCATCTGCACGCACGGCAAAGGCAATCACGCCGTGCGTGACGCCAACTGGCGCTACATCCGTTATGCTGATGGCACCGAAGAGCTCTACGATCACACCAAAGACCCATATGAATGGACCAACCGCGCAGGTGAGGTCGGCATGAGCGAGATCAAGGCCAAACTCGGTGCTGCCATCCCCGCCGCCGATGCCGAAGTCAAAGCCACCTCCGGCGGCGAGAAGAAGAAAGGTGAGGGCAAAGGCAAAAAGAAGAAAAAGGCCGAGGAGTAGCCTGAATCTGTATGGCAGGGTGACTCGCAGAAGCCCGTCATGGCCCTTCTGCTTCCACCGTAAAATCAAGCCCCAAACCGTTTGGTTCGGGTGACTTCATCGCTGTGGCAAATTGCGCGAGGCTCCAGCCCTGCGGACCGGTTTTCTTTGGATCATTTTTGAGTTCGTGAAAGTGGATGAGCAGCTCACCCTTGGCCTTGTCCACTGTCTCCAGTTCTACCCAACCTTTCCAGCGCGCAAACAGGCCGTCCACTTTCGCGGCATGCTTCGCATAGTCCGGCACATGGAGTTTCAGCGTTGCCAGATAAGGTTTGCCATGAATGGGCAGCGCCTCGCGTACAGCCTGCGCGATCTGGTGCTCGCTCGATACCTTCGGGTCAAAGACAACATTGGCGTAAGTGTCAATCACCTGCACGACCGTCGCATCTGCAACACCCTTCGTTTCACTGATTGACTGCTGGACGACATAGACGCAGCTCCCGCACTCCACGCCTGAGACATAAAAGGTCACGGTCGGCTGCTTTTCGGCGGAGTGGAGACCGGACGTAATGGAACCAAGGAAGACGAGAAGGCGAAGTGTGTGTTTCATAACGGCAATTTCAAACCAGACCCCGGATCGGCTCGCCACGGGTTAGCACGCTGAGCAGGCTCGGCGGCAGGCCGTCGGTCACTCGCGCCTCCCCCACATCCACCAGCGTATGCATGATGGTGGCGATCAAATCGGGAATTGTGATCGGTTCTGACGCGGGTTCGCCGCCATTGCGTGCCGACTGCCCGATGACCTGGCCCATCTTCAATCCGCCCCCATAAATCATGAGCGGTGCCAGGCCGCCCCAGTGATCGCGCCCGCCTTTGACATTGATCTTGGGCGAGCGCCCCATCTCGCCACAGCAAACGAGCATGATTTTTTCACTGAGACCGCGTGATTCAATGTCCTCGATCAAGGCGGAAACCGCGTGGTCAAAAGGACGCCCCACGTAGTCCATGCCCGTGCGGCACGGGGCATTGTTGTTGTCGGCATGCATGTCCCAAACAAAGCTCGTCGTGACGGTGACAAAGCCGCAGCCGCGCTCGCACAACCGCCGTGCCATGAGCAGCAACTTGCCCAGCGTTGCGGCGTTGTCGGCATAATGCTCGCGGTTGTTCCACTGCGTGCTGATGCGGTCTTTGGGTAGCAGCGGAGCAGTATCATACCGGGCGATAAGTCGCGGATCCTCTTTGGAAAGATCAAACGCATCTGACACACCACGCCGCAGCACATCGAAGGCAAGTGTTTGAAATTCCGCCATGCCGGCGACGGACTGGCTGCCGTCCATGGTGCGCTGCCATTGATCCAGCGAAGCAAGCAAAGTGCGACGATCATCCAGCCGGTTCTGCGGCATGCTCAAGGTCATGTCCGCCTGCGCCCCTCTGCCTACCCCAGGTACAAAGGGCTGGTAAGTTGTCCCAAATTCGCCGCTGGAGGTGAAGTCGCCGAATTGCTTGATCACAGGTCCTGCCGTGGCTGAAACCGCCTGCGGAAAGAGCGCCACATTCGTCGGCATAGCGCTGCTTTTGCGCAACGGCCCCGCCATGCGTGAATACAGCGAGCCCAGATTCGCCTTCATCGTGTCTTTGCCGACGATGGTCTTGATGTCGTGCACCGCATCGCCCGTGACGAAAGAACGCACGATGCTGAACTTGTCCGCCAGCTTTGCCAGCCGCTCAAACGTGCCGCCAAAGGTCACCCCGGGCAGCTTGGTTTTGATCTCGCCCGTGACGCTGCGGATCTCCGAAGGCGCATCCATCTTCGGGTCAAAAGTCTCAAACTGCGACGGCCCGCCGTGCATGAACAAAAAGATGACCGACTTGTCCTTGAGCAGTGATTTTTTGGATGCCGCCAGCGACTTGAGCGCCATCAGATCACTCAGCCCGAGCCCGCCCAGCCCCAGGCCACCAATGCGCAGGAAATCACGCCGCTGAAGGCGCGAAGAACCCTGGCTGTGGTCGGAAAAGGTCAGCATGTCCCTGCCAAATACGCCACCAAGGAGGCACTCCTTCCTGATTGTGCTTGCCACCCTGCATCGAGTTCGGGATGCTCGCCGCCATCATGCGCATCCACCCTTTCATTCTTGCTGTCGGATTGCTGACCTTGGAGGCCGCTGCCGACTCCACAGACTGCCTGCACTGCAACAAACATTTCCTGCCGCAGCCGCTGAAGCTGATCCCGGGCCGCAAATATGCACGGGATCGCCGGGCGGACATCCTGCATGTGAAACTCGATGTGACGCCGAATTTTGCCAAACGCACGATCTCAGGCACGGCGACTCTTCGTTTCAAACCGATCGCTCTTCCTTTGGAGAAACTGGAACTGGATGCGGTGGACTTGAAGATCGCCTCCATCACAGCCGCCGGTGCGCAGGTCGCGGAGCATCAGGTCACGGAAGACAAACTCATCATCACCTTCGCGAAGGCCATTGCACCGGACGCGGAGGCGACGGTCAACGTCACCTATTCTGCGGTGCAGCCAGATCACGGCCTGTATTTCCGCACGCCGGAGATGGGCTACAAAGCAGGCGACACCCAGGTGTGGAGCCAGGGCGAGGCGGAGGAGCATCGCTTTTGGTTTCCCAGCTACGATTACCCCAATGAGCGCTTCACCAGCGAAGTCATCTGCCATGTGCCAAAGGGCATGCAGGTCATCTCCAATGGCACGCTGCAGAGCGAAAATCCCGGCAACAATGGCCTCACGACCTTTCACTGGTTACAGGACAAGCCGCATGTGAACTATCTCATCGCGATGACTGCGGGCTACTTCCACAAGCTGGAGGACAAGGCTGGAAATCTGCCGCTCGCCATGCTGGTGCCCCCGTCGCACGCCGCACAGGCGGCAAACGCTTTTACCGACACCCGCAAGATCATCGAATTCTACCAGAAGGAAATCGGCGTCCCCTTTGCCTGGGATAAGTACTATCAGGTCTACTGCCTCGATTTCATCGCCGGCGGCATGGAAAACACGAGCTGCACCTTTGAAGCTGCCGACATGCTTTTTAACTCCGATACCGAGCAGTTGCGCTCACTCCATGAGTTGGATGCTCACGAGACCGCTCACCAGTGGTTCGGTGACCTCGTCACCTGCCGTGACTGGTCTCATCTCTGGCTCAACGAAGGCTTCGCCAGCTACTACACCATTCTCTATGAGGAGCAGAAACTCGGTGCGGATGCGATGAAGTACGCGCTATGGAGGGAAGCCCAGCAGGTGTTTCAAGCGAACGACACCCGCCCCATCGTCTGGCGCGACTACGGCGACCCCATGCAGCAGTTCGATTCCCGCGCCTACCCAAAAGGTGCCTGGGTGCTGCACATGCTGCGCAGCCAGCTCGGCCCGGAATTGTATCGCAAATGCATCCGGACGTATCTTGAGCGCCATCGCAACAGCATCGTTCGAACTGAAGATCTGCAGGACGTCATTGAAGAAGTCAGCGGGCTGTCGTTTGACCAATTTTTCGACCAGTGGCTCTTCCACGGCGGCGTGCCGGAATTGAAAATCGACTATGCATGGGACGCCGCTTCCAAGCAGGCCCGGATCACCGTTCGGCAGACTCAAAAGCTCAGCGAACAAGTGCGCCTCTTCCGCGTACCGCTGCCAGTTGGCTTTGCCATTCCCGGACAAAAGGAGCTGCTGCGTGTCAAAGCAGACGTCAGCAAAGAGGTCGAAGACTTTTATTTCCCCCTGCCCGCCCAGCCGGAACTGGTGCGCATCGATCCCGACTACACCGTGCTGGCCAAAGTCGCCTTCACACCAGCAGGCCCCATGCTCGACAAGCAGCTGCAATCTGATGTCCTCGGCCGCCTGCTCGCCATCAGCACGCTTGATGGGAAGCACATCGACAAGCTTAGCAAAGCCTTGCGTGAAGATGCCTTCTACGCCATCCGTGCAGAGGCAGCGAAAGCTCTCGCGAAAATCGCCGAGCCCGAAGCCCGTGCGGCATTGATCGCAGGCAGCAGCAACCAGCCGGATGCACGCGTACGAAGGACCGTGGTGCAGTCTCTTGCTGCAATGAACACACCCGAATCGCAGGAAACCCTGTGGAATATGGCCCGGAGCGAAAAGAACCCCGACATTCTCGCCGGCATCATCGAAACTTGGGGCGCACGCCCCGGAGATGCCGCAGTCGCAGCTGAACTTCGCAAGCAACTGAAAGCAACCAGCTACAACAGCGCGCTCCAGCTCGCCGCCATCAAAGCACTGCGTGCGCAGGACGACGAATCTGCCGTTCCAGACTTGCTCGCCCGGCTGCAGTCCCTCAATGATCTCCGTGGTCGCGATGCAGGCATCGCATTCGATGCAGTCGCCTTCCTCGCACGCCGCCCCACGAACACGCATCGCGACGCCGTGCGTGAATTCCTCTCCTCCAAACTCACCGACCCTCGGCCCAGCTGGCGTATAGCCAGTACCAAGGCCCTCGGCACGCTGCGCGATCCCAAGGCGCTCGCCGTGCTGGAGCCGTTGCTCGCTGGTGGCAATGCTCGCATTGATCCCATGCGCGAGGCCGCCGCCAAATCCGTGCAGGACATCCGTGCGGGCTTGGAGAGCCCCGCCGATTTGAAAAAACTCTGGGACCGCGTTCAGCAGTTGCAAAAGCAGGCCGAGGAACAGCAGAAAGAGCTCGAAACCCTGAAGAAAAAATCACAACCAGCCGCCGCCGAAAAGAAAGCGGGCAAGTAAACCCCCATGCGATTCCCACGCCTTCTCACCATCGCCAACAAAGTCGTCAAAGACACGCTTCTCTCACTGCCGACCGAGATCCGCAATGAAGCAGGAGACTGCCGCATTGAGCTGACGGAGATGGATGCGCTGATCGATATTGATGAGGATCTGGATCCCGATCTGCTCGGGCTGTTTGAAGGACTCTCCCGCAGTGACGGGTTCCCGGAAACTCCGGACGAGATGCCGCGCATCCGCCTGTTTCTGGACAACCTGTGGGACGAGTGCGCCGGTGATCTCACCACCTACCGCCACGAAGTCCGCATCACCTTCCTCCACGAACTGGGCCACTATCTCGGGCTGGATGAAGACGAGGTGGCGGCGCTGGGGCTGGAGTGATTCACCCCATCTTCCGCCGTCCGTGCAGGGCCTGATACAGGGTGAGTTCGTCCACGTGGTCGAGTCCTCCCCCGGCAGGCATGCCCTGCGCCAGGCGAGTGACGGCGATGCCAGCCGGACGCAACAGATCAGCAATGTAGCTGGCGGTGGCCTCCCCTTCGACATCGGAGCCGAGAGCGATGATGACTTCTTCCGTGTGAAGATCCCGCACACGATTGACCAGTGACTCCATGCGCAGGTCTTCCGGGGTCACGTTGTCGAGCGGCGAAAGCCTGCCGCCGAGGACGTGATACAATCCTTGGAACGCGCCTGAACGCTCCATGCGCAGCACATCCGCAGCCTGCTCGACCACGCAAAGCTGCCGCTGCTGTCGGCGCGGATCGTGGCAGAGCAGACACTCGCTGTCGCTTTCAATGAAGAACCCGCAATCATCGCAGGGTATGATGCGCTCCCTGGCCTCCAGCAATGTGTTGGAAAGCAGGGGGATGCGCTCATCACTCTTTTGCAGCAGCCAGATCATGAGACGCTCCGCGCTGCGCGGTCCCAGGCCCGGCAACGATTTGAGCTGGGCGACGAGTCGCTGGATCGCAGGTGGATAGTCGATACGCACGGCAAAAAAACTCAGGTCACCGCGAGCTTGCGCGAATGTTTCGACGTCTCTTTGCCCGGCGAAGATTTTTCCTTCAGAGCCTGGTCGACGCGGTCCATGAAGTACTTGAGCGGCGCATCCTCACGGCCCTCGATGACAGCACTGTTGAAGCTTTCCTGCGACTGCTTTAAATCGCCTTTGCGATACTGCACCACGCCCTGCCAGAAGGAGTCACGGGCGCGGATGTCCGGCTCAGGCAGCGTGCCTTTTTCGGCAAGCAGTTCATACACCTCGCTCATCTGGCTGGACCCCACGGTGCTGACCATTTCCATCGGACGCACCTCGGCATTGTCCTTAACCAGTGCATACGTCCTCGCGCTTAGAAGCACCTTGCTGCCGTATTCCGCGTTCAAAACGCATAGCTGTGAGGCAAAATCGATCACATCACCCACGGCGCTGAAGCTTTCAAAGTGACTCACCCCAAACAGACCGCAGACCGCTGGTCCGGTGCTGAATGCCACACCAATCTGCGCCTTCTTGCCGAAGCGCTGCTCGATCTCTCGCGTCAGCGTGGCCACATGGTTGCGTAGGACGGCGGCCACCTGGACGGCGTGCAGAGCATGATGCTCGTCTGTGAGCGGGAACCCGAAGAAGACGCGCACCTGGCGCGCATTGCAGTCATCCAGATAGGCACCGCGCTCGATGAGAAACCCTGAAATGCTGCGCTGAAAATGCGTGGCCAGTTCTTCGAACTGCGGTGCCTCAATGCCCGTGGCAAGCTCCCCATGATTCAACAGGCGGCAGGTCAGCACGGTGATTTCACGGCGCTCCGTCATTTTCGCCGGGTTGTTTTGATCCGCGAGCTCCTCAAACAGACGCGTGGACAACCGCCCGACAAAGTAGTCGCGCATCACGTGGCAGCGGTAAGCATTGACCGAACCGCCCACGGCAATACCCGCGATGCCGGCGAACCACAGCGCTAGTGATCCCGATATGGGCTCAAACAAAACCCCGCTCATGGCCATGATGCAGGCAAAAGTGGTCGTGAGGAAGGTGCCGCCAAGGAGGAAAGCAAAACGCCGCCACTGTGAGGGCATCTCAATGCACACCCAGGCGCTGATGAAGGCCATGCATGTGTAGTAGCCGTATTGCAGCCAGAGCATCTGCTTCAAGCCGCCGGCCGGCAAAATAAAACCGCGCGCATACAGCACTGCGAACCATTCGGCCGTGGATTTGAAATAACCAAAGTGATACAAGGCCAGCAACGGGATGCAGACCAGCACGCCAATGAACATGGCGGCGACATGATTACGATTCATGGGCAGGAGTGTCAGGGGTGATGTCGATGATGTTGTTGGAAACAGGCTCCGGCTGGCTGCGGCAGGCGTTTACGACGAGCTCGCTGACATACTTGTCAGGATTCGCGATCGCGTCCGGAGTGATGACAAAGCTCGTCGCGCCGGTGCTGCGAGTGACGAGTTTGAGGCCAAAAGGATAGTCTTTGAAGAGCTTCGCGCACATGGCCTCCACATGCAGACCTTCACGCTGAGCACGCGCGGCAACTGCGGCGATGGCTTCGCTGTCAAAGTCGAGGAGGAAGCCATGCTCGCGCTGAAAACGTTCCGCAAAGGCCCTGACTTCACCCGCATGGGCGGCACCGAGTTCTCTGAACTGGCTGACGGCTTCGGCACGACACCTGCCAAGCGCCTGCTCAGGCTCTTTGACGAGCGCGCCATCGACTTGGAGTTCTGGCAGCCCCAGGCTGGGCATTTCAAATTTGAAGTCACGCAACACCCGCTCCCAGGCGGTGACAAGCCCACGTGCACCGGTCTTTTCATCCTCCGCACGGCTGGCGATCTCGCGCAGGGCGTCGTCCTTGAAGACTGCCTTGACTCCGTAGGCGGCAAACTCGCGTTCATACTGGCGGATGAGGCTGCCCTCGGAGTTTTTCATGATCTGGAACATGTCGTCCGCGCTCAGCGGATCACACACCACACGCACAGGCAGACGCCCGATGAATTCAGCCTCGAATCCATAATCGATGAAGTCCTTCGTGCGCGCCTCACGGAACAAATACTCGGAGGAAGTGTCTTTCGTGTCTGCGGAAACGAAGCCGATGGATTTCCGGTTCGTGCGCTTTTCGATGATTTTTTCCAGACCACCAAAGGCACCGCTGACAATGAAGAGAATGTTGCGCGTGTTTACCACCTCGCGGCCGGTGCGGCCTTTGCGGGTGTCGAACATCATCTGCATCTGGCTGCGGATGTCGTTCGGCGCGTAGAGGGCGACCTCGGTTTCCTCCATCAACTTTAGCAGGGTGGTCTGCACCCCGCGCCCGCTCACATCGCGCCCGAGTCTTTCGGGGCCGCTGCTGAGCTTGTCGATTTCATCCAGATAGATGATGCCATGCTCCGCGAGCTCGATGTCGCCATTGGCTTTCGCCACGAGATCGCGCACCAGATCATCCACATCCGCGCCGACGTAACCGGTTTCGCTGAATTTGGTCGCATCCGCCTTCACAAACGGCACACCGATGAGATCGGCGATGTGTTTGACGAGGTAGGTCTTGCCGACGCCGGTGGGGCCGATGATGATGACGTTCTGCTTGGAGAATTCGAGCTTGGCACCGCCGGAGTTCGACTCTTGGTCATCCCGCAGCATCTGCGCGTGGTGGTAGTGATCACACACCGCCGTGGCGAGCACTTTTTTGGCCTCATCCTGGCGGATCACGAAACGGTCGAGATGGGCCTTGATGTCGGCAGGGCGGTAGTTGAACTCAAAGACCCGGCCATGGTCGGGCTTGGCCTCTTCGACGGGCTTCTCCTCGCCTTCCGGCATGGGACGTCCTCCGGGGCCTTCCACGCGGGTGAAAAGCACCTGGCCGCCCAGGGTGTTTTTGATGAAATCCTCCAACTTGCGCGTGATCTCCTCCGGACTGCCGGGCGCTTTGGGTTTTTCGGTCTCTGGGGGTTCAGGCGTGGGATCGCTCATGGGGGTGCTGACAGTGCGCGAGGCGAAGCCCGCTGACAAGCGGCACGATGCGTGCTCTGGAGGGGCGAGAAATGACCTATTTCAGGGTTGCATGCCCCCCATGACATCCCATACTCCGCCCCCCGCAATATGTCCGCACCCGTCAAAGTCGCCGTCGTAGGAGCCAGTGGTTACTCTGGAGCAGAATTGCTGCGCCTGCTGCTGCGGCACCCCAACGTGGAACTGGTGGCTGTGACCTCGCGTTCGCTGGCTGGAAAAGCGCTCTCCAAGGAGTTTCCGCGCTTCCGCAGTGTGGGCGTGGCCGATTCGCTGACCTTCACCGCGCCTGATGCCGCCGCCTTGAAAGCCGCCGGTGCCGAGATCGCCTTTCTGGCGCTGCCTCACGGGGTATCCGCTGAATATGCCAAGCCCCTGCTGGAGTTAGGACTCAAGGTGATCGACCTCAGCGCGGACTTCCGTCTGCGGAGTCCGGCGCTCTATGAGGAATTCTACGGCCACGCCCATCCTGCGCCTGAACTGCTGGATGAAGCTGTGTATGCCCTGCCGGAAATACGTGCGGAGCAGATCAAGACCTCACGGCTCATCGCCTGCCCCGGCTGCTACCCCACCAGCATTCTGCTGCCTCTTCTTCCACTGCTGAAGGCGGGCCTGCTGGCGGAGTCTCCGCTCGCCGTGGCCAGCATGAGCGGTGCCAGCGGCGCCGGACGCAAAGAAAGCATTCCCCTCCTCTTCTGCGAAGTACAAAACAGCGTGCGCAGCTACAGCGTGCCGCTGCACCGGCACCTGAGCGAGATCGGGCAGGAACTCGCCATCGCCGCCGGTCGTGAGGTGAAGCTCACTTTTGTACCGCACCTCATGCCCACGCATTCGGGCATCTGCACCACGACCTTTGCGCAGCTGCAGCCGGGAGTCACGATTGATCAAATCAGCGCGGCGCTGCATTCGGCCTACGATTCAGCACCCTTCGTGCGTTTGCTGGGGGTGAATCAGTCTCCAGATACTAAAAACGTCACCGGCACCAACTTCGTGGACATCGGCTGGTCCTATGACGCCCGCGCAGGGCAGCTCATTTTGATGAGCACCGAAGACAACATCGGCAAAGGCGCCTCCGGCCAGGCTGTACAAAACATGAACCTCATCTGCGGCTTCGAGGCCACCGCAGGCCTGCTGTACGTCTAATTTTATGGCGACCAAAGCACACGACGAACGCGAATGCCGCGTCTCATTCAAAGTCATCGACGGCGGCGTCACCGCCGCAAAGGGATTCCGCGCCAGCGCCGTGACCTGCGGGATCAAGAATCCTGAAGCAACACGCCTTGACCTGGCGCTCATTGTTTCCGACGGCCCGACGACGACGGATGCGGTCTTCACGACGAACAAAGTACGCGCCGCCTGTGTGCGCGTCTGCCAGCAGCACATCAAGGAAAGCGACACCCGTGCCATCATCGCCAACAGCGGCAATGCCAACGCCTGCACCGGCGTGCAGGGCATTCAGGACGCCAAGGCCATGACCAAGGCTGTGGCTGAAGAACTTGGTGTGAAAATGCGCCAGGTGCTCGTCTGCTCCACCGGTATCATCGGCATGCCGATGCCCATTGAGCGTGTCATTGTCAAAGTGCCCGATGCTGTGGCCAAGCTTAAGTCCGACGGCTCCGAGGATGCCATGCGTGCGATCATGACGAGCGACACGCAGCCCAAGTCCTTCGCGGTCGATGTGCCCTGCGGCAAAGGCAGCTTCCGTATTGGAGGCATCGCCAAAGGCGCGGGGATGATCTGCCCAAACATGGCCACCATGCTCTGCTTCATCACCACCGACGTGAGGATTGGCAAGGATGAGCTGCACCGCTCCATGCGCTACGCCGTGGAGAAGAGCTTCAACTGCATCACCATCGACGGCGACACCAGCACGAACGACACTGTCATCGTGATGAGCAACGGCCAGTCCGATGTCCCCACGATCAAAAAGGGTTCCCCCGAGGCGGAGCTCTTCCGCTGCGCGCTCCACAAGGTGATGCTGGAACTCGCCAAGATGATCGTCTGTGATGGCGAACGCGTGACCAAGTTCGTCGAGATCCGCGTCCGCAATGCCCGCACGCTGGCCGATGCCCGCAAGGTGGCCGAGACAGTGGCCAAATCACTTCTCGTGAAGTGCTCCTTCCATGGTTGCGACCCGAACTGGGGCCGCATCATTCACGCCGTCGGTTATTCCGGCGCGCGCATTCGTGAAGAGCTCATCGACATTTATTTCGGCGGTCTGCAGGCTTGCAAGGGCGGTCTGGCCACGAAGACGCCTGTGGGCGAGATGGAGAAAGTCGTCAAGGAGCCCAAGTTCACTGTCACCATTGATCTCAATCTCGGCACCAGCGGCTACACCGTTTACACCAGCGACCTGTCCGAAGAATACGTGGATTTCAACAGCTCGGAATACTCCGCCGCCATTCATGCGAAACGCCAGAAAGGCTTCGCTTGATCGGTTCACGCAGTCATCTTCATCGCAATGAATCCACTCGACGCTCAAATCACCAAATCTGCCGTACTTCTTGAAGCCCTGCCTTACATGCAGAGCTTCCGTGGCTGCACGTTTTTGATCAAGGTCGGCGGCAGTGCGATGGAAGACCCCGTGCAGGTGGATTCCTTCCTTCGCGACGTCGTCTTCCTCGAAGCCGTGGGCATCAATCCCGTCATCGTGCACGGTGGCGGCAAGGCGATCTCGAAGGCCATGACCGAGTCCGGACTGCAGGCGAAGTTCATCAACGGCATGCGCGTCACCGATGACGAGACGATCAAGATCGTCGAGGAGACGCTCGCCCGTGTGATCAACCCGGAAATCGTGACCAAGATCAATGCTTTTGGCGGCAAGGCCGTCGGCATTCCCGGCACGGAAGTCTTTCTTGGCGAAAAGATGAAAGGCGATCTCGGCTGGGTCGGCGAAGTCAACGACTGCAAGCTCGGGCTGATCCAGGCCGCTGTGGCCGGCGAGTTCGTGCCTGTGGTTTCCCCCGTTGCCCGTGAGCTTGCCTCTGGGAAAACGCTCAATGTAAACGCCGATCTCGCAGCCTGTGGTCTGGCGAAGCGGCTGAAGGCCACGAAGCTCATCTTCCTCAGCGACGTACGCGGTGTGATGCGTGATCCAAAGGACGACACCACGCTGATCCCTAGCCTCGACGAGACATCGATCGCCAAACTGAAGGCGGACGGCATCATCAGCGGCGGCATGATTCCCAAGGTGGACTCTTCGCTCGATTCGCTGCGTGGCGGCGTGGGCAAGGTGCATCTCATCGACGGCCGTCTGCCGCATGCGCTGATTCTCGAAATCTTCACCGACGGCGGGATCGGCACCGAAATCCATTTGTAATCCTGAGATGAGAACGAGTGATCAACTGATGCAGGAGTTTGTCCTGCCGAACTACGGTCGTTACAACGTTTGGCCGGTGCGTGGCGAAGGCCCATACGTCTGGGATCGTGACGGGAAAAAGTATCTCGACTTCGCCGGTGGCGTGGCCGTGTGCCCGCTCGGTCACTGCCCACCCACAGTGGTGAAGGCGCTCACGGAACAGGCAAACACGCTCATCCACGTTTCAAACTGGTACTGCATCGACAAGCAGGCCGAACTGGCGCGCATCCTCGTCGAAGAATGTGTCGGCATTGCAGGCAAGTGCTTCTTCTGCAACAGCGGTGCGGAGGCGAATGAAGGCCTGCTCAAGCTGGCCCGCAAATACGGCCAGCAGACCGGCGGTCGCTATGAGATCATCACTTTCACCGGTTCCTTTCATGGCCGCACTTTTGGTGCCATGACCGCCACGGCGCAGGAGAAGATCCATGGAGGATTTGGTCCGCTGCCTCCGGGTTTCATCTATTCGCCTTTTAACGACATCGCGGCACTCGAAGCTGCGATCACCGACAAGACGGTCGCCATTTTAGTGGAACCCATTCAGGGAGAGAGCGGCGTGAACGCTGTCACTCCCGAGTTTCTGCGCGCCGCCCAGCGCCTGTGTCGTGAAAAAGATCTGCTTCTCCTGCTGGATGAAGTGCAGTGCGGTTTTGGCCGTGCGGGCGAGATGGCCGGCTGGCGCAGCATCATTCCAGGGGATGAAATTCAGCCCGACGGCATCAGCTGGGCCAAGGCCATTGGCAGCGGCTTCCCACTGGGCTCTTTCTGGGTCAATGACCGCCGCGATCTGAGCAAGACACTAGGCCCCGGCACGCATGGCACCACCTATGGAGGCTCGCCCCTCGCCTGCGCCGTCGGCATCGCCACACTGCGCACGATTTTGGACGAACATCTCTGCGACAACGCCAAAACGCGCGGTGCTGCCATCGCTGCTGCGGCCTGTTCATGGAATCACGTGCTGATCAAAGAGGTGCGCCAGATTGGCCTGTTCATCGGCTTTGAACTCAATGCCGAAGCCATCGCCGCCAAGTCCGGCGGCAAACTGCCCTCCATCTTCCTCGCTCAGCAATTGCTCGATGCCGGCATGATGGTCACCCCCGCCGGCCCTAATGTCGTGCGCTGGCTCTCACCGCTGAACATCACCGCAGCCCATGCCGACGAAGGGCTCGCCATCTTCAAGAGCGTGCTCGATCAGCTCGCGTAAAACCCGCCATGATATGAAACACCTCCTTTCCATCGAAGAACTGACCCGGGAACAAATCGAGAGAATCGTCGATCTGGGCTGCGTGCTGAAAAAGGACCGCAAGGCATCACCTCAGGTGCTTACCGGCCAGCAGTGGGCCCTGATTTTCAGCAAGTCTTCGACACGCACGCGGGTCAGCTTTGAAGTCGGCATTCGCGAACTGGGCGGAGCAGTGATGTTCCTCTCCAGCGCCGACATCCAGTTGGGCCGCGGCGAACCGATCAAGGACACCGCACGCGTGATGGGCCGCATGATTCATGGCGCGGTCATCCGCACCTTCGCCCAACAGGATGTGGTAGATTTCGCCCAGTACAGCGGCATCCCCACCATTAACGCCCTGACCGATGACGAGCACCCCTGCCAGGTGCTCGCGGATTTGCAGACAATTCAGGAACGCCTCGGCAGTTGGAAGGGCAAACGCATCTGCTTCCTGGGCGATGGCGACTGCAACATGGCCCGCTCGTGGATCTGGGCCTCCGTGCATCTCGGCTTTGAACTCGTCATCGGTGCCCCCAAGGCGTTTCAACCGCAGGAAAGCTTCATGCATCGTGTCCCCGGCAACACCGTGAGCATCGTCGATGATCCCGCCGAAGCCGTGGGCGCCTGCGATGTCGTTTACACCGATGTCTGGGTCAGCATGGGCAAGGAAGCCGAAAGCGCCGACCGCATCGAGACCCTCAAGCCCTGGCAGATCAACTCCGCCCTCATGAAGCACGCCAATCCGGGCGCCCTTGTCATGCACTGCCTGCCCGCCTACCGCGGCAAGGAAATCACCGAGGAAGTCATGGAAGCCCACGCCGATTTGATCTTCGATCAGGCTGAAAACCGTCTGCATGCGCAGAAGGCCATCATTGTGGAGCTCACGCGGAAGGGTTGACGCCTCTTTTTGATAGTACCGGGCCATTTTGCTTTATCACGACTAATGTCCACAGTGCGCTCTTCGAATAAGACTGAAGACTCCCATTTAGTGCAGCCTCTCGATTGGACTGCCTGCTGCGGAGTTTGGCGCCTCAGCGTTCGACCTTTTCGAGGATGCGGGCGGTTGGAGCGGTTCAGTTGAAAGGCTTGGGTTCGGCGTTAAGCACCTCGATTTACTGCACCAGCCACTTAAAAGCTCCCCCTTGTTTAGATACGGCCTATGAGACGGTCGTGTGCCGGAGAGTATTAAAAGTTTGGTCTTCTCTTTTTCTCTCCCAAGTGTATTTCTGCATTCAATTAACAGGAACTTAAAAACAATGAACTATTATTCGCAATACGGGGAAGATCGGGCTCTATGGGAGTTTTTCCGCTCTAAGAGCAGCGGCCTCTGCGTTGAAGTCGGCGGCTTTGATGGTGAGACTTTCAGCAACTCGCTTTCATTCGAGGAGAATGGCTGGCGCGCCATCATCATCGAGCCCATGCCTCACTTCGCAGAAAAAATACGCGCTCGCCGGCCAGATGTCACACTCTTCGCATGCGCCGCAGGTGCACAAGCTGGAGAGGCAACGCTCATCATCGCCCACGGTGTTGAAACCCTTTCCACCACCGCTGCCATGCCGGACCATCTGGAACGTATCCGCAAGACGGGAGGTCATACAGAAGCAGTCACCGTGCCTATGCGCACACTCAACGACATGCTAACTGAGGCTGGAGTGGAGGAAATTGATTTCATCAGCATTGATGTCGAGGGCGGTGAGCTGGAAGTACTCGCTGGATTTGATCTGGCACGCTGGCAACCGCGCGTGGTCATCCTCGAAAACAATGACAGAAAAAGGTGCGGCGACTTACAGGACGAGATGCTGCGCCGGGGTTATCATTACTTTACCAACACGGGCTGCAATGAGTGGTACGTGCCTGGCAGCGAAAAGAAAATCGTCACACCGTTGCGGCGGTTAAAAAACCGCATGCACCGCCTTGCCATCACCACTCGCGGCATCACCAGGAACATCACAGAAGCTACAGGCTTGAAAACACTGGAGCGCGCCATCCGAAAAAAAATCAAAAACCGATAGGTCTGGCGCGGTCATTCAACCGCCCATACTTGAGGCGTCTTGAAAGCTTGTTTCCATCCAGGACCGGCCGAAGTCTGTCCAAACAAGGAAGATTGGTTTTTTCCTCCCCGGCATTGCAGTGATGCGATCGGAATGGTTTGATAGGTTTTATTCATCTCATGAGCCCCCCCGTCACAGCCAGCAGCCCTCTCGGCGTTTTCGACTCCGGCGTTGGCGGCCTGACCGTCGTGCGGGCGCTGCGGGATCTGTTGCCAAATGAGTCGATCGTTTATCTCGGAGACACGGCGCGCGTGCCGTATGGCTCCAAATCTCCGGACACGATCCGACGCTTTTCGATGGAGGACACCCAGTTTCTCGTCTCCCATGGCGTGAAGGCCGTGGTGGTGGCGTGCAACACGGCCACCGCGCATGCGCTGCCGCTGCTCCAGTCCACATTTCGTGTTCCGGTCATCGGCGTGCTTGGTCCAGGAGTGGAAGCGACACTCGCAGACGCCACTTGCGAACGCGTGGGCATCATCGGCACAGCGGGCACGATCCGCAGTCATGCCTATCAGCATGAGATCGCCATGCGGCGGCCGGACATCATGATCGAGGCGCGTGCCACACCGCTCTTGGTGCCGTTTGTCGAGGAGGGCTGGACGGATCATCCGGCACTCAAGTCCGTGCTGCGTGAGTATTTGAAGCCGATGCTCGACAAGGGCATCGACACCCTGGTGCTGGGCTGCACGCACTATCCGCTGCTGATTCCGGTGCTGAAGCGCATGCTGGGGCAAAAAGTGCGGCTGGTGGACTCCGCCAGCACCTGCGCAGCGCATGTGAAAGCCAGTCTCGAACAAGGCGGCCTGCTGCGGACGACCAAATCGAAACCCACACTCGACATCTACCTCACCGATCATTCCGAGCAGGCAGAGAACCTCGCCAAGCGCTTTCTGGGCACGGATTTCGGCAAGGTGAAGAAGGCCGTCGTTTGAAGCAGCCTATGGCAATCTCAAATTGCCCGGCGCTGAAGACTCGCTAGCCTGAACCACCTCATGTTCCCGCGCATCTTTGACCGCTATCTTGGCCGCCAGGTCGCATCAGCCACGCTGATCGGCGTGGCGCTGCTCAGTGGCGTGATGGTTTTGGGCAATGTGTACAAGAAGCTGGACCAGCTCCTGGGCAATACCGAGCTCCCGGCCTCGGTGATCGCGGAGTTCGTGATGCTGGTCATTCCATTCTCGCTCATCTTCACGATTCCCTGGGCGTTCCTGACCGGGATCCTGCTCGTGTTTGGCCGACTTTCTGCCGACAACGAACTGGTCTCACTGCGCATGACCGGCATGTCCATGCCACGCATCTGCGCCCCTGTCTTTGTCCTGGCCATAGCACTGAGCGGCATCTGCCTGTGGGTGAATGTGAGCCTCGCACCTGCGGCGAAGGACCGCATGAAGCGGCTGTTTTATCAGGTGGCGGTGAAAAATCCTGAAACCCTGTTCCAAGAGGGCCAGGTGCTGGAGCGCGTACCCGGCTACCGCATATACACCAGCAAGCGCCATGACAAGACCCTCACAGACATGCACATCGTCATGCTGAAGGGCACCGAGGCCAGCACCTACATCCACGCCAACAAAGCGACCCTTCACACCACTCCCGGCTCGATCGATTTGCAGATGGAACTGGAGGGCATGACGGAAGAGACCGTGCCTGTCGATGGTCAGGGCCAGCTCGGCGGACTGGCCATGAACAAGCAGTGGTTGAAACTGCCGCTCTCAGAAATGCAGAAGGACACCGTCCGCGTGAATGCCAGCATGAAGACCACCAGCGCGCTCTCCGAGGAAGTGCGCACCTGGAAGGATACGGTCACCGGCGAAGCACTGACGCCTGTGACGCGCTCCCTCTCGCTCACTGAGTTGAGCAAACGCTACAGCTTTTCGATGGCTTGCTTCACCTTCGCCCTGGTGGGCATTCCGCTGGGGGTGACTGCGCAACGCCGTGAGACCTCTTCGGGCTTCGCCCTGAGCCTGATCACGGCCACGGTTTACATCGTCTTCATCATTCTGGCAGACACACTCAATGACACACCGGCGGCGATGCCCCACCTCATCATGTGGCTGCCCAATGTGATCTTTCTCGGCATGGGCGGCTGGCTGTTCTACAAGCTCAGCCGGAAGTGAAAGCGGCCGGCTTTATTTCTTCAGCAAGCCCATGACCGCTGAGGTCATAGCCGTCACGCCAGTCTCGATGCTGGGCTCTGGAACAGGTTTGAAATACGGCGAATGCAGTGACGGCAGCGAGGCACCCTTGGCTTTGGCTGCGGCCACAACCACTGGTGGCTGTGTACCGAGCCAAAACATGCACAGCGGCACCTTGTCCTTCGTCATGCCGTATTCGGAGAAGTCCTCCGCACCCATGACAGGCTCGCGCGTGAGGACATTGTCTGCACCGATGGCCGCCCCGATGAAGCCGCGCACCTCCTGACACAGCTCCGGCTGATTGTAGAGCGCCGTTGCGCTGTCATCTGACACGAGCACTTCCGGCATCTTGTCAGCGGGCATGCTGGCGGACTCGGCCTGGGCTTTGACGATGCGCTTGATGGAGTCAATCAGATGCTGCCGCGTTTCCTTTTTGTAGCTGCGCAACGTGAGTTGCAGGCGCACTTCGTCGGAGATGATGTTGCTCTTCGTTCCCCCATGAATGCTGCCCACCGTGATCACCGCCGGATCTCCAGGCCTCACCTCACGACTGACGACGGTCTGCAACGCCAGCACAATCTGTGACGACAGCACGATGGGGTCTTTGCAGAGGTGTGGCATCGAGCCATGCCCGCCCACGCCCTTCACCACGATCTCCACGGAGTCCACATTCGCCAGTGCAAAACCCTCGACAATACCAACCGTTCCATGCGCCATGTCAGAGGAGCAATGCAGCGCGATGGCTTTGTCCGGCTTGGGAAATTTCGAGAACAGCCCCGCGCGCAGCATGAACCGTGCGCCGAGCACCCGCTCCTCCGCCGGCTGGCCAATCATGACGATCGTCCCCTGCCACAGATCCCGCAGTTTCACCAAGGCCCGCGCCGTTCCCACAAAGCTGGCCATGTGCACGTCGTGGCCGCATGCGTGCATCACGTTCACCTCACGCCCGAGATCGTCCTTCACCACCTTCGTACTCGCATAGGGTGCCTCCGTCTGCTCCTTCACCGGCAGCGCATCGAGATCCGTACGCACCAGAATCACCGGGCCTTTCCCGTTCTTCAACACGCCCACAACACCATGACCACCGACATTCTCGATGACCTCCAGGCCCGCCTCACGCAGCTCTTTGGCGATGCGCGCCGCCGTTTCGGTCTCATTCAAAGACAGCTCCGGATTGGCATGCAGCTCTTTGTAGAGCGTGACGAGTGATGGCAGTTCCTGTTTCACCACCCAAGCGACATCGGCAGCAGCAAGAGATGACCCGACCAGCAAAGACAGCAAAAACGGTTTCATGCCATCAACTAAGCCGACAATCCCGAAGTCTTGCAAGACTCAAGGCTGTTTTGGAGCGGATTGACTGTCGAGAAACATCTGCCGCCGGGCTTCGAGCTCGATCTTTTCTTTTTTCAATTGGATGAGCTCCTCGTTGATGCGCGCGCGCATGGGGGAATCATCCTTGTCCTGCTGCTTGCTGGCATCTGTAAGTTCGGCCTGCCTTTGCTGCAGTCGTGCAACTGCGGCCGTCTGCCCCAGACGGCGGGCTTCCTGAATTTGCGCCGTGATCTCGTTCAGCTCCTTTTCTTTCATCTCGCTCATGAGCAAGCCCATCTGGCTAAACTTCGATTGAAGCTTCTTTTCCGCCTGCTCGATCTCACGATCAAACTGCTGCTCACTCAAAGAAAAGTGCATGGACTCCATCCATTCCGCGCAGCGCTGCGGCCAGGCGTTGATCGGCTGCTTGTTATCGCGCATGCCGAAGCCGTGCCCGCCTTTGGTGAAGAGATGAACTTCGCACGGGATGCCGAGTTTTTTATACTCGAGGTAGAGCACGGTGGCGGCAGTGGGGTTCTGGCCATCATCATGAGCACAGGCGAGGAACATGGGCGGAGCGTCCTTCGGCACAGTGAAGCCCTCCTTGAGCTTGGTGGGATCTTTGAAGTCCACGAAACCACCGCCGTAGATCATAATGCCAAAATCCGGCAACTCAGTCTTCGTGGCGCGATCACAGGCGATGTGGGCGAGCAGGTTTCCTCCCGCACTGAAACCCAGCAGGCCGACACGTTTCGGATCAAGATTCCATTCCTTGGCATGTTCGCGAACAAGCGCGATCGCCCGGGCAGCATCGGCCACCGGCTTTTCATGCGGAGCGGTTTCATCGCGCGTGGGCGTGCGGTATTTGAGCAGGACGCCGGTGACGCCGAGGGTGTTGAGCCATTCGCAAACCTGGCTGCCTTCGTGAATGGCGGAGAGGAAGACAAAGCCGCCGCCGGGAGCGACAATGATGCTGGTGCCGTTGGGTTTCTCCGGACGATATACGGTGATCGTGGGATCGTGAATGTCGGTGATGGTGCTTTTGCCGGCCTTGGTGCGGATGAAATCCTCCGTGCCCTTGGAATGAGGGAGCATCTGGCCGGGTGCGCCGTCGGGCCAGAGCTTGAGTTCAACAGGATCGGCTGCGCACAAGCAAGCGGGAGCGATGAGCAGGAGAAGAAGATGTTTCATGAAGTCATTTAAGCCGAGGCCAGCCCTCCCTGACAAGTCTCAAAGCAATTGGCTGGCGACCTCTTTGCGGTGTGAAGAATAAACGTCTCCAAAAGTTTGATGCGCAGGTCGAGCCATTGGCACCGTTGTTTGCCTCCATGATTAAAGCTCTTTCACTCCTGATCCTCGGCACTGCCATCGCCCATGCAGAGCTGCGGGTGGTCACAGACTTTGAAGGCGGCAATGCCGAGGTGGTGACGCTTGATCAGGCGGCGGCAAAGCTGCGCATCATGCCTGCGCTGCATGAAGGGCGCGGCTGGCCCTGCTGGTGGTTCCTGCGACTGGACGGCACTACGGCGGGACAGAAGATCACGCTGGAAGTGCAGGGGCAGACGCGGCCTTTTCGTCCCGACACCGTGCTGGCCTCTTCCTGGTGCCAGCCGGACCAGGCGGTGCTGAGCCACGATGGCAAAACCTGGCAGCAGACCATCAAAGCGGAGCGCACAGCAGACAAGGTGGCGGTGTACCAAGTGCAGGCGGAAGGTCCAATCCTCTGGCTGGCCTGGGGTCCGCCGTTTACGCCAGCAACCGCAGAGAGCGTGCTGGCCGGGGTGAAAGCGAAGCTGGGAGATGAAGCAGAGCGCTTTGAACTCGCGAAAACGCGCGATGGCCGGCCGGTGAACGGCATCCGTATCGGCAGGCCCAACGCGCCACGTCAGGTGTGGGTGAACGCACGTCAGCACGCCTGGGAGGCCGGCGGTGCGTGGGTGGGGCGAGGTTTCGTGGAATGGCTCGCGAGCACGGAGGCTCAAGATTTTCGCAAGCGCTGCTGCCTGCATTTCATTCCCATCATGGACGTGGACAATGTGACCCTCGGCGCGGGTGGCAAGGAGTCGCTGCCGCAGGATCACAACCGCGACTGGTCGGACGCGCCGTATCACCCCGAAGTGGCCGCAGCACAGAAGCGCATCTCCGAGATCCAGGCCGCGCACGGGCTGGATGTGTTTCTGGACCTGCACAATCCCGGCCCCACGGATCGCGCGCCGTACTTCTTCGGCCCGTTCGGCTTTGAGCGCATGACCGGACGCCAACGGGAGAACTACCAGCGCTGGATGGATCTGGCAGCAGCGCACCTCAAGGGACCTCTGAAGGTGGAGCCAAAGTACCGCTATGCCACGTATGTAAAGACGGAGGAGGAACGCGGCCGCATGAGCAGCGGCTGGGCCCGCGCGCATGGCGGTGAAGGCACGATTTCCATCACGTTGGAAACAGCCTGGAACACACCCAACAGCACGGCGGAGAACTACATGACTGTGGGCGGTCAACTGGCCCGCGCATTGGACGCCTATCTGAAAGAGCCGCGGCATTGAGTCCGATACCTCCCTGCCCTGCCATGCATCCTCTCGACGCCAATCGCCTTCACCTGACCCGCCGTTCCCTCTTTGGGAAAACGGCGCTGGGAATCGGTGGCGCAGCGCTGGGCGGGCTGCTGACACGAGAAGGCTTTGCAGCGCAGGCGCCGGATGCCATGGCACCAGCGCTGCCTCATTTCGCACCGAAGGCGAAGCGGGTGATCTACCTGCTGCAAAACGGCGCTCCCTCGCACGTGGACCTGTTTGATCACAAGCCGATGCTCAAGAAGATGCACGGCACTCAAATTCCGGACAGCATCGCAGCTGGCAAGCGCTTCAGCACCATGACGGGCGGCCAGACAGCGCGTCCGGTGCTGGGAGAGATTTCGAATTTCTCACGCCATGGCCGCAGTGGCGCAACGGTGAGCGACTTCCTGCCGCACACGGCGGCGATGGCGGACGAGCTGTGCTTCATCAAATCCCTGCACACCACGCAGGTGAATCATGCGCCGGCCATCACGTTTTTCATGACCGGCAGCGAGCAGGCTGGCCGACCAGCGATTGGCTCGTGGCTGAGCTACGGCCTCGGCAGCGATGCGGAGGACATGCCCGCCTTTGTGGTGATGACCTCGCGCGACAAGGAGGCGAGCTGCGGCCAGATCTTCTATGACTTCTACTGGGGCAGCGGCTTTCTCCCATCGAAGTACCAAGGCGTGAAATTTCGCGGCAGCGGTGATCCCGTTCTGTATCTGAGCAATGCAGACGGCATGAGCCGTGAGGTGAAGCGAACGATCCTCGATGGCATCGCGGGATTCAACGAGATGAAACTCCGTGAGTTTGGCGATCCCGAGATCGCCACGCGAATCGCGCAGTACGAGATGGCCTACAAGATGCAGACGAGCGTGCCGGAACTGACGAACTTCTCTGACGAGCCCAAGCACATCCTCGACATGTACGGCCCGGATGTGATGCGGCAGGGCAGCTACGCCTACAACTGCCTCATGGCGCGGCGTCTCGCCGAGCGCGGCGTGCGCTTTGTACAGCTCATGCACGCAGGCTGGGACCAGCACCGAAATCTGAACACGCAGCTCAAGATTCAATGCACCGACACCGATGCGCCGAGTGCCGCACTGGTGAAAGATCTCAAGCAACGCGGCCTGCTGGAAGACACCCTGATCATCTGGGGCGGCGAATTTGGCCGCACACCCTTCCTCCAGGGTAAGATCGAGGACACCAAGCAGTGGGGCCGCGACCACCACCCCTACGTGTTCACCGTCTGGATGGCCGGTGGCGGTGTGAAGCCCGGCATTACCTACGGCGAGAGCGATGAATTCGGCTTCAACGTCGCGAAAGACGGGGTCCATGTGCACGATTTCCAGGCCACGCTGATGCACCTGCTCGGCATCGATCACGAACGCTTCACCTTCCGCTTCCAGGGCCGCCAGTTCCGCCTGACCGATGTGCACGGCAGCGTGGTCAAGCCGGTGCTGGCTTGAGTGATGTCGCACATCCCGGTTGCATCCCGCTCCCGCCGAGTGTTTGAGTCGTTCCAATGCCGATCCCCCGCTTCCTCCTTGCCCTCGCACTCTGCGTCTGCGTTGTGGCATGCAAACGTGAAGAGGCGAAGCCTGCCGCGAAGCCAGATGCGGCGGCGTTTGTCGCCGACGGCGGTGGTGATGGCAGTGTGTGGGTGGTGGACGGACCCAACGGTGGCCGCCTGTTCCTGTGCGGAACGATTCACATTCTACGCGAAAAGGACTACCCCCTGGCCCCGGCCTATGAGGCGGCGTACATGTATTCAAACAAGCTCATCCTGGAACTGCCTCCTGGAGCAGCTACAGGATCAGAACTGACGAGCCGGATGTCTCAGCTCGGCCAGTATCCAGCAGACAAGTCGCTGGAGGCGAATGTGAACAAGGAAACTTGGGAGGCCGTGAAAACTTGGGCCACCAAACACGGCCTGAAGGATTCCTCTTTGAACCGCTTCCGTCCGTGGTTCGTGGCGCTCATGATCACCTCCATTGAATATGCAGCTCTGGGCGCCAAGTCGGATCAGGGTGTGGATTCTTTCTTTGAGGAGCGTGCAAAGAAGGACAGCAAGCCTGCCGAAGGACTTGAGACGGTGGAGTTTCAAATCCAGCTCTTTGCCTCCCTCAGTGAAAAGCAGCAGCGCGAGCTCCTGGAGCAGACGCTGGGAGAGATCAGCTCCGTGAAAGAAGAGTTCGAAAAAATGATCAAGGCTTGGAAATACGGCCAGCTGGATGAACTGAAGGAGATGCTTTTCCGCGAGGCGGAGAAGTACCCCGACCTGATGAATCTTTTTCTCTCCGCCCGCAATCTCTCCTGGATGGACCGGCTGGAGCAGATGCTCAAAAGTGGCGAGAAGGTGATGGTGCTGGTAGGCACCGGACACCTGACCTCGGACACCGGCTTGATCGAACTGATGCGCAAGCGCGGCTACCGCGTCCGGCATTACCGCGAAGTGACGGACTTCTGAGCAAGCCTTACAAAAGCCGCAGCCGGGTCAGATCCTGCGTATCCACCATCCCCACGGGTTTGCCCGAATCATCGACCACCACGATGTCGTCGATGCGGTTTTTCTCGAGCGTGGCGAGCACCTCGGCGGCGAGTTTGCTGGCCTGAATGCTAACCGGGCGTGGCGTCATGTAGTCGTTCACCGGCTTGTCCGCGATGGCGTTGTTCCTCTGAAAAGCGCGGACAAAGTCGCCATGAGTGAAGACGCCGGCGAGAGTGCCGTCCGGATTCGTTACGATGGCGGCACCGCTGCGCGCTCGTGTCATCGCCTGGAGGGCCTCGCGCACGGTCGTCTCCGGCTGGATGACCGCGAGCTGCTCTCCGCTGCGCATGACATCGCTCACACGCGTGAGCAGAGCGCGCCCCAGCGAGCCGCCCGGATGCAGTTTCGCGAAGTCCTCGGATTGAAAACCCCGCGCTTCCAGCAGCGCCATCGCCAGCGCATCGCACAAGACCAGCATCGTCGTGGTGCTGGAGGTCGGAGCCAGATTCAGCGGGCAAGCTTCCTGCGTGACGTGCACGTCGAGCACCACGTCCGCATTCCTGGCCAGCGTGGACTGCATGCCGCCGGTGATGGCGATGATCGGGATGTCAAAGCGCTTTAAATGAGGCAGCAGGTCCAGCAGTTCGGTCGTTTCACCGCTGTAGCTGAGCATGATCGCCAGATCGCCCGGATCGATGACCCCGAGATCGCCATGCAGCGCATCCCCGACATTGAGCAGAACGGTGGTGGCCCCGGTGCTGTTGAGCGTGGCGGCAAGCTTGCGGCCAATGTTGCCGCTTTTCCCCACTCCACAGACGATCAGCTTGCCCCGTTGGCGCACCCCCGTGAGCAGAAGTTCGATGGCCCGAGAGAAAGATTCGTCAATGCGCGCATGCAACCGCTGCAACTCGTCGATTTCGAGCTGGATGACGCGGCGGGCTTTTTCGGGGTAATTCATGGGCAGGAACTGTTAGGCGGGGACTGAGATCCATCAACCAAGTGCTTGAGCCCGAGATACTTCCCCGCCATGATTGATCTGAATTGTTATTTAATCAATGACCTCTGGCTCCATCGGTTCCCACCGCGCCTTCATGGGTGTTTGCATCACTCTGTGCGTCATCCTGTCGCTGACCCTCTACGTGGGATGGAAATTTTATTTCTTCAACGTCGCCAATCGCAACAGCCTGATCGAAAAAGCCCAGTACGCCGAGAAGAAAGCCCAGGATCTGGAAAAACTCGGGATTTCCTTTGAGACGGCACATACCGAAGCCCCCGCCTCTCCGGTGCTGCCCAAACTCACGGCCAGCGCTGATAACACTCCCTCAACCAAGCCCGCAGCACCTTCCGCATCCTCCACTCTCGCATACTCCCCCAATCAGAATCCTTCAATGCATCCTGCGGAATCCAGCATCAAGGAGATGCCTCTGCTGGAGTCCAGCGATGAAGTGGTTCAGGCATTGCAGTTGCTGGACCAGTTTTGGAAAACGGAGTCTTGGAAGGATCGCGTTCCACAGGTGGCCCATTCTGAGCGGGTCGCTTCCTTGATGAAGGATTTTTATGAAGTGCAAGGTGCCTCAGATCCCTTGCCGGGTGCGTTGCTCAGCAAGGCGCGTTATCAGATCAATAGCACTGAAATTCTTTACATCAGCTATGCCAGCAGCCGGCCCACGGGCTCGTTGGAAATCGCCATGCTGCGTGGTCCGCAGGGGAAATTCCTAGTCGACTGGGAAAGCCTCACTGGATATGGCGAGATGTCTTTCCAGGACTTCCGCACCAAACGCCCCACCACCCCTGTGATGATGCGGACCTATGTACGCTTGTTTGAGTACTACAATTATGAGTTCTCCGACTCTAAAAAATACCTCTGCATCAAGCTGCTGTCAGAGAGTGGCGACAATTCAGTGTACGCCTATTGTGAACGTGGCACCCCACTGGCACAATGGATCGAGAAGGACCTCGCCAGCACCGGACCCACCGGTTTCAAAGGCTACACCATGCTCATATCCTTCCCGCCAGACGCCCAGTCAAACCAGTGCGTGAATCTGGACAAAGTAGTAGCCCAGCGCTGGCTCAGCCTGCCCTAAAACGCTAACGCCGTCACCAATAACGGTGTGATTAAAAAGTAATGCCCTGAGGGCTTATTCGCCGTCGCGACCGATCGCTTCCACCGGGCAGCCGGTAAGAGCTTCTTCGCAAAGTGCGCGCTCCTCATCCGATTCAGGCTGCTTGTAGAGGAACGAATGACCGCCATCGTCGTCACGCTTGAAGTTTGCAGGAGCCGTTTCGCGGCAGAGGTCGCAGTCAATGCACTGGTCATCAACGTAGTAAGCTCCGGAAGCGTTTTGGGCGTATTTGTTTGCAGCGTCAGCCATGGGGGTCAGGGAAAGTAAGGGGCATTGATAGTAGTTCCCACCCCCGGGGTTTCAAACGGTTTTTTGCCTGCCAGCCTCCCTCCCTTTGACAGAGTCTTTACAATAAAAGCTCGCTTCAGCCGTGATGCTCGCCGCATCATTCACCCCAACCCGCTTTCCTGCCATGAAATCGCTCGTCCTCGCCCTCCTGCTGCCTCTCACGGTCCTTGCCGAAAATGAAATCGGCTTCATCGAGCGCTTCGCCCTCGCCGCTGACCGCGAAAAAGCCCTCGGCGAGCTCGTTCCCGGCTCGGAGGAATACTATTTCTTCCACGCCCTCCATTACCAAAACGTCCGCGACAGCGCCAGGCTCAATCAAATCCTCAATCAGTGGCGTGAACGCGTGCCCGACGAAAACGAGGCCCGCCGCATCATCCTCAATCGCGAGGCCATTCTGGATTATGAACGCGATCCCCAGGCCACACTCAAATACCTCATCGAGCGCCTCGGCATTCGTCACGACCACCAGCAGGAAGTGCGTGATCAAAAACCCAACCTCCCCACGCAGCTTGATCCCACCAAAATCAGCCGCGAAGTCTTTCTCCGCTATGCATTGAACAACAACCGCAGTCTTGAGTCCCTGTCTCAGGAAGCCCTGGCTTCCCTCATTCGTGATCAGGTGCCGCTTTCACCGGATCAGCGCCGCAGCGTGCTCAGCAAACTTCAGCGCCCGGATGTGCCAAATCTCGTTCAGGCCATCATTGCCGACCTTCAGGCGGACAAATCACGCACCTTCGGCTCTCTGCCCATTCATCGTGCCTTGCTGCCGGAGCAGCTGGATTCGCTGCTGCAAACCTTCCCCCAGTGGCTCAGCCAGCAGGCCTTCGTTTACACCCGCCTGCGCAAGCTCGCCCCCAGTGCGGATGTGAACATGGAATACGACGACGCTGAGCGCGCGGCCTGGCTCGATCGCGTATGGGCCTTCGCACAAAAACTGCCGCCCTCCCAAAACACCCTCAAAGCCCGCATCCTCTACCTGCGCCTGGACCATGACCGCAAGCGCGGTGTCTATGACCGCGCCCGCCTCATTGAATACCTCAAGCTCCCGCGCCAGCAGGACTACATCAACTACACATACATCAAGGACGTCATCCCCGGCGAACTCTCCGACCTCAACGCTGATCTCAGCGAGCCACTGCTGCTTTCCCCGCCCCTCAGCACGGACGAGCCGCTCGTTCGCGAGTACTTCCTCCACCTCTTTGCTTCCGAGGTGAAGCCCGATTCCGATCCCAACGACGTGCTCGCGCAATGGACCACGTACATCGCCGAAGAATGGCTCACCCCCGTGCTGGCAGAGGCGCTCATCACCCACCACATCGGCTCCCCGGAGCATTGGGCCTCGCTGATTACGCCCACCGAATTCCAGCAACTCAAGGACCGCGTGGACATCGAATTCCCCGCCACGAATGCACCCCAGTTCTCACCCGGCGACGACATCCAGTTCGACGTCACCGTCAAAAACACACCGAAGCTCATCGTGAAGATCTTTGAGCTGAACACGCTCAATTTCTTCCAGACCCAGCAGCGTCAGCTCAATACGGATCTCAATCTCGACGGCCTCGTCGCCAACAGCGAGCAGACCCACGCCTTCGAGGGCGGCCCGTTCGCACGCACGCGGCAGACCTTCAAATTCCCCGAGCTCAAAGGCAAACGCGGCGCATGGATCATCGAGTTCATCGGTGGCGGCCGCAGCAGCCGCGCGCTCGTTCGCACCGGCCAGTTCCACGTCCTGCAGCAAACCGGCCCCAGCGGTGATCTCATCCTCGTTCTCGATGAAAAGCACCAGCCCGTTAACGATGCCGTGGCGTGGTTTGAAGGCCGCAAACTGGTGCGCAATGAAAAAATCGGACGCATCGTCATTCCGTTCACGAATCAACCCGGCGCAAAGAATCTTGTCATTGGGGATGCCGGCGGCAGCTTCGCCACGCTCACATCCTTCACCCATCATGCCGAGGACTACCGCCTCGACGCCCAGTTCCACATCGAACGAGAGCAGCTTCTCGCCCGCCGCGAGGCTACCCTGGCCGTGCGCACTGCCTTGATGATCGGAGAGGTGCACCTCGCCCCGGAATTCCTCACAGAACCAAAGCTCACCATCACCAGCACCACGCTGGATGGCATCTCCACCACTCGCGAAGTCAAAGACCTCAAACTCAGCGCAGGCAGCGACCTCACGCACACGCTCACTGTCCCCGAGCGCCTCGCCTCACTCACCGTGGCTTTCAGTGCCAAAGTGGATGTTGTCAGTGCCGGAGGGACCAAGAAAGACCTCACCGCCAGCCACACCTGGACGCTCAACGGCATAGATAAAACCGAAGCCGTCAACGACGGCCACCTCAGCACCTTTGACGGTCAGCGTGTCTTCGAACTCCTCGGCAAAAACGGCGAACCCATCGCCGATCAGCAGGTCATTTTCACGTTCAAGCACCGCGAGTTCAATCGCTCCCAGGTCATTCCACTGCGCACGGACGCCCAAGGCCGGGTGAACCTCGGCAAACTCACCAACATCGAATCCGTCGCCGCCAAAATCCCCAATGGCCGTCAGACACTCTGGCCGCTGCTCGATGCCGAGGACACGCTCTCCACCACCATTCACGCCAAAGAAGGCGAAACAATTCGCATCCCCATTCATGACACCGGGCCCCTTCCTGCCTCACTCCTTGCCCATTCTTCCGGCACCTTCACCGCAGACCTTGCAGCACTCCTCAAATCCGAAAACAGTTTCCTCACCATCAGCGGTCTCACACCGGGCGATTACTCACTGAAAATCCCCGACCAGCCGCTGATCACACTCAAGGTCACCCAAGGCGAAACCCTCGGCGGCTGGGTGCTTGGCAAACACCGCCAGCTTGAACTCAAAGGCAACACGCCGCTCCACATCCTCAGCATCGAAAACGCCCAGGAATTCATCACCGTCAAAATCGCCAACAGCAGTCCCTTCGCTCGCGTTCACTTCGCTGCATCCCGCTTCGATCCCGGCAGCGGCATCTTTGGCGGCCTCGCTGGTTTCACTCGATTCGGCGCCGCCTCTGGCACTCCCTCTAGAAACCCAAATCTCTACTCCGCTGGCCGTGAGATCGGCGATGAGTACCGCTACATCCTCGAACGCCGTTACGCCAGGCTCTTCCCCGGCAACATGCTCACCCGTCCCGGCCTGCTGCTGAATCCTTGGGAGATCCGCAGCACCGATCTCGACGAACTCGCTCAGCTCGGAGGCCAGTCCGCTGCCATGACTCGCGGAGGTGCCGCTGGCGTTGCCAACGATGCCGACAAAATGGCAGCGAAGAAAATGAAAGCCCAAAGCGGCCCGCAAGGCGGCACCAATCTCGACTTCCTCGCTGCATCCTCCCCGGTCATCTATAATCTTGTGCCCGACAAAGACGGCGTCGTCCGCATCGAACGCAAGGCCCTCGGCGACCGCCAGCACGTCCAGATTTACGCCGAAGACCTGCAAAACGCCTCCTGGCGTACACTCACGCTTCCGGAGGCTCCCACCAAGTTTGCCGATCAGCGCCTCGCACGAAATCTTGATCCCAAGACACCCTTCACGCAGAAAAAAGAAATCACTGTGCTCGAAACCGGCAAGGCCCTCACCCTCGCCGACATCCTCACAAGCGAACTCGAAACCTACGACACAATCGGCGGCATCCACTCGCTGTTCACCACGCTCAGCAGCGATGGCCACCTCTCCGAATTCGCTTGGCTGCTGAACTGGCCCAAGCTCAATGAAGATGAGAAGCGCGCCAAATACGGTGAGTTCGCCTGCCATGAGCTGAACTTCTTCCTCTTCCGCAAAGACAAGCCTTTCTTCGATGCCGTAGTGAAACCCTACCTCGCCAACAAGAAGGACAAGACCTTCATGGATGAGTACCTCCTCGACCTCGATCTCGCCCCATATCTGGAACCCTGGGCCTACGCCCGCCTCAACATCGTCGAGCGCATCCTGCTCGCTCAGCGCATTAAAAACGAAGCTCCGAATGCCGCACGTCATGTCCGCGAGCTATGGGAGATGATTCCACCGAATCCTGAACAGCAAGATTACCTTTTTGAAACGGCGCTGCGCGGTCGGGCGATGGAATTTTCAGACGCGGCGGCCAGCGGGGACCTGGAAAAAGCAAAAACACAAGCTGCACTTGCAGCCCCACCCCCACCACCGATGTCGCCGATGCCAGCAGCGGCTGCAGCTCCCGCTGATGCCTTTGCCGAGCCGGCACCAGCAATGAGATTTCGGAATCTCAGCAACAGCAGCGAAGACAAACCCGGAAAACTCAGGGAAGACCGATCCCTGACCACCGTTGAACTTCAGCAGCTTGCGGCGTCAAAAAACACCCCCGGCAAAGATGCAATGCCCAAGGAAATGGCGGCGCTCGGCCTTGAACGAGACGAAGCGTTCCGCAAATCTGGAACGGGTGGCTTTGTATTGAGCGGAGCCAGCACATACAGCGGCGCGACGTCCATCAATGCAGGAAAACTCATGTATTTTGGCGCGGGAGATGCCAAGGAAGCACGCCAAGAAGTCCGCATCTTCTTCCGCGCCCTCGGACCCACCAAGGAATGGGCGGAGAACAACTACTACAAGCTGCGCATCACCGAACAGGATGCCGGCCTCGTCACCGTAAACGCCTTCTGGCGCGATTATGCTGCCTGGGTGGCAGCAGGGTCCAAGGGCGGCTTTGTTTCTTCCAACGTCGCCGAGGCCAGCCCCACCTTCACCGAGATGATGCTCGCACTCGCCGTGCTTGACCTTCCCTTTGAGGCTCCCAAGCACAGCACGAAGGCCGACAATGGAAAGTTCACTTTCACCGCAGGCGGACCCTGCATCGTGTATCACAAAGAGATCAAGCCCGCCGTTGTCGAAAAAAACGCACAGGGCCAGCTCCTCGTGTCCCAGAGCTTCTTCCGTCAGAGCGACCGCTACCGCATGGAGGGAAATGAGAAGTTCGAAAAATACGTCACCACCGAATTCCTCACCGGTGCGACGTATGGCGCAAACATCGTCGTCACCAATCCCACCAGCAGCCCGGTGAAGGCCGTGGTGCTGCTGCAAATCCCGCAGGGCGCACTGCCCGTGCTCGGCAGCAAGGCCACCGACTCTCGCCAGATCCGGCTGGAACCTTACACCACGCAGACCTTCGAGTATCACTTCTACTTCCCGCTCGTGCCCGCCAAGGCAGGCCTAAAGTTTGCGCACTTCCCCGTCAACGTCGCCACCAGCACCAGCACGGCTGGTGCAAAACCGTTTGAGTTCAATGTCGTGCCGAAACTCACCGAGGTGGACAAAGCCTCATGGGATTACGTTTCGCAGTACAGCAACGAAGCGGAGGTCTTCACCTTTCTTGATCAAACAAACCTTGAATCCCTCGATCTGGCCCGCATCGCGTGGCGCTGCCGTCAAAGCGTGGACTTCTATCAAAAGCTCATGGCATACATGCGCACGCACCATCTCGACGATGAAACCATCGACACCTATGCCCTGCTTCACAACGATGCCGCCACGCTGCGTGAATGGTTGAAGGCACGTTTCGGTGACGCATGCGGCCCGTATTTCACCAGCAAGCTCCTCACGCTTGATCCTATCGAGCGCCGCAGCTACGAGCAGCTCGAATACTCCCCGCTCGTCAACCAGCGTGCCCACCGCGTTGGTGGCGAATGGCGCATCGCCAATCCCGCCGTGTTAGAGCAGTACACCAACCTTCTCGGCATCCTCGCGCACAAGCCTCAGCTCGACGCGATGGACAACATGAGCGTGGCCTACTTCCTCTTCCTGCAAGACCGCGTGGAAGAGGCGCTGGCACGCTTCAAGTCCGTCGACGCCGCCAAGCTGCCCACCAAGATCCAGCACGACTACTTCCAGTGCTATGCCGCCTTCTATGAAGGCGATCTCGCCGCCGCACGCGGTCTCGCTGCGAAGTATGCCGATCATCCCGTGCCACGCTGGAAGCTCCTGTTCGCGGATGTGTCCACGCAGCTTGAAGAAATCGAAGGCAAGACTGCAAAGACGGAAAAAGGCGACAAGCCCGATCGCGAAAAGCAGCAGGCCGAACTCGCCGCCACCGAGCCCGGCTTTGATTTCAAAGTCGAAAACAAGACCATCGCGCTGACATGGAAAAACCTTGGAGAGGTCACACTGAACTACTACCTCATGGACCCCGAGTTCAGTTTCAGCAGCAATCCTTTCGTGAGCCAGGACGCCGGACGCTTCAGCATCATCAAGCCGAACAAAACAGCCACGCAGTCGTTGCCGAAGGATCAAACCAAGCTCGATCTGGCGCTGCCAGCCGAGTTCGCCAAAGCGAACGTGCTCGTCGAAGTCCTCGGAGCAGGACTGCGCAAGACCCAGGCCTACCATGCCAACACCTTGAAGCTTACACTCTCCGAAAACTACGGACGCCTCGAAGCCCGCGACACCACCACCGACAAACCGCTGCCGAAGGCCTACGTCAAAGTGTACGCACGCCTGAACAACGGCACCGTGCGCTTTTTCAAGGACGGCTACACCGACCTGCGCGGCCGCTTCGACTACGCCAGCCTCAACGGCCCCGAAAATAGTTCACCACAAACGACGCCCTATGAAGCCGCACCCGCCAACGGCCTCGACTACCAGATGCTCAAGCCAGCCGAGCTGAGTAACGTCGAAAAAATCGCCATCCTGATCCTCAGCGACACCCACGGCGCAACGGTGAAGGAAGTGAACCCACCTGGCAGGTAGATTCATCTGCAATGAGAGAACGCGCCTTCTTCGAGCGTGAAGAAGGCGCTTCACCCATCATGAAATCCATCCTCGCCGCCCTGCTTGCCTGCACCCTCACTCTTTCCGCGCGTGACAAGACGCTCGACATCTACTGGATCGACTCCGAAGGCGGTGGCTCGACCCTGCTCGTGACGCCAGCGGGTGAGTCGGTGCTCATCGACACCGGCAATCCCGGCGGACGCGATCCACAACGCATCAAGAAAGTCGCAACGGAGCAGGCGAAGCTCACGCGCATTGATCACGTCATCATCACGCACTTTCATGCCGACCACTTCGGCGGTCTGGCCGAACTGGCAGAACTGATGCCGGTCGGCACTCTCTACGACAAAGGCATCCCCGATGGCAGTCCTGACGGCAAGGCCCAGGACATGCGCTGGACGCTGACAAGCCGCCCGTATCGCGATGCCAAGGTGGAAAAGCGCGTCACGCTGTCGGCAGGTGCCGTCGTGCCTCTCAAGCAGGCAGAAGGCAGCCCCAAGCTCACGCTCCGCTGCCTGGGCGCAAACCAGCAGTTCATCCCACCCTATCCCGACCAGCCCGAAAACCCGCTCAAGGGCTCCGTGCCGCCCAAAGCAGCCGACCCAACTGACAACGCCAACAGCGTGGTGATGCTGCTGCAATTCGGCAACTTCCGCTTCTTTGATGGCGGCGATCTGTCATGGAACGTCGAAGAGAAGCTGGTCTCTCCCTTCAATCTCGTCGGCACCGTCGATCTGTATCAAGTGAATCATCACGGCCTGGATGTGAGCAACAATCCCATGCTCATCCACAGCCTCCAGCCCACAGTTTCAGTCATGAACAACGGCCCCCGCAAGGGCACCAGCAAATCCGCCATGGACGCGCTCAAGTCGACCCCGACGATCCAGGCCATGTATCAGGTGCATGAAAACGTGCGCGACGACCATGAGAACACAGCGGACAAAACGATGATCGCCAACCATGGCGATCTGGCCGAAGGCTGTGCCGCCGAGCACATTCAGTGCACCGTCAGTGCGGATGCAAAGAGCTACACCGTCGAGGTGCCTTCACAGAAACACAGCCGTACTTTCCAAACTCGCTCAAAGTAGCGACGCGCTACTGCTTGCCAGCCAGTCCGGAGCGAATCACCGGGGCCAGCCATTTGGCGGTTTCGTCGGCAATCACGTTGTAGCCGGCGAGGTTGGGATGGCGGTCGCCAGCCCAGCCGGGGAGGTGGCCGAAGATGCCATCGAGGCGGTTGTCGAGAACGACGACGGTGGGATCTGTGCCGGGCTGGATGTAGGGCGTGGCAAAGGGACGCAGGTTTTCAGGGATTTTCGACAACGGAAAACGGCGATAGTTAAGGCCATCAGGATTCTTTTTCAATTCAGCAAGATAGCGCGGCGCGATGTCGAAGAGCGTGAGTTTTTCATCCTTGGAGATCTGCTTGACGAGCGCATTGATGTCCTCGTGCAGATTGTTAAGAGCATAAGGGATGACCGTCATCGGAATGAGCATCGCCTTGGGATGGTCTTTGCGCAGACGCTCAAGCAACTCATGAAAATCTTTCGCAAACTGGGTGTTGAAGTCTTTGACCTTTGCTTGGTCGTTGAGTCCGTAGCGAATGAAGATGTAGTCGGCCTGCGGTTTGGTTTTCACCGCCTTGTCGTAGCGGGTGTCGAGCAGCCGGCGGATGAATTCACCACTGACGCCTTCATTGTACACATCGCAGGGAGGAAGGTCGGCCTCGGCGGCCAGCTTGATGCGCAGAGTGTCCTCGATCTGCGGTTCATCCGGCGCAAATTTCTTCGGGATGCTGGCTTCGGTGGTGCTGTCGCCAAGAAGGATGATCTGCAGGCGTTTCTTGCCCGCCGTGGCATCGCTATAGGCAAAGGGCGTGCCACCGATGAGCTGATCAGACGTGATCGTGGGGCAAATGCGTTTCTCGACATGCGCGATAAACAGCTCCGTACCACGGGCATGACTAACGAAAGGCCAGCGTGCCGGATTGTACATCGTGTCCGTCAGGTCGCGCATGAGGACAACATGCTTGCCGTTCTTCGTCATCTGGCGCAGGCCAAAGGGGCGGCCCGAGACGCACATGTTGAGGTGCACCCCCATGAGGATGACGTTGTCGATGTTCCGTGCTTCGAGAAGGTTCCAGATCTCCACTCCGCTGTCGCTGATGGCATCCTTGTCCTGGTCAATGCGCAGCACATCGATCTGCTTGGTCCACGGTGCCTTGGGATTCAGCCCCTTCGCAGCAAGTTCCTTGGCCCAGGCGGCATGCTCAGCGAGATCATCGTCTTCACCGCCGTCGGTTTGATCCAGCGGATACACAGCCATCTCCTCGGCCGGGATTTGTTTGCACCACTCGGCAATCTTGTCGGGTAGGCGCGCAGCGGTTGGCGCGGACTTCGCACGCTCACGTGCAGGAGTGCCTTCGTAGGGCTTCATGCAGCTGCTCGGCGCGTGAATGATGAGCACTCCATCCTTGCGGGCCTTTTCCAGCACCTCATTCATGCGCGGCGCCATCTCGACTTCACGCGTCACGGCGTTTTTGCAGTGGTGCAGATCCCACATGTCACAGACGATGATGGCGGTGCGGGACGGCAGCCACGGCTCTTTTACCAGCGTCGCTTTACCGGCGGGAGCGCGGGATTGCAGTGTGAATGAGAGCGGCGCTTCGGCGGCGAGAGCCGAGACGGTGAATGCAAGGAGGAGTGCGAGTGTCTTCATGGATTATCGGGAAAGTTTTTGGTGCAGTTCATGGACCTTGTTGGCGATGCGTTCTTCCACGCTTTCCGCCCAACCGGCCGCAGCTTCGTAGCCGCCTTCTTTGAGCACACGGAGGCTTGGGACATAGCCGGTGTAATCATTGGAATAACCTGCCACCCAGACACCGGCGGCGCCGGCAAACTCACGTTTGAAGCGCAGGGAGTAATCCACCACGACTTCGCTGCCGAGCGTGATGAAGGTGAGATCGTTGCCGAGCTTGATGACCTGCACCGGGTAGTCGTGGTCTGCGCGCCCCGCCTTGGCATAGCTGAGTTTGATCTCCTCGTAAGCGGCACGGATTGGACCATTCACAGGACGCGGATTGACAACGAGAGCCATTTCGACGGCGTTCGAAAGCGAACGACCATGCTGCATGGAAAGCTCCAGATCCGTGACACCGGGAACAACATCGCTGCGACGAGGATAGGGGTTCTGATCAGCACCGCAGCCCATCAAAAACAGGGCCGTGAAGCCGGGGCGGTGCTCCTGCAGGTATTCCTGCGCAAAGCCCGCATAGTCACCGCACCAGTTGTAAAAGCCGAGGCTGGTGTTGTGGCAGGCATAGCCAAACAGGGTGGCACGCAGCGTGCCATCGGGCGCTTCAATGCGCAGTGCCGGCACCTCATGATCCACAGGACCGTCCGGATTGGGCGCTTTGTTCGCGTTCGGGTGGTCGGGCGGCAAAGTGTAATCACGACGACGATTCATGGCGAAACCGCAGCGCGCCTTGTTCCATGTGAGGCGTGCGGGCTGCATTTCCTTGAGCGCCTTGCCGATCAGGCCGACGAGGTCGTTTTGCAGCTTCTGCGTGTACTCCCATAAGTCTTTGGCCTTGAGGTTGTCCTTGTCTGCATCCGTCAGCGGAGTCGTGCGAAGAGAAGGACCACTGTGGGTATGTGAAGCGTTCATCACCAGATGGGCAGACGGCAGCCCAAACTCCTTCTCCGTACGCTGCGCCACAGCCTGACGCAGAAGCTGCGGCACGCCGATCAGATCGAGAGTGACAACCACCAGCTTGTTTCCCTGCTCGTCTTGAAGAGCCAGCGCCTTGGCAAACAGATCCTGCACCTTGCCTTCCGCAGGCTTTTTGCGCCCTGCGTATCCGGCCATCCATAGCAGCTTCTGCGGCGTCACCGCGACAGTGGCCGTTCCAGCTTTCCAATTCGCCGGCACATGAGGAGCCACCGATTTCGGCGGAGCAGGAGGTGAAAGAGGCGTAGCTCCTGGCGGCGCAGCAAGGACGGCACTAGTAAAAAGAATGGCGAGCGAAAAAGCGCGGAGCGACATGCACAAACTACGGGCGCACCCACGTTGTTTGTTCACTCCGCACCCATCTTTCATGCGCCTCGCCTCTGTCCTCACACCGCTCAATGATCATCATCTGGCCCTCGCGGCCCAGTGCGGCGTCGAAGAGATTACGGTGCGTTATCCAGGGCAGGAATTGGAACCTCTGCTGCAAACCAAAGCGCAAATCGAGCGCCACGGCATGAAGCTGGGCATCATCGAAGGCTACCTGCCCATCGAGAAGCTCAAGCTCGGGAAGGACGATGGGAGTGATATGACCGCGATGAAACGGCTGCTTGAACACATGAGCAAGGCGGAAATCCCCCTGCTCTGCTACAACTTCATGGCCGGCACCGACTGGGTGCGAACCAAACTGGATGCCAGGGAGCGTGGCGGAGCGCTGGTGACGGCCTTTGATCTCAAAGAAGCGCAACAAGCCATGTCTTTGAACTCGGCGGCAATTCAGGCTGGCAACGAAACAATCACGGCAGACGCCCTGTGGACGAACTTGGAGCGCATGCTTGCCGAACTGCTCCCCGTGGCAGAAAAACACGGCGTGAAGATGGTCATGCATCCCGATGACCCACCGCTGGCCGAATTCGCCGGCAAGGCGCGCATCATGAACAGCGTCGAAAACTTCGAGCGGCTCATGCGCCTCTCACCGAGCCGGCACAATGCGATCTGTTTCTGCCAGGGCACCTTTGCGGAGATGGGCGCCGATATTCCCGCCGCCATCCGCCGGCTCGGCCCGCACATCCAGTACGTTCATTTTCGCGACGTGCGTGGCAATGCAGAGTGTTTTGCCGAGACGTTTCATGACAACGGCCCCACCGACATGGTTGCCGCCATGCGCGCCTATCACGACATCGGCTTCACCGGTCCCATGCGTCCCGATCATGTGCCGCAACTCGACGGCGAAGAAGATGGCGAGCCCGGTTACACCATGATGGGCCGCTTGTTCGCGTATGGCTACATGCGCGGTCTGATTCAAAGCGTTCAAGCCAGCCAGCCCTCATCCTGACATGAAGCCACCCAACCCGAATCACGGCTGTCTTCCTCCTTGGAAGACCGACGATCTTCCCGCACCGCTGCCATTCAGTTTGCGCAATGCGCTGCGCACCATCGGGCCGGGGGCCATCCTGCTGGTGGGTGCCATTGGGATGGGCGAGTGGATCGCGGGGCCGTTGTTTGTGGTGCAGCACGGACGCAGTGTGCTGTGGATCGCGACGCTGGCATTTGTGCTGCAATCGCTGCTAAATCTCGAAGCAGTACGCTACACACTCTACACGGGCGAGCCAGTGCTCACGGGATTCATGCGGATGCGGCCGGGATCGCGGGTGTGGGGCGTGTTTTATGCGCTCGCAGGCTTCGCGCAGCTCGGCATGCCTGCGGCGGCGGCTGGTTGCGCAGGTGTGGCGTTTGCGATGCTGCAAGGGCGTGCTCCGACGGATGCCGATGCGTCGACTGTGACGTGGATCACGGTGGCGCTCGTATTGATCTCGGCCGTGGTGCTCGCCTCAGGCAAAAAGGTCGAGCGACTGCTGGAACGGCTCTCGTGGATGATGATCATCTTCATCTTCGGTTTCCTGCTGTGGGTGAACTTCACCTTTGTGCCGCTCAAGGACTGGAGCAGCACGCTGGCAGGCTTCTTCTCGTTCGGAGTGATTCCTGAGAAGGTCGATTTCGTGATGCTGGCAGTGTTTGCAGCGCTCGCAGGCAGCGGCGGCATTGGCAATCTTGCCATCGCCAACTGGTTTCGTGACAAGGGCTTCGGCATGGCTTCCAAAGCGGGCAACATGGGCGGCGTGTGGAGCACGGAGCAGACACTGGCCCCCGTAGGCAGCGTGTTTCCCATCACCGTGGAAAATTTGAAGCGCTGGCGCGACTGGTGGCGTTACGCGATCATTGATCAATCCGGCCTGTGGATGCTGGGATGCATCGTGGGCATGTTTTTGATGGTGAATCTGGCCTCGTCATTATTTCAGCCCGGCATGCAGGTCACCGGCGTTGCGGCGGGCGTGTTTCAAGCGGCGGAGATGCGCAAGCTATGGGAGGGCTTCTGGATTCTCGGCCTCATGAACGGCTTCTGGATTCTGTTTTCCACGACGCTGACGAATGTGGATGTGCTGGCCCGCGTGGTGGCAGACATGGCATGGGCGGGCGGTGCGGTGCCGAAGAAGATGCCTGTGGGGCGGCTCTATGGCCTGCTGCTGCTCGGCTTCACGGTGATCGCGTGCTTCGGCGCATTCCTTGGCGATGCGAAACTGCTGCTCATGATTCTCGGTGCCACTGCCGCACCCATCACGGCCTTTTCCTCGCTGCAAATCCTGCGCCTCAACACCACGCTGCTGCCGCGTGAGCTGCGCCCTCCCCTGTGGCGCAAGATCGCACTCATCTTGTGCGCCTTGTTTTACGGCTTCATTTCATTCGCCATGTTCCGCCAGATTTTCTCCCACTGATCCACGTCATGTCACGCATCACCGCCATCGAAACCGCCATTCCGTCCGGCATCATGCCGAATCTGCTGCTCGTCCGCATTCACACGGAGGACGGATTCATCGGCTGCGGCGAGACGTATTACACACCGCATGCCATCTCGGCGTTGATTCACGATTGGATGGCAGAGCGCCTGCTCGGAGCCGATGCGCTGGCGATTGAAGCGCACTGGCGCTTCATCTATGAGCGCTGCACGCCGTTTGGACATCCGGGAGCGGAGATGCGGGCGCTGTCGGCCATTGATCTCGCGCTGTGGGACATTCTTGGGCAGGCCTGCAACCAACCGGTGTACCGCCTGCTCGGCGGGCCGGTGCGTGATGCGATTCCCGTGTATAATACGAGCGGCGGTCCGAGTTACGGCGCGCTGGCGGGTGCCACGGAGGCTCCACGTCATCCGGGCTGGCCGGGCTATGGCGACATCGGCAGCAAGGGACCGTTGCAAGACAACTGGGCCTCTCATTTTGCCGCCGGTGACCTCGCCGAGGAATTGCTCGCTGAAGGCATCACCGCGATGAAGCTGTGGCCGTTTGATCGTGCGGCACATCGTAACGGCGGTCTGCACATCTCCTGGGCCGATGTCGAAGAAGGCATGAAACCATTGCGGGAGATTCGCGATCGTGTGGGCATGAAAATGGACATCGCCATCGAAGGGCACGCGTTTTTCCAGCTCCCGGCGGCGGAGCGCATCGCCGAAGCTTTGCGCGAGATCAAACCGCTCTGGCTGGAAGACGTGCTGCGCGTCGACAACGCAGCCACGCTGGCCGATTTCCGTCGCCGGAGCGGCCTGCCCATCGCGGCGAGTGAGATGCTGCTCGGTCGCAAAGAATATTTGAGCGTGCTTCAAGCGCAGGCCTGCGACTACTGCATGGTCGATCCCACCTGGAACGGCGGCATCAGCGAGACCCGCCGCGTCATCGACATGGCGCAGACCTTCAACGTCCCCGCGACGATTCACGACTGCACCGGCCCGCTCACGCTGTTCAGCGGCCTGCATCTCGCGGCCTCATCGGCCAATGTCGTGTTTCAGGAGACGGTCCGGGCGCACATCCGCTCGTTCTACGACAAGCTGGTCGATACGCTGCCCGTCATCGTGAACGGGAAGGCGCAGCTGCCCACGGGAACGGGCCTGGGGACAAAGTTGAAGGACGAGCTGTTCCGTGAAGGAATGAACGGGTGGAGGAAGAGTGTGGCGAGATAGCGGAGTTCTGCGGGCTGTGCAGTTGCGACTCAACTCAGTGCGACTCGATGATTGCCACTGTTTGGTCAAATGCCAGCGAGGCCAAGTCTTGCTGGCGTATCATGTAGAAAAGCTTGCCCATATCATACCAACAAGTATCTGCGATAGAATCGTAGTCGCATTGAAACAACAGCAACCAATCGCGTGCGGCTTTGTCTTGCTGCTCTTCAAATGCAAGCGACTCCTCCATGGTCATTTCATCTTGCTCTTCTTCACTCAAGTCACTGAAATAAGACACACATTCTGACTCCACAGGGTCTTGAACGATATCTGCAAAGCCACCTAAAACATGCCAAGGTCTCTCGCCGTCTTCATCCGACCTGTTCAGCGCGTCAGAAACATACTCAATGCAGTCTTCGCGATACTTTTTAAACACTTCCACATCATCCTTGTTGGATGAATCGAACGTCTCATAAAGTTGAGACCAAGGCGGTGCCTGCAGTTGCAGGCAATGAATTCCCACAGAACAAAGCCTGCGTTTATCTTCATCACGCAGGTCGTCGGGGAATTCAGCTCTGCTCAAATTTTTGGCGGGAACAGATGAATAAAGAACCAACGGGCAATTCTCTTGTTTTGGCCCCAATTGCCACGACATATCCTGATCATGGAAGAAAAAGAGGTGACCTGATTTCGGCAAGCCTATGGGCACAGCCCAGCCCTCCAACTCTTCAAGATTGATTTGAGCAATGAAGACCTGGTGCTTGTTTTCATACTCAGGCCATTTGTGATCAGGAGGAAGGTCAGGACGGCCTCCCATTCTGCTTTGCCCCAGTATCAGATCAGACTCTATTGCCGGGCGAGGACACAATATCGCACCCGGCCTGAAATACTTTTTGAGATGTGAAGGGACGGCTTGGTATTCCTGCTGAAGAGCTTCCATTTTCGCTTTTAAACATTAAAAAACTTGGTGTCCAAGCAAAAGAGTTTAGAGAACCAGTCGCGCCCCGTTCACAGCTTGGCTTTCATCCACGAGTAGAAGCTCGCGCCGATCTGGGCGTAGCCGACGGGATTGGGATGCACGCCATTGTTGTTCGGATAGCCATCGACAGGATCAAGATTGAGCTCCGTGGGGACAATGAAGATGCCGTCCTTCTCGCGGTTGGAGAGACGCTTGAGCATGATCTGCACGATGCGGTGCTGGATGCGCTTCCAGCCCCAGCGTGGATACTTGTCCTTGTAGTTCGCCGTGAAGCCTTCCTGACGCGCATTCGGCGGTGTGGTCAGTCCCACAGCGAGTTTGGCATTGGGTGCGGCCTTGTGGAATGCAGCGAGGAGCTTGTCCGCATGGTCGAGCACCTCATTGATCTTGGCGTCCGGGTTGTTCGGATCGGCACCGAAGCAATCATTGATGCCAAGCAGGAAAGTGACGACATCGGGCGACTGGTTGCCGCAGTGCTCCTTGAAGTAGCGCTGCAAATCGAAGGCACCCGTTTTGCCATCCGCAGCCGGAAAGATAAAAGGGCTGGTCGCCTTGCGAGCCACTGGACCTGCGGCCACTCCCGGAGTCTCCGGCGCGAATTTGGTGAGGAAGTCAGACCACTTCCAGCCACCGTAACCTTCATGCGCGACACCTGGCTTTACGCCTGCAGGCTTGTGCGTACCGAGCAGCGTGGCCTTGGGATTGCCCGGCAGAGCAAGCAGGCGGGCGATTTCATTCGGGTAAAAGCTCGCATTCGTGAGGCTGTCCCCCACGATGAGCATGCGAAGCGGCTTGGAGGAAATCGATTTGCGCGGGGCGATGTGCAGCATCGTCTTTCCCTGCTCCAACACTTTGCCGCCAGCATCTTTGACGGTGATGGCAATCGGGTGATCACCAACATCGGCATCACTCGGTGTGAGCGTCCAGCGGCGTTCTTCATTTTTGCCCAGCTTGCAGGTGAACTCGTAGCGGTAGGCCTCGGGAGTCTCCGTCAGCACGATGTTGTCGTGGTAGATGCTCATCGGCACATCCGGCGTGGCATACACGACGGGTGGCAGAGTAAGCTGAAGATCTCCGGCGAAGGCGGAGCAGGTGAGCGCGCAGATGAGGCTGAGAATCCGGTACATGCCCTCCACTACGGAGCATCATGAGCAAATCGTTCCATGAAGCGCACAATCGCAGACATGGAAAGCTGCCCGCCCGGCGTGGAGGGAAAGTAGTCCATGCCATGCGTACCCCAGGGAATCTCGAGGAAGAAGTGATCATTACGGTGCGCGAGGCTCGTGCTGAAACGGCGACTGTGACCGATGCCGACGAGCGAATCCAGAGTGCCGTGAAGGATCAGCGTGGGCAGGCTGCGCGCGTCGAGGAACTCGGTCGCCGAAGCCGTGCGGTAGCCTTCAGTCACCTCGTGCGGATCGCCGCCCATGTATTGGCGCACGAGGGTCAGGGACTTTAACAAATCGTCAGGCACAGACCATTCGCGGGCGAGATGCATGTTGGGGGTGCCATAGACGTCGATGCAGGCACAGGCACCAAGCTCCGGCATGCCATAAGCACAAGCAGCGGCGATCTGCGCGCCAGCGGACCGGCCCATAAGAACGACCCGATTCACATCAATGCCGAGTTCGGCGGCGTGACTGCGAACCCAGGCGAAGGCATGACGCGTATCCTCAGCCTGCGCCGGCCAGCGGTGTTTCGGAGCAAGACGATAGGCATAGGAACACAGCACATAGCCATGGGAGGCGAGCTCGGTGTTGGCTCCGACAAACTCTCCGGGATCACCACTATCCCAGCCACCCGTGTGGGCGATAAGCAGACACGGCAGCGGCTTCTCAACACCGACAGGCCGGTAGATCACAATATCCAGCGCTTCATCCCCCTCACGCCAAAAGGTACGGCGCTCACACTGCACGCTGAATTTCTCAGCATGCTCCGGCTGCCACAAACGCAGCCATGAGAAGCGCAGCCCCTGCGCCGCTGCAATGCGCGACGCTTGCACGGCAGGAATGAAAAACACGATGGCGAGCAGCAGGCAGACCACCGCCAACCAGCGCGAGGACTGCGCGGCGGGATAAATCAAAAGCAGCGACAAGAGCGCGAGCCAGTGACCAAACTCCGTGGTGGCCAGCTGAAGCTGCCACTGCCAGCGCGTCGGCGACATGATCCACGCGTTCACCGCGAGCAAAGCGAGTATGAGGAGTGCCGAAATGAGAACCACAGTTTTCACGAATCTGGTCTAATCCGCTTCAGACACAATTCTGGATTCAAACACCTCATAAAAAAGGCGCGGATCTCACGACCCGCGCCTTTTGAAACAATGGATTCAGGATCAACCCGCAATCGAGAACACCTCACGGGCATCCGCGATGCTGCCAGTCAGAGCAGCGGCGGCGACCATGACGGGGCTCATCAGGACGGTGCGTCCCGTGGTGCTTCCCTGGCGTCCTTTGAAGTTGCGGTTCGAAGAGGACGCGCAAAGCTGATCGCCGACAAGCTTGTCGGGATTCATCGCCAGACACATGGAGCAGCCTGCACCGCGCCATTCGAAGCCGGCTTCGCTGAAGATTTCATGCAGACCTTCCTTACGGGCGAGCACATCGACGATCTGCGACCCAGGAACCGCGATGGCTTTGACGCCTGCTGCCACTTTGCGGCCTTTGATGAACTTGGCCACTTCGCGGAAGTCGCTGAGACGACCGTTGGTGCAGGAACCGATGAAGGCGACATCAATCTTGGTGCCCTTGATCGGCTGACCGGCAGGCAGCTTCATGTAATCAAGCGCGTCCTGAATGGAGATGCGGCCGGGCTCGGTGGTCGCGCTTTCGGCGGTCGGCACGTTTTCGGTCACGGCGATGGCCTGGTCCGGGCTGGTTCCCCAGGTGACCGTCGGCGGCACATCTTCGGCCTTGATGTTGATGACATCATCATAAACGCAATCCGCATCCGAAGCGACCGCACGCCATTGGGCAACGGTGGTCTCCCAGGCATCACCAGTCGGCGAGTAAGGGCGGCCCTTGAGGTATTCGAAGGTCTTTTCGTCCGGATTCACGTAGCCGCAACGCGCACCGCCTTCGATGCTCATGTTGCAGACGGTCATGCGCTCTTCCATCGACATCGCGTCAACCAAACTGCCACCGTATTCATAGGCGTAACCGATGCCTCCGTTCGCGCCCAGCAGGCGGATGATGTGGAGGATCACATCCTTGGAGTAAACACCGGGGCGCAGCTGGCCGTCCACATTGATGCGGCGGACCTTCATCTTGCCCAGCGCCATGGTCTGCGTGGCGAGAATGTCGCGCACCTGGGTGGTGCCGATTCCGAAGGCGATCGCGCCGAAAGCACCGTGCGTCGCGGTGTGGCTGTCGCCACAGGCAATCGTGGTGCCCGGCTGGGTGATGCCCTGCTCTGGTCCGACGACGTGCACAATGCCCTGCTTGCCGCTGGAAAGGCTGAAATAAGTGATGCCGAAGTCCTTGGCGTTCTTGTTGAGCTCCTGGATCATCGCCTCAGCGAGAGGATCGGAAAACGGCGAGACCTGGCTGTCGGTCGGCACGATGTGATCGACGGTCGCAAAGGTGCGGTGCGGGTAGGCCACTTTCAGGTTCAAATCACGCAGCATGCCGAAAGCCTGCGGGCTGGTGACCTCATGGACGAGATGCGTGTCGATGAGGAGCTGTGTCTGGCCGTTGCCGAGGGTGCCGACGACGTGCGAATCCCAGACTTTTTCGAAGAGTGTTTTGCCCATGATGCGTGCTGATTGGTGGTTTGGAGGGCTGCAAGCCTAGCACGCCCGGCGGAGGGTGCAAGAATGCCTCTTGGCTTTTGCCGCCGGACCTGCCAGCATCCGCGCCCATGAAATGGCTCAAAGTTCTCTACGTGCAGGTGCTGATTGGCGTCGTTCTGGGCATCTTGCTCGGTTTGTTGTTTCCGCCGGCGAATGCGATCATCCTGTTCGGCCACAGCTACAATGCCACCGACCTCCAGCCTCTGGCAGAAATTTTCATCAAGGCGATCAAGATGCTCATCGCCCCGATCATCTTCTGCACCGTGGTCTGCGGCATCGCCAGCATGGGTGACCTGAAGCGGGTGGGCCGGGTGGGCTGGAAAGCACTGCTTTATTTTGAGCTCGTCACCACGGTGGCGCTGCTCATCGGCCTTGTGGTGGCCAATGTGATCGAGCCGGGCGCCGGAGTGGAGCATCACGCCTCAGCCAAGGAAACCTCGAAGCTCGTCGAGTACCAGGCCAAGGCGGGAGACACGAGCACCAAGACCTTCCTGATGAACATCGTCCCGAAGACCTTTGTGGGGGCCTTTACGGATGATTCGGTGCTGCCCGCCCTGTTTCTGGCTCTGCTGGTGGCCGTGGCGCTGTGCCAGATGGGCGAGAAAGGCAAACTGGTGCTGGATCTGCTGCACAGCGTCTCGGAAGTGTTTTTCAAGCTCGTCGCCATCATCACTCGTGTCGCACCGGTCGCTGCCTGCGCGGCCATGGCCTACACCGTGGGTTCGGAAGGTCCCGGCATGCTCATCAAGCTGGCCAAGGTGCTGGCCTGTGTCTACCTCACCTGTGGCCTGTTTGTGTTCGTAGTCCTCGGCGGCATCGCGCGGTGGAACGGGTTTAGCCTGTGGAAGATGCTGGTTCACATTAAGGACGAGCTGCTGCTGGTGCTTGGCACGTCGTCGTCCGAGACCGCTCTTCCCCAGCTCATGCTCAAACTCGAAAAGTCCGGCTGTGACAAGTCGGTGGTCGGCGTGGTCATTCCGTCCGGCTACTCGTTCAATCTCGACGGCACGTGCATCTACCTGACGCTGGCGGCGTTGTTCGTCGCGCAGGCCACAGACACGCATCTCACGCTGTGGCAGCAGCTCGGACTGCTGGCGGTATTGCTACTGACCTCCAAAGGGGCCGCAGGGGTCACCGGCGCAGGATTCATCACTCTGGTGGCCACTTTATCGACCATCGACACCGGCATTCCGGTCTCAGGTCTGGCCGTTCTCATCGGCATTGATCGCTTCATGTCCGAAGCCCGCGCCATCACCAATCTCATCGGCAACACGTTGGCTACGCTCGTCGTGGCAAAGTGGGAGAAGGAGTTCGATGCCGAAAAGGGCAAGATGCTGCTGCGCTAACCCTCAAAGCTCGATCTTCATCGGCGGCGGCGGGGCCAGCTTGAGCTTCGGCGCGTCTTCATCCGGGGTGTCCACGGCATCGACGGGAATGGCTTTGCGGATCGGCGTGCCATCGTCATTCACGGGGCTGGCACGTGGTACGGCCTGCTCGGAATTGTAGGGGTCTTCACCGATGACGGTGAGCGCCTTCATGCGCACAGGTTCGATGTGTACCCAGCGGTTGGACGAAGCAATGAGAGGGGCCGCGCCGAAACCGCTGGCGGGGCTTTGATAGCCAAACTGCTTGATCTCCACTGGCAGACCTTCTCCAGTGTGCAAATTGCAGAAGCCCTCCAGCGGCGTGCCGGGGCGCAGATACTCAAAGTAGGTGGATCGCACGGATTTTTCTCTGCCATCAGGCCCTTTGATCTTCTCGTAGCAGTAATCCGTGGCACGCATGCCGCTGCGCTGGCACATTTCCACGCGCTCCGCCGTTTGCGGCGGTTCAATTTCCTGCGGCACGTACCGCGTGGCGCTGGCATTGACCATGTCCACCCAGACAGGCAGCACGATGCGGTTGGAAAAAGCCCCGGGATAGAGGGTCTTCTGTTTGTCGAAGCCTGCCCACACACCGCAGGTGACGCCGGAGGTGTACCCCAGGAACCAGAGGTCCTTGAATTCGTAGTGCGTGCCGGTTTTGCCACCCGCCACGAACTCACCAAGTTTGTAATCACTCACCGCAGGACTGCCGGTGCCGCGATGCAGCGCGTCCACTAGGCAGGTGTGAGTCTGATACGCGGCGATGGGGTCCATGCTCTGCACACTGCGCAATGCCGCCTCGGAGATTTGAAACACCACCTTGTCGCTGTTGTCCGTGATGCGCTGGATGAGGTTCAGCTTCTGCGGGCGGCTGCCTAGGGTGGGGAAATTAGAATAAGCCAGACACATGTCACTCAGACGCACTTCGCTGGCCCCGAGAAAGGTGGAGGGGTAGTCGCGCATTTCGGAGGTGATCCCCGCCTTCTGCGCCACCTGTTTGACCATCGGCACCCCGACGCGCTCGCCCAGACGAACGGTTGCGGAGTTGCGTCCCTGCACTAGAGCCTCACGCGAACTCATCGGCGCCTGCGTCCATTTGGGGTTGTCCACTTCCGCCCCCCATTCACCCAGAATACCGGTCAGGCCGCCGATCATCACGCGGCGATTGTCCAGTGGCGCATCATCCACCTTGGTGCCCGGGTAGAGTCCAGGGCTGCTGAACGCGGCGGCATATACCAGTGGCGTGAAGGCTGTGCCTGCCGGACGCACGCCGTCCGTCGCGCGGTTGAACTGGCTGTCTCCAAAGTCACGGCCACCCACCATCGCCAAAATGCTGCCGTCCTTGTTGTCGATCATCAAGGCCGCAGCCTGCAGATATTCAGGCAGCGGCTTGGGGGTGGCTGGATCAATTTCACCCCGCTTCATGCGTGCACGGTAGTCAGCCAGGATCGCGCGGAACTGCGCAAAAGTCTGGTGCTCGTAGCCCGGGCGCTTCTCCACCTCGGCCATGCGCTTGCTGACCGCCTCCTCCGTGGATTTTTGCAGATCCTGGTCGATGCTGGTGTAGATGCGGAAGCCGCCGATGGAGGCCCGCTCCTCACCCACCAGATCCACGACCTCACGCCGCACGGCATCAAAGACGTAGCTCAGACGTGGGTCCGTGCTCTGCGGTGCAGTCACGAGCGGCCTTTTCTTGAGCTTTGCGGCTTCGTCCTTCGTCAGCGTACCTTCAATGGACATGCGCTCCAGCACGTAATTGCGCTCCTTCATGGCACGCTGGGCGTGCTTGATCGGCTGGATGTTGTTCGGACTCTTAATTAGTCCGACGATTGTCGCCGCCTCCTCGATGCTCAACTCTTTGACATCCTTGCCAAAGTAGCCCCGCGCCGCCGCCTGTACTCCGTAGAAATTCACCCCGAAGAAGATGCGGTTCAGGTAGAGCTCCAGAATCTCCGCCTTGGAGAAATGCTTCTCGATGCGCTGGGCGATGAATGCCTCCAAAATCTTGCGCTTGTAGCTGCGTTCCAGGAGCTTGAACGTCTGCCGGGCAAGCTGCTGCGTGATCGTGCTCGCCCCCTGCGTAACCTCGCGGGCCACGATGTTTTCCTTCACTGCGCGGCCGAGGCCGATGTAGTCCACCCCGTCGTGCTTGAAAAACCGGGAATCTTCCTGCGCCACCAGGGCATCGATCAAGTGCTGCGGCACTTCCGTGACCGGCACCGGCGTGCGGTTCAGCACGTAAAGGCGGGCCATTTCATCACCATCGCGGTCAAAAATGATGCTCGCGGACTCCAGCTTCTTGAGTTCCTCCAGATCAAACTTCTCCGCATCCCGCCTCAGCGGCGCCACGATCACGCTGTAAACGCCAAACGCTGACACAACGCAGAGCAGAGCAAAGGCCACGAGCGCACTGAACCAGCCACGGCGGTAGAACGGCAGTTTTAGGCCGGCTTCGCCACGCCAGTTGCGTACAGGCTGGGGATCGGGATCATCACGGAACATGGCTTGGTAAGAAAGTAGGGTCGCAAAACTACCCGTCCTTCACAATCCGCGCCAGTTCTTTCCCGTGCATCGAATGTCTTCCCTTCCCCAGATTCTGCGAGAAAAGCTCGCCGCCTCTCCATCCGGCCGTCTGCCCTTTGCACAGGTCATGGATCTGGCGCTTTATCATCCTGATCATGGTTATTATGGAGCCGGCCCGCGCAAAATCGGCCGCCAGGGCGATTTTTTCACCAGTGTGAGCGTCGGGCCGTTGTTCGGAAAACTGCTGGCCATGTACGCTTTGCAGGAATGGCAGGCGCTGGGAGAGCCCGAAAATTTCACGCTCATCGAACAGGGTGCCCACGACGGCCAGCTCGCTGAAGATGTGTTGAGCGCCCTGAAGGGCAGCCCGCTGCGCTACCTCATCGTGGAGCCAAACCCGAAATATCGTGAATCTCAGTTCCAGCGCCTCGGTGATCGCGTTCAATGGGTGGAAAGCCTCGCCGTGCTCAAAAACGGCCCCAAACACGGTTTTTTCCTCTGCAACGAGCTGCCAGACGCCTTTCCAGTGCATCTCGTCCGCTGGAACGGCGAACGCTGGGAGGAATTATTCGTCGAAACCGACGGCACCGAGGCCTTCCGCTTCATTCCCGGCGGCTGCTCCTGTGAGGAACTCGAGGCAGAAGTGAAACACCTGCCCCACGATCTCGAGACCGGCCACACCCTCGAAATCAATCTTGCCATGCTCACGTGGATTCGCGCCTTGGCGCATGCGGCATTTCACGGAACCATCTTCATCGCCGACTACGGTCTGGATGCGGAGGAATTCCACGCCGACTCCCGCGCCGATGGCACCATCCGTCGCTACAAACAGCACCAGACAGACGGTCATGTGCTGGCAGACCTCGGTGAATGCGACCTGACCACGCACATCAATTTCACCCGCCTGATTGATGAAGCCGTGCGCCATGGACTCTCCCAGCGCGAATACGACCTGCAAGGCCGCCTGCTGGGCCGCATGGCGATGAGCTGGATCCAAAGCCTCGAAGGCAGCCCTCCTGACGCCGCCACGATGCGCCAGTTCAATTCACTCACGCATCCAGCCTTGATGGGTCGCTCATTTCGGTGCCTCATCTTGGAAAAGTCAGCCCGTTGATCCATGGCGCGCGTATTTCGGCCATGAAAAAGTTGCTCACCCTCATCAGCGGTCTGGTTGTCAGCGCCATCGGCATCGCCGCCTGCGCCACATCGCGTGCTGGCTATGAAACGGCTCCGTACAAAGTCATCCGCACGGACGGCACCTTTGAGATTCGTGAGTATCCCGAGCTCAAAATTGCCACCACTTCTCGTGACGCGGACAATTCCAGCTTCATGCGGTTGTTCCGCTACATCGACGGCGGAAATGCAGCCAAAGAAAAAATCTCCATGACGACACCGGTTTTCATGGTGGATGGGAAAATGGCCTTCGTAGTGCCAGATAAGCACAAGAAAGACACTCCCGCCCCAGCCTCTGCCCAGGTGACAGTGGACACCATGAAAGCGCGACGAGTGGCCGTGCATCGCTTCAGCGGCTCCCAAACCAAGGAACTGGAACAGCAGGCTCTGTCGAAACTGAAAACCTGGATGCAGCAGAACAAGCTTCAGGAGGCTGGCGCACCCTTCAGCGCCTACTACGACCCGCCGTGGACACCGGTTTTTCTGCGCCGCAATGAAGTTCTGGTTCCCATCCCTCCTCAATAATTCTCATGCGCATCGGCATCACAGGAGCGACGGGCTTCATCGGCAGGCACCTCAAGGAATATGCAATCGACCAAGGCCATGAGGTGATCGCGTATTCTCGCAGGCCGGGTTCGGGCCTGACGCAGCCTAAACAGGCACCCCATGCGCTTCCTGAGACGCCGCTGGATGCACTGGTCCATCTCTCGGGCGAATCACTGATGGGCCTCTGGACGCAGGACAAACGTGATCGCATCTGGAAAAGCCGCGTGGATTTCACCGAGTCCTTGGTCGCGCATCTGGGCACCTGGAAAGCTGAGAATCGGCCCAAGGTGCTGGTGTGTGCCTCCGGGGCAGGATTTTATGGCAACAGTGGAGCAGATGCCGTGGATGAAACATCGCCGCAGGGCCAGGGCTTCCTGGCGGATGTCTGCGCAGGCTGGGAAGCGGCGGCGCACCGGGCTGAAGCACTCGGCATGCGCATCATCACCTCGCGCACGGGCATGGTGCTGGGCCGCGATGGCGGGGCGTTTCCACTGCTGCGGCGGGTGTTTGCCTGCGGCCTCGGCGGCAGGCTGGGATCAGGGCGGCAGTGGATGTCCTGGATTCACATCGATGATGCAGTTCAGATTCTCCTTCAGGCGATCATCACTGAAACCGTGAGCGGCCCGCTGAATCTGTGCGCGCCAGAGCCGGTCACGAATGCGGAGTTCACCCAAAAGCTGGCAGCGGCCCTGCATCGCCCGGCATTCTTCCATGCGCCAGCTTTTGCCCTGAAGCTGCTTCTGCGCGGCATGGCGGACGAAATGCTCCTGGGCGGGCAGCGAGTGTGTCCTCGTGTTGCCACGGAGATGGGCTACGAATTTGTCCACCCCACACTCTCCGGCGCTTTGGCCTCGCTGGTCTGAAGGAAGCCGGTTTACAGTTGTTGACGGTTGTTTTCCAAACCACTGTCAACCATCGTCAACGACTGTAAACCACCGTCAACTTCCCCCGTCCCTCATGGCATCCCAGCAGACCACCATCGGCATCATTTATGATTACGATCAGACGCTCAGTCCGACGTATATGCAGGATGAGACACTCTTCCCACACTTCGGCATCAACCCCGAGCAGTTCTGGAAGCGCAGCCGTGAACTCGTGAATCAGGAGGGCTACGACGGTGAACTGGCCTACCTGAAATGCATGCTGGACTACCTCGACATGGACCGGCCAACGAACGAGGACTTGCAGAAACTCGGCGCAAAGTTGAATTTTTTCAAAGGCGTGCCGGAGCTTTTCGACGAACTGAACAAAGTGCTGAACGACCAGCACCGTCTGCTCGGTGTGAAAATCGAGCATTACATCATCTCCAGCGGCCTGAAAGCCCTGCTGGACGGCTCGGCGCTGGCGCCGTTTGTGAAGCGCATCTTCGGCTGCGAATTCGGCGAGGATAAAAACGGCCGCATCACATTCCCCAAACGCGTGATCAGCCATACCACCAAGACGCAGTACATCTTCCGCATCAACAAAGGCATGCTGGAACCCCACGAAGACGTGAACGATCACATGGCCCCGGAACTGCGCCCCATCCCTTTCCAGCACATGATCTATGTGGGAGACGGCCCGACGGACGTTCCCTGCTTCACCCTCATGAAGCGCTATGGCGGCCATGCGGTGGCGGTTTACAATCCTGACGAGGCCAGCCGCAGCAGCTTCCGCAAGTGCTACCAGCTCACCGGCCTTGCCGACCGCGTCAAACACATCGCCCCTGCCGATTACCGCCCCGGCAGCCATCTCCGGCTGCTGCTGGAGGAGATGGTGACGGACATCGCCGACGGCATCGTGCGCAAAAAGCGCCAGGAAATCGAAGAGGGCACGGTCTCAGCACCGCATTTTTAACACACGGCAATACCTCGCGCCCGCATGTCTCGGAACCATTCCACATAGGCTGGCACCCCCTGCGCAATGGTCGTCGAAGGCTTGAACCCAAGCAGGGTCTTGGCCTTGCTCACATCGGCAGAAGTCAGCGGCACATCCCCCGGCTGCTCAGGCAGTTGGTTGATGATGGCCTTTTTACCAATCGCCTGCTCAATGGTGGCGATGAGGTCATTGAGAGTGACGGTCTGGGAACCACCGAGGTTGATGATGTCGCAGATGGGACCGCTGGTGTAGTTGAGTGCACCAATGATGCCATCGACGATGTCGTGGACAAAGGTGTAGTCGCGCGCGGTGCTTCCATCCCCAAATTTATCGATCGGTTTGCCATCTTCGATCAGTCGGGAGAATTTTGAAATGGCCAGATCAGGGCGCTGGCGTGGGCCATAGACCGTGAAAAAGCGCAGGGCGACTGTCTTGATGCCGTAAAGATGGCTGTAATTGGAGCACATCTGCTCGCCTGCCATCTTGGTCATGGCATAGGGGCTGATGGTTTGCAAAATGGGGTCGGCTTCGGCAAAGGGCACTTTTTTGTTCACTCCATAAACGGAAGAACTGCTGGCGAAGACAAAGTGCATCACTCCGGTGCGGCGGGCGGCCTCAAGGAGGTGAAAAGTGCCTTTGATGTTAGTATCGATATACAACTCCGGCTGCTCAATGGAGGGGCGTACGCCAGCACGGGCCGCCAGATGGATAACTGCGTCAAAACGGCCCAGATCAAAGGTGTCATGGACAAACTTCGGATCAGAGATGTCCCCCTCACAAACCGTCACTTTCGAACCGAATGACCTCAGATTCTCACGCTTGATCGTGGGATTGTAGTAGTCATTGAAGCTGTCAATGATTGTGATTTCCCCAGCTCCCTCAGTAATAAGGCGCTCAACGGTGTGGGAGCCGATGAAACCAGCTCCGCCTGTGACAAGAATTTTCATGCTAGAAAGGCCTGGGCGGACGTGGTTGCCGGCCACCAGATGAACAACTAACGATCAATGGTCCGACAATTGCAAGGCATCAGGAGAAAGGGATTGACGCAAGGGGGCGAATTTCGCTAAATATATAGAATTCTCCGAATCATCTATTTTCCGTCCCTGAACCATGAGCGAATCCGAAAACACGCCCCCAACACCACCGTCAGGCTCGACGCCCAAAACGGCCGCCGTCCCGCTGAAAAAAGAAACGGTGCGCATCACACTGCGTGGTCGCCCAGGTGCAGGCGTCACCCAGCCGCGTGAGTCCACCTCGCCGGTTTCCCCTGCCACAGGTGGAATTCCAGCCTCTTTCAACACGACATCCGTGGTTCCCATGATGTCGAAAAAATCCACAGCTCCGATTCAGCTGCCTTCCGCGCCGCTGCCTCCGCCTGCGCCCAAGTCCAGCACCTCCCCGGTGAAGCTGCCTGCGCCGCCGATGTCGCCCCCGTCTAGGAAGACAACTTCAGCCATTCCAGTAGCCTCGTCACCACCACCGGCCGCACCTGCCCCTTCTGGCGCGATGCCCCCTCCGATGGCTCGTCCGCTGGCTCCTCCTACGGCACCTAAGCCGCCAGGAGCACCTGTGGCACCGGCGGCCCCTCGTCCTTCCTCACCGCCCATGGCAGGTCTGCCAGCCGCAACCCGCCCGCTCGCCCAAAATCCAGCAGCGCCACCTCCGCGCACCGAAACCGGCGCGCCTACCGTTCCTCTGCAAAAGCCAACCGCAGGTCCGCGTCCTCCTTCAGCACCTGGAGCAGGCACTGGCCCCATGGTGGGTGGCGGAGTCGGCGCAGCCAGCCCTCTCCCGAAAGCGACCGTCAAGCTGCAGCCAACACAGGCCATGCAGCGCCCGTCCATCTCTGCTCCTCCCAGCGCCCCCGTCAAGCGCAGTGCTGCCGCTGATGCAGAACAGTTCTACGAAGAAAAGGATCCAGAAGCAGGCTTGGTCCCGCTCTCGGTGATCTGTTTTGTTCTTTCCGCCGTCTTGATGGTGGTCCAGATGTTTGGCGCAGATGCTGTCAAATCTGATCCCGTTGGCGAATCCCCCATCATGGTCCCGTCTGACAACAAGCAAGCTTGGGAAACCCACTCATTGACGGGCGTCTGGTCCAACGAGAAGTTCAAAGCCGAACTGCTGCCGATTCCTTGAAGAATTGACGGATCTCCTCAATCTCACTCTCTCATCTCATGCCTCTCGCCTGGTTAGTTTTCATCCTCGCCGTTGCCACCTTGGCTCTCAACTTCCTCGCTCGAAGCGGCGGGGGGATGTGAGTCTCTGACAGTTTTCCAAAGGCAGCATTTCACCATCCATCTTCCCTTCTCAAAGGGAGGATGGATTTGCCTTTCTTACACTGACCGAAAATTCGGTTCATACCCCGTGCAGTGGAAAAAGAGTCCAAACTGCGTGTGAAGCATGCTCCGCAGGTGCCCTGCGAATCTCCTTAGCGTTTTGGAGGCGAGGGATCGCCCCGATCCACCCAAGCTTACGCACCGTTCAGCGCTCCCGAACATTTTCTAACATCCACCTCCGTCGGCGGACCTGCTTTCAACGGATTATGGTATACGTATCTGGGATTTACGCATCCATTTCGGCCTGCTTAGGCCCATCCGCGGTCTGATGAACGCGCGCCTCCAGCGCTTCAGCTACCTCCTGACAGAGCGCCTTTATGCCCGGTTCTTTTCCATGCTCCAATCTCAAACAACTACAGCATTATTGCTTGCCACCGCGACCACCAGGATTGGGGTCCATGTCCAGATCGAAATTGAATTTGGGGAAATCTTTGAGAGTGAAGGAAAGCAGGAGGCCAAAATCAGAGATGCCATTGCCATTGTTACGAGACATCAACCCAAAGGAGGCAATCCAACTGCTCAAGTCCTTTGAAAAGCTGTAGCTCTGGAACTGGAGGATCCCGTTCGTCGCTTCGTAGATGTGGTAGGTATTAAAACCGTAGTTTTCGTTCAACCGGGCGTAAAAGCGTGTGTAAACCAAGCTGCTGTCACGGAAAAAGGGATGGTCGTAAATGTACTGATGCCCCAGCTCGATGGAGGTGTTTTTGCCCAACATCCAGCTCACGCTGTTGTTGGCCTCAGTAAAGGCACCGACACCGCTGGTGATTGGCAATTGCAGATCTGACTTCACCGTGGCCCAAGGCACCGGAGACCAGAAAAGCTCATTGTACACATTGGAGAGGCTCCTGCCGTATTCGGGGTCCTGGCCAAACACATTCACATAAGTGTTCATTCCTGCCCAAGTGTAGGTCTGACTGTCTCCGCCTTCTGGCGTCTCCCAGAAACTGCCGTAACCGCTGCTGGATATGTAGTCACGCTTCGTTTGGAAAAGATTGCGGAATCCGACACGCGCCACATTCCATGAGCGAAGACTGTCTACTGCCGTAAATAACGGAACATCAATGGATCGCGGCCGGGTGGTGGTGGAAAGCCGGTCAATCGCAGGAACCCCCGCATTCTGACTCGCATCCAGATACGAATAGTTCATGTAGGGCTGAAACACATGCCGTATTCCATTGATACCCAGGGAAGGAACCTGCACATCGCTCCAGTTTTTGGACAACTTGAAGGAGACGTCCAGCCCAAAGCTGAAGATGCCTCGAGCATAATTCCTCAGGCCTGTGGTACTGCCAACAATACCATTATAGCTCGTCATACCGGCCCCAATCCTGGGCGTCACATTCAGCCAGCCCATGTAGGTCTTCGGATACAGCAACTCGTGGTAGGTATGAAAACGGGCATATCCAGGTTGCGCAAGTCTGCTTGAAATAGCCCCAAGCCCTTGGGTGATGTCGACGGGCGTCAGCGTGGCGGTTCGTGGGGCTCCCACGAGACCGAGGAAGGAGTCGGGCGCGGTTCCAAGCGGATCACCCAGCACGTTCGCCAGCCCCCCAACTCCAAGGGTCTGCAGGCGGATCAACTCCGCTCTTTCCTGCTGCCCAACCATTTCACCAATGATGCCTGCGGTGATGGTGCCTTGATGAAACACCCCAGAATTCCACAGAGGCCTGCGGGTAAAGTCGATGGAAAGCTCAGGAAGACGTGTCGTCGTCCGATAGAAATTGTTCAGCTTGAACTTCGCCATCAGGGTGGCGACATAAGCCTCATTCGTGTGAATGAGTGAGATCTGATTGTCAGGCTCGCGATTAGTGCGGTAATCATTGAAGAAGAAATCTTCGTAGAAGTGTATGTCGCTGATCTTGTTGATGTCGAAATCAAGATACCAAGTGCTCACATCCGGGCCCGGAAGGTAGATGCGGTGCTGAAAATTGACCCGGTATCTGTTCTGCGGCACCTGATAACGTATGGCACTGGTGGCGTTCGTTGTGGGGTCGGTGTCACGGACACCATACAACTTCAAGGTGCCAAAATTTTGCCGATTGGCACTGTGACGTGCCGAAAAGAAATCCACGCCGGCACCCACACCACGCTTGCTGCGCAAATCAAATTTGTACTTCGCGAAGGTATGATCGCCATGGACAACCGCCATCTGGGTCAATAAGAACGCACCCCAGCGGCTTTGAAACCCGGGGCCAAAGCGCATGCTGCTGTCTTCATCCAGTGATTTGGTGATTTGAGGCAGCCAGAGAAAGGGTGTTTTCCCAGCATACATTTTCACATCCTTGAGGATGGCCTTGTCGTCTGGATAAACCGTCAGTTCTTTGACTCCAAGATGGTAATTCGGGTCCTGCACATCATGCGATGTGAATGTGACACCCTTGGCGTCAATCCGGTTTTCAAGCTTGCTCCCCGAGTGGAAATCTTCCGCCTTGAAGAAAAACATGCCCGATGTCCTTCTAAACCCGCCGCCCGTGGGACCACCACCGGCGGTGATGCCTGTTCCAGCGATGCTCTGCTGCGTGCCTGCACCAATGCCCGTGATCACGTTGCGACCTGACATCTCACCCGTGATCGAGTTGTAGGTGATCGAATCCCCATGGTAGAGCATTCCATCCCGCCAAATCGTCACCCCGTCCTTGGCAACAACCTCGCCCGTGGATTGATTGTACTGCGCACTGCCGCAGCGCATTTCGACATCACCGTAATGAATATGCACATCACCCGTCACCGTCGCGACACCCGTTTCAGGATCCATCGTAGTGGTTAGCCCACGAATGTTCAGATCACTCGTGAGACTGTCGAGAAGGGATTGCCCGTTCGCCGCCCCGGCCAAGGCCAAGGCGCAAACGAGGACCGTCACGCAAAATTTTGAAAAAATCATAACACGAGAGGACATCGCCCTACACGAACAGGCAATGAGAGCGACCTAAATAGGCTACCGGGATCACGGTGACAAGAAAAAGCCGGACTTTTTTCGCTTCAGTCGTCCTCCCGTCCGGGACGCACGGGGCATACACCCTTTTTACTTGGTGCTTGAACAAACTCCAGCAGTCGCCGCGCTTTTTCCGGCCACTCTTGGGTCAGCGCCTGCTCCACCGCCTGCGTCAGGTTCAATCCCCCGCAAAAAAGCTGCTGAAACAGGTCTTTAATCGCTCCGCGCTCCTCCGTCGTGAACCCCTGCCGCCGCAAACCGATCACATTCAGCCCGGTGATACGGTTGATTCGCTGGGCTGCGCAGTAGTGGGGGATGTCCTTGCTGAAGCTGCCGTTCCCCTGGATCACGCAAAAATCTCCAATGCGCAGAAATTGGTGAAACACCGCTCCGCCGCCGATGAAGCTGTTGTTGCCCACGTGAATGTGCCCGCCCAGCAGGACCGCGTTTGCCAGGATGTTCCGGTCCCCCAGCACCACATCATGCGCCAGGTGGCTGCCCACCATGAGATAATTGCCATCGCCGATCCGCGTCGCCGTTCCCGGCTTGCTACCACGGTGAATCGTTACGTGCTCGCGAATCACATTCTTTTTGCCCAAAATCACGCTGCTCTGGGTGGCGGGATCAAAGCCCAGATCCTGGGGCTCCCCACCGATCACCGCCCCGCGTCCGATCCGCGTCCCCTCCCCCACGATCACGTGTCCCACCAGTTGGGCATGAGCCTCGATCTTGCACCCGGCCGCCACCACACTTGGTCCATCAATCACCACATAGGGGCCGATCTCGGCAGCGGGGTCGATTTGGGCGCTCGAATCAATCAGTGCGGTCTTGTGGATCATGCGCCATGACCATGGATGCCCCCTCGTCGGGGATCAATCCTGACTTGCAGCTCATGCAAACTTCCTCTTGGCAGATTGCCTCGCATTGCCTAATGTTCTCGTTCCGCAACGCAGCACCAGGAGAGGTGGTCGAGTGGTTTATGGCTCCAGTCTTGAAAACTGGCGTGGGTTTATCCCCACCGTGGGTTCGAATCCCACCCTCTCCGCGCGAACGAAGTGAGCAAGATGAGGCATCACTCAAAGCGAAGCGACAAATGGAAAGCCGAAGGCAATCCCACCCTCTCCGCGTGAAAAACTGAGCAATTAGAGGCATCGCGCAAAGCAACGAATGCCCTCAGTAGCTCGTAGAGCGAATAACGAGCCACCGTTTTTCAGGCTGCTCACATACCATCATCCATTTGGACTCCCCGCGCCCGAATCACTCCGCCATGAGGCAGAGTGCCGCTGGCCGGACTCGAACCGGCAAGGGAGTTACCTCCCAGCAGATTTTAAGTCTGCTGTGTTTACCATTTCACCACAGCGGCGTGGGGGAATGCCTGCGCCGCGAGTGTAGCGGCATTGTGCTCCGCCTCAATAGCTGAAAATCTCGCCGTCCTTGAAAAAGCGCTTCAGTTCGACTGCGGCGGCTTCTGGGGAGTCGGAGGCGTGCACGACGTTGGTCATCTTGTCCGAGCCGAAGTCACCACGGATCGTACCCTTCGGCGCGATCTTGGAATCCGTCGGGCCCAGGAGGTCACGCACGTGGGAAATGATGTTCTCCCCGCAGATGGCCACGGCGATCACTGGCTTGCTCTTCATGAAGCTGGCCACGTCCGGGAAGAAAGGCTTGTCCGCGATGTGCGAGTAGTGCTCCTTGAGCAGCTCATCCGTGAGCTGGATCATCTTGCAGCCACGAATGCGGAAGCCTTCGTCTTCGAGACGCTTGAGGACTTCGCCATTGATGCCGCGTGCGACGCAGTCGGGTTTGAGCAGGATGAGGGTAGTTTCTTGGGCCATGAGGGTCTTGGGGGAAAAAGGGTGCGTACACTGCCGTCCGCCGCTGCATCCGTCAAGGCTGGGAATGTTTTGCCAGATGGAAACGCGGCGCTAGGCTCTGCGCCGCCTCCCCTTCCGCGTCATGCCTGCACGCTCCTACGCTTTTTTTGATCTCGATCACACGCTGCTGCCTTTCGATACGCAGACGCTTTTCTGCAACTTCGTGCTGCACCGTGAGCCCTGGCGCGTGCTGCTGCACGGACTCTTCGTGCCTGTGGCACTCGCGCGTGCCTGCCGCCTGGCCAGCACCGCCACGGCCAAGCGCGCCTTTTTGAGCTACCTGCGCGGCATGCCTCGCGAGCGCCTGGCCAGGTACGCCAGGGAGTTCGCCGAAGTCTGCGTAACGAAGTGGGCCTACCCCTCTCTGCGAGCCGAAATCCTCCGCCACAAGCACCAGCACCGCATTCTCGTGCTGAACACCGCCAGCCCCGACTTCTACGCGCACGAGATCGCCCACGCCCTCGGGTTTGACCACTGCATCGCCACGCGTTTTGAGGTCGGCGCCAAATTTCCCGGCATGCCCCGGCTCATCACTGGCAACAACAAGCACGCGGCCAAGATCGCCGCCATGGAGGAGGTCGTGCCCGGTCTGACCGAACTCACCGACCAGGAACGCGCCCACAGCTGGAGCTACTCTGACAGCGCCGCCGACCTGCCCCTGCTCGAATACGCCGGCTACGGCGTCCTCGTCCACCCCTCCCGCAGCCTCGCCGCCATCGGCAGGCAGCGCGGCTGGGCCATCCTGCACCCCGAGCGCCCCTACGACAACAAGCTCGGAGACATGCTCCGCGTAGTGCTGCAGATGTTCGGCTTGCATCCCGAGTGAAGCGCGCCCTTGCTCAAGCCGCAGATGGACTTATGATCGTGCTGGTTCAGCGAGGCACCCGTAGCTCAGTGGATAGAGCAGCCGATTTCTAATCGGCTGGTCGCAGGTTCGATCCCTGCCGGGTGCGCCCTTCATAATCAATGAACTGTGAGCTTTGCGCGTAGTGCGTATTTTTTTACTCGGACATTAATCAGACACTTTTCGGGCTAACCCTCCCTCCCGTCACGGAATGGCTGGCAAAGGTTGGGCTAAGGTTTTCAGCCTGCCACCCCAAGGTTTCCACAAGGTTTTACCGCTACCTCACCCGCCAGCTTCCGAGTTCGCGGAGTCGCTGCACAATGCCGTTTACGGTGTCGGGCATGGGTTCGCTGCGTGGCGCATCTCCATCAAATCGGGCGTAGTACCATGCCCGTGCGGCTCTGATATCACTGCATCGCATGAGGCGGCTGGCGCTGGCCGTCGCTGCCCGGCGCTTTGTGGCTCGTTTGAAAACGCTTTGGTAAGCGTCTGTGATCGCAGGCATGGAAACGAATTTGCGGCTGCCGCGCTTGGCTGCGCAAGTGAAGTGGATAGCAAATAGCTGGTGCCGGAAACTGATTGGCTTCTCGATTTGCGAGCGGTAAGGCGGGAGTTTTGCGGCCTGGGTTTTGCTAACCTGCTGGACGATGCGCGAGGGACGGCCCGTTCGTGGTTTGCGTGTCTCGATCTTGATCCAGCCAATCGCGGCGGCTTGCTCAAGCTCCCATGGCCACACGCTGAACGAGCGGGCAAAATCACGCACGGTCAAAGCGCCGGCGCTCCTGCTGAGAATGCGCTGGATGCGTTCGAGACGTTCGCGGCAGAGGGTGAGGGGGCGCATAGGAAAGGGGTGGGGGCGTCTTTAACGCGGCACCCAGGCGGTGCCGAATGAGGGGATTCCGTGGGAGATGGTTTCTGCGCATGGCGATGATGCCGGTGACTCTCGCGCAGTAGCGTACCGGGTGGGGTGGGAGGCAGCCAGTGCCAAGGGCAGCTTGTAAGCTGTTTTTTTCATAAATGACAATCGTCTTACTTTTGAGTATCGAAATCGAGACGATGAATGAGGCATGAACCATCACCTCGTCACGTTGAAAGCAGATGCTTCGAAATTCTACCGCCTCTATGCAGGGATCACGGCCTTCGCGCTCAGCGCCATTGCTAGCCAGGCTCAGTCGATCGACTTGTCAAACCCCGCCGTAACCTCGGGCGTCATCAACCGAGCCATATTTTCGGTTGATACGTCCATTCCTTCCGGCACGGGTATTTTCACGCGGGACACCCAGGGCGTCTTTGAGACGATTCAGGAAACTGGCGTTGAGCAAGGCTATAACACATCCGCCTCGAACATCATGGACACGAAGCGGGTGCCGCAATTCAACTACGAGTTGCAGTTCTCAGATCTCCATGTGGTGGACATCGGAGGATCCTTGTATGTTCCATTCTTGCTGGACATTAACGAGCCAGGCAATGCCAATAATCTTTTGGTGCTCGATGATGTGCGCATCTTCACCTCGATCGTGAGTGGAGCCAGTTACCCGACCCTGGCCAGCATGCTGAGCACTCCGAATTTGAACCAGGTGTATTCTCTGGATAACACGGTCGGAGAGACGTTGAGTTACGTGTTGCTCGACTACAACCGCGTGGGCAGCGGCAGTGGCGGGGCAGACATGGGAATGTTCATCCCCTTGGACGTCTTCAATGGCACTCGAGGGAGCGACTACGTGTACCTGTATAGCAAGTTCGGTGGAGATTTGGTGAGCACAGGCATCGATGGCTCAGCTTCAGGAGGTTTTGAAGAATGGACACTGGGAGCTGGCGCAGCACCTATCCCAGAGCCGGGCAGCGCCGTGCTCATCGGCGGGGTGGGACTCCTGGTACTCCTGCGTCGCCGCCGCGTCACGTTGAGGGCCTGAGCCGGTCTGGCGCGGAAAGAACTCCACGCCGTCGAATGGCAAAGGCGATGGCAGTTCGATCTTTGGAGCGATGAAGCGCAGCAGCCGCTTGGAGAACAGGGACTTGGCAGAGCGCAGAGTGGCGTTAGCGGTGATGCGGGCAGAGCGTGCTTTGTTTTCATCATTGGCGCTACGGTTGGGGACGAAGGCCAGTTTCCACGCCTCAACTGCTGCGGGTGTGACCTTCTCCAACGGCACAGCATCCACGGCGGCAAGCCATTCTCTCCGCCCATCTCCGCAACGTGCAAATCGACCTTTGGTGGCGTCGATCTTCGCGACACTCGCCACAATGCGGCGGAATGCGCTTAGATTGCTCGCCAGCGTGGCCGGGCGCACCTTGGCAAGGGGCAGACACCTCGCGGATGAGGTCGCCCGCTAAAGCGCCTTTGATGCGTTTCTCGTCGGGCCTGTGCTTGGCGATTGCGGCATCCCATCCCAGCGCGGCAATGTCGGTGTAGATGCGGGCGGCTTTGACGGCTGCGGTTGACTTGTTCGTGGTGCGCAGCGGGAAGAACTCGCGCTTGCCTTGCGCCTGAATGCGGCAGGCAAACGCTCCTGCCCATCGCGGGTCTGAAACAAGCTTGCGAGCTTGGAGCCAATAACGGCTGTCTCCCTTTACCAAGGTTATGCCACGGGAAGCTACCACTGCCATTTCACTCCACTTTTTTGGTTCACCCCTGACGCCGAATGTTCGCTATCGTTGGGTGCATATGAAGCTGGAAGCCTTGATTAACCTGCGTTGCGTGCGCTCATGCAATTACGTAAGCGAACAAACGGAAACAGGCAAAGGAAGGACTTCTAATCGACTGGTCGCAGGTTCGATCCCTGCCGGGTGCGCCATGCTGGAAGAGGCCGCATGTAAGGAGGGTGGGTTTACACCCCATGGCGGATGTGGGCCACGCAGTCGAGTATGAGGTTGCGAGCAATGTCATCCATCCTGCAACCCACCCGCAACCAGGTGCTGTGGCAGTCCAGGCACGTTTATCACCTACCCGTCGTCGCTCTTTTATAAATTCCCGCTCTATGCCCGCAGAAGACGTAACTCAAACCCCTGCGGCACCACCAGAGCAGACCGCCATGCCGCTCGTCCCCTCAGAGGCTGTGACTCAGCGCGTGGAGCTGCACATCCCGTGGGTCACCTTCATCAAGGTGTTTGCTGCAGCGCTGACCGCCTATGCCATCTATGTGCTGTGGCCGCTGCTGTTGCTGGTGTTCCTCGCGCTGTTTCTCGCCGTGACACTGCATGCGTTCGTGGACTGGCTGGAGGGCAAAGGCATGCAGCACTGGGCCAGCCTGCTGCTGGTGATCGGCGGACTGTTGACTGCGCTCATCTTCGGCCTGGCGCTCATTGTTCCCACGCTGCTCGACAGGGCCACCACCTTCAGCCACACCCTGCCGCAGTTGTACGATGATGCGTTCAAGCAGCTGCCCCTCAGCACAGCCATGCGTCTCAACATCACACACCTGGTGGGCAGCGCGAACTGGTCCGAGGCCTACACCTGGCTGGGCAACTTCTGGTCCGCAGGAGGCATCGCGCTCAGCGGTATTTCGGAAGTAGTGCTGATAATGGTGATCGCTCTGTATCTGGTGGTCGATGGCAGCAAGACCTATGAATGGCTGCTGGCCTTCTTCTCTCCCTTGAAGCGTGCAAAGCTGCGCCTCACCTCGGGAGAAATCTCCGAGGTGATTTTTGGTTATGTCACCGGGCAGTTCATCACCTCCCTGCTCGTCACGGTGTATGCCTTTATCGTGCTGGCCGTGCTCAAAGTGCCGGGGGCCCTGATGCTGGCACTGCTGGCCGGTTTACTGGATGTGCTGCCCATCCTGGGCTTCATCATCGCCACGGTGCCGGCGTTTCTGCTGGCGCTGAGCGTGTCCCCCAGAACGTCATTGATCGTCGTGGGCATGTATCTGCTGTTTCATGCCCTCGAGACCTATTACATCGTGCCCAAAGTCTATGGAAAGCACCTCCGGGTATCCACACTTACGGTGCTGCTGGGCCTGCTGGCGGGTGTGCTGCTCGCGGGCATTCCGGGCGCTCTGGCAGCACTGCCCATCCTGGCCTCCTACGCGGCGATCGAACGCATCTGGCTGAAGCCCTTCCTGCGAGACGGCGTGTCAGAAAAGCATGAACTGCAGAAAGATCTGGCATTTGGTGACAAAGCTTGAACAGCCCATGAAAACGGCTCTTACCATGCTGCGCGAGACGTTCCGTCAGTGGGACGCACACCGGGTGCCAAAAATGGGCGCGGCCCTTTCGTTCTACACCGTCTTCTCGTTGGCGCCGCTCTCCATCATTGTGCTGTCCTTGCTCAGTCTCGTGGTGGAGCGCAATTCGGCGCGCGCTGAAATTGTCGGCCAGTTCAGGAACTTCGTCGGCAATCAAGGCGCGGAGATGATGGAGCTGATTCTGCGCGAGACAGCCGCGACGAACACCGGCCTTTTTGAAACCCTGACAGGCTTTGTGGTTCTGCTCGTCGGTGCCTCGGGTGTGTTTGGAGAACTGCAGGATTCGCTGAATCAGATCTGGGGCGTGTCCTCAAAACGTCATCCGGTTTTCACGCTGGTAAAGGAGCGCGTCTTTTCCTTCGGCATGGTGTTTGTCATGGGCTTTCTCATGCTGGTGTCGCTGCTCTCATCCGCAGCCGTCGCGGTGGCAGGCGGCCGCCTGCATGCGCGGTTTCCAGCCTTGGACGGTCCCTGGGCCTGGGGCAATGATGTGATCTCCCTGCTCGTCGTGGCTCTGCTGTTTGCGCTGATCTTTCGCCTGGTGCCCGATGTGTCGATCACCTGGAAGGATGTCTGGATCGGGGCCTTGATTGCCGCCGTGCTGTTTGAACTCGGGAGATTCCTCCTCGGCTTCTACTTTGGGCGCAGCTCATTTGCCTCCAGATACGGAGCTGCCGGCTCTCTCATCATCATTCTGGTCTGGGTTTACTACTCTGCGCAGATCCTGTTCTTTGGCGCGGCTTTTACGCGTGTCTATGCGCTGAGCCATGGCTCGCATCAGAATGATGACAAGCTGACGGCTGCCGTCTGATTTTTCATTCCTGCCCCCATACGGGTTATACCCCATGGCAGGCACAGTCTGCCATGGACTACTATGCCGCCTCGATCAACGAGACAATGAACCGGCCCATCTGCGTCAAGCGCCAGCCGGGTTAGAAACAGACACTTATGAAATTCAAACCCACTTTTATCACCATCGCTCTGGCCTTGTCCTGCGCCTGCTCGCAGGCGCTGGATCTGCCCGAAACAACTCGCGCAGACAATTTTCACCCTCAGCAAAGCTTCACCGAACTCGCTGGCAGACAAGTCTGGAACTACCAGAATGAAATGCTGGGCCGGATCAAGTTCATCACCGCTGATTTGGAGAATGCCCGCCTCGTTGAGGTGGTCATCGCCTCGGGCGGCTTTTTCGGCCTCGGTGGAAAACTCACCTCCGCACCTCCCCGTGCATTCAAGCTGGATGAAACCCAGCAGGTGATGCGGCTGGATATGAGCAAGGAACGCTTTGAGGCGACGCCCGCGTTCAAAACTTCCAATCCGGCCGCCTACTCCGACAAGGCTCGTGTGGCCGCCGTCATCCGACACCATGGCATGCAACCCTGGTTCTATCTGGACGGGCAGGTAGGCAGCAAAAACGCCGAGATCCTTCATCTAGGGCATGTCGAAAGGACTGACCGCATCCTCGGCATGCCCATCGAGAGTCCACAAGGGCAGTATCTGGGCCAGGTGGGTGGTCTGCAGATGGACCTGCCCAAGGGCCAGATCGTCCACGTGGTGGATGACACGCAGTCCATGGGTGGCAACAGCAGCTACATTCTGCAGCCCAGAGCACTGCGGTACAATGCCAGGCACAACGGTCTTATTTTGAATGAGAACCTCAAGACGCTCAAAGGCGAACCTAACTTGCAATGGGTCGGCAGCAGCCGCCAGTCCTTCCGGCAGGAATCGTTCGTCAATCGCAAGGTGAAGGCTGACCATGGGCCCAACTCAAGGCAGAATGCCCAGGCGAGCGTTGACAGCAAAGCCACCGCGATGCAGCAGGGTGCCAACTTTCGTGACGTGCAAAAAACCAGCCTGATCAAGCAGCGCATCCAGGCTGACCCACGCCTCTCGGCCAGTGCCAAAAACGTGTTGGTCATCACGCTCAATGCGCAGACCACGCTGCGGGGCCATGTGAACTCTGACGCGGACCGGCGCAGAATCGGTGAGATCGCCATGAAGGCAGGCAGGCCGGAAAATGTGAGCAATCAACTCGAAGTCAGGCCCGTCCGCAATGCAAGATAAGCTGCCTCTTACATCTCAGATATAACATCCGCCGGTGTTCCTTGTCGGAACACCGGTTTCCTTTTGGGCTCAGTGACCGGGTTTCACCTGGCCATGTGCGCCTGAAAAAATCTCGACACTTCGGCGAACTGTTCGTTGTTCAGCCGAAACCAATGCCCTTTGTCAGGCACCACGATGAGCTGGGCTTCGACCCGAGCATCTTCAAGGGTACGAAAGAACCATTCGCTATGCTCCACTGGAATGATCTTGTCACGTTCACCATGGATGATGAGGAACGGCGGTAGTGAGGAGCTGATGTGGTAGACTGGGCTCGCATCAGCTGCCAGCTCGATTTTTTTCTCAACGGACCCGCCGAGCAGTTTCTCAATGAGATTCAGCCCGACGCTGCGCTTCTCATACAACCGCCCAAGTTCGATCAGATCGGTCACCGGATACAGCGTGCACACCGCCTGAATGCGCGACTTCCCCTCGGTGGCAGCGAGCACAGCCGCCAGCTGCCCCCCGGATGATTCACCGCTGGCTCCCATGCGCTTGGCGTCGATTCCATAACGGGCGCCGTTATCGCGCAGCCATTGCGCAGCGGCGCGGCAGTCCTCCATCTGTGCTGGATAGACTGCGCAGTTGCTCATGCGGTATTGGATGGATGCCACCGCAATACCTGCGCTGGTAAGATCACGCATGATGACGTGATAGCCCTTGCTGCCAAACCTCCAGCACCCGCCAAACATCCACAAGACCACCGGTGATGGCTTGGCCGTTTGGGGCACATACAGGTCCATGCGCAGCTTGTGCCCGCCCGGCGCAGCGAACAAAACATCGCGATATACTTTTTCACCCGGACGCACCGGCCTGTAGGTGGAGCAGCCTGCCAGAAGGAAGACGGCAGCGAGACAGCACAGCCTGCCGATACGTGCGGCGGTTTTTCCGGTGGCTGAAACCTGCTGAGGATCAGGAGCGCGTGTGAGCATGGCATGGCATATACGCATGCCGGAACTTGTCAGCCATGTCTGTATGGCGGTGTCTGCCAGATCATGCCGAAAACTAAGAGAGCACCGTGCACAAGGAGGTTTCAGGCAAGCTCCGTGTCGGCAGGATTCCGGCGTTCCATGCACTGATGCAGGTGCCGCACGTCCATCTCACGCGGCAGCGCCCGTGATTTGAGCGCCGCCTTGGCTATGGCCTCGTTTTCCGCCTCGCGCAAATCGTGGCCTTCAACTAGGCATTCCATCAGGAATCGCCCGGTGGTGAGATGATGGATGCTGGCTTGGTAGCTCATGAGGGTGAGGCGGCGAAGGTGGACAGGTTAATAGTAGCGGCGGTCACGACGGCCACCGATGTAGTTCCCTGCCAGTGCGCCGACGCCAGCACCCACGGCGGCTCCGCCGAGGCTTCTGGAAGCCAGACCGCCGACGGCAGCACCACCGAGGGCACCGATGACAGTACCGTTGCGGGCGTTGGGTCCGTTGGTGCAGGAGACCAAGGAAACGGACGAGAGTAGAATGGCCATGTAGAGTGTTTTCATGGATGACAGCTAATCGCGCACGCCTCGCCTTCGCCATGGGGTGAAACCCGAATTCGAAAGAGGGCAAAAAAAATCCCGCGCCAGGAACGGCACGGGATCAAGGGAGTCGGTGCGAGTTTGATCGGTGAGCTTTATTTCGTGCGCACCACCAGCACGCGGCGGTCCTGCTGCATTTGCTCTTCATTGCCCTGGGGAAACATGGGGAAGATTTCACCATAGCCATGGGCGCTGAGAGAGGACGCAGGTATGCCGTAGGCTTGGGTGAGCACATCATACACGCTCTGGGCACGGGCAGCTGAAAGCGCCATGTTGTCTTCGTTCGTACCATCGGTGCTCGTGTGGCCTTCGATGTCATAGATGGAGCCGGGTTCCGTCTTGCTGACGGCCAGAATCACATCCGCAACCTGCTGCAGCGCGACTTTCGATTCTTCATCAAGCAGTTTCGCCGTGCCCTTCTCAAAGAGCACCGGGAGCGTCACAAAGGGCATTTCGCGGCTTTGTCCCTGGTCTTCCACGATCACCACATTGCGTTCTGAATTGTACACCCGGCGTGGCTGGCCTGGTGTTTCAACGACGGTGGTCGTCTTGGTGGTCTGCACTTCGGGTTGCGGTGTCTGCGTCACGATCACCACCTTAGGTGCAGTGGACAGCTGGCGGCGCACGACGGTGGAGTCCAGCGGGCGCACCACTACGGTGGCCGGGGCAACCACAACGACACCAGCCGCTGGGGCAGTCGGGGCGACCACGGTGACCTGGGCGTGCAGGGGAAACTGCGCAAGGCAGAGAGCGGACATTAGGAACAATGGATTCTTCATGAGATTTTTGGATGTGTTTTTGGTTTCGATTAGCGATCCCATGTCTCGCCGGACGCACGCTCTTTCACCATGGGGTGAAACCCGACTCACTGCAGCAAGGTGGGGTTACACCCCATGGCGGCAGAAGAACGAACATTCTACTCTGCGACTATGAACCACGAACAACCCTTCCAGCCCGCTGAGTCCTGCCTCCGGCGCTCACTGGCTGAACTCAAAACCTTTGCACGACGTGAACCCGGCCAGGCAATGGCCGCTGCCGTCGGTGCGGGGCTGCTCATCAATCTGCTTCCCACACGCTGGGTGGCTGGAACAGCCGCCGTCGTGGGGGCTCTGCTCGTGCGTCCCGTCCTGCTGTCACTGGGCGTCACTAAAGCCATGGAACTCTGCTGCAAAAAATCCACCACCCAAGACTGCTCATGAACACAACCACTAATATTCCTGCCGACATTCACATCCCGTCTGCAATGACCAAGTCCGCCACCCAGCTTGAAAACTGCGCACGTCAGAATCCGGGCAGCACGATTCTGCTGGCCGCCGGCCTCGGTATTGCCGCCGTCCTCATTGCACGCGCGCTGACTCCGGCTACGCCGAGAAGCCGCGCGGTGCATTTGCTGGAAGACATTCAGGAGCGCCTTGCAAGCCTTGCTCAGCAAAGCGCACAGGCAGTGGGCAAAGGAGTGGACAGCCTTGATGAGCTGCATCTTGACCGCTCACTCGGCAAGCTCAGCCGCAAGTTCAAAAATCTGTTCCATTAAATCCTCTCGCACACCCTCATGAAAACAACTTTTGCGAACTTCAACCCCATGCTCGGAGCTGCCGCGCTCGCGGCCTTCGGCCTGCTTTCTCTTGCCCCCGCCACCCAGGCCAAAGACAAGGGCGGGAAAGGGAACAACGGCAAAGGCCAGCAAAACAGCAAAGGCAGCCATGGTGACAAAGGCCGTGAACAGTTCCACGGCAATCCTCACCACGATCATGACCAGCAGGCGTATCATGCGCATCCAAGCACCAAGTTCAAACTGAACAAGGGCAACGGTCATGCAGGCCAGGGCTACTACTACGGGCCGCCGAACATGCCGTATTACTATGCACGTCCAGGTGTCAGCTACTATCCCAACTACGGCACCATTCCACAGCAATTTCGCAATCAGGATGCCTACCGCATGAATTCCGATGACTATCGGGTTCAGCAGGCACTCGCTCGCCTTGGCTACTATCAAGGGCCATTGGATGGCCACTTCGGTCCACAGTCGCACCGTGCCCTAAACAGCTACCAGCGGGCCCAAGGGGTGCCCGTCTCTAACGGCCTCACCGCCGTTCTGCTACGTGCGCTCGGTCTGCAATAAGTTCGCGCTGGAGCGCATTCACGCAGGCGGCCTGGCGCAAGTCAGGCCGCTTTGTTTTGCATGGATACCTTGCAGTAGGGTTACACCCCATGGCCTCTGCAACCGCAGCGCCATAGGGTAAGCTCTATGACAACACTCGAAATCAAAGGCGACTGGAACATCATCAAAGGAAGCCTAAAACAAAAGTGGGCAACGCTCACCGATGACGACCTCCAGCTCATCGAAGGCAAGCAGGACGAACTGCTGGGCCGCATCCAGAAGCGCACCGGCGAGACCCGTGAAGCTGTGGAAGCCGCCATCAAAGAATACCGCACTGCTCTTTCCGCTTAATCCCCCCCATCAGCCTGAACCAGTGGCGTTGCTGTCAGACCAGACCGGTCGGCAGCAACGCTTTTTTATGCCTGAAATTGCGGGCGATGCTCGGACACGGTGACCTGCATGTTCTGCATCGTGAAATTGCCAAACATCGTGGCCAGGGCCACGTCGGCGGCATCACGACCGTAGGCGACGACGATGCGGTTGCCACGGGTCACATTTTCCGTGGCGTCAAAGGTGAACCAGCGGCCGCCGATGTAGGCCTCGAACCAGGCATGCAGATCCATCGGGTAAAGCTGATGCAGGAAACCCACCACCATGCGCGCCGGCACATTGATGGCACGGCACAGCGCAATGCCGAGATGCGCGAAGTCACGGCAGACACCGCGGCGTGTGTTCAAAGTTTCCAGCGCCGTGGTGAAGCTGTTGCTGGACCCGTATTCATTATGGATGTTCTGATGCACCCAGGACCGGATCGCCGCAACGCACTGGTAATTCGGCGGCAGATTGCCGATGATCGATGTGGCCAGCACCGACAGCTCGTCAGACTGGCAGTAGCGGCTGGGCAGCAGGTAGTGCAGGATGTCTGGCGGAAGATTTTGCACCAGCATCAGCGGCGCATAAATGTCTTCATCCACCCTATCCTCCACCTGGACGCGGTACTGCACCGAGACGTGAAAATCTCCCGGTGGCATCACAGTTCTCTGGCAGAGATTGCCATACACATCCGTGAACTCGACCACCGGCACCTGCGGGCGGATTTGAAACTCCTCGCGCATGATCCACTGTGCCCAGCCACTGCGCGGACGCAGCATGAAAATGGCGGGCACCTCTGCCGTCAGCTGGTAGTCAAGCTTGCAGGTGGCGTCGAGAATCATGCTGCCACTTCGTTCGAGATGGCCAATGAGCAACCGGAATCAGGTTGCAGGTAGGGTTACACCCCATCGCGCCCATTCAGCATATGCCTTAACATGCATTCTATGAAACCTTTCGTCCCCCTTGCGTTTGCACTTTGCTTTGCGCTTTTTGCTTATGCACCGCTGCACGCGTCCGAAATGGACTCCCAGATTGAAGCCGCCGCCCAAAACTCCTACGTCTTCAAAAACTTCCTCAAGGATGACGCCATCAAGACTGCGTCCAAAGAAGGCGTGGTGACGTTGACCGGCATCGTCCATGACGATTCGCACAAGCAGCTCGCCCAGGACACCGTGACCGGTCTTCCGGGCGTCAAAAGCGTGACCAACCAGATTGAAGTCAAAGAAAGCCCGCCTGCCAGTTCCGACACCTGGCTCTACTTGAAGGTGAAAAGTGCGCTCGCCTTTCATCGCAGCGTCAGCTCCTACAACACTCAGGTAGAGTTGAAGGAGGGAGTGGTGACACTCACCGGAGACGCCACCAGCCAAGCCCAGAAGGACCTGACCACCGAATACGCCCAGGATGTCGAAGGCGTCAAAGAAGTGAAGAATCAGATGACCGTCACGAGCAAGCCGCAGACACCGACTCTTGAGGAGATCATTGATGATGCCTCCATCAACGCCCAGGTGCGCATGGCGCTGCTTACTCACCGCTCTACGAGCGCCTTCAGAACGCTCGTCGCCACCACCGACGGCGTGGTCATGGTGGGCGGATTCGCCAAAAACACCGCTGAAATAGATCTCGTCACCAAGCTCGTCACCGACATCCACGGCGTGAAAAGCGTCGTCAACAACATGGTCGTCGAAGCTGGCACCGCAAAAAACTAAACCCTCCTGAAGCTGCGGTCGGACAGCACGCAAACGCTCTGACCGGCAGATTCTCCATCACCAAGGAAAGACACCCATCTCATGCTTACTACCATCGCCATCATACTCATCGTCCTCTGGCTGCTCGGTCTCGTGACCAGCACCACCATCGGCGGCTTTATTCACATCCTTCTCGTGATCGCCGTCATCTTCATTCTCCTGCGTCTCATCCAAGGCCGCCGCGTCCTCTAAGTCACAGTCCATTTTATGAAAACACCCGCCATCTTCGGCATCCTGCTCATCATTCTCGGCGTTGCTGCCTTCGCTTACCAAAGCTTCACCTACACCACCACGGAGAAGGCCATCGACCTCGGCCCCATTCAGGTGACGGCGGAAAAAGAGCACACCATTCCTCTGCCACCCATCGTCGGAGCCGTTGCGCTCATTGGTGGCGTCGTGCTCCTGCTGCAAGGACGGAACAAAAGCTGAACACCCCACGACCATGACCCTCACCAAAAGCTACGGCATGCTCGCGCTTGCCATCTATCTCCTCCTTGTCGGACTCAGCGGTGTCTTCAGCTTCAACCTCGGACAGCTCAACGTTCTAGTGCCCATCGTGGCGCTCATCGCGGGTGTCCTGATCCTGATCGGCAGATAATGCGCAGCCTGATTTATACAAAGCCGGGTTGCTTATCAGCAGCCCACGCTGTCTGCTGCAGAATGATGCAGCCAATGAGAGGTTTATCCTGAGCACTTCCATTTCGCCGCAGCGCATCGCCTTTCTCGGCGATTATCTACCACGACTCTGCGGCATCGCGACCTTCACCCATGATCTGAGTGAAGCCGTCGCGTCTGCTTCACCCTCCACAGATTGCTTCGTAGGCGCTGTCAATGACCGTGTGGAAGGCTACGATTACCCGCAGCGTGTACGCTTTGAGCTGCTGGAGAAGGATCTCGACTCCTACCGGCGTGCCTCGGACTTTTTAAATTTTAGCAACGCTGACGTTCTGTGCGTACAGCATGAGTTTGGCATCTACGGCGGCCAGGCGGGCAGTCATCTGCTGGCTCTGCTCAAAGAAGTGCGCATGCCGGTGGTAACCACGCTGCACACCGTCCTGCGCGAGCCGAACGCCGCACAGCGCAAAGTGATGGATGAACTGGTGCGTCACAGCGACCGCGTGGTGGTCATGGCGCACAAAGGCGCGGAAATTCTGCGTGAGACATATCACGTGCCGGATTCAAAGATAGACATCATCGCGCATGGCATCCCGGACATGCCGTTCATGGACTCGAGCTGCTACAAGGAGCAGTTTGGTGTGGAGGGACGCAAGGTGCTGCTCACCTTTGGATTGCTCGGGCCGGGCAAAGGCATCGAGCATGTGATCGAAGCACTCCCGGAAATCGTGCGGCAGCATCCAAACGTCGTGTACCTCATTCTCGGGGCCACGCATCCGCAGCTCATCGCGCATGAGGGCGAGCGCTACCGCCTGAGCCTCGAACGCCTCGCCGAAGAACGCGGAGTGAAGGAGCATGTCATCTTCTACAATCGCTTTGTCTCACTGGATGACCTCAAGGAATTCATCGGCGCCACGGACATCTATCTCACCCCGTATCTGAACGAAGCGCAGGTGACCTCCGGCACGCTGGCCTATGTGTTTGGCGCCGGGAAAGCCGTCGTCTCCACGCCCTACTGGCATGCGCAGGAGCTGCTGGCGAATGATCGCGGCGTTCTTGTGCCGTTCCGCAATCCGGCGGCCATCACCGCAGGTGTCTGCGGTCTCTTGGATGATCCCGCACGCATGGAAAAGATCCGCCATGAAGCCCATGCCATGGGCCGCGCAATGATCTGGCCTGCGGTGGCTCAGCGTTATCTGGAATCCTTTCAGCATGCGCGGGCAGACCGCAAAACGGCACCGCGCACGGCCTTTGCCGGATGGACGCTGGGCAACAGGCCCTACGAGCTGCCACCACTCCGTCTGGACCACGTCGTGCGCATGAGCGACGGCACCGGCATCTTTCAGCACGCCATCTTCAATGTGCCGAACTTCCATGAAGGCTACTGCACGGACGACAACGCGCGCGCCTTCATCCTCTGCAACATGCTGGATGAACTGGGCGGCCAGCCACCCGCCGAGGACCTCGGCAAGCTGGCCACCAGCTACCTCGCCTTTCTCGCGGCAGCGCTGGACTACGAGAGCGGGCGTTTTCGCAATTTCATGAGCCATGGCCGCCAGTGGCTCGAAGCCGCCGGCAGCGAAGACAGCCACGCACGGGCGCTGTGGGCCGTAGGCATCGGCGCAGGACGCTCACGAAATGAAGGCCACAGCCGCCTCTCAGCGCAGTTGTTTGAGCGCGGACTCGCAGCTGTGACGCACTTCACCTCGCCTCGGGCTTGGAGTTTCACCCTGCTGGGCATTCACGAATACTTGCGCCGCTTTCCGGGCAACGAGTCGATCAACGCCATGCGGATGACACTTACCGGCCGCCTCGTGGCACTGTGGAACGCCTGCGCCACAGAGCACTGGCCTTGGTTTGAAGACAGCGTGACGTATGAGAATGCACGCTTCTGCCAGGCGCTCATCCTCAGCGGCCAGTGGATGCCAGACCCAGTTGCACTGGAGATCGGCCTCAAGTCGCTGCGCTGGCTCGTGTCCATCCAAAAGACGCAGTCCGGCTGCTTTCGCCCCATTGGCAGCAACGGTTTCTACCAGCGCGATGGTGCCCGCGCCGACTTTGACCAGCAGCCTCTCGAAGCCCAGGCGATGGTCGCCGCGTGCAATGAAGCCTCCCGAGCCACTCAGGATGTCTCGTGGTCACGCGAAGCCAAACGCGCCTTCGAATGGTTCCTCGGTCGCAATGACCTCGGCCTGCCTCTCTACGATTCCACCACCGGTGGCTGTGGCGATGGACTGCACCACGACCGCGTGAATGAAAACCAGGGCGCCGAGTCCACCCTCGCCTTCCACCTCTCACTCGCAGAGATGAACTGCGCGGAACATTTGATCACCACGCCCCACGCCTCATGAGTCCCGTTCCCATTCGCCGCCATGACATCACCCTGCAGCCTGAAAGCGGCCGCGTCATAATCCGCCCGTTCGTTCCAGGCAAGCCGCAGATCCGGGCAAACATCCTGACTCGAGCGCTTGCACTAAGCGAAGCGGAGGCCGACCTGCAGTTGCAGGCGATCCTCGCCGAATTTGCCTCACGTCACTTCGACATCGAATCCCTCCTGCTCGCGCACTATGAAAAAGTGCGTGAGCAGATCGCTGCGCAGCCCACCCTCTCACGCGTCCGCCAGCTTCTCATCGGTGCCTTGTTCTCCGGCGAGTACGCGCTGGAGTCCGCCGCATTGTTCAATCCCTCCATGGTGCCGCATCCTGATCAGAGCGGAGTGATCGAGGGCGGACTGCGCTTCATCATGAGCCTGCGCGCCACGGGTGAGGGCCACATCTCGTCCATCGAGTTTCGCGCCGGCATCATCGCTCCAGATGGTGCCCTCAGTGTGGAGCCGGTCTCAAATTTTGTCGCGCTGCCGGAGGTGGTGCCCAATCCCACGTATAAAAAATCCCGCTTCATCACAAAACTCCAGGAAATGGGATTCGTGGACGGCTATGCCTCGGCCGTGATGGACCCGCTGGCTGAAGCTTTCACCCTGCATGAACTCGACGAAAGCGTGCAGCGTGTGCGTCGTGAATCCAAATCCGTCAGCCGCGATCTCCGCCGCGCCCTGGAATGCTTCCGCTGGCTCGCTGACTCGAACTACGAGCTGAACTTCTCCTCCAAGCTCGCCCTGAGCGAACGCATCATCTTTCCTGTCTCGCCCAACGAGACCAACGGTATAGAGGATGCCCGCTTTGTCCGCTTCATCGAAGACGACGGCTCGGTGATGTTCTACGCCACCTACACCGCTTACAATGGCAGGGCCATCCTGCCCCAGCTCATCGAGACGCAGGACTTTCTGCACTTCCGTGTGCTCACACTCAATGGCACTGCGGTGCAAAACAAAGGCATGGCTCTCTTCCCCCGGCGCATCGGCGGTCGTTATGCCATGCTCTCGCGTCAGGATGATGAGAACCTCTTCATCATGTTCTCCGACAGCCCTCACCACTGGAGCGATCCCCAGATCATCCTGCGCCCCTCGGAGATGTGGGAGTCCGTGAAGATTGGCAACTGCGGCTCACCCATCGAAACAGCAGCGGGCTGGATCGTCATCACCCACGGCGTCGGCCCCATGCGCAAATACTGCATCGGCGCAGCGCTGCTAGATCTTGATGATCCCACGAAAGTCATCGGCCGCCTGCGCGAGCCGCTGCTGTCACCCGAAGGGCATGAACGTGAAGGCTACGTCCCGAATGTCGTCTACAGCTGTGGCTCCATGCTGCATGGCCGCGAGTTGATCCTGCCCTACGCCATGAGTGACAAGGCATCCGCGATCGCCACCATGCAGGTGGACGAACTGCTGGCAGCTCTGCTGGCCAGCGGAAGCTGAGCCCGCCCGACCATTCCACGCCCAGCAGTTGCTCAGCGCGCCTTGGGGCCTGCGGCTGACTGCCCTTGCGACTCCCCTTGCTGCTTGCTTTGCCCGGTCTTCGCCATGCCCAGGGCGGCACCGACGCTCTGCTTGGCAGCCAGCGTGCGGTCGGTGGCGTCGATGTCGTTGTCCGCGTCAATGTCCAGTTCCTCACGGTCATCACTCTCGATGCGGCCATCGTGATCCAGATCGCGTGAGGGATCGTCCGCCAGATCGATGTCGCCATCTCCGTCGAGATCGCGTCTGCCATCGGTCTTTTTGGGGGCAGGCATGGCTTACTTGATGCCGTGACCCTGTTTGCCAGCCGCCTGTTTCGGGCCGAGGTCCACACCCTGCGCGGCCAGTGTGTCACGGACGCTTGTGACACCGGAGCCGGCTTTCTTGCCCAGTTCCTTGCCTTTGGCTACGCCTTCTTCGCCAGCGATGGCTCCGCCAATGGCACTGCCAATGTTTCCGCCGATGCCGCGTGCATGATCGATGGCTATATTGGCCGCCTGTCCGGCCGCATTGCCAGCGATCTTGCCGAGCATCTGGCCCACGGACTTGCCTTTTTCACCGAGGACGGCTGAACCGAGCATGCCTCCGACTTTTTTGCCAAGACTGCCGCCCACGTCCAGACCGCCTGCTTCCTGGCCTTCCTGCTTGGCACCCTGCTCGCGATGACCGCCGATGATGGGACCACCCGCTTGAGCGGCCTCGGCGGCGCTGGGACCAAGCCGTCCCGGCCCCACCTGCGTGCCCCCTGCGCCATCTTTCTTGCCCTGACCAAAAAGGTTTTTGATACCCTGGCCAACTGCTTCGCCAATCATCTGCCCTTCCTTGGAGCCACCCGCGCCAGAAAGGATGCCCTGCGCACCCGCTTGAAATTTTTCAGCCGCAGTCAGGGGCTTTTTACCGACGACCTCCGTCGTGCTCCCAAGGTAGGTACTCTGGGTGCCCGGGCCTTGGACAGCAGGGGCGGGTGCGCCTTGCGCTTGCTCCGCGGGTGCCTGCGGCTGCTGTTGATCTGCAGCCTGGGGTTTTTGAGAAGGCTGGGCGGGCACCCATGCCTGCTGAGCTGGCTGCTTCGGTTCCTGTTGGGGCGCGGGCGCCGGGGTCGGGCGTTGCGCGCCGATCACAGGTCCGCCTTTTTTGTCGGTGTCTTCAGGCATGGGCTAAGGAGAAAAGGTTAAGCTGATTAGCCGGGCCGGGATCAGGTGTGCCGAGAATTCACGCAGATAATTTCGGCGCCGCCAAAAAATCACATCTTCATGCCTTTGCCCATGCCGAGTCCCTGCCCCATGCCGCCGCCGATCTTGTAGCCCTCCTCCTCCAGGCTCATGCGCACCGTTTTGACGCCGTCGTCCACCCCTTTGCCCACGCTGCCGCCGATCTGGCCACCCACTTGGGAGCCGATTTGATTGCCCACCTGGCCGCCCACTTGTCCACCAATCTGCTGGCCAATGCTGGCCCCTAGGGCATTTCCCACCACGGGCACGACGCTGCCCACAGCACCGCCGACGGCCCCCCCGGCAGATTTGCCCACAGCCTGTCCGCCTGCCTTGCCCACGGCACCGCCAATGCTGGAACCTACTCCTTGGCCAAGTCCCTCGGCCATGCCGGGCTCCTCACCCTCGCCGCCGATGCCGCCGCCCAGGCCGCCCATCACACTGGCGACTCCACCGCTGCCGCCACCACCGCCGGCCAGGCTCGTCACACTGCTGAGCATGCCTCCAGCTCCACCGCCGCCACCACCCAAGCCACCTGCCAGACTGGCGATACCACCACCTGCTCCACCGCCCCCGCCAGCTAAACTGGTCACACTGCCAAGTAGATCACCACCTCCGCCGCCACCACCAAGACCACCCGCAAGACTGGCCATACCACCGCCTGCTCCACCGCCCCCACCAGCTAAACTGGTGACGCTGCCGAGAAGATCCCCACCACCACCACCACCTAGACCGCCCACAAGGCTGGCCAAGCCACCGCCTGCGCCATCACCGCCCATGCCGCCCACACTGCTGAGGATATTGCCCGGACCACCGGAGTCTCCACCGGCCCCTCCAATGCTGCTGACCGCACCGTCCACCGCCGTGTCAGCCGCGCCGCCCACGGCTCCGCCAACCTGACCACCGACTTCTGAACCCACTTGGTTGCCGATCTGGCCACCAATCTGACCGCCGACCTGCTGTCCCACAGCGGAGCCGACGGCATTGCCGACGACAGGCACGACTGTGCCAATGGCGCCACCGACAGCACTGCCCGCCGCCTTGCCGCCCGCCGTACCCACCGCTTTCCCAGCAGCGCCACCCACTTGTGATCCGACTCCCTGGCCCAGGGACTCTCCGATTCCAGCTTCTTCTTGTTCTTCAGGCATATGGTTAAAGATTGAGTATTTAAGGAGCAACGTTGCGCGGCTGCTTGCCAAAGGAGTGCACGTGCGAAACAAGGACCGGCCCCAGCGAGTGACCCTCGGGCAGATCAGCCATGACGTAGTAGTGCGTCCAGAGTTTGCCGGCGTCGCGTTTGCCCACGCCTTCGGCCCAGAGGCGCACCTCTTTGCCGCTCATCTCACGCGGCAGCCGCGTGATGTGGATGTTGGACTCCACCCATCCTTTCTTGTCGTGATAGACCCAGAAGTGGACGCTGGTGGCCACAGGCAGCACATCGTCATCATTGAGGTAGGCAGGCGGTGGTGTGGCGCAGCCGGCCAGCATCAGGGCACAAAAAATCGTGAGGAGGTGCTTCATTGTCTGGACTTGGATTTCATCATTTCTTCGCCGCGCTTGCGCCAGGGCTCGCCCCACCGGTTGTAGGCATACAGCACCGGAAGGGCCAGGAACCCGGCCACCGCCGCCGCATTGCGCCCGGTGTACAGCGCACCAGCCATGAACAGCAGGGTGAAGGCATAGCGCCGCACCTCCGTCCGGTGACTATGGTAGTGATCAAGTATCGATGACCAGGTGACCATTTTGGGCGACAAGGGTTCCGTTGGTTTGCTGACCGCCGAGAAGTGCGTTGCGCAGCGCAGCGCGGCAAAAAGTCTCCACCGTGCTGCGCATCCGGCGCACGCCGAGTCGGGGCTCCACCCCATTCGCCACCATGATCTCCAGCACGCCTTTGCCCGCCGTGAGATTGTAGCCCTTCGATTTCAGGAGCTTTAGCTCCTTGTTCAGCATGATCGTGGCGATTCGCTTCTGCGAATCGTAGCCTAGCTTTTGAAACACGCAGCGCACATTGAAACGTGCGAGCACTTCAGGCCGAAGTTCCGCCGCAGCCAGATCTTCGATGAAGCGCTCCACGGTGGCGATGGGGCTGTTCTTCAACTCCATCAGCGCTTCCGCTCCGATGTTGGAAGTGGCGACGATGTAGAAGTTGCAAAGATTCAATGTCTCCCCGCTGGCCACGGTGATGCGCCCTGCATCCAGCACCTGCAGGAAGATGTCGAGCACGCGCGGGTGTGCCTTTTCGATTTCGTCAAACAGGATGAATCCCCGGCCTTCAGCGCGGTCATAGAAGCGGCCGATGTTGCCCCGGCTCGTTTCATTCTGGCCGAGCAGTAGCTGAAGAGACTCCTGGTTCTGGTACTCGGACATGTCGAGGCGGATGCAGTGCTTTTGCACGTCGCCATAGATGTGTTCACACAGCAGCAGGGTGGTTTCGGTTTTGCCGACACCGGTGGGACCAAGGAAGAGAAAGGTGCCCTTGGGGCGTCCGGGATCGCTCAGACCAAGCTCACCATTCTGCACGATGGGCACCACCTTGGGAATGACGTGCCCCTGCCCGATGATGCGTTCTTCAAGAAAGCCGGGAAGTGCCTGGATATGGGCGAAATCAACAGGGGGCGTCATGGCACTATTTCTTTTGGAACAACCCCTGGCTGGAACTGCGGATGCGCAGACGCTCGGCCTGCTCCAGTTCATCGATGCGTGTCTGCGCCTGCTTGAGCTCCGCGCTTAGGGTGGCACGTTCCTGCAGGGTTTTTTCGAGGTATTCCTTGATCTCGGCCACGTCCTTTTCCGCCTGCTCAAACGAGCTCTTCTTCTTCATCAGCTGGGAGCGCAGTTGATCAAGATCCGACATGGATTTGCGCAGGCTGACGGATTTGGCCGCCAGCGCCTCACGCTCTTGTTTGATCAGGGTGTCATCCGGCATGTCCTTGCGTGCGGGATCAACGATGCCGAGCACGACACCACGCGAATCCATCGGCGTGGCGGGCAGCCGCGTGTCCCAGCGGGAAGGCTGCTCCAGCCGGTAAACGGTATGCGCTTCGTGCATTTCGCGGCGGTCCTTGCTGGGCAGCCTGCCGAGGTGGTAGGCATGCACCTGCTCTCCGAGACGGACGCGCGAAACATCATGCGGATCAAGCGAGCGCCCCTTGGGCCAGTCGGACAGCACGTTTCGGCTGTAGGTGGGGATGTAGGCCAGCTCAGGATCATCGGCCGGGCGCACCAGAGGATCTTCGGAGAGTTTGACGCTGCTCGATTTGCACGCTGTGAGAAGAGCGCACAAGATCAAGGCGGCACAGGGCAGGCTGGCTTCGAGAAGCTTGCGGTTCATGGGTTGCTGCTGCTGGGAGTGGGAGTTGTGGAAACGGGGGTGGTGCCTGAAGCAGTGTCCGAAGGCTTGGAGATGAGAGAGCGCATCTCCTGGATCTGATCAGTCGCCGCCTGCTGCTGGCGGTTTTTTTCGGCTTCAGCATTCGCCACGGCGCTCTGCTGGCTCTGGGCGGCATTCTCCGCCTGGGCCTTGGCGTACATCTCCTCGTCGAGCTGCCAGCTGTTGAGCGGCTGGTTCTTTTGTTTCAGGCCGGCGATGCTGGCCATCTCCGGCTCGAAGACGTCCGTGGTGTAGATGTAGAACTGGGTGCCGGCGGCGACCCGTACAAAATCAAGATCCTGGGAGAGCTGGGTGGTCAGGAGCTTGGAATACGCGGATGCCGCCTGCGCACCACCGCCGAGCGCGGCATTGGTCGTGTTGTTCTGCGGCACGAGTCCATAGATGCTTTGGAACTGCTGCCGGTTGTTGTTCATGATGCCCTGAAGAGCTTCAGCGATGAGGACTTTCACCTGCGCGTACTGATCGTTTTGAACAATGATGCCTTTGATGCCTGCGGAGCCGTCGGTGATCGCATAGGTGTCATCAGTGAGACGTTCGTGATCAAGGGCCACGCCCCCGATGCTGTACTCACGGCCATCCTCCCAGATGAATGTGAAACCACCCGCGACCTCAATACGATCACGGATGCGTCCTTTGCTGGCTTTGGCATGCACCTGCGTGCCGGCAGGGAGGACGAGCTGACGGTTCCAGTAAATGTCTTCCGTGACCAGACCGAGAACCGGAGTCTGCAAAGAGGAAGAGTCCACGGTGATGACCAGCGCTGCCTTGATGAGGATGCCACGCGGCGCGAAGAGCTTCGGAGTCGTCGGCACAAAGGGCTCCGTCACGGCATTGCTGACGTGCACCAGTTTGGGAAAGGGCGGTGGCTTTTCTGCTTTCTTTTTCTGAGCGGAGGAATTGGACAAAAGCAGGCTCGGCGGCGCGGGTTTCTTGGGAGGAACGACGAAGCGCTCCACCTGCTGGTCACTGCCCATCATGGCCGTGCGCTTGTCTCCGAGATTCACCGTCTTTGATTCTGCGACCAGCGTGAGCTCGGCTGCAGGCTTGCCGTCCTTGGTGGGTTTGGCCACCGGCGGAGCGTTGACAGACGCCGCCGGCTGTTTGCTAAAATAAAATGCCACCCCGGCGATGGCGACCACCACGACGAGCAGCATCATCTGCACGGCCGGTTTTTGGAGTTGTTGCATCATGGCAGTGGGAGAGGTTCCGAGTTATTTGCCTTCGGCAGCGGCATCGAGTTCGGCGGCGTCCGCGCTGGAAAGCGGTGGCAGCAGCACTGGCTGGCGCCCGGGTTCCGGCAGTTCGATGCGGAAATCTTGATGGATGGAAAGCCCTTCACGGCTCCCGCCGGGGCCACCCTGCAGCACCACATCCATGGCGACGCGCTGACCGGGTGCAACGGTGTTGGCGCAGTCCACCAGCTGGCAGTCATAGCTGCGGCTGCCGACGCGAATCTTGGTGCCCGCAGGATCAAAATCAAACTCCTTGGCGCCGTTGTTGGTAAGCCAGCAGCGGAAGACGGTGAGGTCTTTGGCCGGGCTGCGCTGGATCTCATAAATGGTGGTGACGAGGTCCTTCGCGGTGGAGGTCATCATCAGGCCGTTGCGCTCCTGCCAGCCCGTGAAGAGGCCGGGATTAAGAGGCTCCAGCGCCTTGCGGTTGCGCACCTTGCTGAGCATGCCCACAAGTTCCTCGGCATTGTATTGAATGCGTGACTCCACCACCTTGTCCTGCGTCACCTCCACAGTACTGTTGGTCGGTGCCGGAGGAGAGACGATGACGGCAAGATTGGCCTCGTCCGCAGGTGTGAAGCGGAGGAGGTAGATGTTGCGCGTGGTGCGCACCGTGGCGTGGCAGGGCTCTCCGGGCTTGATAAGGCGGACGACGAGCGTGTCTCCGATCACATTCTCATAGTGCACGATCCCCACCTTGGTAGCGGTCATCTGATTGACCTGCGCGGGGTCGGTGACGAGGCCGTAGCCCGTGAGCAGGCTGATCTTCTCAGGAAAAGTGATGGTCGTGGCGACATTGCTGTTGATGGCGATGTCGTGGACGAGATTCTTGGGATCCAGGCGCACGAGTTCACGTCCGGGCTGCACCTGGGCGGACACCTTGAGGGCCGCCGAAAAGACGCAAACGAGAAGAAGCCGAAGCCAGCTGGAAGTGCGGGAGTTCATGATTCGCTGATGGGCTCCAGGGTCAGTTTTCCCAAGGACTCCACCTGGGAGGGGAAGCCTTTGTTGGAGATGATTCTCGAGTTCTGATGCCAGAGGACGGTGAGCGAGAAGCGGTAGGTCTCCTGCTTCTCCTTGCCGCTGAAAAAGCTGCGGCGGTGGATGAGTCCCGTGGTGACGGTCTTCACACGCGTGTTGGTCGCCGCTAAGATCTCCGTTTTCTCCACAAGGGCGGTCTGATCGACCTTCTGGCTCTGGAAGTACTTTTGCTCCTTCTGCACCTCCTTGCGGATCTCCGCCAGTCCAGGGCTCTCGTGCTTCTCATTTTCCCAGCACAGCTTGGTAAGGCGGTTCTCATGGATCAGCCCCTGCGGGTTGCGCTCCAGCAGGGTCTCCGCCAGCACGTTGCTCATCTGGATGTGCATGGGCGTCATCTTCATGTAAACTTCTCCAGGCGGCACGTAGTAGGCGCCGGCGGTGTCCATGACCACAAATGGCGGGCGCTGCCACAGCGCCTCGGATATGAGCATGACGTACCCCGCACATGAAGCTCCCACCACACAGGCCACGAGAAACCAAAACACGGCGGTGCGATCCCTGATGACCAGGGTATCAATGGCGCTGCGCTTTTTCTCTTGCGGTGCTGACATGGGTTTGAGGAATTACTCGATGTTGGAGGTGGGAGTGATGGAGTACTCGATGTGCGTGCAGACGAAGGGAAAGCGTCGGCTGTCACGAAGGTTTTGATTTCTCTCCCACGTCTGCCGTGCCGTGACTGAGAAGGATTGATTGACCGCTTCATTGGTGGTGGGGTCCAGACTCACCCGCACAAGCTGGCCCTGCGCCACGGTTTCAGCGTCGCCATTGGGAAAGTGCTGCACACTCACCTGCCCCACTTCCATCACCTGATGAATGTGCCGGGTGTGAAAGTCATAGTACGAGTCCTGCAATTCTTTCGCCACCTGCTCCATCCCAAGACCCGCGAACAGCAGGGAAAGCCGCTCTCCTGTCAGCGCCCCTTTGGGTCCTCGGTTGAGAAACGTTTCCAGCGCCAGCCGCGCATGGTAGTCCACCACCTCATCCAGATCCTGCTGCTGCATTGAACGATCCAGATAAACGTGCGATTTTTCGATCGGCACGTAAAGCATGCTGCCACGGCTGGACACCGCGACGTCATACACATACCAGCCGGTGATTGCGAGGCAGCCGCAGGCCACCATAAACCAGAAAAGCGCCAGCTTTTCCTTGGAGATGAAGATGTCAGCCACGCCTTTCATGTCATTCTCCTCCTGCCAGGCCTCCTATTTGATTGCCCACTCCAGTGACCGCGCCCGTGGCACCACTGATGGCCGAAGATGCGCTGCTGCCGCCAGGAACCATCCCGACCACCGAACTCGCCACCGCTCCGCCCGCGCTCACACCGCCCATCGCCGCACTGACCGCCTGGCCGGCAAAGGCCGTGCCGATCTGCGCCCCGGAGAGGATGGCCTTCTGAATCAAACCCGGTGCCTTGAAAATCACAAACATGATCCAGATCGCCACGGCAACCACGAGCACGAAGATGGCGATGACCTCAATCCCTATGCCAAAGCCGGCGATGTTCAGCGTGGCGCAGATCAGCGTGATGATATCAATTCCGATGGTCAGCAGGGCGTCCGAAAGCATGAGGCCGATCCCCCAGCCCAGCGGCCAGAAACAGATCCCAAGAAGCCCCATGAAATAGGTCTGCGCCGTCCCCTTGGTGTCTTCATACAAGAGCATGCCGAAAAAGATCGGCGATGCCGCCGCACCGATGTACAAGGCCATGATCTGCACCTGGTAGGCAAAGAAGAAAACCACGTAGCAGATCAGACCGATGACGATCATGCAAAACGCCGCGATGATGTTGGCGATGTAGTCGATGATCGCAAGCGGATCGACAATGAGCTGCGCGAGCGCACTGGCATCTGTGTCGATGTCCATGTCGCCAAAGCTGTCCCCGAAGTTTTCAAACAACCCGATGGGGTCCACTCCCAGATTGGCCAGCAGGTCATCCGAAAGCGCCGTGCGTACATCCACCACCAGGAATTCCGGAAAGAATGGCATGATGGAGCACACCAGACCCATGGTCAGGATCTGTCCGAAGGCCCCATCGAAGCTGCCTCCCATGATCCCTTTGTAGGCGATCATCAGCAGTCCAAGAAAGGCGAGAAGAAAAGCAAAGATCTGCAGCGCATCAAAGATGTCCGCGCAGGTGTTCTGCAGATCGGTGTAAAACGTGTCCATGAGACCGAACGCACCGGCAAATCCCTGGCCGGCGGCAAGGATGGGCATGAGGTTCAGTGGGTTCATAGCGGCGTGTGAGGTGAAAAATCCCAAGGACCGTTGTTACTTTTTACCCCAGCCCAGATTGCTGAAGGGGCTGGTCGTCGTCGAGCCGGAGGAGGAAGATGAACCACTGCCGGAACTCGAGCCGCTCTTGGCCTTTTCGGCGGTGTGCTTGCGCTCCAGATCGCGCTCTTCGGCTTTCGCCTTGGACTCCACCTGCGACTGCAGCTTGAGCTTTTCATTCAGCACGTCGTAGTCCAGCTTGCTCTTCGTCACATCAGCCTTGGCGCTGGCAATCAGCGCATCGGTGGTGCTGATCGCGGTCTGCAGCTTCAAGATGGTGGCCAGATCGGAGGCGGAGTTGAGCTGATCAAACAACGCTGGGCGCTGCTCTTCGAGCTGGGTGATGCGATCATCCGCCTCGCGGGACTTTTGTGCCAGCGCCTCGAGGTCACCACTCAGCGCGCCATGGACTTTGTACTTAGAGGGATCACGGTCGGCAGTCTCTCCATCCTTGAAGGTGACCGTCGGGTTGACGGCGGCGACGAGTCCGTACGCGTTGTCGCCAAAAGCTTCCGCGCCCGTCGATGCACGGATGCGGTCTTCACGCGCGACGCCATTGGCGGCCGCCTGCGCGGATTTGGCGATGTCCTGCTTGATGATATCCAGCAGGGGCAGACTGACCGTGGCGGGGTCTCCCATGCGAGTCAGCTGATCGGTCAGCGACTGCGTCTGCTTCTGCGCCTCATCAAGCTGCTGCTGCAGCATGCTCATGATGCTCTGCGTGTTGGTGTTCGTCTGCTGGATGAGCGCGTTGTCGATGACTTCCTGCACCGGTGACTGGGCACCGGCGCTGTGGCTGAACAGAAACAGCCCGAAGGCGAAACATGCAGATGTTTTCATGATGTTGCTGGGGTGGGTGAACGGAGGAAATGGTTATTCAACAACCTCGATGACGACCTTGCGCGGCTCGACGAGCACACCATCCGTGGTCACATGCTCTGGCACGGGCACTTCGTAATAGCGGCGCTGCACACCGTCACCGCTGCTGGGGCGCTCGGCATCGCGCTTGAGCCAGTAAAGGTCCTTGATGGCATCGCTGCGGCCCTTGTTGTACCCGTCGAGGTACTTCTGCCTCACCTCATTCTGAGCCATGGAGTCGGAGATGGCACCGGCGGCATAGCCCGCCACAGCACCGGAGATGAGACCCGCATGGCTGCTGAGGCCGCCACCGCTCCCGCCGCTGGAACTGCTCGTGGTCGTGGTGCCGCCAGTCGTTGAGGACGAACTGCTGCTGCCGTTGTTGTTGTTGCTCTTGAGCAGGCGGTCGCCCACGATGGATCCGAGGATGCCACCGGTGGCGGCACCGACGAGACCCTTGTTCACGCCGCCGCTCGCATTGGAGCAGGCGGTGAGCAGCGAGGACATGCTCACAAGAAGGATGAGGATGGTCGTTTTCATTTCTTCGATTTGGCTTGGCTGAGAATCATCTTGTAGGCGTCGCCGCCGTAGTTTTTGAGCTCGGCGTTCTGGCGTTCAAAGGCCTCCCCGGAAGTGGCCGAAGCGAGGATCATTTCTTTGGAGGCCATATGGCGGCCGATGGCGATGCGCGGCCGGCCGGTGGCTTCGTGGTAGTACACAAAGGAGCCGTAAGGGTCAGACTTCATCTCCGAGGGATCAGGGAAACTTGTCACCTGCTTCTTGGTGATGGAGGGAATGCGGAAACCTTCGCTCATGCTTTCCACATCACGCTGGTCGGGTTGCTTGAGCATGTACATAACACGCGAGTTGCCCACGACGGAAGAACGCACCGGATGGTCCTTGATGCGCCCGAACTGCTGGATGATCGAGAACACCCAGCAGGAATACTTGCGCATACGCTCATAGTACTCACGCGTGATGCGGTCCCCGTCCGGCATCGCGAGGAAGGCGGAAAGCTCCTCAAGGATGACGCGCTTGCGGGTGGAACGCGGGCGGCTCATGATCTCTTTGCGCAGGTCATTCGTGATGAGGAACGCGGCAACCGTGCGTAGCTCCTTGGCAGACTCGGGAATATACGACAGCTCGAAGTGGACCACTTTGCCACTCAGACTGACATTGTTCACACCATCCAAAATGGCCCCGTAGCGGCCGGTTCGGCTCCACGGCTCCAGCAGCATGCGCAGCAGGCCGATGTCCGGGTGCGCCCGCCGCTGCCGGCTTTCCAGATTCAGCAGCTCCACAAACTGGCTGTGCGTCGGCATGTCCTCAGCCTTCATCAGCGTGTAGGCCATGCTCATCAGATCCCATTGGTTGCCTGGATTGTTGAGGAAGTCCTCCAGCATCCCCTGGTCCACCGCCATGCGGTCAAACTCGACCGCCATGGTGTCACCCTCATGCAGGCTTGAGCGGAAATCCATCCACGCATCCGCCAGCACCGTGCCGCTGGGCATGCGTTTTTTGCGCCATTCGTCGGCCACCGCCACGCGGCGTGCCGCCTCGGCACGGCCTTCGGCATTGCGGCTCGCCCACGTTTCAAACTGGTCGATGTAAAGACGCTCGATCTGCTTGGCCAGCAGCGCCTGGCGGATGCGGTCTTTGTCGACGTCCGGCGGAGGGCCGGCCATGAGATGCGCCACCGCTGTGGCACCACCGAGCTGGTCGGAGCTCAGCGGCAGTCCGCGCGTGTCGAAGTAATTGAACGTCAGATTCCCGTTCGGCTGCACAATGATCGGCTCGCAGCCATACAGGCGGGTGAACAGGTTGTAGGAAAGCCCTTCCTCCACGATCGCCGTGAAGTCGTAATACGGCGCCGTCTGCGTGAGAAGATCGATGGTGAACACCGATTTCCCAGCACCTGACGCCCCAAACATGATGCCGTGCTCCGGGCGCATCGCACCTTCCTTGCCGACGAAGGTCGTCGTGCCCACCAGCGCGCCACGTGGGCCGTCGTAGATCGCCTCGGCTTCATCCAGGTCACCTGTCGGTGTGCTGGAAATGGGCAGCATGTCCGCGAGGTTCACGTCCTCGACGTACAGCTTGAAGTCATTGTAATTCGCCCAGCTCCAGCCAGGCATGCAGAGCTGCCAGTAGTTGCGCACACTCGTTGGCAGCGTGGGCTCATAGGACTGCGCGCCGCCCAGTTTGAGAATGGAATTCCGAATGGCCGAAAGCTTGCTGGAGCACACATCCGCGTCCTTGTCCCACACGCGCACGATGAGGTGCATGCGGTAGGGCACCACTTCATTGGTGCTCAGGCGCCGGATACGGGTGCGCAGTTTCATCAGTGTGGCTTCGAGGGAAGGCGTGATCTTGCCGCGTTCCAGCCGGGTCACCTTGCCTTCCGTGGCGATGCGGTCCTTCTCCACATCCCCTGCCTCAATGTTGGTGATGATCTGGTAGTCCAGGATGTCCAGCTGCGTGAGCGTGCGCATCATCCCGATGTAGGTGAACTTGGGCATGCTCTTCACCACGCAGATGCCCTGGTAGAAGCCGTCCATTTTGAAGGTGGAGGAGCCCATGCGCACCGGGGCGGCCTCGCTGTTGAAGCACATGTCGCAGACGGTCTTGCTCGGATCGTAGAGGTCTTCGAGCTTGAGCGCCTCGTTTTCAAACGCGCTGGGATTGAAGTAGCGGTAGAAGGCCTCGAAGTGCTCCATGTCATTCATGGGCATCACGCGGCCGCCGAGGCTGCCAAACTGCTGGCGCAGTGCCTCCTCCAGCTCGCCTTGCTCGCGCTTGGCGGCCTGCAGCAATTCTTCATAGTACTGCCGCCCTCCGCCCATCGACTTGCCCGGGATGCGGGAGGTAAAATAAAACTGCAGATGCTCGCGGCGCAGCTTGTGCTCGCGGATTTTTTTGTCGTAGCGCTGGTAGCGCTCCTCACGCTGCCGGGTGGACCACCGGTCCTGCGGCAGTTCCTCCGTCTTCTGGCGGTACCGTTCCAGCTCCTTGCGGTAGTCGCTGTCCACGCTCCATGACACTTGCAGCCTCAGTTCCGGGCGCACCATGCGCAGCAGCACGCGCAGGTTGTCCTCCAGAGACATCAGCCAGCTGGCGTCTGTGTTCTCCGTGTCCGGCATCTCGATGTTATACCCCTTGCCGATCGCACCGCCTCGCTGAAGGCCGCGATAGATGATGAGATCCTCGTCGAGGTAGGAATTGATGAACTTCGCCATCCGGGGAGGATTAAATTGGTGGGTCTTTGGTGGGATCATCGACCCATGGCAGGGCGATGGGCTCCACCTTGTTGGGAGCGAAGTAGGGTGCTTTGGCGGCCTTGATAATGAGCCACTCAAACAGTTCCACATCGTAGGAAGGTGGCTTCCCCTGCTTCAATCCGAAGCAGTAGAGCGAGACCAGCACCAGCGGCACTGATGCCATCAACATGGCCATGGGTATGCTCGCGTCCGGCGCATTGGCCATCTTTTGAAAGATCATCAGCGCCATGCCGAAGGCGAGAATGAACCACAGCGCGTTGGCCCCCTCGAAACCGGCGATGCCCTGCTGGGAATCGCGGCCTTCGTTGGTTTCGTGCAGTTTGACGCCTTGTTGTTCCATGGTCTGATCGCCGAAAAGTAACAATGGCCTCCCAGCCCTGATGAATCACCGCGACTCATCAGGGAGAGAGCTCCATTGCCAGGGAACTAGTTGCCCATGTCGATGGAATCCACGTCGCTGGAACCGCCGGCGGTGGAGAACATGACCTTGGTGATGATGAAGGCGAGGCCGCCGATGCCGGCGCCCACCAGCCCGTAAAGCACGCGCTCAGTGTTGCCCATCATGAACATGACCGCCGAGAAAAGCAGGCCGCCGAAGGCCAGCACCAGGCCGACGAGGTTGAGGATGTTGATGATGCCGCTGAACTTGCTGGTCAGGTCGCTGGAGGAAGCGGCGAGTGGCATCGTGAAGCGCAGGATGTTGGTGCCAAGAGTGGTGATGGCAATGGAGTTCATTTCAGTGGGTGATGAATAGTTTGATGTTTTGGAGTTCAGCTCGCGGCGTGTGAGCACCGTCTGCTGGCCATGCAGTAACCAAACCGCCGCCTGCTGTGACAGGATTTATTCATCACAGGTGTTCCTGCGGCCTATTCCCGGCTCACCAATGCATTGCGCAGCGCCGTCAGCTCCTCCTGAACCATCTCATCGGTCGGCGCGGCCAGCGTGCCGGCCACCAGATCTCGCATGATTTCACGAAACCGTTTTCTCAAACGTGAGATCGACTGACGCACGGCATCATGCGTCATGCCCAGCCGTGCGGCCAGTTCGGCATCATTCCCTGAACCCGCCAGAGTCGGATCCAGCCGGGGGCGCAGCAGTTGAAACTGCTCCTTCTTGCCTGCCGCTTCTTGCTCCTGGGCCAGTTGCTCCACCGTCGCCTCGATGATGCGCAACGCACACATGCGCTGGTAGATCATCTCAGGAGTACGATGGTCCGGTGGCTGGATGGAAAGCTCATCCTCTGCCTGCGAAGCTTCAATGGACAATATCTCTTTGCCACCGCCGCGTTTCAGCGCCGAGGCCTGCCGCTGCCAATGCTTGATGTGTCGGCTGAAGGCGGTGAGCAGATAGTTCCGCATCTTGCCCAGCGCCGCGTCTGCCGTTGTGAATAAAGCCTTTTCTAGTACAAAGCTAAAGAAGCTCTGTGTCATGTCTTCCGCATCCGCCGGAGACAGTCCTTGAAATCGCGCATACGAGTAAATCGGACGCCAGTAAATCTTGCACAATTCGTCCAGCGCCAGCCTGCCTGTGCCCACGTCTCCCCCTTCGCGCAAGGCCAGCACCATGCTCCAGCGTGTAACTGGGAAAGCACCATGATGGGTTGGAGGAGTCTTGGCCATGAACAGTTATCAGAGAGCACTTTTATACGTTCTTGAAACTCTGGATGTCGAAAAAAATCAGTCACACAAAGACTGCTGTTTGGATAACTCAGGCATGCCACTGGCTCCACTTCACCTGCAGGCACGAGAGCCGTCTCAAACTCTGCAAATATTCTCCTGCGAAATCCCTGACTGATGAGTGCCACTTCACCCGGACCGGATGCCGGTGACAACTCCCACACTCAGATAAGATCTTCCGTATTGCAGGGTCTTAATCCCGTCGGCCTCATGGAAGGTGTACTTGGTGGCCAGGCCACCGACTGGGAGCCGCCGCTCGCGGAAGAACTCGAGTCCTGCTTCCCCGGTTACACCGATTTCCGCTTCATTGATCGCGGTGGCATGGGTGCCGTTTACTCCGCCATGCAGAATTCTCTCGAGCGCCGTGTGGCGGTGAAGATCCTGCCACCGGACCTCGGAAAAGATGCGCTCTTCGTGGATGGATTTCATCGTGAGGCACGCCTGCTGGCCCGGCTGCAGCATCCGAACATCGTCGCGGTGTATGATTTTGGCCGCAATGCACTGGGGCACCTTTTCATTGTGATGGAGTACGTGCATGGCACCTCGCTCTTTGAGATCCTCAAGCAGGAGCAACTGCCCCTGCCCCGCGTGCTGGAGATCATCGCCCAAGTCTGTGAAGGACTGCAGTTCGCCCATGATCACGGCGTCATTCACCGCGACATCAAGCCCACGAACATCCTCATCGACGGACGCAACAGTGTACGCGTGGCGGACTTCGGACTGGCCAAGCTGGTTAAAGCGGAATCCACCACCACGACGCAGACACGCAGTTCACTCATCATGGGCACCCCCGTCTATGCCGCACCAGAACAGCGCCGGACGAACGCATCGGTCGATCACCGTGTGGACATCTTCAGCGTGGGAGTGACCCTCTATGAAATGATCACCGGCCACTTTCCAGTGGGCGTCTTTGAGCCTCCCTCCAAAAAAGCCGGCAGTCCTCCTGCACTGGATAAAATCATCACCAAAGCACTGCGCGAAAGTCCGGCTGACCGCTACCAAAACGCGGCAGAGCTCAAGAAAGCCATCAAACAGGCCTCTGACCGCATCACCCAGCCCGCCATCCAGCGCACCATCGTCAAGCGGCCGATCATTTCCATGATGACCACCGTCATCGTCACCGCCGGGCTCATCTATTTGTTCGACGAAGTGAACAAGCAGGTGCTGCAGAAAATGCGCCCGGCAGCAGCACCGCTGCTCCAAAACGTCGCTGTGGTCCCGCTAAACAGCACTTTCTCCATGCTCAACAGCCGCATGACCTGGCTTCAGGCACAGGCCCAGGTGAAGAATCTGCCCGATGTCGAACTGGCCAGCGTGCACTCTGCCACAGAGCTTGCAGAGCTGAACAAGTTGTTCGATGAGCACGGCATCCACTCCGACGTCTGGACCGGCGGCATGCAGGCGGAAACGGGAGCTCCCTTTGCGTGGTCGGACCGTAGCCGCTGGGACTTCGAAGCCTGGATGCCTGCCACCGTTGAACCACCCGTAGTCGTCACCGAAGTCCAGGCCAAAAACAACGGCACCCTGCGCACCGCCCTGGGCGACACCCCGGACTGGATCGAAGTGCACAACCCAGGCTCCCAGCCTGTGGACCTGACCGGCTGGAAACTCATCCACTACCAAGGCCGGGACCTTTTTGAGGACCGCCTTGGTGCTTACATAAAGCCCGGATCCTCCGGCCTGGTGCTGGCCCCCGGCGAGTACCGCGTCATCTTTTGCAGCGCCATCTCAGAAGACGAAGGTGACCGCCCTCAGTTCCACTTCCGGCTCGAAGCCGAGTACGGACGCATCGGCTGGGCCGACCCGCGAGGCCGCTTGATCCAAATGTTCAACAGCGCTTGGAGCAGTTTTCCAAGCGACACTTCCATCTCCTCCGACACCGCCGGGCAGACTTGGGGAGTAAGCACCAAACCCAGCCCCGGCCAGCCCAATCCCCCGCCTGCACGCCCGCTCAAACTTAGCGCAACTCCAAAACCCGAACAGCAGGCGGTCATGCTCCTGCCCCAGTTCGGTGGCCGCTGGACCACCAGCCCTCTGGACCGCATGGCTCTGCCGCTCATCCGGAACAAGAAAAAGTAGGCCCCTCAGCCCCAAACGATTCGGGTGGGAGAGGGTTTCCCGTGAGGTTGCAGAGCCTCAGCTTCAGCGGTTGGCCAGATCCACCAGCTTGTCATTCATGTCGCGCATGCGCTTGGAAAGACAGGTGGTGATTCGAGTCAGAAGACGGTAGGCCACCTTTGGACTGGCCGTGTGCAGCCGGTCCAAACTGTCACGTGTGATGAGCCAGACCTCGGAGTCAGAGGCGGCACGAACCGTGGCGCTGGCCGGACCGGGATCATAGATGCTCACCTCGCCCAGCGAATCACCCGCTTCGAGCACAGCCACGACTTGATCAACGCCATCCACCTCCTGCAGCACTTCCAGCTTTCCTTTCAGCACCAGATAGAGATGGTCATTTTCATCCCCTTGACGGATGACGACGTCGCCCGGCTGGTAGGAGCGCGAGTCTCCAAAACTGGAGAGCAGCGTGAGTTCGTTGGCATTGAAGTTGGCTAGAAGTGGAGTGAGGGATGGCATGGATGGTTGATTTTAACTACGGTCAGAGGGTTGGTGGAGACGAGTCGTTGTCGGTGGGGATCACTTCCACCAGTCCGGGATCTTTCCGGCGCCATCCATGGCGGGAATGCGCAGGCGGACTTTCTTTTTGGACGGGTGGATGATCCAGGCGGTGGCATCCGGCATCTTCATGAGCTCGCCGGGCTGCACTTCGTAGTCCCATTCTTTGTTCACCGTCTTGCTGCTGTCTTTGCCCAGGAAGCCTGAGGACTTGGAAACCTTCTTCGTCTCCACCTTCGCAATGAATTCCGCCACGGCCTGCGCTCCTTCAGGGTCCGGCTGGCGGAAGGCGATTCGTGAGCGGCAGTTCAGCGTGAGCACCTGCGCGGTTTCCTTGCCTAGCACCGGGAACAAAGAGGCATCACTCTGCATGCCCAGGATGAGGCAGCAGTTTGCCGCACGCAGACGGTCGATCACGTTGTGGTCGGAGATGCCGTCCTCACTCGCCGTGGCCAGCGCCTGAAACTCATCCATCAGCGCGATGAGCAGGTTCTCTGTCTTGCGCTCCTTCTTCGGCTTGTCGAAACGCATCATCGCGTGCGTGTAGAACAGCAGCTTGATGTAGGTGTTGATGTATCGGCGCTCGGTCTGGAAGGTCTGCGGCATCGCCGTGCAGAACACACGTCCTTTGTCCACGTCGGTGATGTCGATGGTGTTGGGCAGGTCGGAGCAGAAGATCTCCGCAATGTCTGGGTGCGTAAAGAAGCCCAGCATGACCTTCAGCGTACCCACGAGTCCTTCCTTCTGCTCCGCCGCCTGCGCGTTGAGGAAGGTCTGATCGAAGTACTTCGCCAGCTTGATGCGCTCCGGCGTACTCTCCGCATCCAGCAGTTCGTTGAAGAGCGCCTCCATGTTCGACTTGTCTGTGAGGAACTCGTAGGCGCGCAGCACGTTCACCGGTTTCCCAAGTGTTTCGAGCAGCTCAAAGGCGCAGGTCAGCGCCTGCTGCGCCGCCGGTTTGAAGAAGGAAGACTGCTCCCCTTCCGTCAGCGAGGCCCCTGTATCGACGAGATTCTTCGCATGCGTGGTGTACGGCAGACGCGGGTCTGAGACGAGATTGTAGCGCTCCTTGGGCTGCCATTTACGGTCCAACCGGTCCGGGCGCACCATCAGCACGCACACCGCCTCCGGCCGCCCATGGCCGGTGAAGTGCTCCAGCGCAAAGAAATGCTCGTCCCCCTTGGCACCAAGAATGAGGCCTCCCCAGTTCGGCCGGCTCACGCTGATCTGATGCAGCAGCGGATTAAATCCAGATGTCGTCTTGCCCACCCCCGTGTCTCCCGTGATCAGCCAATGACGCGTGAACTCCCCCGGCAGCCACTTGAGGTGCTTGTACTTCACAATGTAGTCCTTCTTGGAAAAATCCGGCTGCCACTTCAGCAGCACCATCGCCCCCAGCACACACAGGAAGGCCACCCCTCCCGTGACTTCATTGATGCTGTCATACTGAAAGACATACCAGATGCCAAAGGTGGCGATGCCGACGGCGACGAGGAATTTGAGGAAGGAGAACATGCTGGGAAGGGCGCTGCGTTGTTGCTAGCCCGAAGGCGGCGCTTTGTGACTCTCTTTCCATCCCTTACCTGTCACACTTTTTCAGACCGAGGCTATTTCCGCCTAAATATCACCCCTCGCAAACCATGCCGACCCCCAAGCCCCCCATCCCTCTGGAAGCCGCAAGTTTCATCATGGAGGACAATCCGCACTCCGTCGTCGGAGTCCAGGCCAACGAGACCTTCATGCTCACCGCCACCAACGGCGCGCTCGGCAAAGGCGGCCAGAGCGTCGGCTTCGCCAAATACCAGTTCGATGGTGCCAGATACAATGCAGCGAAGGCAGAGTCCGAAGCGATAGCAACAGCAACCTCCAGCACCAACCGCCTGCGCAACGGACTGGAAAACGCCATCAATGACCTTGCCGCCGGAAAGGATGGCAGCTCCCCGCAAGTCGTGCAGGAGAAAAAGGAGGCGGCGGTCGCATTTCTCAAAAAAAAGCTTCCCGAAGACCAGCGCGGCAGCATCAGCAACGAAAGCAATCCTGCTGACGTTCTGACCACTTTCCAGGCCTTCACTGCCAATTCGGAAAGCAAGAGAACCGATCTCGTCTCTGAAATCGCCGAACTGGAAAAAATTGTCTCCTCCGCGGCCGACCTCTATCCCCGGGATGCTGAGAACGTGCCGCTGGATCGCGGCCTTCTCGCCCGTGGTGTCGCCTCCAGCCAGTTGGACCAGCTTCTCGGCACCAACATCATCGCCGAGGAAACCTACGGCGTGGACAAGGACAACAACGTCATCGGCGTCAGCATCCAGGCAGATGGGGCCGGCGTCATCGGCAGCTATCGCGCCGCTGAGGGTGCCCCAAAAAAGGACTGCCTGCTCCAGATGGACCTCAAGAGCCCCACCATCCAGCGTGGCCTCGCCGACTTGGAAGCCGTGGACTACCTCACCGGCCAGATCGACCGCCATTGCGGCAACATCCTCATCGATGACAAGGGCAGGGTCAGCGGCATCGACAACGACCTCGCATTCCCCGAAATCTCTCGCGAGGAGATGTTCGAACAAGGCACCGGCTTCCATGGCAAGGCCGTCGCCGGAATGCCTCGCCAGATGCACGAGGACACCGCCAAAAAAATCCTCTCCCTCAATCCCGAGGCCCTCCGCGCCACGCTCTCCGCCAACACCACCCCCGATGGCGTCACCCCCCTCAGCCAGGCCGCCATTGATTCTGCCTGCCAGCGTCTCGTCAATCTGCAGAACGAGATCAAGCGTCCCGACGGAGCCATCAACATCGTTTCCGAGTTTGATGACAACACCTATGAGGCCGCCGTCGCCGCCCAGTTGCAAACCGCCGAGCAGAGCCTTGGACTCCCCCTGTCAGCGGCTACCATCGAACAAAACAAGGGTCTTGAAGCATGCCCGAAGACCTCCTACCTCGGCTCCGTCCTGGTGCAGGCCAAACGCAGCGAGATCGCCATCCAGCGCAATCCTGCCGAGAACGGCACCCGCCCCTTCGCTTCCGCCACCGCCGCCCCCCGCGATCAAGAACTGGCCGAATACGCCAACATGCTTGAGTCTGCCAAAAAAGCACTGGCAGCCAACCCCTCCTCCATCGGCCAGCTCGGCTCACCGGACGGCCAGCAGCAGGCCGAGGCCATCCACGAGGAGATCGCCGCCCTCAAGGACAAAATCGCCCACTACGACCGCGAAACCGCCGGCCTCGATCAAGGCCGCGCCGGCTCACTCGTTCGCAGCCTCGCCAGCGGCGGCACCTCCGGCCGCAAAGAATTCTACGCCGACAAAAAAGTCGAGGCCATGCAGCAGATCGCCGACCGCCAGCGCCAGCTCGAAGGCATTGCCGAGCAGGCCATGACACCCGAGTTCAAGGCCGAGCTGCGGCAGGAAGCCTTTCAGATCGCCCTCAGGGCCAACGTCCCCACCGATCTCGCCCCTCCACCCCCGGTCATCGCCAATAACAATCCAGGTCAGGACGCCGTCGCAGCCAACCCCGTCCCCTTCCACGCCCCGCCCAAGGATATGGCTCCCGCGCCCCCCGACCAGGACAACCTCTCCAACCCTCCCAAGGCAGCCAAAACCAAAATCGCCGCCAAAGGTGATGCAGACCAGACCGTCGTACCGGTCAAAGAGCCCCTCCCCCGCATTGATCAGGAAGCCATCGACAAAGCCGTCGAAGCCACCCTCAAGGCTCATCCCTTCAAGCCCGGCGAAGTTCCCAACTACCCCGAGGTCGCTCGCATCGCCCACGACCGCATCCGCACCCCCAGCCAGCAGTACAAGGGAGACACCGCCATCATCGAGGCCCAGCTCATCGATGCCCACGAGATCAAACCCCTCAATGATCGCATCGAGGCCGCTGAGGCAAAAATCACCGCACTCGAGCAGTCCGCCCCCGATGATCCCGATCTCCAAGTCCAAAAGGCCGGGCTCGATGATCTCTACGAAGAACTCGACGGCTGGCAGGCCCGCGTCGAAGCCCTCAAGGTTTCCATGGCTGCGGAAAACCCCAAAAACCGGCTCGCCGCCCTCAATGCCCAGCAAAAACTGGATAACGCTGATGCCGCCCTCAAGCCCGGCAAAGAAACCGAGCTGGGATTCGCCGTGGGCACCAAGCAGCACGACTCCAATCCCCGCCAGGAATACGAGCTCCAGGCCGGCCTTGCGATTGCCGCCAAAAACATGATCGGCCGCGTGCCCGATGCCGGCATCAATGCCGACCAGCTCGAAGCCGCCATCACCAGCGGCTACAAGGCGGCCTACGAATACGATGGCCCCCAGCGCCTTGATGAAAACGGTGCTCAAGTGCATGTCAAAGGTGCCAACGATCGCGGCATCAAAGCTCCCGAGAAACAACGCCTCGCCGCCGAAATCCAGCCGGTCATCGACAAGGTCAACGCCATCCAGACCACCATCACTCCCCTGGAAAATGCCAACGCCGCCCTCTACACTGACATTCGCGCAGACATCCAGGCCGACCCGTCCCGCATTCAGAACCCGCAGGAGCGCCAGGCCGTCCAGCAGGCTCAGGAAAAGCTCGACACCGCATCTGCCCGTGTCGACCATTGCGAGGCCCAGCTTGCCAAGCTCGAGAACCCTGGCCGCCTGGACCGCCTCAAGGCCATGACCCACGGCGGCGTGGACAAGGCCCGAGAACATTACCAAGCGGAAAAAACCGCCGCCATCAAAGCCCGCTCCGATGCCCGTGGCGATCTCAATGCCGGCCTCGAAAAAGCCGCTAAATCCGCCCTCCTCGCCACCCCCGAAGGAAAAAACCTCGCCGCTCAGATCGGCGAGCTCAAAGGCGAGCAGGCCAAACTCCTGCAGGATTTCCACGATACCCAGCAGGCCTTCGCCGCCACCATGAAGCCCGAACGCGTCCAAGGCCAGGCAAACAAAGTCAATGCCCAGCCCGTGGCCGCCAACGACCACATGGACGTCAGAAGCGCCCTCAAAAAGGAGGAATCGCACCACGCCCCTTCCAGTCTCGATGAAGGTGCCGACTTGGACATTGACTCAGAAGCTGACGTGGACCTAAGCGCATCCGTCGCAACGACGGATCCCAAAGCCGCCCCGCACAAGCCAAGCGTGTCGGAGGCCCTCAAGCACCCCGCCGGAGATTCCCACGTTGGCGGCCATCATGAAGCCCATGGAGGCAGCGACCTCCGCAGCACTTGGAAGCCTGCCACTCCCTCAACACCCGCTCCCAAAACCGGCAGTTCCTTGAGCCACCACGGCTAGCCTCGCGCTTCGTCAGCATCAAAAAAGTGTACCTCTGCATCTTGCGGCGGGCATTGGACGGCCACGCTCACCACAGGTTGGCTTCACGCAAAACGCAAGTGCTGTCCCCAGCCATTGACTCAGCGCCATCACATTCACGGATCGCCCATTTTTCACATCCCCCCGTCACAAGGCGAAGGCAGACGGCTACTTCGGTCCATGGAACACAACGCCCAACCCAGCACCTCCTCACACAAGCGTCCCTTGCTTGCCTTCATGATCCTCCTCTTCGGCGCAGGCTGCCTTTTCCTGCTCTACCTCTGGTGGACGCCGCCACTGAAAATGAACCGCAGCAAGGAGCGCGCGAACAGCGAACCCACACCGCCAGAACATTCGCGTTCTGATTATTCGGATGCTTCAGTGATGCGCGACCAGTGCCGCAAAATCATCAGCGCCCTGCGTGGCTTCCACTCGCACCAGCACGGCTATCCTTTGCCAGCCGGGACCGCGTTCGATGAGAAGACCGTCTATCCCATCAATCAGGCCATGGTCGCCGCCATTGGAGGTGTTGATTCGGCATTGAACCCCTCGCAGGTCAATTACTTCAAGCCCTGGGAGCTTTCCCCCACGACCTTGAGAGAGCTCAAAGCCGGCCATTTCTTCGCCACCTTTGATTTCAACGCTGACAGCCACGTTCCCAACCCCGCGTCACCTGACAAGAACATCCAGCAGGATGTCCTCGTCTGGCATGCCGGCAAAGATGGCGATCCCACGACCTGGGATGACAATGTTTTCGCCTGGGTCGCCGAGTAGGGCCTCTTTATTCTCCAACAAAACCACCCACAAAGCGGTCCAAGATGCCTCCGCTACAGCAAAAGTTAAATGACACTCCAGTTCATCGGCATAAAATAGCGGCTCGCTCAATCCTCGTTCATGGACATCTCCCCCTCCAGCAGTCAGGCAGCAAACGCGGCCGAAGATTTTGATCAAACGATCAAGGTCCGCACCCCGGCATCAGGCGCTGTCTATTTCAATCGCTACCGCCTGACCCGCGTTCTGGGACGTGGCGGCATGGGCGTGGTCTGGCTGGCGGACGATATGAAGCTTGAGCGGCCGGTGGCTCTGAAGTTTCTCCCCAGCCTGATTGGTCTCGATCCCACCGCGGTCAAAGAACTCAAAACCGAGACCCGTCGTGGGCTCGAACTTTCCCACCCCAACATCGTGCGAATTTACGATTTCGTGGACGATGAAGATGAGGCCGCCATCTCGATGGAATTTGTGGATGGCAAAACGCTCTCAGAGCTGCGTGCCACCACCGACCATGGAGTCTTCACCACTGAGCAGGTTGCCAAATGGCTCCCTGGCGTCTGCGAGGCGCTCGATTACGCCCACTTTCAGCGCAAGGTCGTCCACCGCGATCTCAAGCCCTCGAACATCATGGCCATGAGCCTGGATGACACGGCCAAGATCGCCGACTTCGGCATCGCACGCAGCATCTCGGACACCATGCAGCGCCTTTCCATCTCCCAGCTCGGAGTCAGCGGCACCCTGCCCTACATGAGCCCGCAGCAGGCCATGGGAGAGCGCCCCGCACCCACCGATGACGTGTACTCGCTCGGGGCCACCATCTATGAGCTGCTCTCCGGCAAGCCGCCCTTTTATCGCGGAGACATCCCCTCTCAGCTCACTTCCAAAATCCCCTCCACGATGATTGAGCGCCGTGAAGAGCTGGAGATCAAGGCGAGCGATCGCATCCCCAAGGAGTGGGAGGCCGTCATCGCCGCCTGCCTTCACAAAGATCCGAATCTGCGCCCGCCCAGCGCTGGCAAGCTCCTCGAACTGCTCGGATTAAAATCCAATACCAACGTCACCACCCAGCCCTTCATCCAGCCCACGGCTCAGCACAAAAGCCGCGCCCCGGTCTATGCGGCTGCTGCCGTGGCGGTGCTGGCTGCCGGAGCAGCGTTTTATTTTAAATCGACCACGCCACAGCCTGCTCCTGCCGTGACGGCAGCACCTGCGGCTCCAACACCAGATCTTGCGCCGAAAGCCACCGTTGCTGCCGCCCCCTTGCTGACGGCAGCACCCGCTGCCCCAGCTCCGAATGCTGCCCCCCCCCCCCCC
>Ga0209512_1000118_pt1 | contig 175059 bp, 158 predicted proteins | sample frozenSSSSmetaG_FD_184142 | JGI IMG/M metagenome (GOLD analysis project Ga0209512, IMG submission 184142) | Glacier valley bacterial and archeal communities from Borup Fiord, Nunavut, Canada, to study Microbial Dark Matter (Phase II) -... | ecosystem: Environmental > Aquatic > Freshwater > Ice... | reverse complement strand
GTCAGTTCAGCGGAACCGAAGCCAGCCCCGATCTCGACGCCCTTGACCGCATTGATCGACATCATCGCCGCGGCCAGTTCGGCGTCCAGCTTGCCGTAGAGGGGCGACCCCCAGCCGGCGGGCAGGCCGGTGACCTCGAGCGCCACCACGGCCCCGATCGATGAGCCCGCCTTGCGCAGGCCGTCCAGATACGCTTCCCACGCCGGTCCGACATCGGCCGAGGCGGCGAACAGCGGGTTGTCATAGACGGCGTCGAAATCGACGGCCCCGGGGGCGATCCGGTGCGGGCCCAGCTGGACCACGCCGGCGCGGATGCGGATGTCCGGACCCAGCACCTTGCGGGCCACGCCCCCGGCGGCGACACGCATCGCCGTCTCGCGGGCCGAGGAGCGGCCACCGCCGCGATGGTCCCGCACCCCGTATTTGGTCTGGTAGGTGACGTCGGCGTGGCCGGGCCGGTAGGCGCGGGCGATCTCGCCATAGTCCTTTGAACGGGCGTCCTCATTGTCGATCAGGATGGCGATCGGGGTGCCGGTGGTGACCGGACCGTCGCCGTCGTCGAACACGCCCGACAGGATGCGGGCGGTGTCACTCTCGCGGCGCTGGGTGACGAAACGGCTGCCCCCGGGCTTGCGCCGGTCCAGCCACGGCTGAAGATCGGCTTCGGTCAGGGGGATCAGGGGCGGGCAGCCGTCGACGACGCAGCCGATGGCGGGCCCGTGGCTCTCGCCCCAGGTGGTCACGCGAAACAGATGGCCGAAGGTGTTGTGGGACATGTCGTCCTTGGCTTAGGCCGCCAGACGGTCCGGCGTCCAGACGCGGGTGAAGCGGGCCAGCAGATCCTCGGCCGACGAAGGCGCATCGGCACAGGGCGTCAGGGTGACGAACAGATGGCCCGGCGTCCGCGAACCGCGCGCGGGCAGGCCCAGATTGCGCAGGCGCAGGCGGATCGGGGCCTGCATGTCGGCGACCACCCAGGCCTGGCGCATGCCGGCATGGGTGTCGATCTCGACTCGCCCCCCGTCCTCAAGCACCCGGGGAGAGACAGGCCAGCTCATGAACAGGTCGTCGCCCATGGCCGACAGGCCGTCGGTCGGCCGGATCAGCACGGCCAGATAGACATCGCCACCGTCTGCGGCCGCCCCGCGCAGACGCAGGTGTTCACCGCTGCGCAGCCCGGGCGGGACACGCACCCGCAGGGCACGGCAGCCGACGGCCACCGGAACGCTGCCGCCGTTCACCGCCTGGATCGGGGTCAGGCCGATCACCGGCTGGGCGGCGGATCGTGAAGCCGGGGCGGCGAGGGCCAGATGACCGGGGGCGGTCTGCTGGATCAGCCGCCAGGCGGCGATGGTGCGGCGAAACCGGTCGGCATCTCCGCCGGGCAGATCGGGGCGCGCCGCCTTGACCGCCTGCCGGAAGGCGCGTTTCAGGGCTGCACCGTCCACCGGTCCGTGCAGCCCCAGCAGGGCATAGGCCTCGCGGGTCGAGGTGACCTCGGTATCGGAACGGGCGCGCATCCCTGACAAAGGCCCTGAACAGGGTCAACGGGCGGTTAACCGCGACCGGCAGTCGCGCACCCTTTCGCGGTACCGGCCAACGGCGCTATGTCAGCGGCATGACCGCACCCGTGATCCCGTCCAGCCCGACCCGTGAAGAGTATGCGGTCGAGTACGCCGCCGCCCTGGCCGCCAATAGCGATGAGGCCGTCTTCAATCGCGATGATCCGATCGGCCTCTTCGTCGACTGGCTGACGGATGCCCGGGGCACTGAACCCAATGACGCCAATGCCATGGCCCTGGCGACGGTGGACGGTGATGGTCTGCCCGATTGCCGGATGGTCCTGCTCAAGGACGTCGATGCGCGCGGCTTCACCTTCTATTCCAACAGCGAGAGCGCCAAGGGCGAGCAGCTGGCGGCCCGTCCGGCGGCGGCCCTGTTGTTTCACTGGAAGACGCTGCGACGGCAGGTGCGGGTGCGCGGCCGGATCGAACCGGTCACTGCCGCCGAGGCGGACGCCTATTTCGCCAGCCGGGCACGCGAGAGCCGTATCGGGGCCTGGGTTTCGGAACAGTCACGGCCTCTGGATGATCGGGCGACGCTGGAAGCCGCTGTGGCGCGGGAGACCGCCCGGTTCGAGGGGGAGGCCGTGCCGCGTCCTGACCGCTGGACCGGCTGGCGTTTGGTGCCTGAAAGTGCGGAATTCTGGCGGGACCGTCCGTTCCGCCTGCATGACCGGCTACGCTTCGAGCGCGACGGCCAGGGCTGGAGCCGGACGCGCCTCTGGCCCTGATGAGACGGGAACGCCATAGCGGACCAAGAAGGTCTCGACGGCGTCGGTGGCGATCTCCTCCACCGTTCGGCGGACCTTGACGGTATCTCCGCTAACGACCGGCACGAAGAAGACCGGATGCTCCATCATCCCCATCAGCTGTCCGGCGGCCCAGGTCGGGTTGTCGATCTTCAGCTGCCCGGACCGGTTCAGCGTGTTCAGGGCCTCGATCAGATCAGCACCGAAGCTCTTGCGACCGACCTCGAAAAAGCGCGCCGCCATCTGCTGGAACCGGGGCCGCTCGGCCATGACCAGGCGAAACACGGAGCGAACAAAGGGATCCGCCATGAAGTTCCCGTAGGCCTGGGCAAAAATGGTCAGCTGCTCCCTGGCCGATCCGGCCGCCGACTGCACGAATTTCATCTGTTCGATGAAGTCGACAGCCGCCTCTTCAATCACGGCCTCGAACAACTCGGCCTTGCCGGCAAAATAATTATAGAGGGTCGCGGTCGAGACATTGGCGTCGCGGGCAATCGGCTCAATCCGGGTACCCGCATAACCTGCGATCATGAACTGCCGCCGGGCGTGGCTGATAATCGCGTCGCGTCGCGGGTCGGTTGAGGGTAAGTTGGAGGTGGCGGGACCACTCATAGGCATTCAACGTCTTCTGATTGCCCTCACACTGACGCCTAGAATCTGCTCCGGCAACCCGAACCTGATCGGTAGTATTACGGTGTCAGTGCGTTCGCCATGGTGCCAGGAGGGGGTGGGCGAGCACAGGGGCGGCCAGCCGCACGACGGCCTGGGGATCCTCAAGACGCACCGCCGCGGTTGAGTCCGCAACCACGAAATCAGCGTTGACCCGGGACGGTTCGGTCAATCGCTCATGCCCGGGCCGGACTGTGGTCAGATACTGGGCGATCACGGAATCCGCCGTTCGGCCGCGCTCGGCCTGGTCGCGCAGCAGGCGGCGGATGAAACGGATGTCGGCCGGCGTATCGACGAAGATCCGGATGTCGAACAGGGCCGACAGGGCCGGGGTGCACAGCACATGGGTGCCTTCGATCACTACTACCTCGGCCGCGGGGACGGCCTCGCCGCCCGGGTCCCGGCCGTGATGGATGAAGGAATAGAGGGGGGCGACGATGTCCTGTCCGGCTTTCAGGGCGACCAGATCAGCGATCATCAGATCGTGATCCCGCGCGGCCACATCGTCGAAATCAAAGGTCGCGGCGTCAAAGTCGGGCAGGCTGGCGGCGTCGCGGTAGTAGGCATCCTCGCGCAACAGCACGGCCACCCCGTCCGGAAGGGCGGACACCAGTGCCTCGGCGAGGGTGCTCTTGCCCGAGCCCGAGCCCCCGGTAATGGCGATCAGAATACTCATGGGGTGTCTCCGGCGTTCAAGCCCGGTTCTTCTAGGTGCGAGCGTTGGTGAAGGCCATCCCGAACGGCCTCCAGGTGACGCTAGGTCACGTTGCTTATCGCCGATCACCTCGGTAGCGTGGACCCAAGTGCCTCGTTGAGCAGGCACAGACGAGGGATCGCGATGCTTGGATTGATGCAGGACTGGCCGCTGACGGTCGACAAGATCATCGACCATGCGAAGAACTGGCACGGTCACCGGGAAGTGGTCACGCGGTCGGTCGAGGGGCCGATCGTTCGCACCACCTATGGCGAGATGCACGGTCGATCCAAGCGGGTCTCGAACGCTCTGCTTGCTTGGGGCGTAAAGCCCGGCGATCGCATCGCCACCCTGGCCTGGAACACCGGCCGGCACATGGAAGCCTGGTACGGCATCATGGGTATCGGGGCCGTGTGCCACACGCTGAACCCGCGCCTGTTCCCCGAACAGCTGATCTACATCATCAACCACGCCGAAGACCGGATGATCTTCGTCGACCTGACCTTCGTGCCCCTGCTCGAGGCGATCCTGCCGCATTGCCCCAGCGTCAAGAAGGTCATCGTCATGACCGACGAATGGACCATGCCGGCGACCACGCTGCCCGCCGCCGAATGCTATGAGCAGGTGCTGTCCGAGGCGACCGAGGACGCGGCCTGGGGCCAGTTCGACGAACAGACCGCCTGCGGTCTCTGCTACACCTCCGGCACCACGGGGAATCCCAAGGGGGTGCTGTATTCGCACCGCTCGAACTTCATCCATACGCTGCTGGGCCTGCAGGCCACGGTGCTGGGGGCCACGCCCAGCGAGGTGATCCTGCCGGTCGTGCCGATGTTCCACGCCAATGCCTGGGGCATCGCCTTCGGCGGTCCGGCGGCGGGTTCGAAACTGGTTCTGCCCGGGGCCAAGATGGACGGCGAGTCCATCTATGAGCTGATCGTCAGCGAAGGCGTGACCTTCTCGGCCGCTGTGCCGACGGTGTGGCAGGGGCTGTTGACCCACCTGCGTGACAACAAACTGCAGATCCCGACGGTCAAGCGCGTCCTGATCGGCGGCTCGGCTGTTCCCGAGAGCCTGATCCGCGCCTTCCACGACGAGTTCGGTATCGAGGTGCTGCAAGGCTGGGGCATGACCGAGACTTCGCCGATCGGTACCCTGTCCAACCTGCCGCCGGAACTGGCCGCCCTGCCGTATGACGAGCAGATGAAATGGCGCGTCAAACAGGGCACGCCGCCGCTGGGCGTCGAGCTGAAGCTCAAGGACTACGACGGCAAGGAAATCCCGCACGACGGCCACAGCTACGGTCGGCTGATGATCAAGGGACCGACCATCGCCGGAGCCTATTTCAAGGACGAGGGCGGCAGTATCCTCGATGACGAGGGCTTCTTCGACACCGGCGATGTCTCGACCATCGACGAACAGGGCTTCATGCAGATCACCGACCGCGCCAAGGACGTGATCAAGTCCGGCGGCGAGTGGATCAGCTCGATCGAGATCGAGAATATCGCTGTCGGCCATCCCAAGGTGGAACTGGCCGCCGTGATCGGCGCGGCCCATCCCAAATGGGACGAGCGGCCGGTGCTGCTGATCAAGCTCAAGCCTGGCGAGAGCCAGGACAAGCAGGAACACCTCGACTTCCTGACCGGCAAGATCGCCAAATGGTGGACACCGGACGATGTGGTCTTCATCGACGACATCCCGCTGGGGGCTACCGGCAAGATCGACAAGAAGGGCTTGCGCGAGCAGATGAAGGACTATCGTCTGCCCGCCGCAGACTGAATTCCGCAAGGAGCGACCCTCATGGCCCGGTCAGGAAAAACGACCCGGACGCGCGGTGGCATTGGCATGCGCTGGCTGGTCCTGATCGTGCTGGCGGCCCCGTTGCTGGTTTTCGTGGCAGTCATAGGCACGCGGTTCGGCCTGTGGTCGGTCGATGTCGGGCGGGATCTGCTGACGCTGCAGGTCGGTCGCTGGCTGGCCCTGGCCGGTCTGGCCGCGGCCGTGCTGGCCGTGGTCATGGCCTTGCGCGATCTGCGCCGTCTGGGCGCGATTGCGGTCGTCACCCTGCTGGTCTCGCTGGCGACCGTGGGCCTGTATATCCGTCAGCAGGCCCAGCTGACAGCCCCGGCTCCGCTGGACGCGACCTCCGACCCCGTCGACGCCCCCGGTTACGGTCCGGGGACCACCGAACTGCGGGCCGCCCTACGTTCGCCTGACGCGCCTTCAGCCTGTCCGGGCCTGACCTCTGTGCCGACCCAGGTCGCGTCCGAAACCGCCACGACGGCGCTGGAGGATGCCGGGTTCACGGTCCAGAAGGCCGGGATGTTCCAGTCCGAGGGCCTGCATGAGGGCTTCTGGTTCGGGCTGCGCTACGACGCCGTGGTGCGGATACGTCCCGGCCGCACGGATGTCCGGGTCACGGCCCGCGACGGCCGGCCCCAGGGTGACGCCGCCTGCCGGTTGGCGCGCGAGATCGTCGCCGGGCTTCAGGCCGGGCGGTAGGTCGCGGCCAGGGTCGCCTCCGGCTGGGCCACGACCCGGCCCTCGGCCACGAGCTTGATCAGATGGGCCAGCACCGACAGGCTGGCTGCCGGCCACAGCCTGTCGTCCACGGTCGCATAGAGTAACGGGACCATGGCCGCGACGGAGCGGTCGCCGGCGTCCAGCCGCTGCATAATCTGGGCTTCGCGACCCAGCCGGTGGTCGCGATAGGCGCGCAGGAAGGGGCCAGGATCGGTGACCGGCGCGCCGTGGGTCGGCCAAAGGGTGGTGAAACCCCGGGCGATCACCGCCTCGAGGCTGGCGAGATAGGCGACCATGTCCCCGTCCGGCGGGGCCACCACGGTGGTCGACCAGCCCATCACATGATCGCCGCTGAACAGGGCGTTTTCCTCGCGCAGCACGAAGGCCAGATGGTTCGAGGCGTGGCCGGGCGTGGCCATCGTTTCCAGAGTCCAGCCGTCGCCGCTCACCACCTCCCCGTCGGCCAGGATCCGGTCGGGCTGGAAATCGTCATCATCGTCCTCCTCGATCGCCACCGCAGTGTCATGCGGCCGTCTGATCGGAGGAGCCGCCAGCACCGGAGCCCCGGTCGCCTGCGACAGCGGACGGGCGAGGGGGGCGTGGTCGCGATGGGTGTGGGTCACCAGGATGTGGCTGACCGTTTGTCCGTCCAGCGCCGCCAGCAATGCCGCCAGATGGGAGTCATCGGCCGGGCCGGGGTCGATCACCGCCACCCGGGCTCCCGGACAGTCGGGTCCGACGATATAGGTGCCGGTGCCGGTGAAGGTGAACGGCCCCGGGTTGCGGGCGGTGACCCGCCGGATCAGCGGTGAAACCGGTTCGACCGCGCCGTAGGTGAAGTCGAACTGGCGGACGAAGGGAATCAAGAGCGGCTCCACGGCGGTCGCTGGTGTCGTTCCGCAACGCGGCCCGACCCTTGCGTTAATCTCTCGTAAATCTTTTCGGGAGTGCCAGCCATGGCCGTTTCTATCGCTTTGACTGTCTCAAATCGGCTCATGCCGGTCGCGGCGGCCATGCTGTGTCTCATGGCGGCCCAACTGGTCATGGCGTCATGCACGCCCGAGCCGGTGCCGTATGCAACGCGGGTCATGGTCCAGCGCTAGGATCGCACCGGCACCGGGGCGAGCCTGCAACCCCCGGGGTCGCTATTGCCGGCGGACCCGAACGGCGCGGCTGTCGCCGACGACCAGAAGGAAGCTACCCAAGGCTCCGCGACGGACGCGCACCGCCGGATTGCCCCGGTTCCGGAAATTGACCGAGTTGACGTCGATCTGTTGCCAGACGCTGCCGTCGGCGAGGGTAAAGACCCAGCGCCCCTCGCGGTTCTGGGAGGCCCGGGTCAGGGTCGTTTCGATCGCATCGACCTGATCCGGCTGGTTGGCGCTTTCGAACAGGGCGGGCAGGGCGGGAACGCTGAAGCCGAACAACTGACGGCGGGCCGCGCTGATCTGCTCGCGGGCGACGACCACCACCTCGCCCTGCTGCTCGGCGGCATCGAGGGCGGCGGTCGTCTCATCGTAGCAGCTCAACCGGGCGGCCGACTCACTGACAGACCGACAGGCCACCAGCCTCGACAGCAACTCCGGGCGGGCCACCTGACCGTCGGCAGTCTGGGCGGCGATCGAAACGGCCGGAGACGCGGCCAGAATCACTACGGCGACAAGGGGAAGCAGGCGATGAAGGGTCATGACGGATGGCGCTCAGGTCGCGCGTTCGTGCGCTGGAACTCAGTATGCATCATGAGAGTGTCGCTCACCAGTTATGGCCTCAAGGGCAGCGGATATCGCCTCGTGGGAGAACGTGGCGGGAATACGACAGTCCCGACGCAACTTTGTTACGGGTGTGTAATTGTTATGGCCTAAAGGGCGCGGGAGGGCTTAGCTTGTCGCAGACCCAGACGTTTTTCGACGTGCTGGGTGAACGCATAGATCATGTCTGTCATGTCGGCTCTCAGGTCCTGTCGGTCCCGATGTCGAATCCAGGAGGAACAAGCTTTGAAAGCCCACACCATCCGTCAGCAGTTGCTGGCAACCACCATCATCGGCGGTCTTGTCGCCTTTGCCGCGCCCGTAATGGCGCAGACCCAGCCGGCCGCGACCCAGGTTGACGAAGTCGTTGTAACCGGTTCGCGCATTCCGCAGGCCAACCTGGTCACCACCAGCCCGGTCAGCCAGGTTACCGCTGAAGACGTCGACGTCGCCGGCGTGACCCGGATCGAGGATCTGGTCAACCAGATGCCGCAGGCTTTCGCGGCTCAGAACTCGACCGTTGCTAACGGTGCTTCGGGTACCGCCACCGTCAGCCTGCGTAACCTCGGTTCCGACCGCACCCTGGTGCTGATCGACGGACGCCGCATGGGTTACGGCTCGCCTGCCGATTCGGCCGCCGACCTGAACCAGATCCCCGGCCAGCTGGTCGAGCGTGTTGAAGTCCTGACCGGCGGCGCTTCCGCCGTTTACGGTTCGGACGCCGTCGCCGGCGTTGTGAACTTCATCATGCAGAAGGATTTCGAGGGCGTTTCGCTCGACGTCCAGATCGGCACCTATCAGCACAACAACGACTACAGCGGCGCGGGCAACCTGCGCGACGTGATCACCGCGCGTGCGGCCGGTAACCCGACCCAGTTCATGCTGCCGGACGACAACGTTTCGGACGGCATCAGCAAGGATGTTACCCTGGTCATGGGCGTCAACTCGCCCGACGGCCGCGGTAACATCACCGCCTACGCCGGTTACCGGAACAACGAAGCCGTTCTGCAAGCCGACCGCGACTATTCGTCCTGCTCCATCGGTTCGGCCGGTGCCACGAACTTCACCTGCGGTGGTTCCAGCACCTCCTTCCCGGGCCGTTTCACCGACTTCGGTGGCAACGACGACAGCGGCCCAGGGCTTGATGGCATCGACGGCACGGCCGATGACGTGGCAGATACCAATCCGCTGCCGTCCTACAACTTCACCCTGGACTCGGGTGCGGCGGGTGCCATTCGACCCTTCACCACCAATGACCAATATAACTACGGTCCGGTGAACTACTTCCAGCGCCCGGATGAGCGTTATACCCTGGGTGCCTTCGCCCATTATGAAATCAACCGGCATGCGGACGTCTATGCCCAGGTGATGATGGCTGACTACTCGACGGTTGCCCAGATTGCACCGACCGGTAACTTCTTCAGCACCGCTTCGATCAACTGTGACAATCCCCTTCTGTCGGCTGCACAATCCACGGCCATCGGCTGCGGCGCTGCGGCTCTGTTGGCATCGACGACGATCAACCCGAACTCGATTACCGCGGCAAATCCCGGCGGCGATTTCTATCTGGCGGACCCCAACTATGTGCCGCTTTACGTGGGTCGTCGTAATGTCGAAGGTGGTGGCCGTCAGGACGACCTCAACCTGAACTCCTATCGTGCGGTTGTTGGCGTTCGTGGCGAGATCAACTCGGCCTGGAACTACGACCTGACCGGCCAGTTCTCGAAGGTCCGTCTGTCGCGCATCTATCGGAACGAGTTCTCGGTTTCCCGCCTGACCAAGGCTCTTGACGTCGTTGATGTCGGCGGTACCCCGACCTGCCGTTCGGTGGTCGATGGTTCCGATCCGACCTGCGTGCCTTACAACATCTTCAGCAACGGCGGCGTCACCGCAGCAGCTCTGAACTATCTGCAGGTTCCGCTGCTCGACAGCGGCACCGTGACCCAGCAGGTCGTGACGGCTTCGTTCACCGGTGACCTGGGCAACTACGGTTTCCAGAGCCCGATGGCCAGCGACAGCATCAAGGTCGCCTTCGGTGCTGAATATCGTCGTGATGCGGTCAGCCGCACCCCCGACGTCAGCTTCCAGACCGGCGATGGTGCCGGCCAGGGTGGGCCGACGACGCCGCTTAACGGTGCCGCATCGGTCAAGGAGTTCTTCTTCGAGACCGACGTTCCGCTGATCCAGGACCAACCCTACGTCTACGACCTGACCCTGGATGCCGCCTACCGGTATTCGGACTATGACTCGGGCACCACCACCGACACCTACAAGGTCGGTCTGGGCTATGCTCCGGTTGAGGCCCTGCGTCTGCGCGGTAGCTACTCCCGCGCTGTCCGGGCCCCGAACGTGATCGAGCGTTTCTCCGCGCAGGGCTTCAACCTGTTCGACATGGATGCCGATCCCTGCGGTGAAGCCATGACGGCCACGCTGGCCCAGTGCGTTGCCACCGGCGTTCCGAACAGCCAGTACGGCAGCTCCGCTCTGGACAGCCCCGCCGGCCAGTACAACTACCTGGGCGGTGGTGATCCGGCTCTGAACCCGGAAGAAGCCGATACGTTCACCCTCGGTTTCGTTGCGCGTCCCAACTTCATCCCGCGCTTCGACATCTCGGTGGATTACTTCAACATCGACATCACCAACCTGATCTCGACCATTGGTGCGCAGAACTCGGTCAACGCCTGCTACGGTCAGAACCTGGCCGCCGCCTGCGCCCGTATTCAGCGCAATGCCAATGGCCAGCTCTGGGTCGGTACCGGCAACGTGATCGATCTGAACACCAACGTTGGTGGGCTGAAGACCTCGGGTATCGATATCAACTCCAACTACCGGATTGATCTCGAAGACATGGGCGTCGGCACCGGCAACTACGGTTCGCTGGCCTTCAACTTCACGGGGACCTACCTCGACGAACTGGTTGTCGATCCGGGTGTCGAAGGCGGCACGCCTTACGATTGTAAGGGTAGCTACGGTAACGAATGCGGCACGCCGAACCCGGAATGGCGCCATCGTTTCCGCGTCGCCTGGAATGCTCCGATGAACATCCAGGTCTCGGGTACGTGGCGTCACTTCTCGTCCGTCGATCTGTTCGAACGTACGCCGACCACCACGGCTCGTATCGATCGTCACTTCGACGCCGAGAACTACTTCGACCTGGCTGCCACCTGGCAGGTTCTGGACAACACCCGGATCCGGATGGGTGTGAACAACATCCTGGACAACGATCCGCCGCTGTCGGCTTCGGTCGGCACGACCGGGAACGGCAACACCTATCCCCAGACCTACGACGCGATGGGGCGTTACTTCTTCTTCGGTGTGACCGCCGACTTCTAGGACGGTCCAGCTAAAGAGATGAAAGGCGGCGGGTCTTCGGATCCGCCGCTTTTTTTTGTTCAACGGTTGAAAATGGACGCCCTACAAAAACCATTGCCGACCTTCAGGCGTTAGGGCTGTTCCCGACGTCGTTTCGCCCTGGATGGATATCTATGACCCGCCGCCTTGCCGCTCTTGCCTGCCTCGTCGTTCTGGTGGGGCAACCCGCCGTTGCCCAAACATCGGGCCAGAACGGCCCCATCGTCACCGCCGCCCCGGTCGTTGAGGCGACCGACGCCGTGCGCTATCGCGAGGCTGTGGCCTATGCCAATCCGATGCCGCGAGGTGCGCCGACCGCCGACTATCCGCTGGTGGCCTGGTGCGACGCGCTGGTCAGTGGCCATGTCGCCATCGGCGAGAGCCTGACCAATGGCGATCCCCTGGACCTCGACATCATTCGTCTGGGCAAGCTGGAGGCGGCGGATTTCCGCGCCGCGTTGAGCACCGCCGAACCGCGCCAGACGGCCGCCACCAAGGTCGCCGCCCGTGAGGCCGCGGCCGAGGCCACCGCCCGCTGGGCCCCGCTGATGGCGCAGGACGAGGCCGTGCGCAGTCAGGCCTTCGGTCTGTTCTTCGGCCTGCCGGGCCGCTGCGAACATGCCGCCCGCCGCATCCGTGAGGGGATCACCACCCCGCCGGCGACGCCGGAAGATGTGGGTCTGGACCCGAGCTGATCACGCCGACCCCCTCCACCTGCGAGGGGCGAGGTAGCGAGGAAAGCCCCTCAGCCCACCGGGTCGTAGTTGAGGATCGGGGCCAGCCAACGCTCGGCCGTGGCCAGATCCCATCCCTTGCGCCGGGCATAGTCGCTGACCTGATCGCGATCGATCTTGCCGACGCCGAAATAGTGGCTTTCGGCATGGCCGAAATACAGTCCCGAGACCGACGCCGGGGGCGTCATGGCAAAGCTCTCGGTCAAGGCCATCCCGGCGTTGTCTTCCGCCTGCAACAGACGGAACAGGGTGGCCTTCTCTGTGTGGTCCGGCTGGGCCGGATAGCCGGGAGCGGGGCGAATACCCTGGTATTTCTCGGCAATCAGATCGTCGACGCTCAGCGCCTCATCCGCCGCATGGCCCCACAACTCAGTGCGGACCTTGCGGTGCAGGGCCTCGGCGAAGGCCTCGGCCAGCCGGTCGGCCAGTGAGGTCGCCAGGATGGACGAATAGTCGTCACCCGCGTCCTTGAACCGTTTGGCGATCTCCAGTTCGCCGTGACCGGCCGTGACCGCAAAGGCCCCGATATAATCCTGTCCATTCTCGGCGACGAAGTCGGACAGGGCCAGGTTGGGCTTGCCGTTCGACTTCTTGATCTGTTGACGCAGGGTGTGGAAGCGGGCGACCTCGTCGCTGCGGCCTTCGTCGGCATAGACGACGATGTCGTCGCCGTCGGTATTGGCGGGCCAGAAGCCGACCACGCCCCTGGCCGTGAACCATTTCTCGTCGATGATCCGCTTCAGCATCGCCTGCGCATCCCGGAACAGGTCGGTCGCGGCCGTGCCGACGATCTCATCCTCGAGGATCATCGGATAGCGGCCGATCAGCTCCCAGCTGGCGAAGAAGGGCGTCCAGTCGATGTGGTCGGCCAGGCCCTGCAGGTCCCAGCTATCGAAGGCGCGAACGCCAAGGAAGGACGGCGCGCCAGGCAGGGGCGTGGCCGGATCAGGCCGGAAGCGGTTCTCACGGGCGGCGGCCAGGGTGGCGCGGGCCTTGACCTGCTGGCTGCGGGCATATTGTTCGCGGATGCCGACATATTCCGTGCGCGTCGCGGCCTCGTTCTTGGCCCGCTCGGTCTTCGACAGCAGGCCGGCGACCACGCCGACGGCGCGGCTGGCGTCGACGACATAGGTGGTCGATCCGGCCTTGTAGCCCGGCTCGACCTTGACCGCCGTATGGGTGCGGCTGGTGGTAGCTCCGCCAATCAGCAGGGGGATGTCAAAGCCGCGCCGCTCCATCTCGCGCGCCACGAACACCATCTCGTCCAGCGAGGGGGTGATCAGGCCCGACAGGCCGACGATGTCGACCTTGTGCTCGACCGCAGCGTCCAGGATGCGATCAGCCGGGACCATGACCCCCAGGTCGATGACCTCGTAATTGTTGCACTGAAGGACCACGCCGACGATGTTCTTGCCGATGTCGTGGACATCGCCCTTGACCGTGGCCATCAGGATGCGACCGGCCTGTTCGCGCGGTTTGCCGGCCTTCTCGGCCTCCATGAAGGGTTCGAGGTGGGCGACCGCCTGTTTCATCACCCGCGCCGACTTGACCACCTGCGGCAGGAACATCTTGCCCGAGCCGAAAAGGTCGCCGACCACATTCATCCCGTCCATCAACGGGCCTTCGATGACGTGAAGCGGCCGTTCGACCGATAGCCGGGCCTCTTCGGTATCCTCGACGATCCAGTCGGTGATGCCGTTGACCAGGGCGTGCTCGATCCGCTTGCCGACCGGGCCCTCGCGCCATTTCAGATCGACGACCCGGGCCACACCCTTGTCGCCCTTGTAGTCGGGGGCGATGTCGACGAGGCGTTCGGTATTGGTGACATTGGTCCGCTGGGGCCGGTTCAGGATCACATCCTCGACCGCCTCGCGCAGCACCGGGTCGATATCCGTATAGACCGGCAGGTCCCCGGCATTGACGATGCCCATGTCCATGCCCGCCTGGATGGCGTGGTAGAGGAAGACCGAGTGGATCGCCCGGCGCACCGGCTCATTGCCGCGGAAGCTGAACGAGACGTTCGACACCCCGCCCGAGACCTTGGCATGGGGCAGGGTGGCCCGGATAACCCGGGTCGCCTCGATGAAGTCGACGGCGTAGTTGTCGTGTTCCTCGATCCCCGTCGCCACAGCGAAGATATTGGGATCGAAGATGATGTCCTCGGGCGGGAAGCCGACCTCGTTGACCAGTATGTTGTAGGCGCGGGTGCAGATCTCGATCTTGCGCGCGGCGGTGTCGGCCTGGCCCACCTCGTCGAAGGCCATGACCACGACGGCGGCCCCGTAGCGCAGGCATTTCACCGCCTGTTCGCGGAACTCGGCCTCGCCCGCCTTCATCGAGATCGAGTTGACGATCGGCTTGCCCTGCACGCATTTCAGGCCCGCCTCGATCACCTCCCATTTGGAGCTGTCGATCATCACCGGCACCCGGGCGATGTCCGGCTCGGCCGCGATCAGATTCAGGAAGGTGACCATGGCCTGCTTCGAATCGAGCAGGCCCTCGTCCATATTGATGTCGATGACCGAGGCCCCGGCCTCGACCTGCTGACGCGCCACCGACAGGGCGGCGGCATAGTCGCCGTCGATGATCAGCTTCTTGAATTTGGCCGAGCCGGTGACGTTGGTCCGCTCGCCGACGTTGATGAAGGTGGGACGCACTACGCTACCAATTCAAAGGGTTCGAGGCCCGACAGGCGCATGGCCACGGGCCGTTCGGGGATTTCCCGGGTCGGCAGTTTCGACACCGCCTCCGCCGTGTGCCGGATGTGGTCCGGCGTGGTGCCGCAGCAGCCGCCGACGATGTTGACCAGGCCCGACGCCGCCCATTCCTCGATGAAATGGGCGGTCTGGTGCGGTTCCTCGTCGTACTGGCCCATGGCGTTGGGCAGGCCGGCGTTGGGATAGGCGGCGACCAGGGTGTCGGCGACGCGCGAAAGCTCGGCGATGAAGGGCCGCATCAGGTCGGCACCGAGGGCGCAGTTGAAGCCGACGGCGAAGGGTTTAGCGTGGCGTACGGAGTTCCAGAAGGCCTCGGCTGTCTGGCCCGACAGGGTCCGGCCCGAGCGGTCGGTGATGGTGCCCGAAATCCAGATCGGCAGGGCCTCCATCCCTTCGTCCTCGAGGTCCTTGATGGCCTTGATCGCCGCCTTGCAGTTCAGCGTGTCAGTGATGGTCTCGATCAGATACAGGTCGACGCCGCCCTCGTTCAGAGCCTGCACCTGCTGGCGATAGGCGTCATAGACCTGGTCGAAGGTCACCAGCCGCGCGCCGGGATCGTTCACGTCCGACGACATCGACAGCATCTTGTTCAGCGGCCCGATCGACGCGGCGGCGAAGCGCGGCTTGTGCGGTTCCTTTTCGGTCCATCGGTCGGCGGCGGCGCGGGCCAGTTTTGCGCCTTCCAGATTGATGTCCCAAACGGATTGGGCATCCAGTTTGTAGTCGTCCTGGGCGATGACGGTGGCGCTGAAGGTGTTGGTCTCGGAGATGTCGGCGCCGGCGGCGAAATACTGGTCGTGCAGGCCGGCGATGATGTCGGGCCGGGTCAGGCACAGGATGTCGTTGTTGCCCTTCATCTGGCCGACGTGGTCGGCGAATCGCGCGCCGCGGAAGTCTTCTTCCGACAGGTTCTGGCGCTGGATCATCACCCCCCAGGCCCCGTCAAGCACGAGGATGCGCTCCTTGGCGGCGGCATGGAGGGCGGCGATGCGGTCGGCACGGGTCATGGGGCAGTCTCACGCACGCCCAGAACCCGACAGATCGCATAGACGAGATCGGCGCGGTTTAGGGTGTAGAAATGGAAGTCGGCGAAGCCCTCTTCCTGCAGGCGGGCACAGGTTTCGGCGGCGACCGAGGCGGCCAGTAGTTTGCGGGTCTCGGGGTCGTTATCCAGCCCGTCAAAATGGGTGGCCAGCCATGCGGGGACGGCGGTGCCGCAGCTGGCGCTCATCCGTTGCAGGGCGGCGAAATTGGACACGGGCATGATGCCGGGGATCAGGGGGATGGTGATGCCGGCAGCGCGGATCCGGTCGCGGAAGCGCAGGAAGGCGTCGATGTCGAAGAAGAACTGGCTGACCGCGCGGGTCGCCCCGGCGTCGATCTTGGCCTTCAGCACATCGATGTCGTGGTCGATCGACGGGCTTTCGGGGTGTTTCTCGGGATAGACGCCTACGGTGACCTCAAAGCCGCCGACAGCGCTGATGGCCCGGGTCAGTTCGGTGGCGTTGGCATAGCCGTCGGCGCGCGGCTGATAGGCCCCGCCGATGCCGCCCGCGCTGTCGTGCCCGCCGGGCGGATCGCCGCGCAGGGCGACGATGTGGTCGACGCCGATCGCCTTGTAGCTTTCGATGACCTCATCGACCTCGGCCCGGCTGGCCTCGACACAGGTCAGGTGGGCGGCGGGACGCAGGCTGGTCTCGGAGATCATGCGCTGGACGGTACGGTGGGTTCGCTCGCGGGTTGAACCGCCCGCCCCGTAGGTGACCGAGACAAAGGCGGGGTTCAGCGGCTCCAGCCGACGCACGGCCTTCCACAGGACGACCTCGGCCTCCTCGGACTTGGGCGGGAAGAACTCGAATGAAACCCGCACGGGATTACCGTTCTGACCGGCGCGGGCTACCGGCCCCAGCGGGGACAGCAACAGGGCGCGGGCTTCAGCCAGGGTCGCCATCAGCCGGCATTCCTCTTTGTCACGACGGGGCGCACAGCTGTCCAGATGGTCACGGTCAGGCCGGCGGTTTCGGGGGGCAGGGCGATGGCATCCGCCGGGGTCAGACCGGCGTCGGTGATCCATTCCCGGATCTCTTCGTCGGTAAAGCCCAGGCGGCGGTGTTGATGCTGTTCGCGCAGCTCTTCCATCTCGTGCGGGGCGAAGTCGATGATCAGCAATTTGCCGCCAGGCGCGACCAGACGCGCAGCCTCGGTCACGGCGGCGACCGGATCGACCAGATAGTGCAGCACCTGATGCACGACGACGAGATCGGCACTCTGCGGTGGCAGGCGGGTGGCGAAGATGTCTCCGTGTCTGAGTTCGACCTTGTCGAGATCCGCGCGGGCGACATTGCTGCGAGCGATGTTGAGCATGCTCTGGCTCAGATCCAGTCCGACCGACATAGCGGCCTTTTTGCCCAGCAGGGTCAGCATCCGGCCCGAGCCGGTACCGAGATCGACCATCCGGTCGAACGGACCGGGCCCGGCGGCCTTGTCGATCGCGGCCTCGACCGCGCTTTCAGACACATACAGCGAGCGCAGCCGGTCCCACTGGGGGGCAACGCGCTCGAAATAGGCGGCGGCGTCGGTCTCACGCTCGCGGTGGACGTCACTGAGGCGGGCGTGGTCGCGTTCGCCGGCCTCATCTTCCAGCAGGTCCAGAACCGTGTCGATCAGGGGGCGGGCCCCGCCTTCGGATGACACCCGGTAGAAGACCCGGGCCCCGTCGGGGAAACGTTCGATCAGGCCGGCCTCGGTCATCAGCTTCAGGTGACGGGAGACGCGGGGCTGGCTCTGGTCCAGAATGCCGGACAGCTCCATCACCGACAGTTCTTCTCCCGCCAGAAGCGACAGGATGCGCAGGCGGGTCGGCTCGCCGGCGGCGCGTAGCATCTCGACAGTCTGGTCGGCGGTGAGGGTCATGGAGCCTGCGTTTGCGGATCATATAAGGATATCCTTATATGATCCTGCAAGGCAATGGCCGTAACGGCTCAAGATGGCGGCGACGGGTCCGCAACGGGGGATACCAGTAGTTCGCCGGCGAAGGCGGCGTGCAGATTCTGTATCAACAGCATCAGCATGCCCTGGACGGCCTCGGTCGTGGCGCCGGCGGTGTGCGGGGTCAGGACGGTGTTGGGCACATCGGCCCAGCGGGCGGCGTCGGTCGGCTCGTCTTCGAACACGTCGAGGGCGGCCTGGCCGAGCCGACCCTCGCGCAGGGCCGTGATCAGGGCGGCCTCATCAACCAGCTGGCCCCGGGCGACATTGACCAGCAGGCCGTCGGGGCCGAGGGCGTCGATGACCTCGCGCGAGATCAGGCCGATATTGTCGTCGTCGGCCCGGCAGGCGATGACGAGGATGTCGCTGTCCCGGGCCAGGTCCAGAAGAGAGGCAGCGCGGGGCCAGTCGGCTGTCCGGTCGCGCGGGCTCCACCACTGGACAGTCATCCGTAGCGGCTCGACCCGGCGGGCGAGGGCGGCACCGATCCGGCCGAGGCCGACGATGCCGACGCGCTGGCCGTGCAGGGACGGGGTGATGGTGCGGACATCGGCGGTCCAGCCACCGGCGCGCATCTGACGGTCACCGGCGGCGATCTGGCGGCGGGCGGCGAGGATCAGGCCAAGAGCGTGGTCGGCGACATCCTCGTGATTGACGCCGGGGGCATGGGTGACCGGCAGGCCGCGGGCGCGGCACCAGTCGACATCAATCCCGTCATAGCCCGAGGTGAAACAGGCCAGTAGTTCGAGGTTGGGCAGGCTCTCGATCAAATGTTTGTCGAGCGGATATTCGCCGGCCACCACCATGGCGCGGATGTCGTCGCGGGCCTCGACCGGGGGGCCTTCCCAAAAACGGTAAACCGTATAGGTCGCCTCGAGAAAGGCGGTCAGCGGCGCCAGGTGCCGCTGCATGATCAGGATGGCGGGGCGTTGGGTCATGAGGTGATCCTACACCCGCCACGGGGTCCGCTACCAAATCAGATTTCGAACGCCGGTCGCGTGCGGATCCGGCTGACTGTCCCGTGCGGGACAATCAGCCGGCCGGGCCGTCTAGCGCGCGAATTTCTGGAATTTGATCCGGTGGGGGATCAGGGCGTCGGTGCCGAGGCGGCGTTTCTTGTCTTCCTCATAGGCTTCAAAATTGCCCTCGAACCATTCGACGTGGCTGTCACCCTCGAAGGCGAGGATGTGGGTGGCCAGTCGGTCGAGGAACCAACGGTCGTGGGAGATGACCACGGCGCAGCCGGCGAACTCCTCCAGGGCCTCTTCCAGATTTTGCAGGGTCTCGATGTCGAGGTCGTTGGTCGGCTCATCGAGCAGGATCAGATTGCCGCCGGTGGCCAGGGTCTTGGCCAGGTGGACGCGGTTACGCTCACCGCCGGACAGCTGGCCGACCTTCTTCTGCTGGTCGCCGCCCTTGAAGTTGAAGCTGCCGACATAGGCGCGGGTGTTGATCTCGCGCTTGCCGACCATCATCACATCGGTGCCGCCGCTGATCTCTTCCCAGATTGTCTTGTTGGGGTCGAGCGAGTCGCGGTTCTGGTCGACATAGGCCAGTTTGACCGTCTCACCGACCTTGATGGTGCCGCCGTCCGGGGTTTCCTGGCCGGTGATCAGGCGGAACATGGTCGACTTGCCGGCCCCGTTGGGACCGATGACGCCGACGATGCCGTTGGGCGGCAGTTTGAAGGTCAGGTTGTCGAACAGCAGCTTGTCGCCGTACGACTTGTTCAGCCCCTCGACCTCCAGCACCACATTGCCCAGACGCGGGCCGGGCGGGATCTGGATGACGGCGTGGGTCTGGGCCCCGCGCTGGCCTTCCTGTTCGGAGACCATGCGCTCATAGGCGGCGAGACGGGCTTTGGACTTGGCCTGACGGGCCTTGGCACCCGAGCGGACCCATTCCAGTTCGCGGGTCAGGGCGCGCTGGCGGGCTTCGGATTCCGACTGCTCCTGCACGACGCGCTTGGTCTTCTGTTCCAGCCAGCTGGAATAGTTGCCCTCGTAGGGGATGCCCTTGCCGCGATCGAGTTCCAGCGTCCATTTGGTCACGAGGTCGAGGAAGTAACGGTCGTGGGTCACCAGGATGACGCAGCCGGGGAAGGCCTCGAGGTGATGCTGCAGCCAGGCCACGGACTCGGCATCCAGGTGGTTGGTCGGTTCGTCGAGCAGCAGCATGTCGGGCTTGGACAGCAGCAGGCGGGCCAGCGCGATCCGGCGCTTCTCACCGCCGGACAGGTTCTCGACCGACCAGTCGTTGGGCGGGCAGCGCAGGGCGTCCATAGCCATTTCGACGCGGCTGTCGATGTCCCACAGGTCACCGGCGTCGATCTTCTCCTGGAGGGCGGTCATCTCCTCCATCAGCTCGTCGGTGTAGTTTTCACCCAGTTCCATGGCGACGGCGTTGAAGCGGTCGACCAGCTGTTTTTCCTCGCACCAGGCGATGGCGTTGTCCCAGACGTTCTTGGTGTCGTCGAGGTGGGGCTCCTGCTCGAGGTAGCCACGCTTGATGCCGTCGGCAGCCTTGGCCTCGCCGGTGAATTCCTTGTCCAGCCCGGCCATGATCTTCAGCAGGGTGGATTTACCCGAGCCGTTGACACCGACGACGCCGATCTTGGCGTCCGCATAGAAGCTCAGCCAGATGTTTTCGAAGATCTTTTTGCCGCCGGGAAAGGTCTTGGTGAGACCCTGCATCTGGAAAATATATTGCTGCGCCATGAGGTGCGGTGCGCCCTGTCGTCTGTACGGATGGGGAGGTAGGCGGGGGATGTAGCCGCCACGCCGGGTTTGGGCAAATGTCTAGGCGCGGGGCAGGGCGGTTTGATGGCGCATCCATCCCTAAAGCTTCACCGCCTTCAGCCTCAGCGCATTCGAGATCACGCTGACCGAGGACAGCGACATGGCCAGGGCCGCGATCATCGGCGACAGCAGCAGGCCGAAGGCCGGGAACAGGACGCCGGCCGCCAGAGGCACGCCCAGGGCGTTGTAGCCAAAGGCGAACCACAGGTTCTGGCGGATGTTGCGGATCGTCGCTTTCGACAGCTTCAGGGCCCGCACGATACCGTTCAGGTCGCCGGACAGCAGGGTCACGCCGGCGCTCTCGATCGCTACATCGGCCCCCGCGCCCATGGCCACGCCGACGTCAGCGGCGGCCAGCGCCGGGGCATCGTTGACCCCGTCTCCGGCCATGGCCACGACCCGCCCTTCGGCGCGCAGTCGCTCGATCACGGCGGCCTTGTCGGCGGGGGAGACCTCGGCCTCGACCGCATCGATGCCCAGTTTCGCGGCCACAGCCCGCGCCGTGGTCGCATTGTCCCCGGTCAGCATGACCAGATGGACTCCCTCGGCATGCAGGGCGTCGATCGCCGCCTGTGTCGTCGCCTTGATCGGGTCGGCGATGGCGAAGGTCCCGGCCAGGACTCCGTCCACGGCCATCAGGATCGCCGTGGCGCCGTCCCGGCGCAGGTCGTCTGCGGTGGCGGAGAGCGGACCGGGATCGACGCCGTTCTCCTTCAGGAACCCGCCACTACCGATCAGGACGGCCCGACCTTCGATCCGTCCCGTCACGCCCTTGCCCACCGGACTGTCGAAGTCTTCGGCGGTCGACAGCGTCAGGCCGCGGTCTTCGGCGGCGCGGACGAGGGCGCGGGCCAGAGGATGTTCGCTGGAGCGTTCCAGGCCGGCGGCGAGGCGCAGCAGGTCGCCTTCGTCGAAACCCTCGGCGGCATGGATGGCGGTCACGGCCGGTCGCCCCTCGGTCAGGGTGCCGGTTTTGTCGACCACGAGGGTGTCGACCTTCTCGAACCGCTCCAGTGCCTCGGCGTCGCGGATCAGCACGCCCGCCTGCGCACCGCGTCCGACCCCGACCATGATCGAGATCGGCGTGGCCAGGCCCAGGGCGCAGGGGCAGGCGATGATCAGCACGCTGACGGCGGCAACGAAGGCATAGGCCAGCCGGGGTTCGGGGCCGAGCAGCGACCAGGCGATGAAGGCGATCACGGCGGATACGACCACCATCGGCACGAACCAGGCGGCGACCCGATCCGCCAGGCGCTGGATCGGGGCCCGGCTGCGCTGGGCCCTGGCCACCAATTGAACGATCTGGGCCAGCAGGGTGTCGGCCCCGACCTTGTCAGCGCGCATGACGAAGGAGCCGGTGGTGTTCAGACTGCCCGCCACCACGGCGTCGCCCGGCTGTTTGGTGACGGGCATGGATTCGCCGGTGACGAGGGCTTCGTCCACGGCGGCCCGGCCCTCGGTCAGGGCCCCATCGACGGGAATCTTCTCGCCCGGCCGAACGCGAAGATAATCGCCCATACCGATCTGTTCGACCGGGATTTCCTCGTCGGTTCCGTCGTCGCGGACGCGCAGCGCATGTTTGGGCGTCAGGTCCATCAGGGCGCGAATGGCCCCCGAGGTCTGCTCGCGCGCGCGCAGTTCCAGCAATTGGCCGAGCAGAACGAGGGTGACGATCACCGCCGCAGCCTCGAAATAGAGCGGCGGCTCGCCGTGCGCGCTCCGGAAGGCGTCGGGGATCAGGTCGGGCGCGATCACCGCCACGGTGCTGAAGACCCAGGCCACGCCGGTTCCCAGAGCGATCAGGGTGAACATGTTCAGGTTCCACGTCCGCACCGAGGCCCAGCCGCGCTGGAGGAAGGGCCAGCCGGCCCATAGCACCACCGGCGTGGCGAGGGCGAACTGGATCCAGCCGTTCCAGCCGTGCGGCAGGGGCAGGCGAAGGCCCAGCAGGTGTGCGCTCATCTCCATGATGAACAGCGGCAGGGTCATGGCCACGGCGACCCGGAAGCGGCGCGTGAAATCAGCGATTTCGGGGTTGGGGCCGGCGTCGGCGGTCGCGTCTTCCGGCTCCAGCGCCATGCCGCATTTGGGACAGGCCCCCGGGCCGACCTGACGGACCTCCGGATGCATGGGGCAGGTGTAGATCGCGCCGGGGACTACCGCCTCAGGCTCGTGTTTGGCACCGGGCAGATACCGCTCGGGTTCTGCGACGAATTTGGTCTGACACCCCGCCGAACAGAAGTGGAAGCGCTCACCGCCGTGGGTAGCATGATGCGCCGTCGCGACCGGATCGACCATCATACCGCAAACCGGGTCCAGCGCCTGACCGGTCTCTTGAGTTTTGGTGTGGCCGGAACAACAGGCGGGGGGATTTGACATGACGGTCTCCGGGTTCTGCTGGCAGGCAAATATACCCTGGTAGGGTATTGTGCAAGATACCCGGGTGGGGTACCGGAGACGTCATGCAAGCTCACGACAAGCCCAGGCTGCTAAACCGGTTGAACCGGGTCGAGGGCCAGGTGCGCGGGGTTGCCCGCATGGTGGAAGAGGGGCGCTACTGCATCGACGTCCTGACCCAGGTCCGCGCCATCCGTGCCGCGCTGGGCCGGTTTGAAGGCGAGATGCTCAGGGGTCACCTGAATCACTGCATCGAGGACGCCATTGTCTCTGGCGACGTCGAGGAACAACGGCGCAAAGCGGCCGAGATCATCCAGTTGCTGGAGCGTGCCGAACGCTGAACAGAAGGGCAGGGTCGGAAACGACCCCACCGTTTCAGGCGTAGTTGAAGCTGATCGAGATACGCTCGGACTTCGCGGCATTCGGCGGGACCTCGTGGCGCAGCCAGCTTTCCCACATCAGGATCGTGCCGGCGGCGGGGGACAGATAGACGAACGGTTTTTCGGCCAGGGGGGCGTCGTCGCGGACGGCGGGGCGGGCCATCATCATGGCCAGACGCGGGTCCTCAAGCTTCAGCGCCGAGGCGCGGTCGGGAACCTCGACATAGACGGTGCCGGACAGATAGGCGTGCGGATGGATGTGGCCGGAATGGCTGCCGCCGGGCTTGAGGATATTGACCCAGAGATTGTCCAGCCTGGGCTTGCGGGCCAGGTCGAAATTCAGGGCCTTGGCATAGGCGAGGGCATGGCGGTCCAGCAGCCGTTTCAGGTCGGCGAATTCGGGCATCCGCTGCGGCAGGTCGTTGAGCGAGCCGTAGGAGGTGTAGCCGCGATAGGCGTGTTCGCGGCACCAGGCGCGGCCGGCCCTGTCATCCTCGGCCAGGCTGCGGCAGGCCTCGGCCAGGTCGGCGTTGAAGGTGTCGAACCCCGGCTCGGCCGCGAGGCTGGATTCATAGACCTGGGTGACGAAGAGGGGGCGCAGGGACATGGCACGGTGTCTAGCCGGTCTGGTCGTCGTCGAGAAGGTCGTCATCGGCGGGGGCATCGCCGACACGCGCGGCCTGCAGGGCCAGGGCCTCGGCCAGCAGCAGGGTGGCGGAGAGGATGAACTCCTCGGGGTCGGGCCGGTCACCGGCTTGCAGGGCGGCGACGAACAGGGTTTCGCGCGGGCCGACGGGTTCGGCCTCACCCCGGCTGAGCATGTCCAGCCGTTCGCGTTGCAGGGCGTGGGCGAACAGGCGGTCGCGGCGACGGGGACCGGGGGAACGCGGGCGCATGGTGACCTCCTGATCGGTTGAGCGCCGGACGTGCGGCGGCGACCTGCGGCGCGCGGCGACGCAGGGGCGGGGAGGGCGCGGGGCTGCCGGGCCTCGCCCGGTGAGCAGAGTAAAAAACCGTTTCGACGAGGATGACGCCCCGCGCAGCCGTTTTCCACGCGCCCTCCGGCTGGCGGCCCTGTTCGGACCTTGCCGGATCGTCCCGGGCCCGTTGCCGGGCGCGGGGGTCGGGACGGAGGTGCCGGTCGTGCCGGGATCGCTCCGCCCTCAGGCCCGCGGCGAGCAGTGGACGGCATCCCGCGCCGTCCAAGGGACCCCCGGAGGGTTCCGCCCCCGGGCTTCATCGCTCGACCACAGCCCCGCCGCCGTGCGGGCGCTGGATCCGACGCCCTCCCCATCGGCGGGGATGGAGAGAGTCTGGCACGGGGTTGGACCAGGGCGGGTTTTTAGCGGGGCGTGAGGGGGAGGGGGTTGAATTGAAAGGGGAAGGGGGAGGGGCGATGCGCGGGTTTTTGGGAAGGATGTGGCGCCGGGGGAGCACTCTCGACCCCTTGCAGAGGTTCACAGCATGCTGCATCTATTAAGGGTTGGGGGACGACATGTGGACACGGTTGGGTTGGGGGTGCGCGATTGGTCTCGCTTTGGCGGGGTGCCAGAACGGGTCACCTGTGGCGGAAGATGAGGCTGACGCGCATTTTCGTGCGCATCAGGAAAGCTATGCCCACATAGTGACCCTCGTGGACGCGTGTCGGCCAACGCGGTCTGGCTCAAGCTACAGGCGGGTATGGACAAACGGCTCCCCACTGTCGGGGCTTCATTGCTTTCATGACACACGCGATATCGGGTCGATTAATAAGGCTTTGCGGCAATCCGACGCCGTTTCGGTTGGTTATCTGACCGACGATGGGCCGGAAACCCTTACGCCAGGCGGGGCGCTGAGATCCGCCGAGGTCGTCGTTTTCTCCTCTGGAATCGTGACTTCCGGAACGTCGATAAGCTTTGTCTATTCGCCAGAAGCGTTGGCTGACGCTCCTGAGGATTACCGCGAAGGCGACTACACCATCACCCGCCGATTGGTCGGGACCCCGCCCCATCACTGGTACTGGGAGCGAGCGTCAAACTGATCGCACCCAGACCGTCTCGACCGGAACTATATGGATTCCAAGCCGCTAAGCCCGAGCTTTTGCCAGCGCATGGATTGAGGCGGATTCCCACACCTGGCGGCCGTTGGCACTGCCCCGACTTCGCTGTTGCGCCCTTGTCATCCCGGACACCGCGCAGCGGTGATCCGGGACGCTTGACGCCCCATACGATCCTCCCGGAAGCGGCGTCAGCCGGTATCCGGGAGAGGGGTAAGGATCCAGCGGGACGGCACCTGTCTCCCGGACAATCGCGTCGCGATTTCCGGGAGGCCCGGGACAGTTGAGGGTGGGCCGTCCCGGATCGCCGCGTTCGCGGCGTCCGGGATGACAAGGTGTATGGCTCCCTCCCCGGCGCCGGCCCGGCGAACCGCCCCGCTAGCGGCGGCGTCCGAGGCGGGCCCACGCGATGGTGACGATGATCGTCGCCAGCAGGGCGGTGCCGATCCAGTCCCAGACTCCGTCGGCGAGGAGGGCGCCCACCAGACCGGTCAGGCTGAGCAGGGCCAGCACCAGGGGCATGCGGAAGATGGTGCCGGGGCTGAGGTCTTGCCGGCTCATGATGCCCGCCGCCGCCTGGTCAGCCACAGGTAGAGTCCCGAGCCGAGGATGACGATGGTGGCGAGGTCCAGCAGGGCCCAGACGATCTTGAGCCCCAGTCCGCCATAGTCGCCGAAATGCAGGGGCTGGGACAGGGACAGGGCCTTCACATACCAGGGCGACGGAGCCACGGCGGCCAGTTGGCCGGACCGCACGTCGATCAGGGCCGGGGTGGTCAGATGCGTCGTCAGCGGCGTGTCACCGTGGAGGAAGACCGCATAGTGGTGGTCGGTCGAAAACTCGGTGCCGGGGAAGGCGACGAACTGCAGGGTGCGGCCGGGCAGGGCGGCGCGGGCCCGGTCGACGGCGGCGTCCAGCGAGGCCCATTCGCCCGGCGCGGCGGGGGCGTCATGGGCGGCGGTCAGTTCGGCCAGGGCCGTGTCCTTCCAGTAGGCGAGGATGGGGGTGGCCAGGGTGTTGACCACGCCGGTCGTGCCGACGACCAGCACCCAGGCCACCGTGACGATGCCCAGCAGATTGTGCCAGTCCAGCCAGCGCGTGCGGGCGGCCTTGTCCAGCCGCAGGGTGCCGAACGGCAGTCGCCGCATGAAGGGGGCATAGAGGACCACGCCGGACACCACCGCCACGATCAGCAGCAGGCCCATGAGCCCGAGGAACAGCATGCCGGGCAGGCCGAGAAACATGTCGGTATGCAGCTGCAGCAGGAATTCGATCACCGGATGGCCGGCGACCAGAGGGGCCGGCTCGCCGCTGGTCTGGTCGATGGGCTGGAAATTGAACTGGCCGGCGGGGGCGTCGGGCGCGCGGCTGGTGACGTTCACCACCGGCCGGTCCTCGTCGAAGCTCATGAAGGCGGGGACGTCGCCCGGATGGCGCGACAGGGCCACGGCCAGCACCTGATCGAGGTTCAGGCCCGCGCCGTCGGGATCGGCGGGGGTCCAGACCTCGTCCAGCAGGGCGTGGTTCAGCTCATCGCTGAACACCAGCGGCAGGCCGGTGAGGCAGAGCATCAGCAGGAAGCCGGTCGAGACGAGGCTCGACCATTTATGGACCCAGGACCAGGCGCGGAGGGTGCGGGTCTTCATCCGGCTCAGAAGTCTGTCGACAGCGACAGCCTGAGGGTCCGCGGCGCGCCCAGCGTCAGATAGTTGGCACCGGGATAGCCGCCGACGGCGACCCACTGGTCTTCGTCCGCGAGGTTTTCGATGCGGGCGCGCAGGGTGACCGGACGACCCGCGATATCGGCGGCATAGCGGACGCCCGCGTCAAATCGGGTCCAGGACAAGAGCTCGACCGTGTTGGCGGCGTTGACCGGTTGCTCGCCGGTATAGACGACGCGGCCTTCCAGCGTCAGGCCAGCCAGTTGCGGCACGTCCCATTCGACATTGAGATTGCCCTGCAGCTCGGGCGTGCCGATCGGGCGTTTGCCGTCCAGGCTGCCACCGGCAGTGCGGGTCATTTCGGCATCCAGCCAGGTCCAGCCGCCCAGCAGGCGCAGACCGTCGCGCGGTTCGCCGAAAAAGGCGATCTCGACGCCGCTGTTTTCCTGTTCGCCATTGGTCCCGAAGACGTTGTTCTCGACATAGGCGCTGGGCAGGGTGGAGCGGAACAGGCTGACGCTGCCGCCGAACCGGCCGACATCATATTTGAGGCCGACCTCGACCTGTTCGCCGCGGAACGGGGCCAGGGCCTCGCCGGCATTGACGACCGGCACGCCGCCGCTGAGGGCCGGGGCGATCTGGCCGGGGATCAGGGCCTCGGCATAGTTGGCGTAGAGCGAGATCCGGTCGATCGGCTTGTAGACCACGGCGAACACCGGGGTGACCGCGTCGCCTGCATAGGCCGAGGCCGGTGCGCCGGTGTTGTAGTCATAGGAGCGGGTCTCGATCTCCTGATAGCGGACGCCGGCGGTAACGATCAGCCGGCCGTCCATGAAGGTCATCATGTCGGCCAGGGCGAGGCTGGCATTGTCGACGCGTTCGGTGACGTTCGGGTTGGACAGATCGCCGCCGGTGAAGAAGTTCGCGGCCGGAGGCGCGACCGCGACCGGGGCATACAGGTCGCTGGCGAAGCCGCCGAAATTGGAGAAGGCATAGGCGTTGCGCGATTTCGACTGGACCTGCGAGGCCGAGGCCACGAGCCGGTGTTCGACCGGGCCGGTGGTCAGGTCGGCGCGGATGCCCACGTCGCCCGACCAGACAGTGTCTTCGCGCGCATTGTCGAAGCGATAGGCGCTGAGGGTGCCGTTCGGCTGGGCGGTGGGGTTGGCCAGCACATTGGCCTCCTGACCCTGACGGCCGCCGAAGGCCGCCCAGGCCGAGACCGAGTCGCTGAGATCGAGCTCGCCGCGGGCGACGCCGAACAGCTGTTCCTCGTCGGTATAGGTCCAGGGCTGGGCGTAGTTGCTGTCGGCTGAAGGGGCCGCCGGCACGGCCCCGGCCGGTGTCACGGACGGGCGCGGCGCAGCGATGTGGTGGTCCTGATAGCCAAGGTCGGCCGAGAACCGGGCGCGGTCGCCGCGGCGGTCCAGCCCCAGACCGATCGCGGTCAGCTGGCGGTCCTCGCTTTCGACGCCGGCCTCGCCGTCGCGGCGGGCGATGTTGAGGCGGCCGCCCCATTCGCCGTCGGTGCCGAAGCGCCGGGCCAGATCGGCGGCCAGATACAGTTCGCTCTCGCCGTCGAGGCCCGCCGTCAGCCGGTTCAGCGGCGCGTTCGGGGCCCGTTTGGGCGTCAGGTTGAAGGCACCGCCGACACCGCTGCCGCCGGGTGCCGCCCCGTTCAGGAAGGCCGTGGCCCCGTGGAAGACCTCGACCCGCTCAAGGAATTCCGCCGCCACGAACTGGCGCGGCAGGATGCCGTAGAGGCCGTTGTACGTCATGTCGTCGGAGTAAACCGGGAAGCCGCGGATGACGTACAGCTCCTGGAAATTGCCGAATCCCTTGGAGACCCGCACGGCCGGATCGTTCTGCAGCACGTCGCCGACGCTGCGGGCTTGCTGGTTGCGGGCCAGCTCTTCCGTGTAGCTGGTCGAGGCGAAGGGGGTGTCCATCAGGCTGACCGCGCCGAACAGGCCGACGCGGCCGCCGCGCGCGACCTGACCGCCGGCGTAGGGCGAGGTCAGGGTCACCTGCGAGCCGGTGATGACAACCTCGTCGAGCTGGGTCGGCGCGGCGGTCTGCGCCAGGGCAGGCGCGGTGAAGACGGAGGCGCAGCAGGAGGCGAGCAGCAGGGAACGGAACATGGGACGGCTTTCGCGAATGAGAACGCGTCGCAATATACACTTTGTGTGAAGAGCTCAAGTCAAAGTGGGGGATTCACGCCGTTGAGCTTTGGAACGGCTGTCGGGGCCGGTCGAAGGTCGATTGACCGTCATTCCGGTCCCGGAACCGCAGGGCCGCGCCGGGGGTTGGGGCAGCGGACGATATCGTGAAAGACTGGACCACCGCCCCCCCGCTTCAGAGGACGACCCGATGGATCTCTCCCGCCTTCAGGCCACCAGCAAGGTCACCGACGAATGGGCCTATCCGCAGGAGGCGGCGCGGGCCTCGGGGATGCTGGCGGTGGATCGCGATCCGGACCACACCCTGTACTGGGAGGAATACGGCCATCCGGACGGGGAGCCGGTGATGGTGCTGCACGGCGGGCCGGGCGGGGCCTGTTCGCCGGTGCTGTCGCGGTTTTTCGATCCGGCGCGCTATCGGGTGATCCTGTTTGACCAGCGCGGCTGCGGCAAGAGCCGGCCCAATGTGGCGCGCGACGGGGCGGATCTGGCCCTGGCGAAGAACAGCACCGATGAACTGGTCGCCGACATCAACCGGCTGCGGCAGGCACTGGACATCAGCGGCCGGATGCATGTGTTCGGCGGCAGCTGGGGCAGCACCCTGGCGCTGGTCTATGCCATCCGCCACCCGGAGGCGGTGGCGTCGCTGATCCTGCGGGGCATCTTCCTGGGGGAGCGGGCCGACCTGGCCTATATGTATCAGGGCAATGCGGCGACCTGGACCGGGCAACCGTTCGCCCTGACGCAGCCGGGCAGCTATGTCGCCTATCCCGACGAATGGAAGGCCTTTGTCGAGATCATTCCGCCGGAGGACCGGGGGGATATGATGGGGGCCTACAAGGCGATCTTTGACAGTCGCCCGACCGGCGAGGCCGGGCGCGCCAAGCAGCTGGAAGCGGCGGTGGCCTGGTCGGTGTGGGAGGGGACCATCTCCCATGCCGTGCCGCCGGTCGCCGGCCCCGACCGGAACGCCGAGGCGGATTTCGCCCTGAGCTTCGCCCAGATCGAGGCGCATTTCTTCGCCAACGACCTGTTTCTGGCCCCGGACTATGTGCTGGATCACGTGGCGCGGCTGGCCGGGATCGCCATCCATATCGTGCACGGGCGGTTCGATCAGGTCACGCCGCTGAACCAGGCCTCGGCGCTGGTGGCGGCGCTGGCGGCGGCCGGGTCGCCGGTCCGCAGCTTCATCAAGACCCATGCCGGACACAGCGCGCTGGAGGGGCAGACGGTCCTCGCCCTGACGGCGGTGATGGACGGGCTGGAAGCGATCGGCGGCTAGTCGCGGTCGGGCGTCGACGGGCTATGCCCTCACCACCCCAGCGTCGCCTCGCCCCTGAGGATGGCCTCGGCTTCCGGCGTGTGTTTGGCCCCGGAGCGGTCGTGCAGGACCAGGGCCGGCAGCAGGCGCAGCGGGGCCTTGCCGGTCTTGATGGCCAGGACGAGGACGCGTTTGGCCGGTTCGTCGGCATGGGGCTGGACCGGGCGGATGGCGAAGGAGCCGGCCCCGGCGCCCAGCAGGCTCAGGATTTCGGCCAGACGGTCGGCGCGGTGGATCATCACGATACGGCCGTTCTCGCGCACGGCCTTGAGCAGGAAACCGGTCCAGGCGGCCAGACCGTCGTCGGCCATCCACGCCCCCTGTTTGCCGGGGCCGGGGGCGCGCAGGGCGGCGGGGTCATCGAAGAAGGGCGGGTTGGATATGGCCCAGTCGGCCGGGGCGGTGTCCAGCGCGCGGAAACCGGCGGCGACGTCGCCGGTCAGGATGGTGGTGCGGTCATTGATGCCGTTCAGGGTCGCATTGTCGCGGGCCAGGGCGGCGGCGGCGGGGTCACGCTCCAGGCCGGTCAGGCGGGTGCCGGGACAGCGAGCGGCGATCTGGGTCAGGACGGCCCCGGCCCCGCAACCGGCCTCGATCACGCTCTGGCCCGGCGTGGCGGGCACGGCGGCGGCCAGCAGGGCGGCATCCATCCCGGCGCGATAGCCCCGGGCGGGCTGACGCAGCCGGACGCGCCCGCCCAGCAGGGCGTTCTCGACGGTCTCGGTGATGGCGGTGTCTGTCGATGCGACGGTCACGCGGCTTGACCCTTTAATGCGTGATCATCATTGTGCGCCGCATCGCTGCGGGGCAAGGCTGCGGCTGGATTTCAGGCGCGATTCTCCCCGTATCCGCCCGCCCCGTATTCGCGTGATTTGAAGAGTTCTCCCTTGGACGCTGTTTCCGCCGCCGCTCCCCGCTCGAAGGGCGACGTCGAACCCCTGGTTCGACTGGCAGCCGCCGATATGGCGGCGGTCGACGCCCTGATCATCGAACGGATGCAGAGTCAGGTGCCGGTCATTCCGCTGCTGGCCGACCATCTGGTGGCGGCCGGGGGCAAGCGATTGCGTCCGATGCTGACCGTGGCGGCGGCGCGCGCGGCCGGGGCGACCGGCGACATCGAGGCCCCGCGCAAACTGGCGGCGGCGGTCGAGTTCATTCACACGGCGACCCTGTTGCATGACGATGTGGTCGACGCCTCGGACATGCGGCGCGGCAAGGTGGCGGCGCACCTGATCTGGGGCGCGCCATCCAGCGTTCTGGTCGGGGACTTCCTGTTCGCCCGCGCCTTCGAGCTGATGGTCGAGACCGGCCAGATGCGGGCGCTGGGGATTCTGGCCAAGGCGTCGAGCGTGATTTCCGAGGGCGAGGTGCTGCAGCTGACGCGGGCCCACGACCTGAACCTGGACCATGACACCTATCTGCAGATCATCTCGGCCAAGACCGCCGAACTGTTCGCCGCCGCCGCCGAGGCCGGGGCCGTCGGTTGTGGGGCCGATGAGGTGCAGATCGCGGCGCTGCGGGCCTATGGGCTGAACCTGGGGCTGGCGTTTCAGCTGGCCGATGACGCGCTGGACTATGGCGGCGCGTCGGAGACCCTGGGCAAGAATGCCGGTGACGATTTCCGCGAGGGCAAGGTGACCCTGCCGCTGCTGCTGGCGGCGGCGCGGACCAAGGGGACCGAGGATGCGTTCTGGGACCGGACCATCAACAGCGGCGACCGCACCGAGGCCGATTTCGAGCGGGCGCGGCAGCTGGTGATCGGTTCGGGCGCGATCGGGGCGACGCTGGATGTGGCCGGGGACTATGCCGATCTGGCGCGAGCCGCGCTGGAGGTGCTGCCGGCCAGTGACTGGCGTGAAGCGCTGGAGCAACTGGCCGATTTCGCGGTCAGCCGCGCGGCCTGATGATCGCAAATCGCTGTGGTGCGTTGAAGGAGGGGTTCAGCCTCCGGAAATGCCATGCGCGGTGATCTCAAGACCTATCAGGCCAAACGCCGCTTCGACGAGACGCCCGAACCGCGGGGGTCAAAGGCCGCGCGCAAGGCCGGGGCCCCGCTGCGCTATCTGATCCAGCGCCATGCGGCGACGCGGCTGCACTATGATTTCCGCATCGAGCACGACGGGGTGCTGAAATCCTGGGCCGTGACCAAGGCCCCGTCCCGCGATCCGTCGGTCAAGCGGCTGGCGGTCGAGGTCGAGGACCATCCGCTGGACTATGGATCGTTCGAGGGCACGATACCGGCGGGCCACTATGGGGCGGGCACGGTGCAGCTGTGGGACACCGGCACGTGGACGCCGCAGCATCCCCAGACGCTGGAGGCCGATTTCGCCAAGGGGTCGGTGAAGATGACGCTGGACGGCGAGCGGCTGAAGGGCGGCTGGGCCCTGGTGCGGTTGAAGGCCGATCGCGGCAAACCGTCGAAACGCAACAACTGGCTGCTGATCAAGGAGAAGGACGATTTCGCTGTGCCGGGCGAGGGCGATGCCCTGGCCGAGATCGACGCCTCGGTCACCACCGGCCGCTCGCTGGCCGAAATTGCCGATGGCAAGACCCAATGGACGAAGTCGAAGCCGACCGGACGCACGGGGCCGGCGAAACCGAAGGCGGGCAAGGCCAGGGCCGGCGGGGCGGCCAGGCCGCCGGCCTTTGTGCCGATCCAGCTGTGCAAGGTGGCGGACCATCCGCCGGGCGCGGCGGGCTGGGTGCATGAGATCAAATTCGACGGCTATCGCATCCAGATCGGTATCGGCGGCGGCAAGGCTGTGCTGCGGACGCGCAAGGGTCTGGACTGGAGCGAGCGGTTTCCCGAACTGGCGGCCGCGGCGGCGACCTGGCCGGATGCGGTGATCGACGGCGAGCTGTGCGCGCTGGACGAGGATCACCAGCCGGACTTTTCGGCCCTGCAGGCGGCGATTTCCGACGGGAAGACCGGCGGCCTGATCTATTTCGCCTTCGACCTGCTGTTCGAGGGCGGCGAGGATTTGCGCAAACTGCCGCTGTCGCACCGCAAGGCGCGGCTGCAGGCGTATGTGGACCGGGTCGGCGCGGCTGCGGGTGGGCGGCTGCGCTATGTCGAGCATTTCGCCTCGTCCGGTCAGGCGGTGCTGGAAAGCGCCTGCCGCATGGATCTGGAGGGGGTGATCTCCAAGACGCTGGATGCGCCCTATCGCGGCGGGCGGTCGGCCAGCTGGGTCAAGTCCAAATGCCGGGGCCGGGACGAGGTGGTGATCGGCGGGTGGTCTTCGGAGGGCGGGACGCGGTTCCGGTCGCTGCTGGTCGGGGTGCGTGACAAGGGCGGGCTGCGCTATCTGGGCCGGGTCGGGACCGGCTATGGCGAGGCCGTGGTCAGAACGCTGCTGCCGGTGCTGAAGGGCGTGGCGGCGGACAAGAGCCCGTTCGCCGGGGCCGGTGCGCCGAAGGGCGGCAAGACCATCCATTGGGTCAAGCCGGTGCTGGTCGCCGAGATCGAGCACGGCGGCTATACCGAGGCGGGGTCGCTGCGCCATGCGGCCTTCAAGGGATTGCGCGAGGACAAGACCGCCGCCGAGGTCACCGACGCCCCGCAGGCCCCCGCGAGCACACTGGCCAGGGCGACGACTACGGTGCGGACCGTGTCGAAGCCCGGCCGGGTAGTGGTGGCGGGGGTGACCCTCTCCCACCCTGACAAGGTATTATGGCCCGCCGTCGGGGACCATCCGGCGATTACCAAGGCCGATCTGGCGCGATATTATGAGGCGGCGTCGGCGCGGTTGCTGGAGCATGTGGGCGACCGGCCGACCTCGATCATCCGGGCCCCGGACGGGATCACCGGCGAGACCTTCTTCCAGCGGCACGCGATGAAGGGATCGAACCCGCGCCTGAAGCTGATCGATGTGAAGGCGCGGACGCCCTATGTCGCCGCCGTCGATGTCGGCGGGCTGGTGGCGATCGCCCAGTCGGGCGGGCTGGAGCTGCATCCGTGGGGCTGTGCGCCGGGCGATCCCGAGACGCCGGAACAGATCACTTTCGATCTTGATCCCGATGTGGGGCTGGATTTCGGCGACGTGATCGCTGCGGCGAAGACGGTGAAGGCGAAGCTGGAGACGCTGGGCCTGACGCCGTTCGTCAAGACGACCGGCGGCAAGGGGCTGCACGTCGTGGTGCCGATCAGGAGCGACGGCCGCAGCGGCGTGAGCTGGGACCAGGCCAAGGCGTTTTCGAAGGCGGTGGCGGAGTCGATCCGGGTCGACGCGCCGGACCGGTTCACCACCACCCTGGCCAAGAAGGCGCGGGGCGGGAAGATCTTCATCGACTATCTGCGCAATGGCCGGATGGCGACGGCGGTCGCCCCGTGGTCGCCGCGCGCGCGCCCCGGAGCCGGGATCGCGACGCCGCTGTCCTGGGGGCAGGTGAGGGCCGGGCTGGACCCGTCGGCCTTCAACATGTGGACCTATGAGGCGTTGCTGAAGAAGGCGGATCCGTGGGCGGAATTCCGCAAGGCCGAGACCAGTCTGAGGCCGGCGTTGAAGACGATGGGGATGGACTGAGATTCAGGCGGCGGACGTCTTCTTCGGGGTCTTCTTCGTCGTTTTGGCCGCCGCCTTCCTCGCCGGGGCCGAGCCCTTCAGGCTGTTCTTCAGAGCGGCCATCAGGTCGATGACATTGGTGTCGTCGGGTTCGGCGACGTCGACCGTGCCCTTGCCGCCCTTCGTCCTGGCCGCGATCATCTCGCGCAGGGCGTCGTCATAGCCGTCCTTGAAGTCGGCGGGATCGAAGTCGGCCTCCTTCTGGCCGATGATGCGGGCGGCGATCTCGACCATGTCGGCGTCGGCCTTGACCGTCGGGATGTCGTCGAAATAGTCGCCGGCGTCGCGCACCTCGTCCTCGGCGCGCAGGGTCCAGGCGACCAGCCCCTTGTCCCGCACCTCCAGCGCCAGCTGGCGCTCCTTGCCGCGCAGGACCAGACAGCCCAGGGCCACCTTGCCCTGTTTCTTCATCGCGTCGCGAATGACGACGAAGGCCTCGACCCCCGCGCCCTTTTCGGGGACCACGAAGAAGGGCGAGTCCCAGAACAGGCGGTCGATGTCGGTCTCGTCGACGAATTTGTCGATCGAGATGGTTTTCGTGCTTTCCAGCTTCACCTGGTCGAAGTCGGCGTCGTCGAACAGGACGTATTCGTCCTTGGACACCTCATAGCCACGCACCAGATCGCCGCGCTCGACCGGGCCGGTGTCGGGATCGGTCGGCACCATGCGGATGCGGTTGTTGGTCTCGGGATTGATCAGATGGAAGCGGACGTCATTGCTGCTGGTGGTCGCGGTGAACAGCGCCACCGGGCAGGTGACGAGCGACAGTTTCAGATGTCCCTGCCAGGTCGGGCGTGCGGCCATGATGGATCTCCTTGAGCTGAGACAATGCCTCAGCCGGGAAACCGTTCTCGCAGGGCCGCCGCCCGGCCTGTCGCGGCTATCGCAGGCTGGCGCAGAAGCGCTGGATGCGGGCGCAGGCGTCTTCCAGCACGGCCTCGCTGGTGGCGTAGCTGATGCGGAAATAGGGCGACAGGCCGAAGGCCGAGCCCTGGACCACGGCCACGCCTTCACCGTTCAGCAGTTCGGTGGTGAAGGTGTCGTCGCCGTCGATGACGACGCCGCCCTCGGTGGTCTTGCCGATCAGCCCCTCGATCGAGGGATAGACATAGAAGGCCCCCTCGGGTGTCGGGCAGCGGATGCCGGTGGCCTGGTTCAGCATGGAGACGACCAGGTCGCGGCGCTTCTCGAAGGCCTGGCCGCGTTCGGCGATGAAGTCCTGCGGGCCGTTCAGGGCCTCGACGGCGGCCCACTGGCTGATGGAGGACGGGTTGGAGGTGGTCTGGCCGGCGACCTTGCGCATCAGGTCGATCAAAGGCTTGGGGCCACCCGCATAGCCGATGCGCCAGCCGGTCATGGCATAGGCCTTGGACACGCCGTTGACCGTCAATGTGCGGTCGTAGAGGTCGGGCGCGACCTGGGCGATCGTGGTGTATTCGAAATCGCCGTAGATCAGGTGCTCATACATGTCATCGGTCATGACCCAGACCTGGGGGTGGCGGCGCAGGACGTCGGCCAGGGCTTCCAGCTCTGCGCGGGTATAGGCGGCCCCGGTCGGGTTGGAGGGGGAGTTGAGGATCAGCCATTTCGTCTTCGGCGTGATGGCGGCTTCCAGCACCGAGGGCTGCAGCTTGAAGCCGTCGGCCTCGACCCCGACCACCTCGACCGGCTCGCCGCCGGCCAGCAGGACCATGTCGGGATAGCTGACCCAGTAGGGGGCGGGGACGATGACCTCGTCCCCGGCGGACAGGGTGGCCATCAGGGCGTTGAACAGCACGGCCTTGCCGCCAGGGGCGACGTGGATCTGGGCCGGGGTGTAGGTCAGGCCGTTCTCGCGGGCGAATTTGGCGACGATGGCCGCCTTCAGCTCGGGCAGGCCGTCGACGTCGGTATATTTGGTCTCGCCGCGCTGGATGGCGGCGATGGCCGCGGCCTTGACGTTGTCGGGGGTGTCGAAGTCCGGCTCACCGGCCCCGAGGCCGATCACGTCGCGGCCCTCGCGCTTGAGCTCACGGGCCCGGGCGGTGACGGCGAGCGTGGCCGAGGGCTTGACGCGGGACAGGGCGGTGGACTGCAGGCTGGACATGGAATCTCCCGATGCTGCGCATTTCCTTACGCAGTTGCGAAGGCGCGATCAAACGCAACGGCCTCGCGATCCCCGTATTGGAATGCTAAGCGCTGAAATCATGCGCCGGCTGGTCGATTTTCTGCTGAACATGGAAGGCCGTCGCTGGCGCGCCCTGCTGGCGACCGCCCTGTTGCTGGGGGCCACCGTGGCCCTGCTGATGGTCGGCAAGAGCCAGCTGGGGCTGGACGCCGAGGTGCGGCTGGAGGCCTGGCTGCAGGGCTATGCCGGCAGTCCGCTGGCGCTGCTGGCCACGGTGGTGCTGTTTATCCTGGCGGCCTTTATCGGGGTGCCGCAGTTCATCCTGATCGCGGCCTGTGTCGTGGCCTTCGGGCCGTCGCTGGGGTTTTTCTACAGCTGGTTCGCGACCGTGGTGTCGGCGGCGGCGACCTTCTGGCTGGGGCGGATCACCGGCGGGGGGCTGCTGGAGCGGTTCGGTGGCAAGACCCTGGACCGGCTGTCGCGCTTCGTCGGCAAGAATGCCTTCTATGCCAGTTTCATGATCCGCAATGTGCCCTCGGCCCCGTTCATCGTCGTCAATATGGCGTTCGGGGTGACCCGGGCGTCGTTCTGGGCGTTTCTGGCCGGCTGTGCCCTGGGCGTGCTGCCGAAGACGGCGCTGGTGGCCTTTTTCGGCGGGGCGGTGGTGGCGGCGACGCGGGGCGACGGGGTCTGGACCTCGGCCATACTGGCGGTGGTGGCCGTGGTCTGGCTGGCGATCATGCTGGCGGTGCGCGAACTGGTGAAGCGCCGCGAGGATCGCACGGCCCAATAGGCACTGATCTTGTTACGGATAACGATGCCCCCTATGTGCGTTGTCCCATCGAACCCGACCGGAGGCCGTCATGCTGAAACTGTATTATTCGCCCGGGGCCTGCGCCATGGCCTCACACATCGCGCTGGAGGAATCCGGGGCCACCTATGAGACGGTCAGGATCGACCTGAAGAAGGGTGAGCAGAAGACGCCCGACTATCTGGCGATCAATCCGGCCGGGGTGACGCCGGCGCTGGAGACCGAGCGCGGGGTGATCACCCAGAATTCCGCCATCCTGGCCTTCATCGCCCAGACCCGGCCGCAGCAGAACCTGGCCCCGGTGGGGGACCCATTCCGCATGGGGCGGTTCAATGCCTTCAACGGCTGGCTGGGGTCGTCGCTGCATCCGGCCATGGGCAGGCTGCTGTTCAGCCGTCCACCGCTGGAGGGGGCCGCACGGACCGAGGTGGTCGAGACCGTGTTGACCCGGTTGCAGCTGGCAGAGGACAAGCTGCTGGAAGGGCCGTGGGTCATGGGCGACGCCTATACGCTGGCGGACGGCTATCTGATGGTGTTCGAGCGCTGGGCCCGCGGGGCCGACCTGCTGGATCCGGCGCGGTTTCCGGGGCTGAACGCCCATCTTGACCGGGTCCAGGGACGCGAGCCGGTGCGGCGGGTGCTGGAGGCGGAGGGTCTGGAGGCTGTCTGAACCGGGGTGATGCCGATTTCGTCATCGCCCGGCCTGCAGGGGATTGTCATCGGGGCTTGTAATCCCCCCGTCATGCGGGCAAACGAGCCCCTAGTCGGCTCGGCGAAGACGGTCAAAAACGTTGTGCGTATGGGGATGCGTGCGGCGGGGCGTCGCCGAAGCGGACTGACACGACGATCGCCCTTCAGGCCTGAACCAGACGGTATCCCGCGCCCATGTTTTCACCATTTTTCGGCATGATGTCGAACGACATCGCCATCGATCTCGGCACTGCCAACACCCTTATCTATATGAAGGGCAAGGGGATTGTTCTGAATGAACCGTCCGTTGTGGCACTGAGAAACGTCGGTGGCCGCAAGATCGTTCATGCCGTGGGCATCGAGGCCAAACAGATGCTGGGCCGCACCCCGGGCCATATGGAAGCCATCCGCCCGATGCGGGACGGGGTCATCGCCGACTTCGAAGTCGCCGAGGAAATGATCAAGCATTTCATCCGCAAGGTTCATAACCGCAAGGGTTTCGTGAACCCCAAGGTCATCGTCTGCGTGCCGTCGGGTGCCACCGCCGTCGAGCGCCGCGCCATCAATGATTCCTGCCTGAACGCCTCGGCCCGCCGCGTCGGCCTGATCGACGAGCCGATGGCTGCGGCCATCGGGGCCGGCCTGCCGATCCACGAACCGACCGGTTCGATGGTCGTCGACATCGGCGGCGGCACCACCGAGGTGGCCGTGCTGTCGCTGTCGGGCATCGTCTATTCGCGTTCGGTTCGCGTGGGTGGCGACAAGATGGACGAGGCGATCATCTCGTACATGCGCCGCAACCATAATCTGCTGATCGGCGAGACCACCGCCGAACGCATCAAGAAGGACATCGGCACCGCCCGGATCCCGGCCGACGGCGAAGGCCTGTCGATCGAGGTCAAGGGCCGCGACCTGATGCAGGGCGTGCCGCGCGAAGTTCGCATCAGCGAGCGTCAGGCCGCCGAGGCCCTGGCCGAGCCGGTGACCCAGATCATCGAGGCCGTGAAGGTCGCGCTGGAAGCCACCCCGCCCGAACTGGCCGCTGACATCGCCGACAAGGGCATCATGCTGACCGGCGGCGGCGCGCTGTTGCGTGGTCTGGATGCTGAAATCCGCGATCACACCGGCCTGCCGGTTTCCGTGGCCGACGACCCCCTGTCCTGCGTGGCCATCGGTTGCGGCCGTGTGCTGGAACACCCGCGCTGGATGAAGGGCGTTCTCGACTCCGCGCTCTGAACCCGACGGCCTCACGGCCGTCTCAAATCCCTGTCATCGCAAAGGTCGCGCCGGTTTCCATCCGGCACGGATTTTGCGATAGCCTGTGTGGATCAACGGGAATGTCCTGCTGATTCTTGCTCTTTGCTGGAAGGCGCGCCGTGGCGTTTCGCGACGGACCGTTCGAAAATCTCAAGGTGCCGCTGGTCTGGACCGCGGCAGTCGTTGTCGTGGCTGCTGTTGTAGCCTCGGTTCTGCTGCTGCTGAACGACCATCGGGCGACCGACGGACAGGCCGGATACGGTGCCACCCGCTCGACCGCCGATGCCGTGGCCGGACCGGTCGGCGGGGTGTTCGCCGCGCCGGTGCGCTGGGCCGGGGCCGCGAGCGACTATGTCGGCGGCTATTTCTTCGCCGTCGCGGAAAACCGCAAGCTTAAGGCCCAGCTGGCTGATTTCCAGCAGCAACGCGACCAGGTGATCGCGCTGAAAAACGTCAACGCCCGCTATGAGGTGATGCTGGGCGTGCGGACCGAACCCCCGGTGCCGATGGCCACGGCCCGGTCGATCTCGGAATCGCGCGGACCGTTCAACCGCGCCCGTCTGCTGGACGTCGGCAGCGCCAAGGGCGTGACGGTCGGCAATCCGGTCATCAACGAACACGGACTGGTCGGCCGGATCATCGGCACCTCGACCCATGTCAGCCGGATGCTGCACCTGACCGACGTGGCCAGCCAGACCCCGGTGCTGATCGCCCGCAGCGACGCCCGGGCCATCCTGAAGGGCGACGGCAGCGGCAACCCCCGTCTGGAATTCGTCCGCGGTGTCGGCGCGATCGAGGTCGGCGACCGGGTGCTGACCTCGGGCGACGGCGGCGGCTTTCCGCGTGGCCTGCCGATCGGCGTGGCCGCCAAGGGCATCGACGGCTCGTGGCGGGTCAAATTGTTCAGTGACCGGGGTGCGATCGACTATGTCCGGGTCATGCTGTTCCAGGATTTCGGCCAGTTGCTGGAGTCGGATGACCTGAATGCGGCCCCTCTGGCCGGGCTGATCACCGCCCCGCCACCGACGGCGGCCCAGGCCGCGGCCATTTCGGATGCCGCTGCACGGCGCGCGTCGATCTCGGCGGAGGCGACGGCGCGCAACCGCGGGGCGACGCCGGCGCGGGTGACGGCCGCAGCACCGACCCCGGCTCCGGCCCCGCCGCCGGTGGTTCCGGCCCCGCGACCGGCCACGACCGCCACTCCTCCGGCGACGAGGCCAGCCACGACCGCTACGACCCCGAGCCCGGCGCGGCCGCGCCCGGCCGGTCCGCGGCCCTATCAGCCGACGTCGCCGCCCGCGGCGGCACCCGCCACGACGCCGCCGCCCCCGGCCGCGAGCGCGCCGCCCACGCCCGGAGCCGGCCAGTGAGGCGGTCGATGGCGGTCCGCGTCGTCGGGCCCCTGCAGTGGATCGTCTATCCGTCGCTGATCGCCATCGCCGCGACCGTAATCCTGGCAACTCCGGTCAAATTGTTCGGCCTGACCCTGCCCGAGCCGGTCCTGCCGATGGTGCTGGCCTTTTCCTGGCCGTTGATCCGGCCCTCGGTGCTAGCCCCGATGGTGCTGGTGGGTCTGGGTTTGCTGCTGGACATCTTCTGGGGCGGTGCCCTGGGTCTGTGGGGGCTGGCCCTGTCCGCGGTTTATGGCGTGGTTCTGCTGTCGCGCAGCTTCCTGCTGGGTCAGGAGACCAGCGTCCTGTTCGTCTGGTATGCCGCCTGCACCCTGATGGCCTTCGTGCTGGCCTATCTGATTGTCACCGTGAGCTCGCCGACCGCGCCCAGCGTGCTGGCGATGATCGCCCAGATCGTGCCGACGTTGCTGGTGTTCCCGCTGGCCCACATCATGATCGAGCGCTTTGACGACGGGGATGTGCGGTTCCGATGAGCCACGAACCGTCCATCTTCTTCTCGGACGTCAACGAGCGGCAGGGTTCCTTCCTGCGGCGGACCTTCGTACTGGGCGGTCTGACCACCCTGGGTGTGGTGGCCCTGACGGCGCGTCTGGCCCAGTTGCAGGTCATTCAGGCCCAGCAGTATTCGACGCTGGCGACGAACAACCAGTTCAACTTCCGGCTGGTGCCACCGCCGCGCGGCCGTATCCTGGATCGCAACGGCGTGGTCATCGCCGGCAACCGTCCCAGCTTCCGCGTGCTGGTGGTGCGCGACGAGACCAAGGATCTGGACGATACGCTGGACCTGCTGGGCCGTCTGTTGCCGGATACGCTGGACCGCCGTCGGGCGATCATCCGCGACGTCAATGCCGCCCCGCGCTTCACCCCGGTTCCGGTCAAGAGCGACCTGAGCTGGGAAGAGTTCGCCCGGGTCAATCTGTACGCCAATGAGCTGCCCGGCGTAATGGCCGACATGAACGAGGCCCGCTACTATCCGTTCGGCGGGTCGTTCGCCCATGTGATCGGCTATGTGGCCAAGGTTTCGGACCGGGACATCAAGGCCATTCGTGATCGCGGCGAGGACCCGCCGCAGTTGCTCTACAATCCGGGTTTCCGCATCGGCCGGTCCGGCGTCGAGAAGTCGCTGGACGAGGATCTGCGTGGCGAGGCCGGGGGCACCCGGGTTGAGGTCGATGCGCGCGGTCGGGTCGTCGGCGAGGATATAGGCGGCTCGCGTCCGGCGACCCCCGGCAGCGACGTGGTCCTGACCCTGGACGCCGATGTGCAGAACCGGGCGCTGGAGGTGTTCGGCGAGGAGTCCGGTGCCTGTGTGGTGATGGACATCCGCAACGGCGACATCCTGTGCATGGTGTCGGCCCCGTCGTTCGATCCCAACCTGTTTGTCAGCGGGGTGCCGAGCAACATCTACAGCGCGCTGCGGGACTATGAGCGCAAGCCCTTGCTGGACAAGGCGATCGGGGGGGTCTTCCACCCGGGTTCGACCTTCAAGCTGACCACGGCCCTGGCGCTGCTGGAAGCGGGCGTCGATCCCAAGGAGCGGGTTGTCTGCACCGGCGGCTATCGTTTCGGCAACCGGACCTTCCGCTGCTGGAAGCATGACGGTCACGGCTCGCAGGACATGCACGACGCCATCAAGAACTCGTGCGACGTCTATTTCTACCACCTGTGCAACCGGGCCGGGGTCGACGGCATCCACGAGACGGCCAAGAAGATCGGCTTCATGCAGACCTATGACATCGGGGTCGGCAACCAGCGTGAGGGCACGATTCCCAGTGAGGCCTGGAAGGCCCACTACAACCGCAACAATCCCGATCCCAGCACCCGGACCTGGTACCCGGGTGAAACCCTGTCGGTGGCGATCGGGCAAGGGGACGTCAATGTCACGGCCCTGCAGCTGGCCGTGGTGGTTTCGCGTTTCGCCAATGCCCGCAAAGCCCTGCAGCCGCGTCTGATCAAGTCGATCGGCGGGGTCGAGCAGAAGAGCGGGGCCGAGGTGCCGGACCTGCCGTTTTCGCGCGAGCATCTGGAGGTGGTGCGCCAGGGCATGGTGGCTGTGGCCAACGATGTCTCGGGCGGGGCCTATCGCCAGAGCCAGCTGGGTCTGGGCGACATCCAGATGGCCGGCAAGACCGGGACGGCGCAGGTGCGCAGCTATGACAACGTCGACCGCAGGAGTTCCAGCGTCGGCTGGGCCCTGAAGGATCACAACCTGTTCGTGGCCTTCGCCCCGATCGACGAGCCGCGCTATGGCGTGGCGGTGATCGTCGAGCATGGCGGTCTGGGAGGGGCGACAGCCGCAGCGCCGCGGGCGCGAGAAATCATGCGCACGACCCTGCTGAAGGATCCGGACATGCTGGAGCGGATCCAGCGGCCGCTGCCGCAGGAGCCGACCGGTCCCGACCTCGTCGACAGCGACGTGGTCGAGGGGGCCGCTCCGCCGGACCCGCAGGATATGGCCCCCGCGCCGGCTCGCCGCCCTGCGACCTCGAACCCGACGGCCACCTCCGGGCCGCGGCCCTATCTGTCGGAGCCCCGATGACCTCCTCGGCCCTGACCCGTCCCGGCGAGCGCGATCGGCTCGCCGTCAAACTGACCCAGATTGACTGGCGGTTTATCGGCCTGCTGACGGTCGTGACCTCGATCGGGGCCGGAATGCTGTTTTCGGTGGCCAAGGGTTCGTGGGAACCCTGGGCGGCCAAACATCTGATCCGCTACGGCATTCTGCTCGCGGTCATGCTGGGCCTGTCGATGGTCCATCTGAAATGGTGGTTCCGGGCCGCCTATCCGGTCTATGCCGTGGCCCTGCTGATGCTCGTGGGGGTCGAACTGTTCGGCTATACGGCCATGGGGGCGACGCGCTGGCTCGATATCGGCATCACCCGGATCCAGCCGTCCGAGATCATGAAGATCGGCCTCGTGCTGGCCCTGGCGCGCTGGTACCACGGGGCCACGGCCCAGGACGCCAAATTCTCGTGGAAACTGATCTTCCCGGTCGGGATGATCGCCGCCCCCTTCCTGCTGGTGGCCCACCAGCCTGACCTGGGCAGTGCCATGCTGATCGGCCTGACCGGTGCCGCCATCATGTTCATGGCCGGGTTGAGCTGGAAGATCATCGTCGCCGCAGGAAGCGCCGCCATCGCGGCGGTCGTGCCCTTCATCATGTTCGTGATGCATGACTACCAGCGCAACCGGATCCTGACCTTCCTGAACCCGGAGGGGGATCCGTCCGGCAACGGCTATCACATCATCCAGTCCAAGATCGCCCTCGGCTCCGGCGGCCTGCTGGGCAAGGGCTACGGGCTGGGCAGCCAGAGCCAGCTGGAGTTCCTGCCCGAGAAACACACCGACTTCATCTTCGCAGCGGTGTCCGAGGAGTTCGGCTTCGTCGGCTCGTTCACCGTGCTGGCCTGCTATGTCGCCATCATCGTCATCGCCCTGCGGATATCGTCACTGTCGCACAGCCATTTCGGTCGCCTCGGCGCGGCGGGCATGACCGCGACCTTCGCCCTGTATGTGCTGATCAACGGGGCCATGGTGATGGGTCTGGCCCCGGTCGTGGGCGTGCCCATGCCGCTGCTCAGCTATGGCGGCACGGTGATGGCCACGGTGATGATCGGCTTTGGCCTGGTCATGGCCACGCGAGTGCACCGCTATGCCGAACTGCCCAAGGGCCACGGCCTGATCTGATCCGGCTTCCGGCGGCGCGGACCAGGCGCTAGGCTGGGCGTATGAGCAGTCCCATCCCCAAGGCCGACCCGGCCATGTTCGCCCCCTGTCCGCAGCCGGTCAGTGTTATGGCCCCCGACCGGGCGGCGGAAATGGCCCGGGGCGTGAAAATGCGCGAGAACCCGGCCGAATGGGCCTTTGTCCGGCTGTCGAAACTGATCGAGGATTTCGAGAAGGGGATCGACAAGGACGAGGAGGTCGGGGCGCGGCTGGTCGGCCTGCCCGGCGACGGGACCATGCAGATCGAGGATCTGGGCTTCTGGGGGCCGGACCTGATCCTGTTCCTGGGCAAGAACGCCGAGGGCAAGACGGTGCGGCTGGTGCAGCACTACACCCAGATCAACGTCCTGCTGAACGCGGTGAAAAAGCCCGAGGAACGGCCCGCGCGGCGGATCGGCTTCCAGCTGAGTGAACTGGTCGAGAAGACCAACCCGAAGGACTGACGCCTATGTTCGGGAGCGAATATCCGAGGTCGGCCGCGAGCGCGCCCGAACCGATTTCGCTCTAGAGCGTCGCGGCCCAGTCGGTGCCACGGATCAGGCTGTCGATGATGCCGGGCTCGGTCGAGGCGTGGCCGGCGTCGGGCACGATGTCCAGCTTCGCATCCGGCCAGGCCCGGTGCAGGGCCCAGGCACCCGAGATCGGGGTGACCACGTCGAACCGGCCCTGGGCGATCCAGGTCGGGATGTGGCGGATACGGCCGACGTTCTTGATCAGCCAGTCTTCCTCGGGGAAGAAGCCGCCGTTGACGAAATACCAGCATTCGATGCGGGCGAAGGCGACGGCGAAGGCCGGGTCGGCGAATTTGTCCGGGCGGCTGGACGGGCCCTGGACACTGACCGTCTCGCCCTCCCAGCTGGACCAGGCCACGGCACAACGCTCGCGCTCGGCCTGGTCATCACCAGTGAGCCGTTTGTAATAGGCCCCCATAAGGTCGTGGCGTTCGTCTTCGGGGATGGGGGCCAGAAACCGCTCCCAGGCGTCGGGGAAGATCATCGACGCGCCATCCTGATAGAACCAGTGCAGCTCCTTGCGGGTCAGCAGGAAGATGCCGCGCAGGATCAGGCTGATGGCCCGTTCCGGATGGGTGATGGCGTAGGCCAGCGACAGGGTCGAGCCCCAGGAGCCGCCGAACACGACCCATTTGTCGATGCCGCAGCGTTCGCGCAGCCGCTCGATGTCGTCAATCAGGGTCCAGGTGGTGTTGTCTTCCAGCGAGGCATTGGGGCGGCTCTTGCCGCAGCCGCGCTGGTCGAACATGACGATCCGGTATCTGGCCGGATCGAAATAGCGCCGCATGCCCGGATTGACCGAACCGCCCGGGCCGCCGTGCAGGACCAGCACCGGCAGGCCCTGCGGATTGCCGCTTTCCTCGTAATAGATCTCGTGGGGGCCGTCGGTCGACATCCAGCCGGACGCAAAGGGCTCGATCTCCGGATAGAGTTCGCGACGGGGTGTTTCGGACGTGGGGAAAGCCATACGGGACAGGAACTTTCAGCTTAACTGGTCAGGCAACGGTATTTTGTGGGCGGAAACTGGCGAAAGCCAGCAGAATCCAGCCCAGTATCATCAACAGTCCACCGACGGGGGCGATGGCCCCCATGAAGGACAGGCCGCCGAGGGCGATCAGCGACAGGGCGGTGGCGAAGACCAGCCCGCCGGTGGCGGCCAGCCAGCCGGCGAGGGTGATGCGGCCATCGACCGTTGGCCAGACGGCGCAGACCAGGGCCAGGAGGGCGTGCACCAGCTGGTAGTGGGCACCGGTCGTCAGCAGGGTCTTGACCGCAGGGCCGGCCCCGTGGGCGGCGAAGGCCCCGATCATCACCGCCAGCGCACCGTTCAGGGCCGCGAACATCACCAGATTACGGGATCGGATCATGGGGAAAATGCCTAGCCCATGAGAGCGGCCGAGTCTGCTATCGGTCGGCCCATGACCCCCGCCGCCCGTATGGCTCTTCAGTATGTGTTGCTCTTCGGTGCCACCGGGGTGAGCCTGCCCTATGCCGGGTTGTGGTTCCGGGCCCAGGGGCTGTCGGGGGCCGAGATCGGCAGTCTGCTGGCAGTGCCGATGCTGGCGCGGCTGCTGACCGGGCCGCTGATCGCGGTCTGGGCCGACGGTTTCGCAACCCGGCGCGCGCCGATCGCCATCCTGGGTCTGACGGCCGCCGTGGGCTATGGCGCGGCCGGGCTGGTCGACGGCTACTGGGCCTGGCTGGTGTGCTGGTTCGTCGGGGCCAGCGCGGCGGCGGGGATCATCCCGCTGACCGATGTGCTGAGCCTGCGGCTGGCGCGGCACGGCGAGTTTGCCTTTTCGGTGCCGCGCGGCTTCGGTTCGGCGGCCTTTGTCGTCGCCAATGTGGTGATGGGGGCCCTGCTGGTGCGGGCCAGTGTTGATCTGGTGATCGTCTGGATCGTGGTCGCCGCCGTGCTGATCGCCGGGCTCGCGGCCTTCGTCCTGCCGCCCGAGCCGGTCGACGAGGCCGGACCCAGTCTCGGGGCCGAACGGTTTCGCGGCATGGGTCGGCTGGTCGCCGATCCGGGCTTCATGATCGCGATCTTCGCCATCGGCGCGGTCCAGGCGGCCCATGCCTTCTATTACGGCTTTTCCGCCATCCTGTGGAAGGCGCAGGGGCTGGACGAGGGCGTGACCGGGCTGTTGTGGGCCTTTTCCGTCGTCGTCGAGATCGGCTTCATGTGGTGGATCGAGCCGTGGCGGCGACGACGCGGGGTGGGGCCGTGGATCATGCTGGTGATCGGGGCCGGAGCGGCGGCGGTGCGCTGGACCGCCATGGCCTTCGCTCCGCCGTTGTGGCTGCTGTGGCCGCTGCAGGCCCTGCATGCGCTGAGTTTCGCCGCCACCTATCTGGCCGGGGTCGAGATCGTGCAGCGGCTGAGCCCGCCAGGCAGCCAGACGGCGGCCCAGACCCTGAGTTCGGTGCTGTCGGCGGGGATATTGATCGGTCTGGCCACGGCCCTGGCCGGACCGCTCTATGATGCCTTCGGGGCGGGTGGCTATCTGGCGATGACCGGGCTGGCCCTGATCGGGGCGGTGGCGTCGCTGGGGGTGCGACGGTCGCTGGCGAAGACGCCAGCCGGGTAGTCAGGCGCTGTGAGCGCGGGGCAGGGGAGACAGGTGGCTGGCCATGGCGGCGGCGGCGGCCTTGACCCCGCGCTGGACCGAGGCGTCGGACGAGTCCGCGGGCGCGCGCAACAGGCCGATGGCCGGGCTGTCCATGCCGTCGGGCAGGTCGGACAGGATGCGATACAACAGATAGCTGCCGACGTCGGATTCGGACTCAGACGAGGCTGCGGCCGCGAGGCCTGCGTCGTTCAGGGCCTGGACGATTTCGGCGACCGGTGCCGTGGCCCGGGCCAGGCCGGGGCCGGTGTCATCCAGCCGGTCCGTGCCGTGCAGCACGCGGTTTTCGGCCCGCATCTGCACGCGGAAGGTATCGCCGTGGGCGGTGCGGCCCACCAGCAGCAGGGCCCGGCAACGCCGGTCCCGGAGGTGGCCCTGAAGTGTGGTGGCGAGGGCGTCAGGGTCGCCGGCGGCGACCGGCACGGTCCGGGCCCCGGCAGGATTCCAGGCGACGCCGGACAGGTCCTCGACCGGGTCCCAGCCGGTCTCGCCGGTATCGTAGGCGCAGATCACGATCGCGGGTCGGCGGTCGGGCGCGGCTTCTGCCTGGATATCGAGCATGGATCCTGCCTGCGCATGACATTTGCATGACGGTGAGAGAACGGTGTCCTTAAGCTCCGGCCCGCGTCAAGCGCCGAATGGTTGCCGGTGGCGTCGTTGAGGGATTCTCCGGATCAGCCCAGATCGCCGATGGCGGCGTCCAGCAGCATGAAGGCCCGGCCGCCGTCCGAGGTCAGCAGGGCGAGGACCCCGGCCCCGTCCCCCGTCCGGGCACGCATGTGGAGACGTTTGCCGAAACCGTGGACGAACTGTTCAGCGTCCTGGCGCAGATCGGCGTCGCTGAGCACCCGTCGGGAGACGCTGCGCACGGCGGCCGGGGCGACCCGGCGAACGATCTGGCGGGCCCGTTCAGGGTCGTGGTCGGCGATGGCCTGGCCCGACTCCTCGACGCGGGAGCGGGGCAGCAGGGCATTGGGATCGACGCCCATGCGGCGGATCGCGGCGATGATCCGTTCGGTCAGCACATCGAGCTGGGCGTCGGTCTGATCGTTGCCCTTCAGCTCGGGCATGACCGGCGTATCGAGATCCAGCGGGGGTTCGTCCCGGTCGCTGTTTTCCAGATCGCTCCAGTCAAGACGGTCATCGGTCGGTGGGGACGACGGAGTCTTGCCGGCGGGTTCTAGCTTGAGGCGGCCCCGCAGGCCGAAACCGCGGCCCTCTTCGGCGCGCGGCGGCCGGGCGCGGGACGAGTCATCCGTCTTCGCCTCTTCGGCGGGCTGGGAATCCCGACGGCGGGGGGTGGGGGTGTCACCGGAGACGACGCCCATCAGCCGCACTGCTTCGGTCAGCATTTCGTAGTTGCGGCGCACCCGTTCCTGGAAGCCGGCGTCGAGGGCTTCGGTGTCCTCGGCGGCCTTGCGGGAGGCTGCCGTCAGGGCGGCCAGCCCTTCCTCGACCGAGGTGCGCACCGCCGCGATCCGCTGCTGGGCCTGATCGGGCATGGTGCTGGCCCGGTCGTTAAGCTCGCCGATGGCGTCTTCCATCCGCGAGAAGGTCATGTTCATCCGTTCGACCGTGGCCTCAAGCCGCTCCAGCGCCCGTTCGCCGGCCTCGTCGACGAGACCCGCGGTCTCCCCGACGAGACGACGGGCCCCCTCGATACGGGCATCGGCGGCCTGATCGGCCTTCTGGGCGGCGTCGAACAGGGCCTCGCCCAGCCGGTCGGCGCGGACCTGGGCCTGGTCGGCGGCCCCGGAGGCGGCCAGCCGGGAGTCCTCGGCCGTGGCCTGCAGGGCGGCGAGGGCCCGACGGGTCTCCTCGACCAGATTGTCCCGGGCCTCGGCGGCCATGGCCTCGAAGCGGTCGAGGGCGACCTTGGTGGCGTTGTCGAAGCCGTCGGCCTCGCGCTGGGACATGTCGACGAGGGCGCGGAACTGGTCGGTCGCGGCGTCGACCAGTTCCTTGAGGGCGTCGGTCGAACTGGCCGAGGTCTGGCCGAGGTCGGCGGCGGCGGCGCGCGCAGCCGACAGCTGTTCGATCAACTGGGCCCGCTGGCTCTCGACCTGGGCGGAGAAATCCTCCTGGTCGGTGCGCAGCGAATAGGCGGCGGTAACCAGGGCGGCGCGCTGCTGGCCGAGGCCGGCCTCGACCGACTGGATCTGTTCGGACACGCCGGTGCCGGCATTTTCCAGGCGCAGGGTCTGGCGGGCCAGATCGTCGGCGGCGATGCGGGCGGCGTCCTGGGCCTCGCCAGCGGCGGCGGCCAGGTCGGCGGCCCGGGCGGCGAGGGCGGCCTCGGCCTCGCGCAGCTGGGTCTGGGCCAGGTCGGAGGCATCGACGACCATGCGCGACTGGCGTTCCACCGCGTCGAGGACGCCGGCGGCCTGGGTGTCGAGCTGCAGGCCGAGGGTCTGCATGCCCTCGCGCTCACGGCCCAGCTGTTCCGACAGGCGGCGGGCGGTGCGGCCGGCGGTCTCGGCGGCCTCGTTCAGCCGGGTGGTCTCTTCGGCGAGGGCCTCACGCAGCAGGGTCATCTCGGAACGGGCGCGCTCCGTGGCCAGCGAGGCCTGGTCGATGTCCTGACGCAGGGTCGAGAGGACGTCGCCGGCCTGCTGGGCGGCGAGGGCGGTCGGGGCCACCAGGGCCTGGGCCAGTTCGCGGGCCCGCCGGGTTTCGGCGGCGATGGTCGAGCCCTGACGCACGGCGTGGGCCAGCATGATGGCCAGGCCGGTCGGGGCCAGGGCGATCAGGGCGTAGATGGCGAGTCTCAGCGGTTCCAGATCCACCGCGCCGGAGCCGATCTCATAGGCCAGCATCGAGGCGACACCGCCGATCCACAGGACCGATCCGGCCCCGGCGATGACATAGGCCGAGCGGCTGGTCGGGGCCGGCACGTCCGAGGCCAGCATGGTCGACAGCGCGGCGGTCGAGGGCGGGGGCGGGACGTCGTAGGCGACAGGGGGCGCGTCGGCGGATTTGGCAAACTCGGGAGTCACCGGCGGCTCCGGCTCCGGCTCGACGGCGGGCAGTGGAGCGGCGGCCCGTTCCGCGTTCAGACGCTTTTCCTCGGCCAGCCGCCGCCGCCGCCGCTCGGACATCGGGCGTTGGGGCTGGGCGTTGGAGTCGACCACCGGCCCTGCCTCGCCCGCCGACACCGGCGCAGCGGTCTCACCGGTCGCCCGGGGGGCTTCGGGATCCGGCAGCTCAAGGTCGGTCAGGTTCAACGGTGTACGTTTCGGAGGCTTCATGGAGCGTCGATCTCGATCCCGGGGGCGTGGCCGCGCCCTTGGCGCGCGCACAGCGACAACCCTAACGACTTAGCGGAGGGGAGCAAAGGCGGCCGGGCCGATTCCCCATGGGGAAGCAGACGATTGCTCAACAATCGTGTTTGGTTGCCTTGGTCGGGGCGATCACGGTCGTCGGCGAATTTTCGCAGTCGCTGATGCGGTGGATTTCCCGGTCCACCGAACGGGGCGAATGCATGTTGACGCCGAATTGGGCCAGGGCCGCAGCCGCCAGCATGGCGATAAAACTGGCGATCATCTGGACCAGCGCCTGCATCGCCGACCTCTCCCCATTCCGAAACGACGGTGTTTCTATGCGCCAAAACCGGCGATCCGGCAAATACCGGTCATCCGCAGGCCCCAGCATGATTGACCGTGCCGCTCTCTCTATGGAACGGATGGCCGGTTCAAACGTCCTGCAAGCGGCGCGCATAGGGACGTCATGCGAATCGGTCAGGCTGACGTCATGTACGAAGAGACCGACAGCCATGAACAGACGCTGTTGCATCCGGGAAAGGACTGCTGGCGCGTTGAGACGGCCGACCGTTTCGCCGTCCTGATGGAGAACGAGGCCTATTTCGATGCCCTGAAGTCGTCGCTGGACAAGGCGCGGCGCTCGATCGTCATCCTTGGCTGGCAGTTCGACCCGCGCACCCGTCTGGACCCGGAAACCCGGCACGGTGACCGGCAGGCTGAAATCGGCCACACGCTGCGGATGCTGGTCAAGTCGCGGCCGGATCTGGATGTGCGGCTGCTGATCTGGAAATCACCGCTGCTGATCGCCGCCTCCCAGGGATTCTATCCGCATCGGGCCCAGGGCTGGTTCCGCAAGCGGATGGTCGAATTCCGTCTCGATTCACCGGGCCCGATCGGGGCCTGCCACCACCAGAAGGTGGTGATCATCGATGACGCCATCGCCTTCTGCGGGGGCGGCGACATCTCGACGGACCGCTGGGACACGGCCGAGCACCTCGACGGCGATCCGCGCCGCTGCCAGCCGTCCGGCCTGATTTCGGATCCACGACACGAGATGATGTGCGTGCTGGACGGGCCCGCGGCCCGCGCCCTGGGCGATCTGGCTCGTGAGCGCTGGTTCCGGGCCACCTGGGAGCGGACGGTCCCCGACGAGGTGCCCGGCGATCCCTGGCCCGACGGCGTCGTGCCCGATCTGGTCGATACGCTGGTGGCGATTGCGCGTACCGAGCCGAAATGGCGCGGGCGCGGCGAGGTCCGCGAGAACGAGGCCCTGTATCTGGAGATGATCCGGCGGGCGAAGCGGCTGATCTATCTGGAGAACCAGTATTTCACCTCACCGGTGATTGCCGCGGCCCTGGCCGAACGGCTGGCCGAAGATGACGGGCCGGAGGTGGTGTTGATCTCGACGGCCGGCAGCCCGAGCTGGTTCGACCGGATGACGATGGATACGGCCCGGTCCGAGGTGTTGTTCCGCCTGGAAAGCGCCGACAACCACGGCCGGTTCTCGGCCTTTTCTCCCGTCACCACCGGAGGGGGGCGGATCATCGTCCACGCCAAGATCGCGGTGATCGATGATCAGGTCCTGCGGATCGGCTCGACCAATCTGAACAACCGGTCGCTGGGGCTGGATACGGAATGCGACGTGGCGGTTGAGCCGAAGACCGACGCGGGACGGGCGACGATCGCCCGTATCCGGCATCACAGTCTCGGCCATTTCATCGGTGTGAGCACCGAAGCGTTCGCCGCGGCCGAAGCCGTGCTGGGGTCGACCGGCGCGGCGATCCGTCAGTTCGGGTCCAGCCGGGTGCGGCCACTGGGGGCGGCCCCGCCCTCGGCCATCGAGCGATTCATCGCCGAGTGGCAGCTGGGCGATCCCTCGTCGTCCGACGATGCCTGGCGGCCGTGGCGGCGGCGTAACCCGTCACAGCGGAGCGAACCCGGACGACTGAGCGACCTCAGGGCGCGGGACGGCGAGCCGCAGCCGCATCCACATCAAAATCCATGATCAGCGGCAGGTGATCCGAGGCCATCCGCGCCAGGGGCGAGAACGGGGCCGACATCGACCGGACCGTGATGTCGGGGCTGACGAAACAATGGTCGATACGGATCGCCGGAAAACTGGACGGGAAGGTCTTGATCGAGGGCTTGAGGCCGAGTGTGCGCTGGGCGTCGGGCAGACGTCGCGCCAGCAGCTGATAGGGGCGGGTCAGGGAGGTGACGTTGAAGTCGCCGCACAGGATGGTCGGTCCGGCACAGTCGGGGTGGCCCAGCCAGTCGGGACCGGCAAGGGTTTGCGCCTGCAGACGCTGTTCGCGCGGCACCAGACCCAGGTGGGTATTGAGGATGTTGACAGGCACGCCGTCGATGTCGATGACCGACCACAGGGCCCCGCGCGGCTCCAGCCCGGGTATGCCCCGGATTGACGGCAGGCCGGCCGAGTGGACCAGCCGCTCGGGACGATGGGTCAGGATGGCGTCGCCATAGAGTTCCGCCTCGACCTGCATGGCCGGGTGGAAATGGAAGGACATGGCCAGGCCTTCGGCAATCGCGCAGGCCTGATCGATGAAGCCGGTCCGGGCCCGGCCCACGTCCAGCTCCTGCAGGCAGACGATGTCCGGTTCATGTTCGGCGATGACGGCGACGATGCGGTCGATGTCGAGGCGTCGATCCACCCCGACACAGCGGTGGACATTGTAGGTCAGAAGGCGGGCCATGGGATCCTTGGCGAGTGGCGGTGCCGGGCCGGCGGCGGGTGGAGCGCCGGGGTGGCGTGGCGGATAATCAGATCACGACCAGCCGGTCGGCGACCTCATTGGGATTTTGCACGCCCGGCGGGAACTGTTCGGCCAGTACCTTGCCGCACAGGGCGATGGCCTGTTCGAAGCCCTCGACGGGCTTGTTCGAGCGCAGGCCCTTGACCAGCACCTCGACCGCAGCGGCCCAGACGTCCCGGTCGACCCGGGCGTGGATACCCTCGTCGGCGATGATCTCGACCTGGTGATCCGACAGGGCAGCGAAGATCAGTACCCCGGTGCGGCCTTCGGTCATCTGCAGTCCGTGGGCGAGGAACTGGCTCAGGGCGACCCGCCGGACCCGGGCGCGGCGGATGCTGGGCGGGGTCACGATGCGGCGCACGGGCGGGATCGAGGTCAGTATGAAGACGGCCAGGAAGACCGCTGCCTGGATGATGGCATAGGCGGACAGGGTCCGGCCGACGGTCACCTCGCGCGCGGCGAGGTGGGCGACCTCCCAGCCGTTACCGAATCCCCGCAGCCAGCTCGCGTCGAAGCCGAGCGGAACGAGGGCCAGTGGCAGGATCAGGGCCGCCGCTGCGGCCCAGCCGAGCGAGATGTCGCGATAGGACGAGACCTGACCCGCGAGGACGCAGAAGATTTCGCCCGAGGTCCGGGTTTCGGCCCCGGCTATGGCGCGGGCGATGCGCGCGTGGTCATCGGCTGTGAGTTTCATCACCATCCTCCCGAGGCACCGCCGCCACCGAAACTGCCACCGCCGCCGCCGAAGCCGCCGCCACCAAAGCCGCCGCCACCCCCGAAGCCGCCGCCGCGCCCGCCGCGTGAAGCGTTCTTGAGTGCTTCCGCCGCGCCCCAGATCAGGATCGGCGTCAGACCGTCGCCACCGCGTCGACGGCGCCCGCCGGCGCTCGCCGCCCCGATCAGGCCGAACAGCAGCAGCAGGAAGACCACCCCGATGACCACGATCGCGCCGATGGGCAGTTCGGTCTGTGGCGAGGCGGCCTCGGCCGCGATGGCCTGGGCCTCGACCGGGTCGAGCCGCAACTGGGTATCGATGGCCGCGACGCCCTGGGTGATCCCCGCCTCATAGCCGCCGGTGCGGAAGGACGGCAGGATCTGGTTCTGGATGATCAGGGCCGACAGGGCGTCGGTCAGGACCGGTTCGAGTCCGTAACCGACCTCGATCCGGACCTTGCGTTCCTCGGGCGCGACGATCAGCAGCACGCCGTTGTTGCCGTCTTTCTGGCCAATGCCCCAGGCGCGACCCAGCTGATAGCCGTAGTCCTCGATCTCGTGGCCTTGCAGGCTGTCGACGGTGACGACGACCACCTGATCGGTGGTGTCGCGCTCGAGGGCGGCGAGGGTTTCGGTCAGTTCCGCCTCGCGGGCGGGGCTGAGCAGCCGGGCCTGGTCGACGACACGACCGGTCAGGGCGGGAAAGGTCGGGGCGGCGGCCAGGGCCGGCAGGGCAGCCATGAGCCAGACCAGCAGCACCACGATCAAGGCGGGAATCGCGTGTGTCCCGAGGTGATGGGCCGGTGTCCGGCGCATTCCGGTCACCGAGCCGGGTTCGCCGCCGGGGTTGCGCCGGGGGTGACAGGGGGGGCTGCGCCGCCGGGGGCGGCCGGGCCGAGGCCGTCGAAATTGACCGTCGGCGCGGTCTGCGCCTCGGTGGTGGCGGTGAACAGCTGCATCGGTTCGGCGTCTGACTGCAGGGTCTTGGCCCAGATCACGGTCGGGAAGGTCCGCAGCGAGGTGTTGTAGCTCTGAACCGACGCATTGTAGTCGCGACGGGCGATGGCGATGCGGTTCTCGGTCCCTTCCAGCTGGGACTGGAGGGCGAGGAAATTCTGGTTGGATTTCAGATCGGGGTAGCGTTCGACCACCAACAGCAGACGCGACAGGGCCTGGGACAGTTCGCCCTGGGCCGCCTGGTAGCGCTGGAAGGCGGCGGGGTCGTTCAGGGTCTCGGGCGTGACGGTCACGCCGGTGGCGCGGGAGCGGGCCTCGATCACCTGGGTCAGGGTGGTGCGTTCCTGGATGGCCGCGCCCTGGACCGTCGAAACCAGGTTGGGGATCAGGTCGGCGCGGCGCTGGTATTGCGACTGGACATCGGCCCAGCGCGCCTTGGCCTCTTCCTGCTTGGTCGGGATGGTATTGTAACCGCAGCCGGCCACGGTCGGCAGGATGATGACGGCCGCAGCGACGGCGGATGCACGCGGGGTAAACCGGATCATGGACTTCTCCTGGAGGGGACAGTCAGAGGGGCGCTATGAGCCTGACTATCCGCCCAAGATGCCAGGGCTTCAAGCGTCGAGTGGTTCCGGGGTCACACCCGCAGTCCGGCAGGCGGCGGTGTAGGTGTTGGCCAGCAGGCAGGCGATGGTCATCGGGCCGACGCCGCCGGGGACGGGGGTAATGTGGCTGGCGACCGCCACCGCCTCGTCGAAGGCGACGTCGCCGACCAGCCGGGTCTTGCCCTCGGCGGCCTTGACCGGATCCCGCGAGGGCAGGCGGTTGATGCCGACGTCGATAATGGTCGCACCGGGGCGGATCCAGTCGCCGCGGATCATCTCCGGGCGACCCACGGCAGCAACCAGAATGTCGGCGGTGCGGCACAGGGCCGGCAGGTCGCGGGTGCGGGAATGGGCGATGGTGACGGTGCAGCTTTCGCCCAGCAGCAACTGGGCCATCGGCTTTCCGACGATGTTCGAGCGACCGACGATCACGGCATTGAGACCGGTCAGGTCGCCCAGCGTGTCCTTGAGCAGCATCAGGCAGCCCAGTGGCGTGCAGGGCACGAGGCCGGGCAGGCCGACGGCGAGACGGCCGGCGTTGACGACGTGGAAGCCGTCGACGTCCTTGTCCGGGTCGATCGCCGACAGGACGGCGGCGGTGTCGATGTGGGCGGGCAGGGGCAGCTGGACCAGGATTCCGTGGATGCCGGCATCCGCGTTCAGGGCGGCGACCAGTTCCAGCAGGGTCTGCTGGTCGATGCTGGCCGGCAGGCGATGGGTGTCCGAGCGCATGCCGGCGGACAGGGTGCGTTCACCCTTGTTGCGGACATAGACCTGGCTGGCGGGGTCCTCGCCGACGATGACGACCGCCAGGCCGGGCTTGATATGCGAGCTGGCGATCAGGCGGGCGGTGGCGGCGGTTACGCGCTCGACGAGGCCGGCGGCATAGGCCTTGCCATCGATCAGGGTCGCGCGGGCGGGCTGGGCCGTCATGCGGCGCTCCTGTTCGTCATGAATCGATAAAGACAGACGCGATTTACAGCCCCCCCGGTTCGGCGTCTATGATCAGCGCAGGAAACCAAGGGGGCTCAGATGCGTCGTTCAATCTCCATCGCCACGGTCAGTGTTCTGGCCTTGATGGCTGTCGCAGGTCCGGCGCTCGCCCAGGATACGATCCGGATCGGAGCCTCTGTCACGGGAGCGCTGACCGAGACGGACGCGGTCGGTCCCGACGACGGCTATCTTTACGACCTTTACCGCTTCACCGCCCACGCCGGTCAGCGGCTGGAAATCACCATGCGGTCGGAGGCGTTCGACACCTATCTGGGTGTGTACAACTCCGAATCGGACGCGGACGAGGCTTACGGCGACGATGACAGCTTCGGCGAGGGCACCGATTCGCGGCTGCGGTTTACGGCCGACCGCGACGGCGATTATCTGCTGCGGGCGCGAAACCTGTCCGGGACGGAGGGCGGTGCCTATACCTTGTCGATCAGCGAGCGGCCGCCGGCGGCGCGGGCCCCGCGACCGACGGCGATCCGCATCGGTCAGAGCCGGTCGGGCGAGCTGTCGTCGGGAGACCCGGAGACGGACGATGCCCACACCTATGACGCCTACAGTTTCCGGGCCCGGACCGGAGACCGGATTGGCCTCGGTCTGACCTCCAGCGCCTTCGACCCGATGGTTCAGGTCGGCAAGATGGACGGCAGCGACTTTACCGAACTGGCCCAGAATGATGACGGGTCCGGCATGGGTCTGAACTCCTATCTGGTGTTCACCGCACCCGCGAACGACACCTATGTCGCGCGGGTCACGTCGTGGAGCACGAACGGGGCCGGAGCCTATGAACTGAGCCTGACGGAAGTGCCGGACGTGGCTGTCGGTCAGGCGATTACCATCGGTGACGCCATCGAGGGAGAACTGGTCGCGACCGACGGCGTCAACGACGCCGGCCAGACCGTGGACAGCTACCGGTTCAGCGGCCGCGCCGGACAGCGGGTTCAGGTCGAGATGGCCTCCACCGTCTTTGATACCTTCCTGGAACTGTTCAGCATCGACGGGACCAGCGGGGCCATGACCAGCCTGCGCTCGGACGACGACGGCGGCGAAGGCACGGATTCGCGCCTGACCTATACGCTGACGGCGGACGGCGACTACCGGATCGAGGCGCGGAGCTTTGCCGGCGACGCGGCCGGTGCCTACAGCCTGAGCGTCAACGAGATCGAGCCGGAACCGGCTCCCGAGGTCCTGGCGTTCGGGGCCACGGTCGAGGGCGCGATCGGCGCGACCGATCCGCGCGACGACGACGGCCGCGGCTATCATGCCTATGGCTTCAGTGGTAGCGCGGGGCAGCGGGTGCAGGTCATCATGCGTTCGGGCGACTTCGACACCTATCTGCAGGTCGGCGCGGCCGAGGGCGAGTTCACCGCTCTCGCCCAGGATGACGACGGTCTTGGCGAAGGCACGGATTCGCGCCTGAATTTCACCCTGCCCGAGACCGGCGACTATGTGGTGCGCGCCTCGCCGCTGGGATCGGACTCGGAGGGGCTGTATTCCATCGAGCTGATCGACCGCGGTCCGCAGCCGGAACCCGGCAGTATTCTGGTGGGGGCGACCGCACGCGGGACCCTGACCGACAATGACGCCACCGCGGACGATGGCAGCTATTTCGACGCCTATACCATCCATGTGAAGGACGGCGACAAGCTGGTGATCACTATGGTTTCCAACGCGTTCGACGCCTTCCTGGTGCTGGGGCAGGACAAGGACGACGGCAGCTTCGAGGCGCTGGAATCCGATGACGACAGCCTGTCCGATACCCATGCCAAGCTGGAATGGACCGCGCCGGATGAGGGGACCTATGTCATTCGGGCCGGAAGCTTCGGCCAGGCCCAGACCGGGGCCTATGCGTTGATGGTCGAGCGTCAGCCCTAGCGCCGATGAAGCCTGCGGACCCGACGGGGACCGAACCCGCCGCCGGCCGGAAGGACCAACATCTGGATGTGGTCCTGTCGGGCGGCGGGCGGCACCGGACCGACGCCGGGTTCGATGCCGTGCGCTTTGTGCATGAGGCTTTGCCGGATCTGGATCATGGCAAGATCGATCTGGGTGCGGACCTTTTGGGGCGGCGGCTGCAGGCACCGCTGCTGATCAGCGCCATGACCGGTGGACCGGCGCGGGCCGAAGCGATCAACGCCCGCCTCGCCGAGGCGGCCCAGCATCTGGGTATCGCCCTGGCCGTCGGGTCGCAGCGTTCGGCGCTGGAGAGCGACGGGGCACCCGGGCTGGACATGGGGCTGCGGCAGCGGGCCCCGGATACGCCGATCCTGGCCAATATCGGCGCGGCCCAGCTGACCCGCGGCTTTGGCGTCGACGAGGCGCGGCGGATCATCGACATGATCGGGGCCGACGCCCTGATCGTGCACCTGAACCCTCTGCAGGAAGCCTGTCAGCCCGAGGGCGACCGCGACTGGTGGGGCGTAGGGGCGGCGCTGGGGGCTTTGATCCGCAGGCTGGACGCGCCGGTGCTGGTCAAGGAGACCGGGGCCGGTCTGTCGGCCGCCACCGCGCGGCGACTGGTCGAGATGGGCGTTGCCGGGCTGGATGTGGCCGGGGCCGGGGGCTCGAACTGGGGCCTGATCGAGGGCGAGCGGGCGCTGGACGCCGCCGACAAGGCCCATGCCGCAGCCTTTTCCGACTGGGGCAATCCCACGGCGGCGGCCATCGCTGCGGTGCGGGCCGCCTGTCCTGATACGTTGATCATCGGTTCGGGCGGGGTGCGCGACGGGGTCGATGCGGCCCGGGCCATCCGGCTGGGTGCCGATATCGTGGGTCAGGCCGCCGGGGTGCTGGGCGCCGCCACGGTGTCGACCGAGGCCGTCGTCGACCATTTCCAGATCATGATCCGCCAGCTGCGAACGGTCTGTTTCTGCACCGGCTCATCCAGTCTGGCGGTCCTGCGGCGCGCGCCGTTGCAGTAGCTTTCTCCCCGCTTTCGTCATCCCGGCGAAAGCGGGCGACAGATCTATTCCGACGGCAGCAGGCCAGCCGCGAAGGCCCGGTAGCGGCCGGCGCGGACACCGTCGGTGGCGCGGGCGATGTCGGGGGCGAAATAGTGGTCGCTGCCATAGGCGGCGGCGGCCTCGCGCACGATGGCGAAGACCTTTTCCAGATCCGGCGACGAGGTCAGGGGGCGGTGGAATTCCAGTCCCTGGGCGGCGGCCAGCAGTTCGATACCGACGACGGCGGCGGTATTCTCGGCCATGTCCAGCAGGCGGCGCGCGCCGTGTGTGGCCATGGAGACATGGTCCTCCTGATTGGCGGAGGTCGGGACGGTGTCGACACTGCACGGATGGGCGACCATGCGGTTTTCGGCCACCAGCGCCGCCGCCGTGACCTGGGCGATCATGAAGCCGGAGTTGAGACCGCTCTCCTTCACCAGGAAGGCGGGCAGGGCGCTCATGTTCGGGTCGACGAGGATCGAGGTGCGACGTTCGGAGATATTGCCGATCTCGCACAGGGCCATGGCGATCTGGTCGGCGGCGAAGGCCACCGGCTCGGCGTGGAAGTTACCACCGGAAATGACGTCACCGTCCTCGATGAAGACCAGCGGGTTGTCGGTCACCGCATTGGCCTCGCGTTCCAGCGTGGCGGCGGCATTGTTCAGCAGGTCGAGGATGGCCCCCATGACCTGCGGCTGGCAGCGCAGGGAATAGGGGTCCTGGACCTTGGCACAGTCATGGCGATGGCTGTCGCGGATGGCGCTGCCGGCCATCAGGACGCGCAGGCGGGTGGCGACGGCGATCTGGCCGGGCTGGCCGCGCAGGGCGTGGATGCGGGCGTCGAACGGGGCGTCCGAGCCTTTCAGCGCATCGACCGACAGGGCCCCGGCGGCGATGGCGGCGGCATAGGTGGCCTCGGTCGCGAACAGGCCGGCCAGGGCCAGGGCCGTTGAACACTGGGTGCCGTTCAGCAGGGCCAGACCCTCCTTGGGCCCCAGGGTCAGAGACTTGAGACCGGCACGGGCGAGGGCAGCGTCCGCGGACAGGATCTGGTCGTTGTGGCGCGCCTCACCGACGCCGATCAGCACGCAACTCATATGGGCCAGCGGGGCCAGGTCGCCGGAGGCCCCGACCGAGCCCTTGGACGGGATACAGGGCAGGACGTCGGCATTGACCATGGCGATCAGGGCATCGAGCGTGGCGCGGCGGATGCCCGAGGCCCCGCGGGACAGCGAGGCGATCTTGAGCACCATCAGCAGGCGGACGACGCGGTCTTCCAGCAGCGGGCCGACGCCGCAGGCGTGGCTGAGCACCAGATTGCGTTGCAGGGTTTCGAGGTCTTCCGGCGCGATCGAGGTGTTGGCCAGCAGACCGAAGCCGGTGTTGATGCCATAGACGGTGCGCCCCTCGGCGACGATGGCGGCGACCGTGGCCGCGCCCTTGTCGACGTTGGCCCAGGCGGCCGGGGTGAGGGCGACGGTGCAGGGGCCGTCGAGCACGGCGCGTAGTTGGGCGAGGGTGAGGGGGGTGGTGCCGAGGGTGAGTTTCATTGGCTGATCCTCTCCCTTCCCCCTTGATGGGGGAAGGGCCGGGGTTGGGGGTGTGGCGGTCCCGACGGGCCACCGAAGGAAGATTCGGGCTGACGGCGAGCGGTGCCTGAATGGCCACCGGTTCACCCCCATCCCAACCCTTCCCCCATCAAGGGGGAAGGGCTCTAGAGGCTCGGCAGGTTCAGACCGTGTTCGCGTGCGGCCTCCTTCGCGATCTCGTAGCCAGCGTCGGCGTGGCGCATGACGCCGGTGGCAGGGTCGTTCCAGAGCACGCGTTCCAGACGCTTCGCCGCCTCGGGTGTGCCGTCGGCGACGATGACCACGCCGGAATGCTGGGAATAGCCCATGCCGACGCCGCCGCCATGGTGCAGCGAGACCCAGCTGGCCCCCGAGGCGGTGTTGAGCAGGGCGTTTAGCAGGGGCCAGTCGGACACGGCGTCGGAGCCGTCCATCATGGATTCCGTCTCGCGGTTGGGGCTGGCGACCGAGCCGGAGTCGAGATGGTCGCGGCCGATCACGATCGGGGCCTTGAGCTCGCCCGAGGCGACCATCTCATTGAACATCAGACCGGCGCGGTGGCGGTCACCAAGGCCGATCCAGCAGATGCGGGCCGGCAGGCCCTGGAAGGCGATGCGGTCGGCGGCCATGTCCATCCAGCGGTGCAGGCCGGCGTTGTCGGGGAACAGCCGCTTCATCGCCGCGTCGGTTTTGGCGATATCGGCCGGGTCGCCGGACAGGGCGGCCCAACGGAACGGTCCGATGCCGCGGCAGAACAGCGGGCGGATATAGGCAGGCACAAAGCCGGGGAAGTCGAAGGCGTTGGCCACACCGGCGTCAAAGGCGACCTGACGGATGTTGTTGCCGTAGTCGGTGACGGGGATGCCGGCCGACTGGAAGTCGAGCATGGCCTGCACATGGACGGCGCAGGAGGCGCGGGCCGCGGCCTCGACGGCGGCGGGGTCGGAGACGCGCTTGTCCTCCCATTCCGCCACGGTCCAGCCCTGGGGCAGGTAGCCGTTGATCAGGTCGTGGGCGCTGGTCTGGTCGGTGACCAGATCGGGCCGGACGCCGCGACGGACCAGTTCGGGCAAGACATCCGCCGCATTGCCCAGCAGGCCGACCGATATGGCCTTGCCGTCGGCCTTCGCCGTTTCTAGCAGGGCCAGGGCCTCATCCAGCGTCTCGGCCATGACGTCGAGGTAGCGGGTCTTCAGACGCATCTCGATCCGGCTGCGCTGGCATTCGACGGCGAGACAGGAGGCCCCGGCCATGGTGGCCGCCAGCGGCTGGGCTCCGCCCATGCCGCCGAGGCCGGCGGTCAGGATCCAGCGGCCGGTCCAGTCGCCGCCATAGTGCTGGCGACCGGCCTCCATGAAGGTCTCATAGGTGCCCTGAACAATGCCCTGCGTGCCGATGTAGATCCACGACCCGGCCGTCATCTGGCCGTACATCATCAGCCCCTTGCGATCGAGTTCGTTGAAATGCTCCCAGGTCGCCCATTTCGGCACCAGGTTGGAGTTGGCGATCAGCACGCGCGGGGCATCGACATGGGTGCGGAAGACGCCGACGGGCTTGCCCGACTGGACCAGCAGGGTTTCGTCGGGTTCCAATTCGCGCAGCTCGTGGACGATGCGATCGAAGCTGGCCCAGTCGCGGGCGGCCTTGCCGATACCGCCATAGACCACGAGATCCTCGGGCCGTTCGGCGACCTCGGGATCGAGATTGTTCATCAGCATACGCAGGGCCGCCTCGGCCGCCCAGGTCTTCGCCGTCATCTCGGGGCCGCGGGGGGCGCGAATGACGCGGGTGTTGGGGGTGGCGGTCATGAAGAGCTCCCTGTCTGCCGTCAGGTTATGTCTAGACATAACTCAGGGCAAGCCGGATAGTCGGCGGATGGACACCCCGGTCATCCATCGACGGATCGAAGGCGACATTGCGCGACGCATCCTGTCGGGTGAGTGGAAGCCCGGCTTTCGACTGCCGACCGAGGGTGAGCTGATGGTCCAGTACGGCTGTGCCCGTATGACGGCCTCCAAGGCCATGTCGAGACTGGCGGCGCGGGGACTGGTGACGCGCCGACGCCGCGCAGGGTCGGTGGTGGCCCACCCGCCGCTGCATTCCGCGTCCCTGGTGGCCATTCCCGATATCCAGACCGAGGTCGAGGGCCGGGGCCTGACCTATGGCCATCGGCTGCTGTCGCGTCAGGTGCGGGCGGCGACGGCGGACGAGGCCTGGCTGGCCGGGGCAGGGTCGGTGATCGCGGTCGAGACCCTGCATCTGGCCGAAGACCTGCCGTTCGGCCACGAGCGGCGGCTGATCGCCCTGGCGGCGGCACCGGACGCGGAGGCGGCGGATTTCGCGGTCCAGGCGGCGGGCAGCTGGCTGCTGGCGCGGACGCCGTGGACGGAGGCCGAACACCGGATCTCGGCCGTGGGCGCGGACCACGACATCGCCCGGGCGCTTCGGTTGCCTTTGGGGGCCCCGTGTCTGAAGCTGGAGCGCCGGACCTGGCGCGACGGTCAGGGCGTGACCTGGGCCTGGCAGACCTTTCCCGGCGACGCCTATGATCTGGTCGCCAAATTCTCGCCGACGAAAGCCTGAGGCATGACGCACGACACACCGAGCTCGGACGCCCTGTCCTGGACCTCCATCGCCGACCTGACCGGAGATCATCCCGACGCGCCGGTGGCCCTGATCGGGGCTCCGCTGGGGGAGCGGTCGCTGACGCCGGGGCGCTGTGACCTGGCTCCGAAGGCGCTGCGGGCGGTGCTGCCGCGGTTCTCGGTCTATGACGTCGAGACCGGGATCGACCTGTCGGACCTGCGAATTCATGACGCGGGCGATGTGGCGCTGAAGGCCCTGTCGCCGGCGGACGGGTTCGGACCGGTGCGTGACGCGGTGGCCGGACAGGCCCATCGGGCGCTGACCATCCTGCTGGGCGGTAACAACGCCATCACCCGGCCCGGCGTGCACGGCATCTGTCTGGCGCGGGCGGGGCTGCTGACGCTGGATGCGCATTTCGATCTGCGGGACACGGATCAGGGCCTGACCAACGGCAATCCGGTTCAGGCCCTGCTGGAAGACGGCCTCGACGGGACGCGGATCAGCCAGATCGGCCTGGCTCCGTTCGCCAATACCCGGCGGGCGCACGACAAGGCGAAGGCAGCGGGGATTTCGGTGCGGACGGCGCGCGAGTGCCGGGAACAGGGCACCGCAGTGGTGGTGGCCCAGGAACTGGCGCGGCTGTCGAAGCTGGTCGAGGTGATCTTTGTGGATTTCGACATCGATGTGATCGACCGCAGCCAGTGGCCGACCTCGCCGGGGGCGCGGCCGGGCGGGATCAGTGTGCATGACTTCTTCGACGCCACCCGGGTGATCGGAGCCCATCCCAAGGTGAAGGCGGTCGACCTGACCGAATATGACCCGTCGCTGGAGATCGGGGATCTGGGCTCGCTGACCGCCGGACGCTGGCTGTGCGAACTGCTGGCCGGGTTTGCGTCGCGATGACCTTTCCAAGGGAAATGAAAACAGACCGCCTGATCACCGACTGCCGGATCGCGACCATGGTGGCGGGGGGCGAACCCTATGGGGCCATTGAGGACGGGGCGATCCTGATCCGGGACGGACGGATCGTCTGGGTCGGGGCGCGGGCGGACCTGCCCGAACACCAGCCAACCGAGACGGACCGGCTGGGCGGGGCCTGGGTCACGCCGGGGCTGATCGACTGCCATACCCATCTGGTGTTCGGCGGCGACCGCTCGGGCGAGTTCGAACAACGGCTGGAAGGCGCGACCTATGAGGAGATCGCCCGGGCCGGGGGCGGCATCGTCTCCAGCGTCACGGCAACGCGGGCGGCGTCGGAGGATGAGTTGTTCGACTCGGCCATGAGCCGGCTGGACGGACTGACCGCGACGGGGCTGACGACGGTCGAGATCAAGTCCGGCTATGGCCTCGACCGCGACAGCGAGCTGAAGATGCTGCGCGTGGCCCGGCGCATCGGGGCCGAGACGACGGTGCGGGTGCGGACCAGCTATCTGGGGCTGCACGCGGTGCCGCCGGAGTGGAAGGCGGATCGCGGCGGCTATGTGGATAAGGCTGTGGATGAAATCCTGCCCGCCGCCCACGCCGAAGGGCTGGTCGACATGGTCGACGCCTATTGCGAGCCGATCGCCTTCTCGACCGATGAGGTGGCCCGGCTGTTCGACAAGGCGATGGCGCTGGGCCTGCCGGTCAAACTACATGCGGATCAGTTGTCGGACGGGGGCGGGGCGGCCTTGGCGGCGCGGTATGGCGCGCTGTCGGCCGACCATATCGAACACACGACCGAGGGCGGAGTGAAGGCCATGGCTGCGGCGGGGGTGGTCGCGGTGCTGCTGCCCGGGGCCTATCTGATGCTGCGCGAGACCACGCCGCCGCCGGTGCAAATGTTGCGGGATCACGGGGTAGCGATGGCGGTGGCGACCGACTGCAATCCGGGCACTTCGCCGCTGGCGTCGATGACGGCGGCGCTGAACCTGGCCTGCGTGCAGTTCCGCCTGACGCCGGAAGAGGCCCTGGCTGGCGCGACGCGGCATGCGGCCAAGGCGCTGGGGCTGGAATCAGAGATCGGCACAATCGAGGCCGGAAAGGTCGCGGATCTGGCGGTGTGGGACATCACCCGTCCGGCCGAGCTCTGCTACTGGCTGGGCAAGCCGCTGCTGGTCTCGCGCTATGTCGACGGCTGGCCGGAGCAACCATGACCACCACAACCACGGACGTCGTAATTCTGGGGGGCGGCCACAACGGGCTGGTCTGCGCCTTCTATCTGGCCCGGGCCGGGCTGAAGGTGACGGTGCTGGAACGGCGGCATGTCGTCGGCGGGGCGGCGGTGACCGAGGAATTCCATCCGGGTTTTCGCAACTCGACCGCCAGCTACACGGTCAGCCTGCTGAACCCGAAGGTCATCGCCGACATGGATCTGGCCGGGCACGGTCTGAGGGTGGTCGAGCGGCGGATGTCGAACTTCCTGCCGCTGGACGACGGTCAGTATTTTACGGCCGGGGAGGGGCGGACCCGGGCCGAGGTGGCGCGGTTCTCGACCCGCGATGCCGACCGGCTGGAGGCCTATGAGACCCGGCTGGAGACAGTGGCCGCCATATTGCGTGATCTGGTGTTGCGGGCCCCGCCGAATGTGACCGGGGGCGGCTGGCTGGCAGCCTTGCCGGAGATGCTGAAGGCGGGGGCGATCGGGCGGCGGGTGGCCGGTCTGGACGTGACCGGGCAGCGGGATGTGCTGGACCTGTTCACGAAATCGGCGGGGGACTGGCTGGACGGCTGGTTCGAGAGCGATCCGATCAAGGCCCTGTTCGGATTCGACAGTATCGTCGGCAACTATGCCAGCCCTTACACCCCCGGCTCGGCCTATGTGCTGCTGCACCATGTGTTCGGCGAGGTGAACGGCCGCAAGGGCGTCTGGGGCCACGCTATCGGCGGCATGGGGGCGATTACCCAGGCCATGGCGAAGGCCTGCGCCGGGGTCGGGGTCGACATCCGGCTGGACGCGCCGGTGGCGGCGGTGCTGACCGAAAAGGGCCGGGTTGTGGGGGCGGTGACCGAGGCGGGGGATACGGTTCGGGCGCGGGCCGTGGTGTCCAACCTGCATCCGAAGCTGCTGTTCGAGCGGTTTGTCGATCCGGCCGTGGTGCCGGAGGATTTCCGGGAGCGGATCGGCAACTATGCCTCGGGATCGGGGACCTTCCGCATGAATGTGGCCCTGTCCGAACTGCCGACCTTCACGGCCCTGCCGCAGCCTGGGGATCATCACACGGCGGGGATCATCATGGCCCCGTCGCTGGCCTATATGGACCGGGCCCATGCTGAGGCGCGACTGAACGGCTGGTCGTCCAAGCCGATCGTCGAGATGCTGATCCCGTCGACGGTGGACGACAGTCTGGCTCCGGCCGGGCAGCATGTGGCCAGTCTGTTCTGTCAGCATGTCGACCCGACCCTGGCCGATGAGCATCGCGAGACGGTGGCCGATCTGATGATCGAGACCGTCGACGGCTATGCGCCGGGATTCAAGGCGTCGGTGATCGGACGGCTGGCGCTGGGACCGCGCGATCTGGAGCGGCGGTTCGGTCTGGTTGGCGGCGACATCTTTCACGGCAAGCTGGGGCTGGACCAGCTGTTCAGTGCCCGGCCGGTCATGGGTCACGCCGATCACCGGATGCCGGTGCCGGGCCTGTATCTGTGCGGGTCAGGGGCCCATCCGGGCGGCGGGGTCACCGGCGCGCCGGGGCACAATGCGGCCCGGGCGGTGCTGAAGGACGTCAGACGGCGCTGATGCGCCAGTCCCGAAGCGGATGTCAGGCGAGGACGACGCCCATGGCCTTCATCAGGGCGTCGCGGATGGCGGCCTCGGTGAAGGGTTTCTGGATCGTCGTCTGGCCGCGCCATTCGTCGGGCAGGCCGCCCTCTCCGTATCCGGTCGAGAAGACAAAGGGCACGCCGCGCGCACGGAGCATCTCCGCCACGGGGAAGATCTGCTGACCGGCCACATTGACGTCCAGCAAGGCGGCGTCGAGGGCCGACTCGTCTCCGGCCATGGCCAGGCCTTCGTCGATGGTCGATGCGGGGCCGACCGGAATACAGCCCATGTCCTCGAGAATGGTCTCAAGCAGCATGGCGACGAGGGATTCATCCTCGACGATCAGTACGCGGCGGCCGTTCAGTCCGGCGTTCATGCGGGGTCTCCACGGTCCAGCGGTATCGAGATTTTTGCCTCGAACCCTTCAGAAGGGTAGCCCAGATCGATATTGCCCGCCAGATCGTGACGGACGCTGCGTTCGATCAGCCGGCTGCCGAAGCCGCGGCGTGTCGGGGCCTCGACCGCCGGGCCGTCGACCTCGCGCCATGTCAGGTTCAGGGTTCGGCCCGTCGCCGTGGCGGTGATGGTCCAGTCTACCAGCACGCGGCCCTCGACCACGGTCAGGGCACCGAATTTGGCGGCATTGGTCGCCAGCTCGTGGAAGATCATGCCCAGCGCCAGGGCGGTGGCGGGGGTCAGGGCCAGGGAAGGGCCGTTGAGCAGGACCCGCTGCGGGCCGTGAGCCTCGGTCTCATGTTCGAGGATGGCGCGCAGTTCGGCCCCTTCCCAGTGGCTGCGGGTCAGCAGGTCGTGGGTATGGGACAGGGCCATCAGCCGGGCCTGGAAGGTTTCGGCGAAGGAGGCGGGATCGACGTGGGTGCGGGCCGTCTGCATGGCGATCGACTGGACCGTCGCGAGGGTATTTTTCACCCGGTGGTTCAGTTCGTCGATCATCAGACGCTGGCGATCGACGGCCAGAAGCGTGTCGGTGACCTCGTGGCCCTGGACGAAGATGCCGACGACCTGGCCCGCCCCATCCCGGATCGGCTGGTAGACGAAGTCGATGTAGACGGTTTCGAGCGGACCGTCGTTGTGGCGGCGCAACTGCAGGGGCGCGCCACGTCCCTCGAAGGTCTCGCCTGTCTTCCAGACCCGGTCCAGCAGGTCGATAAAGCCCTGTTCACGGACCTCGGGCAGGGCCTCGGCCACCGACTTGCCGACCAGATCGTCACGTCCCACCATCCGGGCATAGGCGTCATTGTGCATCTGGAACACATGGTTCGGCCCGGACAGGACCGAGATGAAGCCGGGGGCCTGCATGAAGATGTCGAACAGACGATTGCGCTCGCTCTCGAGGCGGCGATTGTCTTCCTGCACATGTTCGGCGCGGGTCAGGATGTCGCCACCGATCATGACGTTGAGCGCGCTCTCGGTCTGGCGGCTCGCAGCCTGACGCCGCAGCACTTCCAGCTCGGTGATGTCGTTGGTGTGCTGGAGGATGTAGGCGGTCCTGCCCGCGCTGTCGCGGATCGGCGTGTGGGTCGCCGACCAGTAGCGTTCCTCCATCACGGTCTCGCCCGTTGGCAGCACCCGGGGCATAACGTAACGGATCACGGCCAGATGGTCGGACTTGCCGGTGGCGAGCACCCGCTCGAACGAGGCGCGCAGCTGGCGGCTGTTCTGGCGACCCTCTTCCGTGGGGCCGGAATCGAAGATGTCGAACAGGTTCTTACCGATCAGGGTGTCGCGGGTGCTGCCGGTCACCGCCAGATAGGCGGCGTTCATTCCGGCATAGCGGAATTCGGGCGTGATCAGCATGTAGGGATTGGGCGATGCATCGAAAGCTGACGCCAGATCGACGGCCAGCTCGCCCGAAATAACCAGCTCTTTCAATGCAATCCCCGAACAAAGAGCCTTCATAACGCACAAGCTCGACAATTGGTTCGCCGGGACGTTCAATATTTCACCGGCGATCCGGTGTCTGGGTCAAACGGGTGAATCCGGTTAGGCTGACGGCGCGCTTGTCGTCAGCCCGGTTGTCGCGGTCTCCCTGTCTATGACTTCACCCCAACCGCCGTCCGCTGAGGTGAACCCGGTCGTCCGCATCGGTCAGGGGGCCCTGGTCGGACGGGTCGAGGCGGGGATCGCCGCCTTCAAGGGCATTCCCTATGCCGCACCGCCGGTGGGGCCGCTGCGCTGGCGGGCACCACAACCGCCTGCCGGCTGGCCGGGGATGCGGGACGCGTCATCGCTGGGCCCGATCTGTGTCCAGCCCCCGGCCGCGGGGGACGCCGGCGTCGGGCCCCTGCCGATGAGCGAGGACTGCCTGACCCTGAATGTCTGGAGCTCGCAGGACCGGGACGACCCGTTGCCGGTCATGGTCTGGATCCACGGCGGCGGGCTGATCGACGGCTCCGGCACGGCGGCCCTGTACGATGGGGCGGCTTTGGCCGGGCGCGGTGTGGTGGTTGTGACGATCAACTACCGACTGGGGCGGTTGGGGTTTTTTGCCCATCCGGCGCTGAGTGCCGAGGCGGGCGGCGAGGCCCTGGTGGGCAACTATGGCCTGGCCGACATGGTCGCCAGTCTGGAATGGGTGCGGGACAATATCGCGGCCTTCGGCGGCGACCCCGGCAATGTCACCGTCTTCGGCGAGTCCGCCGGCGGCGCGGCGGTGCTGCGGCTGATGATCGCTGAACCGGCCCGCGGGCTGTTTCACCGGGCGGTCGTGCAGTCGGGTCTGGGCCGGGATGAAGGCACGCCGGTGTTCGTGCATCGGGACGGGCAGCCGTCGCTGGAGGCCCGGGGCGTCGCCTTCGCCGAGGCGGTGGGCCTGACCGACGCGACGGTCGAGCAACTGCGGGCCCTGCCGGCCGGAGCGCTGCTGACGCCGCCGCCCAGCTTCTATGGGGGCGACCTGCTGGTCATCGACGACTACGACGGGGGGGGGCTGGTCGGGGAGAATGTGGAGCCGGCCTTTGCGGCGGGCCTGCAGGCCCCGGTGCCCCTGATCATCGGCACCAACAGCGACGAGTTCGGCGGCGTGCAGCCGGATGACATGAGCCCCTGGCGCGAGATCGACGCGGCCCTGACCGGGGTGGAGCGCAGCGCGCTTTACGAAAGCTATGGCGGCGAGGCCGGCTACAGGGCGGGGGTGGTTAGCGATCTGGCCTTCAACGAACCGGCGCGGCGTCTGGCACGGCTGCATGCCCGGGCGGGCCATCCGACCTGGCTGTACCGGTTCGACGTGGTCGCGGCGGCCATGCCCGGCACGCTGTCAGGAGCCCCGCACGCATCCGAACGGCCCTATGTGTTCGACAATCTGTCGGCCGTGTCCTGGCCGGTCGGTGCCCGCGACCGACAGGCGGCGACGGTGATGGCCGACTACTGGACCGGATTTGCCGGGACCGGCGATCCCAACGGGGACAGGCGGCCGGTCTGGCCCGAATACCGTGCGATGCCGGGGCAGTTGATGATGTTCGGCAATAACGGCCCGGCGGCTGTGGCGGTGCCGTTTGTCGCGCGGCTGGACCTGATCGAGGCCCTGTACGCCCGAATCCGCTAGCAGCGATCAGGCGGCGAGGCGGAACTGGTCGGCGACCGGGGTCTCGACGGGTCCGGCGCGGAACTCGTCCCACAGGGCGTCTTCATCCGAATAGCGGGCGCTGGCGGCAGCATCGATGACGTCGACGACCTGTTCTTCCAGCCGGTCCCAGATGACGGCCAGGTCGGAACAGCCGTCGGCCTCGCAGGGCACGATCAGGTAGCGGTTGGCGGAGACAGCGGCGTGGGGGGCGAAGGCGCGGGCCATGGGAAACTCCTGAAGCGGGGTGGCTTGCTGATGATCCTACTTTGCGACAGTGTTGCGCCAGAAACGGACGTATTGAATCGAGCGACCCGATGAGACACGACAAGGCGGCGATGGTCATCGAGCTGGCGCGCCATATGGCGGCCAGTGCCGAGGGGCTGACCCTGGACGAAATGGCAGCTGCCAGCCGGGTCGGCCGGCGCACGGCCGAACGGATGCGCGACGCGGTGCTGATGCTGTTTCCGGCAGCGGAAGAGGTGTCCGACCCGCCGACCAAGCGCTGGCGCATCCGGGGCGGGCTGTCGGCTTTCGAGCAGGCCCCGACGACGACGGAACTGGTCGAACTGACCAAGGCGGCCCAGGGGCTGCGCACGGCCGGAGAGCCCGGACGGGCGGCGGCGCTGGAAGGGCTGGAGCGAAAACTGAAGTCGGCCATGCGGTCGACGACCCTGAACCGGCTGGCCCCCGACCTTGAGGCCCTGATCCGGGCCGAGACCATCGCGGTGCAGGCCGGGCCGCGCCCGTCGGCGGACGAGGCGGTGCTGGCAGAGATCCGCGGGGCGGTGCTGGCCGGGCGGCCGCTGGGCTTTACCTATTCACGACCCGGGGCCGAGGCGCGGCGGCGCAGCGTGGCCCCGTGCGGGGTGATGTTCGGGCGGGCCAACTATCTGGTCGGGGCCGATCGCGAGAGTGGCCGTATCCAGACCTTCCGGCTGGACCGGATGAGCACGGTCGAGGCGCTGGACGGGATCGCCGCGCCGCCCGCCGATTTCGACCTGCAGGCCTTCGCCAGCCAGTCGTTCGGTATCTATCAGGACGAGATCGAGGATGTGGTGTTGCGGGTGACGCCCGAAGGGGCTGACGAGGCCCGGGCCTGGCGCTGGCATCCGACCCAGACACTGGAGGACGCGGCGGACGGTTCGGTGATCGTGCGCTTTCGCGCCAGCGGCATGCGCGAACTGGCCTGGCATCTGTTCAGCTGGGGCGACCGGGTGGCGATCGTCGCCCCGCAGCGACTGAAAGCGGTGATGGCCGGGGAACTGGCGGCGGCCGGGCGCGCTCTGGAGCGGGCGGCGGATGAGCAATCCGTAAGCTGACGCGCGCCGCAACCGCCCCTAGGAAGTTTCCATGATCAGATCCCTGCTGGCGGGCGTTGGCCTCGCTCTTCTCCTGATGGTCTGGCCGGACGTTTCGTCAGCCCGTTCCGACCCTGACGCCGCGCCGCCTGTCGCTGTCACCGTGACGCGCGACGGGGATCGCTGGACCGCGGACTTCACCTTCGCCCAGGCGTCTCCGGTCTGGGCCTTTTACCAGTCGGCGCTGCTGCGCGAGAGCCGTGAGCCGTGGCGACCGTCGTGGTGGTCTGTCGAGACGGCGGGCGTCGTGATCGACCGGCAGGGTGACTACGATGTGCTGCGGACCACAGACGGTAGCGCGGTGCCCGCCGAGGTGCGGATCGTCATGCACCCGCAGGCCGGTGATCTGGAGGCCGCCTATGATCCCGCGCTGATGTTCTCTGACGGGACCGTGGCGCTGTTCACCGGGCAGTTCGATGTCATTCGACTCGACTCTGTCGAGGCCGCCCGGACCCTGCCGGCCGATCTGAACGGGGTCGAGGTCACGGGCGAGCCGTCGTTGGTCAGATGGCGCGATCGATCGGGTCCGGTGCTGTTCAAGGGCGAGAGACTGGATGAGGCCATGGCGATCGATGCAGGCACCTATGTGCTGTTCGGCGAGGCCCGTATTCGTCAGAGCGACGGGATCACAACGGTGATCGATCCCGGTCTGCCCCGATGGCTGGGCGAGGAGCTGGGCGGGTTTACCCCGCAGGTCATGAGCCATTATTCCCGTCGGCTCGGGCCCAGCGAGGGCGGTGCGCCGACCCTGATGGTCAGCTGGACCGGCCCCACCGAGCAACTGTCCAGCATGGGGGGCAGCGTTTTGCCCGGCCTGATTTCAATGAGTTTCGAGGGTGAGGGCGTACTTGATCCGGACCGCGAGGCGCTGGACCGGGCGCACTGGTTCATCGGCCATGAGGCGGCGCATTTCTGGTTGGGCTCCAATGGCCTGCGCTATGCCTTCGGGCGCGAGTCCTGGATCACCGAAGGCGGGGCCGATCTTATGTCCGTCCGGGCCATTTCGGCGATCGACCCGACCTATGATGCGCGCGCTGAACTGCAGCGCGAGGTCGACGACTGTGTGTCGCTGGCGGCGGATGCGCCGGTCGCCGGGGCCGGCGAGCGGGGGCAACACCGCGCCTACTACGCCTGTGGCGCGGTCTGGGCGCTGGCGATGGAATCGGCCCGGCAGCGATCCGACGGCGGAGACTTCTTCGACATGCTGGCGGACTTCCGGCGCGAGAACGCCGACGACGGCGTGCTGACGCGTGACGAATGGCTGGCCGCGATGACGCGGGTGGCCGGCAGTCCGGCACCGGCCCGGGCCATCGCCCGGATGCTGGACGAAGGCGTATCCGATCCGGCGTCGGTGTTGGCGGGGATCTTCGACGGCACCGGCGTCGCCTACCGGCTGGACGACGGAACCTTGACCCTGATCTGAGGCTCAGGCCTCGCCGAACGGATAGGGGCTGACCGATTTGGACCAGTCATCGACGGTCAGCGGGCGGTCGACCGGCGGGGCGGCGCGTTCGGCGCAGGGGTGGCGGTGGCACAGGCGGCAGGCGGGGCCGATGGGGGTGACCTCGGGCGCGGTCAGGTCGAGGCCGCGGGCATAGGTCAGGCGGTGGGCGTGTTTCAATTCGCAGCCCAGGCCGATGGCCAGGTCCTGACCCTCGCCGAAGCCGTCATGGCCCTGGCGGTCGACGGTGCGGGCCAGGGTGAACCAGCGATTGCCGTCGGGCGTCTCGATGATCTGGGTGACGACCCGGCCGGGCGTGCGGAAGGCGCTGTGCAGTCGCCAGCGCGGGCAGGCCCCGCCGAAGCGTGAAAACGGGAAGGACCCGGACGCATAGCGTTTGGAGATGTTCCCCGCCTGGTCGACCCGCATCAGGAACAGCGGCACGCCCCGGGCGGTGGGGCGCGACAGGGTGGTCAGCCTGTGGGCCGCCTGTTCGAAACTGACGCCGAAACGGGCCTGAAGCCGGGCCAGGTCGTAGCCGGTCTCTTCCGCCGTGCGCTGGAAGGCGGCGTAGGGCATCAGCATGGCGGCGGCGAGGGTGTTGGTCAGGGCAACCTTGAGCAGGCTGCGCGTGGCCGCGTTCGGTGTGTCGGCCGCCTCGACCGTGGCGGTCAGCTCGGCGTCATGTTCGGCCAGGGCCAGCTGGTAGGCTATGGCGAAAGCGCGGGAGGCGGGGCCCAGGGCCTCGGAGATCAACAGACGCCGGCGATGCGGATCAAAGCGCCGGGTCCATTCCACCATGACCTCGGCCGGCATGATGCGGACGGGCAGGGTGTGACGTTCGGCCAGCCGGGCGCGGGCCCGGGCCTCGAAACCCTCGCCCCGGACGGCGGGGTCGTCCGGGAAGAGGGCGTCGTGCAGGGCTTCGCCGAGGGCGTCGAGCTCGGGGAAATGGTTGCTGCGGGCCTGGATATGGTCCCTGACCCAGTCGGCGGGTGACTCCGCGCCGATCACGCCGCCCTGACCGGCCTCGGCCTGTTCACGGGTGCGGTGGTCGGCGAAGGCGCGGTACAGGCGCACCAGGGCGTCGGCGGCCCCCGGGGCGTCGTCGACCAGTTGCAGGATTTCGTGACGCGGGACGGCAAGTCCGCCGAAGACCGGGTCGGCGAGGATTTCGGCCAGTTCAGCCTCGCCCGCCGGCCCCGCCTGCTGGGCCAGGGCCCGCAGGTCGACGTCATAGGTGTCGGCCAGACGCAGCAGGAGCTGGGCTGAGACCGGCCGCTGGTTGCGCTCTATGTGATTGAGATAGCTGGGGGAAACCCCGAGATCAGCGGCCATGGCCGTCTGGGTCAGGTCCATCTCGCGGCGCAGCCGTTTGAGGCGGCCACCGAGAAACAGCTTGCGATCCGTGGCCACCGTCATTGTGACATTATGTCATGATATGACTGAATATCAAGTGTCATGTTGTGACGTAATGACTGGAAATGACCGGTTCATATTGTATCAAAAATGACTGGAGCGCGTAGTTTACGGGAACAGGCGGTGCCCCGGCCGCCACGCAAATCCAGGATCCCGTATCATGACCACCTTCGCAGACCTCGTCCCGTCTCCCGCCGGCCGTTTTGACGGTATCGAGCGTCCCTATTCGGTGGAGGACGTGCTGAAGCTGCGCGGCTCGGTGACGCCGGCCCAGACCCTGGCCGAGCGCGGGGCCAACCGGCTGTGGGAACTGCTGCACAGCGAGCCCTATATCAATGCCCTGGGCGCGGTGACCGGCAACCAGGCCATGCAGATGGTTCGCGCCGGGCTGAAGGCCATCTATCTGTCGGGCTGGCAGGTCGCCGCCGACGCCAATACCGCCGGGGCGATGTACCCCGACCAGTCGCTGTACCCGGCCAACGCCGCACCGGAGCTGTGCCGCCGCATCAACCGTACCCTGCAGCGCGCCGACCAGATCGAGCACGCCGAGGGCGGCGCCAGGCGTGACTGGTTTGCGCCGATCGTCGCCGACGCCGAGGCCGGGTTCGGCGGGCCGCTGAACAGCTTCGAGATCATGAAGGCCTTCATCGAGGCCGGCGCCGCGGGCGTCCATTTCGAGGACCAGCTGGCCAGTGAGAAGAAATGCGGACACCTGGGCGGCAAGGTGCTGATCCCGACCCAGGCGCATGAGCGTAATCTGGTCGCCGCCCGTCTGGCTGCCGACGTCATGGGCGTGCCGACCATCACCGTCGCCCGCACCGACGCCGAGAGCGCCCAGCTGATCACCTCGGACGTCGATGAACGGGATCGCCCCTTCATCGACCGCGACAACCGTACGCCGGAGGGCTTCTTCCGTCTGAAGGAGGGTACCGGCCTCGATCACTGCATTGCGCGCGGCCTGTCCTACGCCAACATCGCCGACCTGCTGTGGTGGGAAACCAGCCACCCCGATCTGGACGACGCCAAGAAGTTCGCCGAGGCCGTGCAGAAGAAGCATCCGGGCAAGCTGATGGCCTACAACTGCTCGCCCTCCTTCAACTGGAAGGCCAAGCTGGACGAGGCGACGATCGCCAAATTCCAGCGTGAGCTGGGGGCCATGGGCTACAAGTTCCAGTTCGTGACCCTGGCCGGCTTCCACAGCCTGAACAACGGCATGTTCGAACTGGCCAGCGGCTACCGCGATCGCGGCATGTCAGCCTATTCCGAGCTGCAGCAGCGCGAGTTCGACAATGAGGCCGCCGGCTATACCGCCACGCGTCACCAGCGCGAGGTCGGCACCGGCTATTTCGACCAGGTCGCGACCGTGATTTCCAACGGGCAGTCGTCAACGACTGCCATGAAGGAATCGACCGAGACCGCGCAGTTCATCGCCGCCGAATAGAGAGGAGACTGACCATGGAACCCCTGGAACGCCCCAAGGCCATCATCGACTTCTGCCTGGCTCCGCTGGAGCTGGATCCGCAGTCCGAAGCCGCCCGCGAGGTTCGCCGCCGGCTGGAGCATGTGATCAAGACCTTCCAGACCAAGGCCGCCAAACCGGTCGCGGTGGACTTCTCGTCGATGCCCTCTCAGGTCATCAACGAGGCGGCTCACGGCTACGAATGAGTACGATGGTCGCCTGAGCGATCAGGCGACGGCGACGTTCGCCGCGGCGGCTTCGGCTGCCGCGGCGGCCGGCATTTCGAACACGACCGACAGCAGCTGGGCGGCATTGAACGGCTTGGCCAGATGCAGGTCGGCCCCGGCGTCCGCGGCCGCCTTGACGTGTTCCGCCAAGGCATTGGCGGTCAGCATGATGACCGGGGTGCGTGGCAGGCCCATCGTCGTCTCGTAGAGGCGGATTTCCCGGGTGGCGGCGAGCCCGTCCATCACCGGCATCTGCATATCCATCAGCACCAGATCAAACTCGCCGGCGCGGTAGGCTTCCAGGGCCTGGGCCCCGTCCTCGACCATCGTCATCTCGACGGCGGCCTGGGCCAGGATCAGCTCGACCACCTTGCGGTTGGTGGCGTGGTCGTCAGCCAGCAGGACGCGAAGGGCGGGGGTTCCCGGTTCGACCGTCACGACCGGAACGTCCGGGGTCGCCGCAGTCGGCTGGGCGCGGCGCAGAGGGATGGTCAGGATGAAGGCAGAGCCACCGCCGGGCTCGCTCTCGCAATCCAGCTCGCCGGCCATCAGAGTCGCCAGTTGATGCGAAATGGCCAGGCCGAGGCCTGTGCCCCCGAACCGACGGGTGATCGCGCCGTCGGCCTGCTCAAAGCGTTTGAACAGGCGCTGGCGGGTCTCATCGTCGAAACCGATGCCGGTATCCTCGACCGTGAACCGCAGGGTTTCGCCCGCAGGCCCGTCCGGACCGCGAGCCACGGTCAGGCTGACGAAGCCCGACGTGGTGAATTTGACGGCATTGGAGACCAGATTGGTCAGGATCTGCTTCAGGCGAACGACGTCGCCGGACATCCAGACCTCGGCGTCCGGGCAGATTTCGACGTAGAATTGCAACCCCTTGTCGCCGGCGGTCGCCGCATAGAGCTGGGCGGATTCCCGGACAGCACCGGCGAGATCGAAGGCGTCTTCATTCAGCGACAGCCGACCGGATTCGACGCGCGCCAGATCGAGAATATCGCTGAGCAGGACCTGAAGCGTTCTGCCGGAGGAGTGGATCAGGTCCAGCATCTCGCGCTGCTGGGACGTCAGTTCGGTCGAGGCCAGGGCCTGGGCGATACCGATCACCCCGTTCAGCGGCGTGCGGATCTCGTGGCTCATATTGGCGAGGAACTGGCTCTTGGCCCCGTTGGCGGCTTCGGCGGCGTCGCGCGCCTCTGCAAGGGTCTCGGCTGCATGTTTCAGATCGGTGATGTCCGTGGTGACCGTGACAATGCCTCCGGCCGCAGTCCGCCGGTCGGCGACGCGCAGCCAGCGGTTGCCCGCGATCGGCTGTTCCATGGTCATCGTAAGCTGCCGGCGTGTGTTCAACCGCTCGGCGATCCAGTCTTCTTCGCGACCCTTGGCATCGGCATAGAGACCTTTGTCGAGGCCGATCTGAACGATCTCCCGGAAGGTCTGCCCCACCTGGAGCGCGGTTTTGAGCTCGGGGTTGACCTCGGCGTAACGACTGTTCCAGAGTACGAGGCGGTCTTCGGCGTCGAAGAAGGCCAGACCGTCGGGCATGGCTTCGATAGCCCCGCGGAGCTGTGCCAGGGCGCTGGACCGGGCCGCCCAGCCCATGACCGTGACGGCACAGGCGACGATCGAAATTATCAAGATCATGCCGATCACGATGCCTGACATGGCAGCGGCAGAGGCTCCGTCCGCCGCCACGATCCCGCCGGGCGCGCTGATGAAAGTCATGCCCGCCAACGAGATGAAATGCAGGCTCAGGACCACGACGGTACAGGCGACGGCGGTGGCGATGAGCCGTCGCAGGCCCGATCTGAAAATGAAGCCGGCGGTCACGACGGCCAGGAAGAGACCGAAGGCGATGCTGGTGACCACGGCAGCAGGGTCGTAAACGAGGCGACCGGGCAGCTGCAGGGCCGCGATGCCGGTGAAATGCATCGTGATCAGCCCGGCGAAGGCGAGGATGCCGCTGCAAATACGGCGTTGGCGACTGTCGCCCCCGAGGATCAGCAGGATCGCGACGATGATCGTGCCGATGATTGCAGAAAAGGACAGCAGGGTCAGAGGGATGTCGTAGCGGGCGCTACCGGCCCAATGCATGCTCTGCAGGCTGGCGAAATGGGTGGCGAAGACGGACATACTGCCGATAACCGCGCTGAGTGTTCCAGTCCTGCGGCGCCGGTGGCCTGCCTGGGTTCGGGCCGCCGAAAGCAGATGCAGTCCCGTGCCGATGCCGATCGCGCAGATCAGCGCGGCCGGCACGATCCAGCGCCAGTCATATTGTGGAACGAAGTGCTCGATCATGGACGCAAGTATCTTTCCCCTCATCCGATCCCTGGCAGAAAGACGTGAACAAAGGGTGGCTCACGCGTTCCGGTGGCATGGATTCATCGTCACAATATCCGTGCAAGGATGGCGCTCGACGCCGATTCTGTGCACCGGATCGGCTGACTGCGAGATGGAATGCCCTACGAAGTGTCGCCATCCCCCGTGATCCCGCCCCTCGCGGCGCGCTGGCCGACGGTGGTTGCCAGTGCGGGAATCCCGATCATCGTCCTTCTGGGGCTGGCCTTCATCGAGCCGTCGCTGGCCGGCTGGCTGGTCGGGGCGGCGCTTCTGGTGGCGGTTGGAGTCGGCTGGGTGAACCGGCGGGAGCCGGAGGCGCGACTTGACCCTGTGGCCCCGGAGGCCGAGCGCGACGGGGGCGGCGAGGCCGAGGGCCGGCTGCTGGACGCGCTGTTCGAGGCGCTGAGCGACCCCGTTATGGTCGTCGCCGGCGGGGAACCGGACGATATTGCGGGGCGGCGGGTGTTGCTGGCGAACCAGGCCGCGCGCGATCTGCTGCGGATCCAGCGTGAAGGCGCATTGCTGGTGTCGGTCCTGCGAGACCCGACCGTGCTGGAAGCGGTCGATGAAGCCCTGTTCGCCAGCCTGACCCGCGCCACCGACTACGTCGCACGCGAGCGGCACTGGCGCGCCCTGACACGCCCCCTGCCGTCCGGTGGCGATGAACGTCAGGCCCTTGTCGTGCTGCACGATGACACGGATGTGCGGCGTATGGAGATGATGCGGGTCGATTTCCTGGCCAACGCCAGTCACGAACTGCGCACGCCGCTGGCATCCCTGTCGGGCTTCATCGAGACCCTGAAGGGGCATGCCCGCGACGATGAAAAGGCCCGCGACCGGTTCCTCGATATCATGGCCATCCAGGCGGACCGGATGAGCCGGCTGGTGGCCGATCTGCTATCCCTGAGCCGTATCGAGTTGAACGAGCACATTCCGCCGTCCGGCCTGGTGGATTTGTCGCGGGTCTGCGGCGATGTCGTCGACGCGGTGAGCGTGCTGTCCGACGATCGGAACGTGGCTGTCCAGGTCACCGGCAACGCGCGTCGCGCCGCTCCTGTCCAGGGGACGCGGGATGAAATCATTCAGGTGGTTCAGAACCTCGTCGACAATGCGATCAAATATTCCCCTGCCGGCGGGGCCGTCGAGATTACCATTCGCCCCGACGTCGGCCTGGATGAGGTTTCGACCCCATGGTCCGGCGGCAGCCGGGGGGACGGGGCGACGCGGCTGCCGCTGCTGACGCCCGACAGGGTGCCGGGCATGCGCTATGCTGCCGTCAGTGTGCGCGACCATGGTCCCGGCATGGCGCGGGAGCATCTGCCGCGGCTGACCGAACGTTTTTATCGCGTCGAGGGCCAGAAAAGCGGCGAGAAGTCGGGCACCGGCCTGGGCCTGGCGATCGTCAAACATATCGTCAATCGACACCGTGGTGGACTGACGGTCGAGAGCGCGCCGGGGCAGGGGGCGACCTTCACCGCCTATTTCCCGGCGGCCTCCGAGGCCTGACACCGTAACAGAACTGTCACGGAGCCGTCGTAATCCGCCAACCAATCACGGGCATTGATCCCACCGTCTGATCCGGGTGCCGGGTGGGACGTGATTCTTCGCTTCCCCGGATGTCGATGAGCTGGTTGTTCCTGCCCCTGTTGTTCGTGTTCGTGGCGTCGGCCTATGTCGGCGCGCGGAGGCTTGCGCGTCTGCGGGGCGATCGCGCCCGGGCCGAGGGAATGCCCCCGCATTCGCGTCCGTCACAGCACGGGCTCTACGCGCTGATCTGGACGGTCGTGCCGGCGCTGCTGGTGCTGATCCTGGCCAATACCTTTTCAGGCGAGGTCGAGCACCGCCTGCTGACCGCCGGTGCACCCGACAGTGTGTCCCAGCTTGAACCCTTCCGGCGTGAGGCCTTTTTCGCCGACGCCCGCCGGGTGGGCGCGGGACAGCCGGCGGCCCAGATCTGGCCCGCCCCGCTGGCCGGACAACTGCCGCCGGAAGGCCGTCGCGCCGCCAGCATCCATCTGACGCTGAGCGTCGGCGGCATGGTCGTCGCCCTGCTGGCCAGCATGCTTGGGGGGCTGTTTGTCTTCAGCCAGATTCGTCCCGGCATGCGGGCGCGCAACCGGGTCGAGGGCTGGGTCATCGGCCTGTTGTTCGCCTGTTCGGCGGTGGCGGTCCTGACCACGATCGGGATCATCGCCTCGCTGCTGTTTGATTCCGTCCGCTTCTTCGCCAGCGTTCCGGTCATGGACTTTCTGTTCGGGACCAAATGGAGTCCGCAGACGGCCATTCGTGCGGACCAGATCGGATCGACCGGGGCCTTCGGGGCCCTGCCGCTGTTCGCGGGCACCTTCCTGATCATGGCCATCGCCATGCTGGTGGCCGCACCGGTCGGCCTGTTCTCGGCCATCTATCTCTCGGAATATGCCAGCCCGGTGATGCGCGCCGTGATCAAGCCGGTTCTGGAGGTTCTCGCGGGGGTGCCGACCGTGGTCTACGGCTTCTTCGCGGCCCTGACGGTGGGACCGGCCTTCCGCGCCTTTTTCAATGGCCTGGGTGCCCATATGGTCGGCGGGCCGCTGGACGGCATCGGTCACTATCTGATGCTGGTCCAGAACCAGATGGCGCTGGTTGCCGGCGCGGTCATGGGAATCATGCTGATCCCCTTCGTCTCGTCGCTTTCGGACGACATCATCAATGCCGTGCCGCAGAGCCTGCGCGACGGTTCGTATGCGATGGGGGCCACGCGTTCGGAGACGGTCAAGCGCGTGCTGTTGCCCGCGGCCCTGCCCGGCGTGGCCGGGGCCATGCTGCTGGCCATGTCGCGAGCTATCGGCGAGACCATGATCGTGACCATGGCTGCCGGCCTGGCCGCCAAGCTGACGATCAATCCGCTGGACACGGTCACCACGGTCACGGTCCAGATCGTCACGCTTCTGACCGGCGACCAGGAGTTCAACAGCCCCAAGACCCTGTCCGCCTTCGGCCTGGGTCTGACCCTTTTCCTGGTGACCCTGGTGCTGAACATCGTGGCCCAGCGCATCGTCCAGACCTATCGGCAGCAATATGACTGAACCGACTCCCGGGATCACCGAGTCGGCGGGTACCGACCTTCGCGTGGATCGTCTGCGGGCGGGCCTGAAGCGACGCCATGCGCGGGAAAACCGGTTCCGCACCTATGGCCTGCTGGCCATTGCCGTTTCGGTCGGCTTTCTGCTGCTGCTGCTCGGCCGGATTATCGAACAGGGCCATACGGCCTTCTACGCCCACACGGTGACGGTTCCGGTCTATATGGACCCCGCCCGCATCGACCGGTCCTATCCGGCCGGGACCAATTTCGAACAGCTGGTGGCCGAGCAGGCCCTGGTGCGGTTCGGCGTCGAGGACGATGCCGCCGGAACCCGAGCGACCGCCATGCGCGACCTTTTCTCGTCCGAACTGAAATATCGCATCGCCGAGCGGCTGCAGCGCCAGCCGGGCCTGATCGGCGAGACCCTGCCGATCGCCGCCCCGATGTCGGATGAGGCCGACCTTTATTTCAAGGGCGAGATCTCCCGTTCGACGCCGGCGCTGCAGCGTCGGCTGAGCGACGAACAGCTCGACTGGCTTGACCGGATGGACGCCGAGGGCGCGGTCTCGGCCCATTTCAACAAGGCCCTGTTCACCAATGGGGACTCGACCGAGCCGGAGCTGGCCGGCGTCGCGGGGGCCGTGGTCGGCTCGGCCCTGATGCTGCTGGTGACGGCCCTGATCGCCATTCCGCTGGGCGTGGGCGCGGCCGTCTATCTCGAGGAATTCTCGCCACGCAACCGGCTGGCAGACCTGATCGAGGTCAATATCAACAATCTCGCGGCTGTGCCGTCGATCGTCTACGGCCTGCTGGGGTTGTCGCTGTTCATCAACTGGATGCACCTGCCGCGATCATCGCCCCTTGTCGGAGGGCTGGTGCTGGCCCTGATGGCCCTGCCGACCATCATCATCGCCACCCGGTCGTCGCTGAAGGCAGTTCCGCCGTCGATCCGGGAGGCCGCCCTGGCCATGGGCGCGAGCCGGACCCAGACCGTGTTTCAGCATACGCTGCCGCTGGCCATGCCCGGGGTGATGACCGGGTCGATCATCTCGATGGCGCACGCCCTGGGCGAGACCGCGCCGCTGCTGCTGATCGGTATGGTCAGTTTCGTGCCCGGCATTCCGACCGGTATCGACCAGCCGACCGGGGCCCTGCCGTCCCTCATCTACATCTGGGAGAATGCTTCGGAGCGGGCATTCCACGAGCGGACCGCCGCCGCCATCCTGGTGCTCCTCGCCTTCATGATCGTCATGAACGCCGCCGCGATCGTGCTGCGCCGGCGCTTTGAACGCCGGTGGTAAAGTCTATGAAGATCAATCTGTTTCGTGCTGCGGACGGTACTGAAAGCGGCGGCGGTGCCGACACCGGTGCCGATGTGCGCACGGCCGCGTCGCGCGCCATGAGCGTGCCCCAGCCCCGGTCCAACGGGGACGCGCCGGTGGGACCGACCAAGATCGCTGCCCGTGACGTGTCGGTGTCCTATGGCGACAAACAGGCGCTGTTCGACGTCAGCCTGGATATTCCCGACAAGACGGTGACGGCACTGATCGGTCCGTCGGGCTGTGGCAAGTCGACCTTCCTGCGGACCATGAACCGTATGAACGACACGATTCCGGGCTGCCGCGTTACCGGCCGGATCGAGATCGATGGCGAGGATATCAACGCCAAATCCATCGACCCCGTGTTGCTGCGCGCGCGCGTCGGCATGGTGTTCCAGAAGCCGAACCCCTTCCCCAAGACCATCTATGAGAACGTCGCCTACGGGCCGCGTATCCACGGCCTGACCAGCACCAAGGCGGAACTGGACGAGGTGGTTCAGAGCTCGCTGAAGCGGGCCGGGCTGTGGGAAGAGGTCGCCGACCGACTGCATTCGCCCGGCACCGGCCTGTCGGGTGGCCAGCAGCAGCGTCTGGTCATCGCCCGGGCCATCGCGGTCAATCCGGAAGTGATCCTGATGGACGAGCCCTGTTCGGCGCTGGATCCGATCGCCACAGCCAAGATCGAGGAGCTGATCGACGAGCTGCGCGAACGCTACTGTATCGTCATCGTCACCCACTCGATGGCCCAGGCGGCGCGGGTCAGCCAGCGCACGGCCTTCTTCCATATGGGCCGGCTGGTCGAGACCGGCTCGACCGAGGATATCTTCACCAACCCGCGCGAGCGTCGCACGCTCGACTATATCACCGGCCGCTTCGGCTAGGATCGGCGACTGTCATGAACCAGCATACTGTCAAGGCCTATGGAGACGAGCTGAACCAGCTCACCGCCGAGGTTGCGCGCATGGGTGGCCTGGCCGAGGCCCAGGTGGCCGACGCCGTCGACTCCGTCGCGCGCCGTGATGTCGCCCTGGCCAGGGCCGTGGTCGAGCGCGACGCCCGGCTCGATGCCATGCATCGCGATATCGAGAAGAAGGCGATCCGCCTGATCGCCCTGCGCCAGCCCGTGGCCAGCGACCTGCGCAAGACCCTGTCGGCGATGAAGCTGGTTGTGGACCTGGAGCGTACCGGCGATCTGGGCCGCAACATCGCCAAACGCGCCCTGGTGCTGGCCGAGGGCGAGCCGATGCAGCCGCTGACGCGATCGATCGAGCGGATGGGCAAGCTGGTCTCGACCCGGCTGCGCGACGTGCTGGACGCCTATACGGCCGGTGAGGTCGACCGGGCCTTGGCGGTCTGGGGAACGGACGACGAGGTCGACGAGCACTACAACGCCCTGTTCCGGGAACTGCTGACCTATATGATGGGCGACCCGCGCACGATCGGGGCCTGCACCCACCTGCTTTTCATCGCCAAGAACCTCGAACGGATCGGCGATCACGCGACCAATATCGCCGAGTCGATCCACTACGAGATCACCGGCGAGGAGATCGTCGGTGACCGGCCGCGCTGGACGCCGACGCCCGATGACGCCACGGCCCCGATTGCCGACCCCGACGCCCAATAGCTGAACGATCCGAGACCGGAGCGCACCCCATGCAGCCCTATATTCTGGTGATGGAAGACGAGGACGCCCTGGCGACCCTGCTTCAATACAATCTGGAGAAGGAAGGCTATCGCGTCGTGATCGCCTCTGACGGCGACGAGGGCATGTTGCAGATCGATGAGCGGTTGCCGGATCTGGTGCTGCTGGACTGGATGCTGCCCAAACTGTCGGGGATCGAGGTCTGCCGGCGCATCCGTGGCAAGTCCGAGACCCGTAACCTGCCGATCATCATGCTGACGGCGCGCGGCGAGGAAAGCGACCGCATCCGCGGGCTGGACACCGGGGCCGATGACTATCTGACCAAGCCCTTCTCGATGATCGAACTGATCGCCCGCATCCGCGCCGTGCTGCGCCGCATCCGCCCGGGCCTGGCCGACGACCGCATCAACCACGGTGACATCGTCATCGACCGCGTCGCCCACCGGGTGCGCCGGGCCGGCAACGAGATCCATCTGGGCCCGACCGAGTTCCGCCTGCTGGACCATCTGATGCAGCATCCCGGCCGGGTGTTCAGCCGCGAACAGCTGCTGGATGCGGTGTGGGGCAGTGACGTCTATGTCGAGGCCCGAACGGTCGACGTCCACGTCGGCCGGCTGCGCAAGGCGCTGAACGTCGAGGGCACGGTCAATCCGATCCGGACGGTGCGGTCAGCGGGATATTCGCTGGATCTGGGAGGCTGAGTGAGCCGGTTGGTTTGAACCTTGAGACAGATACTGCATCGTCTCGGGCATGTTTTTTTTGATCGTCGGTCTCCTTCTGTTCGTCTCCACGCTCGGTGGTTGGTTCTGCGCACGACGCAGGCAGTGTCTGCTTTGGCTGGCCTGCCTCATCCTGCTTCCAGTCGTCCTCTACTCGGCGCTCGCTATCTTCATGGGGGCCACTGACGACGAGTCTTGGAGCTTTTCCTTCACCTGGTGGCTGATCGGCTTCGGCTATATCGGGGTTCCCATGCTGTTATGGGCCGCGAGTGCAGGCGCTGGCTTCTGGATGAGCCGCTTGCGCAACAAGGCGGCAGCCAGGAACAGTCCGGGCTAGATTCGTGCCGCTCTTCCTTCCCCCATTTCGGGGGAAGGTGGCAGGCGGAGCCTGACGGATGGGGGCTGCTGACGGGGTCCTGACTGTAGAACCGCGGATGCGGATCGAGCCCCCATCCGAGCCGCTGCACGGCCCACCTTCCCCCGAAATGGGGGAAGGCTCGAAACTCCATGACCGCTAACGCTTCACAGCAGCGCTCAAGCCGTTAGGGTTCGGCTTCGCTTTCGAGGAGCTGCCCATGCGTCGCCGCACCTTTCTGTCGACCCTGCCCGCCGGGGCCATCCTGGCCGGGGCCGGCGTTGCCAATGCCGCAGCGGTTCAGACCGTTCCGGCGCGACCTGCCGTTCACAACGCCCCATCCGTTGATCCCTTCGCCGGGGTCGGCCCGGGTGATCGCAACAGCGGGCTGCAGTTCGTCAGTCGCTCGACGGTGTGGGGTGCGCATGGCGCGGCGGCGACGGCCCATCCGCGCGCCACCCTGATCGGCATCGACACCCTGCGGCGGGGCGGTTCGGCCATCGACGCGGCCATCGCCATCAACGCCGCCCTGGGCTTTCTGGAGCCGACGGCCAACGGCATCGGCGGCGACGCCTTCTGCATGCTGTGGGATCCCGCGCAGAAGAAGGTCGTCGGTTTCAACGGCTCGGGCAACAGCCCGCGGGGCCTGTCGCTGGAAACGGCGCGGTCGAAGGCGGGTGCGGACGGCTATCTGCCCAAATACGGGGCCGTCACGGTCAATGTGCCCGGTACGGTCGATGCTTGGTGGAGCGCTCACCAGCGCTACGGCAAACTGCCGTGGAAGGACGTCCTGCTGCCGGTCGCCGAGCTGTGTGAGGAGGGGGTGCCCATGCCCCAGCTGATCGCCTGGTATCTGCAGCGCAACATGGCCGGGTTCGACGCCTCGAGCGCGATCATCGAGGAGAACGACAACCGCAAGGCGGTCTATGCCGCGATCGGTCGGACGCCGGCCGTCGGCGAGGTGTTCGCCAATCCCCATCTGGGCCGGACGCTGCGACTGATTGCCGAGGGCGGGCGCGACGCCTTCTATGACGGGGTCATCGCGGACCATATCGAACGCTATTTCCGGCGTATCGGCGGCTGGATGACCCGGGCTGACATGGCCGCCCACCACACTGAATGGGTCGAGCCGATCCGCACCAACTATCGCGGCGTCGACGTCTATGGTCTGGGCCCCAACACCCAGGGGCTGTCGACCAACCAGATCCTCAACGTCTGCGAACAGTTCGACCTGAAGGGAATGGGCTTCCAGTCGGCCGCCTCGATCCACCATCAGGCCGAGGCCAAACGGCTGGCGTTCGAGGACCGGGCCAGATGGTTCGCTGATCCCCGCTTCAGCGAGACGCCGGTCGAGTGGCTGAATTCCAAGGCCTATGCCGCCGAACGGGCGCGGCTGATTCGGCCGGACCGGGTCATGGACCGGGTCTTCCCCGGCGATGCCCCGACCCAGGGCGACACCACCTATTTCAGCGTCGCGGACAGCGACGGGATGATGGTCAGCTGGATCCAGTCCAACTATCGCGGCATGGGCTCGGGTCTGGTCGCCGACGACGGTGAAGGCAATCCGCTGGGCTTCATGTTCCAGGATCGGGCCGAGCTGTTCAACCTGACCGACGGCCATCCCAACGTTTATGCCCCGGGCAAGCGGCCCTTCCACACCATCATCCCCGGCTTTGCCTGCAAGGGCGGGGAGCCGTGGATGGCCTATGGCGTCATGGGCGGCGGCATGCAGCCGCAGGGCCAGGCCCAGATCATCATCAACATGGTCGACTACGGCCTCGACCCGCAGGAGGCCGGCGACAGCCCGCGCTGGCAGCATGAGGGCTCGTCCGAACCGACGGGTCAACCGGCCGAGGGTGTGGGGGTGCTGTATCTGGAGACCGGTGTGCCGTCGGCGACGAAGGCCCAGCTGCAGGCCATGGGCTGGGTGTTGGGCGGTCCCAACGGCGGCTTCGGCGGCTATCAGAATGTGGTGCGTCAGGTGAATGCCAGTGGCCCATGGACCTATGGCGCGGCCACGGAGATGCGCAAGGACGGGATCGCTCTGGCGTATTGAGCGCGCGTCGGCTTCAAAAGTCTTACCTTTTGTGGTAAGACTTGCCCATGCGCATCACCTCCAAGGGCCAGGTCACCATACCGATCGACATCCGTGAGCGGGCGGGCTTGCTGCCGCACACCGAGGTGGAATGGGTCATGGAGGGCGGCAAGGTTGTGCTCAGGCCGGCCGATGGACTCACCCGGGGGCGGCGCATGGTTGAACGCCTGCGAGGTGCGGGAACCGCCAATCTGGATCTCACGTCTGACGAACTTTTCGAAATGATGCGCGGTGCCTGGGAAGACTTGCCGGAGGCCGCCGCTCCGAGAGGAGTTCAGGACGCACCGCGCCGTTTCGATCCGAAATGACGCCCGTCCTGATCGACAGCAATGTCATCTTCGACATTTTCGGCGAAAGTCCAGAGTGGCGGGACTGGTCCGAATTGGCATTGGAGCAAGCCGCGGCTAATGGGCCTGTCCTCGTCAACCCGATTATCTACGCCGAGATTTCCGCGCGCTTCGAGCGAGCCGAGGAGGTCGATCGCCTTCTTGAGGATGCAGGTCTCGATCGCGAGGACCTTCCGTGGGGTGCGGCGTTTCTCGCCGGACGCGCACATCAAGCCTATCGGCGGCGTGGCGGCGAGCGACGATCACCTCTGCCTGATTTCTTCATCGGGGCCCATGCGGCTGTACGGCGCTACACTCTGCTGACCCGAGATGCCCGGCGCTACCGCACCTATTTCCCCGGCGTCGACCTGATCTGCCCGGACAGCGACTAGCGTCTATGCCGCCCCAACCTCTTCCGGCTCCAGCTCATAGACGGTCGAGCAGTATTCACAGGTGACACGGATCTTGCCGTCGTCCTCGATCATGTCGGCCAGTTCGGCCGGGTCGAACGAGGCCAGGACCGAGCCGATACGGTCCTTTGAACAGCGACAGACGGCCTTTAGCGGACGGGCGTCCTCGAGCCGGACGCCGTCCTCGTGGAACAGGCGGAACAGCAGGATTTCAGGCGTGACCGTCGGGTCCAGAAGCTCGTCGTCGGCGAGGGTCTGGAACAGGGCGCGCGAGCGGTCCCAGACCTCCTCGGTCGAGCCGCGGGCGTCGTCGGCGGCGATGATCTGGATCATGGCCCCGCCCGCGCGCCAGTGGGTGCCCGTTGCGTCCGTGACCGCGCCGACGGCGAGCTTCACCCGGGTCGGCACCTGTTCGGACTGCTGGAAATAGTGTTCGGCGCACAGCGACAGGCTTTCGCCCTCGATCGGGGTGATGCCCTGGGTGCGTTCGAAATCCGGACCACGGTCCAGCGTCATGATGAAGAGGCCCTTGCCCAGCAGGGTCTGCGCACCCGGGCGGGCGAAGCCGGTCGAGGCCGCCGTGACTTCGTCCGGGTCAAAGCGACAGAAGCCGCGCATGGTGCCGTCGGTGTCATAGTCGGCGACGACATAGCGCACCGGGCCGTCGCCCTGGGCCTGGACGATCAGCCGGCCCTCGAATTTCAGGCTGGAACCGACGAGGGCGGCCAGGGCGCAGGCCTCGCCCAGCAGCGCCGCGACGGGCTCGGGATAGGTGTGGGCGGCCAGGATGGTGTCCACCGTCTCGCCCAGACGCACCAGCCGCCCGCGCACCGGCCAGCCCTCGATCTGGAAGGCGGCGGCGATGTCGTCAACGGGGGCGGAATCGGGCGCGTGATCGGTCACGGAGGGTCCTTGCGGGCGGGGTGGGAGAGCGATGCAAGATAGTCACCCGTCTCGCCGATGGTAAGGGGGACATGATACGGTGGGCGGCAGGCCGGGCTGAGACCAGGATAAGGTTGGTTGCCGACGGCCCTCCGCCATACAGGATGGCGGAACCTCTGTTCGCCCGGTTCGCTATGCGTTTAATGCGGGGCTGCGGTTCCGCCCAATCTGCCGTTCAAAGCCGGACTGCGTCAGGCTGCCGGTGACGGTCACTCCGAAGAGGTTCACGATCCAATGGCTCAAGAATTCAACGCTCTGGCTGAAGTCCGCAAACACCCCGGCATCACCACGGCCGTCGTGGCGGTCCTGGCGGGCGTCGGGCTCGCCACCCTTCTGCTGAACCAGCGTTCGGGACCGACCCGGTTCGAGAGCCTGCGGGGCCGGATCGATCCCCGGGGCTGGGTGGATACCGCTTCGCTGCGCGATCAGTTCGATGAGCTTTCCCGCAGCATTCGGCAGGGGCTGGATGAGGCCGGCGAGCGGGCCGGGGATCTGAGCGAGACCACCCGCGACAAGGCTGGACGCTGGTATCGGGACGCGCAGCGCAGTTCGCGCAAGTCGCTGAAGCGGACCGGCAAGACGGCGCGTCAGTATGCCGACAAGGCCGGTGGCTATGCCCGCAGCCATGCCCGGGAAGGCGGTGCCCTGATAGCGATCGCCACCATCGCGGCGGCCATCGGTGCCGTGGCCCTGGAATCGCGTCGGGCGAACGCGCCAACCCGCAGTTCGACCCGCTACTGACCGTATAGGCCATTGCTGCAACTGCGAAGGTGGGTCAGGTTGGCTGTATGACCAACCGACCGACCTTTGTGTTTGATTTCGATTCGACGCTCGTGGCGTTCGAGTCCCTCGATGTCCTCGCCGATCTGGCGCTCGCCGGCACGGCGGACAGTGACCGGATCAGCACGGAAATTGCCGCACTAACGGACCGGGCGATGTCCGGCGATATCGCTTTCGGCGAGGCGTTGCGTCAGCGGCTGGCCCTGCTGCCGCTGACCCGTGAGCATGTCGCCGCCCTTGCGGTACGCGCCACGGAGTCGATGACACCCTCGATTACGCGAAACCTCGGCTTCTTCCGCAGCCACGCGGGCCGGATCGTCATCGTCTCGGGTGGCTTCCGCGAGATCATCGCCCCGGTGGCCAAAGCCCTGGGCGTGCCGGCCGACCGGATACTGGCCAATGACCTGGTCTATGACGCAGAGGGACGGGTCACCGGCGTGGATGGCGACAATCCGCTGGCGGGGCCGGGGGGCAAGGTCGAGGCCCTGAACCGGCTGGGTCTGAGCGGGCCGGTCGTGATGATCGGCGATGGCTGGACCGACGCCGAGGTCCGGCAGGGCGGTGTCGCAGACCGCTTCTATGCCTTCACCGAAATTGTGCGACGCGAAACGGTCGTGGCCGCCGCCGACGGCGAGGCCGCCTCGCTGGACGAAATCCTGCACGCCGAGGGCATCGCCGGACGCTGGTCCTATCCGCGCAACCGCATCCGTATGCTGCTGCTGGAGAACATCCATCCGGCGGCCGTTACACGTCTGGAAGAGGCGGGTTATTCGGTCGAGAGCGTCAAGGGCGCGCTGGACGAGGACACGTTGATCGCCCGGCTGAAGGGGGTTCACGTCCTGGGGGTCCGCTCCAAGACCCAGGTCAGCGCCCGGGTGCTGGAGGCGGCGGATCGATTGATGGCCGTCGCCGCCTTCTGCATCGGCACCAACCAGATTGACCTGGACGCCGCCGCCGACCGGGGCGTGGCTGTATTCAACGCCCCCTATTCGAATACGCGCTCGGTGGTGGAACTGGCCGTGGGCCTGATGATCGTGCTGATGCGCGACGTGGCCGACAAGAGCGCGGCCATGCACCGGGGCGAATGGAACAAGTCGGCGACCGGGTCACGCGAACTGCGCGGCAAGACCCTGGGCATCGTCGGCTACGGGGCGATCGGTTCGCAGCTGTCGGTGCTGGCCGAGGGGCTGGGTATGCGGGTCGTGTTCCATGACCTGACCGAACGACTGGCGCTGGGCAATGCCCGACGGATGCGGTCGCTGGACGCGCTGCTGGCCGAGGCCGACGTGGTCAGCCTGCACGTCGACGGGCGGACCGAGAACGCCGCCCTGATCGGGGCGGCCGAACTGGGCCGGATGAAGCCCGGTGTCCTGTTGTTGAACCTGTCGCGGGGCCACGTTCTGGATGTCGGGGCCCTGGCCCAGGCGCTGGGATCGGGAAGAATCGGCGGGGCGGCGGTCGATGTTTTTCCCGAGGAACCGGCGACGAATGCCGATCCATTCGACAGTCCGCTCAGAGGATTGCCGAATGTGATCCTGACGCCACACGTGGGCGGATCGACCGAGGAGGCGCAGGAGGCGATCGCCGAATTCGCTGCCGACCGGCTGCTGGGATATCTCAATCGCGGCGACACCACCTTCTGCGTCAATCTGCCCAACGTGCAGTTGTCGGAGGTGAGCGGTGCGCACCGGATTCTCCATATACACCGGAACCAGCCGGGTGTTCTGGCCGATCTGAACCGGGCGCTGGCGGGGGCGGGACTCAATATTCTGGGCCAGCATCTGAAGACCGATGAGCGGACCGGCTATGTGATCACCGACGTCGACCGGAACTATGAACCGCGCGCGCTGGAGGCGGTGAAAGAGGTCACGGGAACGCTGAAGTTCCGTATGCTGCACTAAAAGCTTCCCCGGCGGCATCTTGCGCCGCGCGGAAAGCGGCGCAGAGTAAGGCGAACGACCGCGTACCGACGGTTGAGGGAGGTTATTCCATGTCTCGTTTCCTGCGTAATGCCGGGCTTGCAGCGCTTACGGTCGCTGCCGCCTGTGCGGTGGCCGGTGCCGCCAGTGCCCAGACCTACAACCGGCTGGTCGTGTTCGGCGACAGCCTGAGTGACAACGGCAACCTGTATGCCGCGACCGCCGGGGCCTCCCCGACGTCGCCGCCCTATTATCAGGGGCGTTTCTCCAACGGACCGGTGTTTACCGAACTTCTGGGCTTCACCGCCGGCCGCTCGGCCCTGGGTGCGCCGGTGACCGGCAGCATCAACTATGCCTACGGTGGTGCCCGGTCGGACAGCTCGGCCTTCCCCCCCGGCATGCGCAACCAGCTGCTGGCCTATACGGGTGCCGGCGGGACCTTCGGGGCCAATGATCTGGTCAGCATTCTGGGCGGTGCCAACAATCTGCTGCAGGGCGTCGCCGGCGCGGGCGCTTCGTCCAATCCCACGGGCGTCTTCGGTGCGATCGCGACCAGCGCGGCGACCGACATCACCTTCATCACCAACAGCGTGGCTGCCGCCGGTGCCGGCACCATCCTGGTCTCCAACCTGCCGAGGCTGAGCGTGACGCCGCAGTTCAACCAGGGACCCGGCCTCGCGGCGGCGGCCTTGGCCGATTATGGCGCATCGACGTTCAACGGGGCGCTGCTGACCGGCCTGATGACCACGGCGGCCAACCATCCCAACACCAACATCATCATGATGGATCTGTTCAAGGTGGGGAGTGTGATCACCGGCGATCCGGGTGCGTTCGGCCTGACCAATGTGACGGACACCTGCTTCAACGGGGTGACAGTCTGCGCGAGTCCGGACTCGTATTTCTACTGGGACACGGTGCACCCGACGGCGGCGGGGCATCGCCTGCTTGCCGCCCTGTCGAACGACTATCTCTATTATGGCGACATCGGTGCCCAGTCGACGGTGCAGGGCGAGACGGCCTTCCGCCAGCGCGAGGACATGATGGACCTCTCCAGCGAGGCCGTTTCAGGTCATGCGCCATGGGAGGAGGGCACCAGCCTGATGTTCGGCGTGCTGACCGACAGCGTCACCACTGACGCCCGCGGCCCGGTCGCCGAGACCGAGGCCGACGGCTGGGGCGGACGCCTGGTTATCGACCATGTTTCGAGCCCCAACTGGCGCGCCGGCGTTGCCGGGTCGTTCCGCACCACCGACGTCAAGGCCGGACCGATGTCGTTCGACCAGCGCAGCTATGGATTCGACGTCTATGGCGGCTGGCGTGGGGGCAATATGTTCGCCAACGCCACGGCCGGCGCGGCCATCGAGCAGTTTGACAATATCACGCGCATCACCTCGCTGGCCCCGATCGTCCATACGGGCGAGACGGATGGCGGCAGCCTGGGCGCACGGGTCCAGACCGGCGTCTGGTACGACATGGGCGGAATCGCCATCTCGCCGCGGGTTGCGGTGAGCTGGGTCAAGACCACGGTCAACGCCTATAACGAAACCGGCGCAGCCGCCGAATATGCCTATCAGGAACGGGAACTGCAGGGCGTCAGCGGCGAGATTTCGGTGCGGGCCGAAGGCGGCAACGCCGGCCTGTCCTTCTATGTCGAGGGCGGTTACCGCGACGGGCTCTCGGATAATTTTGACCCCGTCCGGGTCGGGATCGCCGGCAACCCGGCCCAGATCCTGGAGCGTGAGTTCGATGACCCGTTCGGTGGCTCCATACTCGCCTCGGCCGGGCTGGAAACCCACATGGGGCCGGTGAAGGTCTCGGCCGGCTATCGTGGACGCTTCGGCGACAAGGCCGACAGCCACAGCGGGGCCCTGACCTTCAGCCTGCCGCTCTAGGACTGACGGACTATCAAGACCGGGGGGCGCGTCACCGCAGGGTGGCGCGCCCCTTTGCTTGTTCCACCCCTGCGACGACCTGACGCTGGCGACGCCCAAAAGTCGCCCCATGGAGTCTTAGAAGGGCGGCCTTACCGGCGTCGTTCGCCCCGGTGCGCCGCAGGCGGACCCGACGACGTTCCATCCCGCTCCCTGAGCCGAAGCCGGAGACGTCACCTCCATGCGAAGCCTGATGCCGACCGTCCGGTCGATCCTGACCCACACCGGCCAGACCGCCATTCTGGCCGGCATGGCCGTTCTGGCCATGGCCGCCGCACCCATGGGCGTACCCGTCCAGACCGCCGACGCCACCACCGCCGCCGAAACCCCGGCCAGCGCGCCGCTACGTGCCGTCGCCGAGCCCGCCGGGCCGGTGACCCGCCAACTGCTGTTCAGCGCCCCGGTGCGCGGCTATGGCGTCAACTCGGCCTTCGGCCTGCGCAAGCTGGCCGGCGAGGCGCGAGCCCGGGCGCACAAGGGCGTCGATATCGCCGCCCCCAAGGGCACAGGCGTTCAGGTCGCGGCCGAGGGCCGCGTGCTGCGCACCGGCTATGACGCCGGGGGCTTTGGCAATTTCATCGAGGTCAGCCACCCGAACGGCATGACCAGCCTGTATGGCCATCTGAGCCGGATCGACGTGGCCTCGGGCATGACGGTGGAGTCAGGTCAGCGCATCGGCCTGGTCGGGTCGACCGGCTATTCAACCGGCCCGCACCTGCATTTCCAGATCGAGCGCAACGGCCGGACGGTCGACCCGTCCCGGGTCGTCGGGCGTTCGTTCGCCGTGGTGGTCAGGACCGGTCAGGCCTGATCCCGACCCCGTCGGTCCCGCCGCGCGCGATCGATCGGTTGCATCAATCTGACGTTGTGGAGCCTTTCGGGTAGCGACACCGGTGCCGGGCTTGCTAGGTTGGCTGTCACGATCCGGGAGGCGACATGACGGCGGCACTGACACTCGACGGACTGAGCAAGCGATACGGCGACTTTCAGGCTGTGCGTGATCTCAGCTTCCAGGTCGAGAAGGGCACGATTTGCGGCTTCCTGGGCCCCAACGGCGCGGGCAAGACGTCGACGATCCGCATGATCCTGGGTCTGCAGTCGGCCAGTTCCGGGCGGATCGACATCCTGGGCTCGAATGACGGGCGCAAGGTGCGCGACCGCATCGGCTTCCTGCCGGAGGAGCGTGGCCTCTACAAGAAGATGACCCCGGTTGAGGCCATCGCCTTCTTCGGCTCGCTAAAGGGGCTGCCGGCCAGTGAGGGCCGCCGCCGCGCCCGCGAGATGCTGGACGCCCAGGGGCTGGGCGAGTCCAAGCGCAAGAAGATGAAAGAGCTGTCCAAGGGCATGTCCCAGAAGGTGCAGCTGATCGCCGCCGTGGTGCATCGCCCCGAGTTCGTGATCCTGGACGAACCGTTCTCGGGTCTCGATCCGGTCAACCAGCAGGGACTGGAGCAGGTGATCCGTGATCTGGCCGCCAACGGGGCCACCGTGCTGTTTTCGACCCATGTGATGCAGCACGCCGAGCGGCTGTGCGACAAGGTGGTGCTGATGGCGCGCGGCCAGAAGGCCTTTGAGGGCACGGTCGCCGAGGCCCGGGCCACGACGCCCCGCTTCCTCGAACTGGAAGGCGTCATCGCACCGGAGCAGGCCGCTGGCCTGCCGGGTGTCAGCGGCGTCGAGGTCGCTTCCGAAGTGGACGGTGTTCGCATCATCAGGGCGGCCCTCGCTGCAGGCGGCCGTGGGCAGGACGCGCTGAAAGCCGCCTTCCTCAACGGGCTGGACGTGCGCCGTTTCGAACTGCGCGAGCCGACCCTGCATGACGCCTTCATCGGCTTGACCGGCGACAATCCCGATCAGGACCAGTCCGTCAAGGTCGCCGGTATGGAGGCCGCCCGATGAAACGTATCCTGTTGATCGCGCGCCGGGAATACGGGGCCTATGCCCGCACCGTCGGCTTCTGGCTGTCGCTGCTGGCCTTTCCGATGTTCGCCGTCCTGGGCGGGGGTATACCGCTGCTGATCAAGTCGTCCGAGCCGGTCAATCAGGTGGTGCTGATCGAGGACGGGCCGGCGGCGACCGGTCTGGCCACAGCGGTACGCGAGGCCCTGCAGGCCGATGTTGATCGGCGCGCGGCCCAGGCCGGAGAGGCGAAACAGGCGGCCCAGGCCATGGTCCCGACCGGTACCGAGGCCGGGACGGAGGCGGCCAGTCCGATGCTGAACAGCGCCGGGGCCAGTGCCGTGGCAGCCCTGGGGCGGTCGCGTATCCGGCTGGTCGAGACTCCGGCCGACCTGGCGGCCGCGCCGCAGGGGGCTGAACAGCAGGCCATGGTGAACCGCTATCTCGGCGACGAACTGCCCAAGGCCGAGCGGCTGGACGCGGTCGTCTTCCTGACGCGCAAGGACGGCCACCCCGCCGCCCGCGTCTGGACGGCCCGGACAACCAACAACACGGTCGAGTCCTTTGTGAGCCGGTCATTGCGCACCGCCAACAGTCGTCAGGTGTTCGAGGCTGCGGGCATAGATCCGGCCGTGGTGGCCGAGACGGAGCGGTTCGATCCGGAGGTTACGGCCTTTTCGCCCAGTTCTGTCAGCGGCGGTGAAGTGTCATTCCGCGACCGGGCCCCGGCCTTCATCGGTCTGGCCTCCGGCTTCATCCTGTGGTCGCTGATCATCACCGGGGCCTCGATCCTGCTGAACAGCGTGATGGAGGAGAAGTCGAACCGGATTCTCGAGGTCCTGCTGTCCTCTGCCTCGGCCACCGAGATTTTGACCGGCAAGGTGCTGGGCGTGGCCCTGCTGACGCTTACGGTGATGGCCGCTTGGGGCGGAATCGGCGCGACCAGCCTGATCGGGTTTGCCCCGGACCGGGCCGGTGAAATCGGCCAGGTGCTGCTGCATGGCGGCATGCTGGGCTATTTCGCGGCCTATATGGTCGGCGGTTATCTGATGTATGCGGTGCTGTTCGCCGCCATCGGGGCCTTCTGCGAGACGCCGCGCGATGCCCAGACACTGATGGGGCCGATCATGATGATCCTGGTGGTGCCGATCCTGGTCATGCAGATGGCGCTGAACACGCCGGACGCGCCCGTGGTCCAGATCCTGTCATGGGTGCCGTTTTTTACGCCGTTCCTGATGCTGGCGCGGTTGCATGCCGACCCCCCGATGATCGAGATCGTCGGCACGATGGCGGGTATGTTCGTCACGGCCCTGTTCATGGTTTGGGTCGCCGGCCGCGCCTTCCGGGCCGGGGCCCTGTCGGACGTGAAGCTGAGCTGGAAGAGCTTCGTCGGGGCGGTGAAGGGCGGGCGTTAGGACGGAATCCTTCTCCCCTTGTGGGAGAAGGTGGCCGAGCGCAGCGAGGTCGGATGAGGGGTCAAACAGGCCCGACCGGTAAGCGGTCCACGCGCGGCCGATGACTCTCGCCGCGACAGAAACCCCTCATCCGGCCCTCCGGGCCACCTTCTCCCGCAAGGGGAGAAGGACTCTATTTCAGAAAAGGAAAAGGCCGCCCCGGTTGCCCGGGGCGGCCCTTGAAATCCTTGGGTGGCGTTCGCTCTAGGAGCGGTTGCTGCCGCCGGCAGCACCGGGACCCGGCACGCGGGGCTTCGGAGGCGGCAGGAGGCCTTCGCGCTGCATACGCTTGCGCGCCAGCTTGCGGGCACGACGGACAGCCTCGGCCTTTTGACGGGCGCGCTTCTCCGACGGCTTCTCATAATGCACGTGGCGCTTCATTTCACGGAAGCTGCCTTCGCGTTGCATTTTCTTCTTGAGGGCTTTGAGCGCTTGATCGACGTTATTATCGCGAACGAAAATCTGTACCAGGGTTATCTCTCCTTTGACCGCCCGCCGCGTCCTTTCAAAGGGAGACGGGCAGACAAATAAAATCGTGCACCGCCGAGCATGGCCCACGGGTGAAGGCGGGCTGATACACGAGAGCCCCCCCCGTGTCCAGATCGTCGCGGCGGTAGATCGTGGCTCGCGAAGCCCGGCCGGACGGCCTATTCTACAGCTTGGAGACCGGATTTCATCCCAGCCGAAGGCCGTTGCACCCGCCATGACCGCATCGCAGACATTGCCCCCCGAGGGCGACTGGGCCGACCGGATGGAGCAGGCTGTGCTTGATGCTGCCGTCCGTCTGGCTCCCAAACAGGGGTGGAACGCGGCGATGGTGCGGGCGGCCTGTGCCGCCAACGACCTGTCGCGCGGGGATGAGGAACTGTTGCTGCCCAATGGCCCGCGCGATCTGGCGGTTCTGTTGTCGCGCCGCCACGACGCTCGCGCCCTGGCCGAGCTGGCGACGGTGGAGGCCAGATCCCTGAAGATGCGCGAGCGAATCGCCCGGGCCGTGTCAGCGCGGATGGAGGCGGGGGCGGCCGATCTGGAGGCCACACGCCGTTGCGCCGCCTTCCTGGCCCTGCCGACCAATGCCGATCTGGGGCTGAAACTGGCCTGGGAGAGCGCCGATCACCTGTGGCACTGGGCCGGGGACACGGCCACCGACTGGAACCACTATTCCAAACGCACCATCCTGTCGGGCATCCTGATCCCGGCCCTGACGATGCGCTGGTTTGACGGACGCGAGGCGGCCGAGGCCTTTGTCGCCGCCCGGATCGAGAACGTCATGGCCTTCGAAAAGTGGAAGGCCGGCAAGGATTTCGACGCCCCGATGAAGCGGGTGACCGAGATGCTGAGCCGGATGCGCTACGGGGCGAAGGTCTAGGAACCGTCTGCCGGCGGGCCAGTGAGCAGGCGGACGGCGGCCGCATGGGCATTCGGGCTCAGTTCACCCGGAATAGCGGCCAGACAATTCGGCGTCTCGGGGCGGATATGCTGAACGCCTTGAGCGACGGAAAGGCGATCCCAACGGTCGACCGCCTGAATCCATTGGCCAACGGACCATGCTGAGCGGCCGGGCAGGGATCCCGAGGTCTCGATACGTTGGTCATCGTCCAGCAGGATCACGTACCGGAGGCTTGACGTGCTGTTCCAGCGACTGATGCGGACGCCCGCGCACCCAATCTCGATCCCGACGATGCCGGAGAAGGGCACGACGCGGTCTTGCGCGTGCGGCCAGCCCTGCGTGAGGGTGACTCCGGTGCGGGTCAGGCTGAACGTCGACTGCGTGCCCGGCCATGCGCTGCCGAGGGCAAGAAGGGCCATCAGACCGGCCGGTAGCCAGTTCCACCATGCCCGCTGTCGCGTCAGAAGGGTCATGCCGCCCATAGCCAGTCCGGCCGCCATCGCCGCGCCGACCACGCCCGTCGCGTAGGGGCTTTGGTGCGCCCACCAGAGGAAGGTGTCTTCGGACGGGAACAGCCGGGGTTCGGGCCGGACCATCAGCAGTATCAGGAGGGGCGGGAGCCAGGTGAAAACGAGGACGAGCGTGGCGCGTTGCCAGGGCGTGCGGCCTGGTACCGCCTTTGACCCCCTGTCCTTCAACGAGGCTTCACCCGGTTCACATGCGCCATCTTGCGGCCGGGGCGCGCTTCGGCCTTGCCGTACAGGTGCAGGCGGGCGTCGGGTTCGGCGGCCAGGGTCGGCCAGGCGTTGACGGCCTCGCCGAGCAGATTGGTCATCTCGACCCGGGCGTGGGCGGTGGTCGGGCCCAGCGGCCAGCCGGCGACGGCACGGATATGCTGTTCGAACTGATCGCAGACACAGCCGTCCTGGGTCCAGTGGCCGGTATTGTGTACGCGCGGGGCGATCTCGTTGACCAGCAGGTTGCCGTCGCCGAGGTCGAACAGCTCGATGCCGATGACGCCGACATAGTCGAGGCCTTCCAGCACGGCGGTGGCGATGGCGCGGGCGCGGGCGTCGGTCTTTGCATCGACCTCGGCCGGGGCGATCGTGGTCGCCAGCACGCCGTCGGCATGGTGGTTCTGGCCCAGCGGATAGACAGCGATCGCACCGTCGCGACCACGGGCGGCGATGATCGACAGTTCGCGGGTGAAATCGGCCCTGGCCTCGAGGATGGCGGGGGCCTCACCGATCGCCTTCCAGGCGGCGGCGGCCTGTTTCGCCGTGCGGATCCAGGCCTGACCCTTGCCGTCATAGCCGTCGCGGCGGGTCTTGAGCAGGGCGGGCAGGCCTAGCCGGGGCACGGCGGCGGTCAGGTCGTCGAGGCTGTCGACAGCGGCGAAATCGACCGTGGTGGCCCCCACGCCGTTGAGGAAGGTCTTTTCCACGACCCGGTCCTGGGCGGTGGACAGGGCGGTCGGGCCGGGCGCGACCAGGGCCCCGCCACCGGCCAGAACCTCGACCGAGGCGGCGGGCACATTCTCGAACTCGAAGGTTACCAGATCGCAGACCCGGCCCATGACATTGAGGGCGGTGGGGTCGTCATAGGCGGCGACGATCTGTCCGCGTGAGACGCGCCCGGCGGGGCTGTTTTCTTCCGGGTCGAGGATGACGACGTCGAATCCCAGCCGCGCGGCGGCCTGGGACAGCATCCGGCCCAGCTGGCCGCCGCCGAGAATGCCGAGGGTGGAGCCGGGCGGAAGCGGGGCCACTCAGTCCTCGACCGTCTCGTGAACCGACTCGGTCAGGGCCTCGCGGTAGCTGGCGAGGCGACCGGCCAGGTCAGGGTCGGACAGGGCCAGGATCTGGGCGGCCAGGATACCAGCGTTGGTGGCCCCGGCCTCGCCGATGGCCAGGGTGGCGACGGGCACACCGCCGGGCATCTGGACGATGGACAGCAGGCTGTCGAGGCCGCTGAGGGCTTTCGACTGCACCGGCACACCCAGCACCGGCAGTTCTGTCATCGCAGCGGCCATGCCGGGCAGGTGCGCGGCCCCGCCGGCCCCGGCGATGATGACCTTGAAGCCCGCGGCCTGGGCGCCCGAGGCGAAGTCATAGAGGCGTTTGGGGGTGCGGTGGGCGCTGACGACCTTCGCCGCCCAGGCCACGCCGAGGCGGTCGAGGGTTTCGGCGGCGCGCTTCATCGTCGGCCAGTCCGAGCGGCTGCCCATGATGATTGCCACGGGCGGTGTCGTCGCCATATCGCCAAGCTCCCCCAGGTTCGCCGGGCGGCGTTCCTGACTATGGACTGGGGCGCGATCGGGTCGGATACCGGCTGGATCGCGCTCCGGGAAAGAGGCCGGTTACAGCACACGCGTTGCGCCCGCAACCGAGGGCGATAGCATGGGGGTCCGACGCGACCGCTGAGTCGCGTCGCCGGGAGTTGTTCTGACCGTGAACCAGACGGCCGCTATCGACCTGAATACCGAGATCGACCGCCTGCGCGCCGAGGTCGAGGCCCTGCGCCTGCGGGCCGAGGCAGCCGAGGCGGCGGCCGATACCGATGTGTTGACCCCGGTCCTGAACCGGCGCGGCTTCATCGGGGCGCTGAATCGGACCATGGCCTATTGCCAGCGTCACGGGGTGCCGGCGGTGCTGCTGTATCTGGATCTGGACGGGTTCAAACGGGTCAATGACCAGCTGGGCCATGCTGCGGGTGATGCCGCCCTGGTGCAGGTGGCGCAGCTGATGCTGACCAATCTGCGCGAATCGGACGCCGTCGGGCGGCTGGGCGGAGACGAGTTCGGCCTGCTGATGCTGAATGCAGGGGTCGAGGAAGGGCGCGAGAAGGCCCGCAAACTGTCGACGGCGATGGACGAGGAAGGTTTCACCTGGGAGGGCACACGCGTCGTCCTGGGCGGATCGTTCGGGGTGCGCGGCTGGACCGATCACAGCGACGCCGAGGTGTGGCTGGCCGAGGCCGACGCCGCCATGTGGCTGCGCAAGAAGGCGCGTTGAGCGCCGGTCTTCAGCCGGTCAGGCGATGATGTCGGGCAGGATGCGATTCTCGACCTTGGCGATCTCGTCGCGGAGCAGCAGCTTCTTGCGCTTGAGGCGGGCGATCCGAAGCTGGTCCGGAATCGGCATCTGGCCAAGGGCGTCGATCGCGGCGTCGAGGTCGGCGTGTTCCGTCTGCAGGGTCTTCAGTCGCGCCAGCAGGGCGAGCTGATCCTCGTTCAGATAGGGTTGGTCGTCGTTCATGGTTCGGCCCCGGCGTCGCTGCTTATAACCGAGGCCGGCTCAGGCCGGAAGCCGTTCAGCCAGACGGACCAGGGCCGGGCGTGGCGTGACGGTGCCCCAGGCCCGGGCGGCGGCAGCGAGGGCGGTGATCGGCGGCTGTGGTACCGCATCCGGCGCGGGGGCGAGGGCTTCCAGCGCCGCCAGCAGATGCCGTTCGGCCGCCAGTTCGATGGCCTTGACCTGGCTGCGGACAGCCTCGCGGGCCGGGTCGTCGATGTCGGGGATCGGGGCCTTGAGCGTGCGGCGCACAGCGCGCAACGGCGCGACGGCGGCGAGGTCCCAGGCCCGGGCCGTGTCGGCGGCGGCCTCGACCGTCTCCTCGTCCGGGCGGCGGCCGGTGGCGGCGGTCCAGGCGGCCCACAGCAGCAGGGGGACGTTCTGGTCGTGGACGTCCTGCAGGGTCAGGCAGGTCTCGGCCACGCCCTCGGCGGCATAGGCGCGTCCGGCCCAGTCCCACAGGTTCATGCCGGCGTCCGGCCCTTGAGGCCGTCCCAGCGCCGCACCGCGGCCCAGTCGAGGCCGAACAGGTCGAGGGCGCGGCCGACCGACTGATCGACCATCTGGGCAATCGAATCGGGGCGGGCATAGAAGGCGGGCAGGGGCGGCGCGATGATCGCCCCCATCTCGGCCAGGGCGGTCATGGTGCGCAGATGGCCCAGATGCAGGGGCGTCTCGCGCACCATCAGCACCAGTGGGCGGCGTTCCTTCAGCGTCACGTCGGCGGCGCGGGTCAGCAGGGATGAGGTCACGCCCGTGGCGATCTCGCCCATGGTGCGGACCGAACAGGGGGCGATGATCATGCCCAGGGTGCGGAACGAGCCCGAGGCGATGGTGGCACCGACGTCGGTCAATTTGTGCACGACGGTGGCCCTGGCCGACAGGTCGTCGGGGCTGAGGTCGGTTTCCTGGGACAGGGTCAGCAGGGCGGCGCGGGTCACGACCAGATGACTTTCGACCCCGAGTTCGGCGAGGGCGTCGAGCGTCCGTGCGCCGTGAATCACACCGGATGCGCCGGAAATCCCGACCACGATACGGGGCGGATGGCTGTGTATGGCTCCGTTCACATCTTCGGCCATTTTGGGGTCCAGGGTCTCCGTGTCCGGACGGTCGGCAGGGTCACCCATTTGTGATTCCACAGCCGCCTCCGTCAGGCGTTCATTGTGTGGTCCCTTAGACATGGAGGCGCAAGCCATGACCATTGAGGCTCGTATTCGCGAATTGGGAAACCGGCATCGTTCACTGGATGAGACCATCCAGCGCGAACGGATCCGACCGTCCGTGGACTCGCTGCAGATCCGGGAACTGAAGACGCGAAAACTGAAGCTCAAGGAACAGATCACCAGTCTGGAGGCGCGAACGGGCTAGCCCCGCGTCTCCGGAAAACAGAAACGGCCCCGGGAGCGATCCCGGGGCCGTTGTTTTGTCTGGCATCCCCGAAACCGGGGCGGGACTCAGTCCTTGGTGCCGAAGACCGAGGCGGCGGTCGGCTCGGCCCCGCGGCGTTCGCGCGCTTCGGGCACGAACTCGGGCTCGGCCGGTTCGGCCTCGACCGGCTGCATGGTGGCACCGCCCTTTTTGGCGTCGTCCCGGGCCTTCTTGTCGGCGGCCTTCTTGACCAGTTCATCGAGGGCCAGCTGGCCGACGAGACCCAGGGTCACCGGGTCGACCGGTTTGATGTTGGCGCTGTTCCAGTGGGTGCGGTTCCGCACGCTGTCGATGGTCGCCTTGGTCGTGCCCAGCAGTTTGGAGATCTGGGCGTCGGTGACCTCGGGGTGGTTGCGCACGAACCAGGAGATGGCGTCCGGGCGATCCTGGCGACGCGAGACCGGCGTGTATTTCGGGGCCGGCTTGTGGGCCTTCATCAGTTCGGCGTGGCGGCTGACCACGGCGCTCATCCGGTAGGTTTCGTCGGCCTGGGCCTTGTCGAGCTCTTCGCGGCTCAGCTGGCCGTTGACCAGGGGATCGGCCCCGCGGATGTCGCGGGCCACGTCACCGTCGGCGATGCCACGCACCTCAAGCGGGTGCAGGCCGCAGAAGTCGGCGATCTGGTCGAAGGAGAGGGAGGTATTGTCCACCATCCAGACCGCAGTGGCCTTGGGCATGAGGATTTCGGTCATGAACGCGTTCCGGTTCTTGTCTAGTCAGCCCGGTCGCCGGGCTCTGGATACGACGGCGCCCGGCCTTTCGACCGGGCGTGTATGCTCATGATATAGGCTGTTTCGCGGGAAAAGAAAACGAAGACCGACAGGATCATACAGCCAAGGTTCATCCGGGGCGGTTGATGTTGACCTGACCGGCGCGATCCGCGGCCGCAAACAGATGGAGGAAGCCATGTTGATCACCAGCCTCGCCGCCCTGGCGGCCATGGCCGTCGCGCCCCAGCAAGCCGCGCCGCATAATTATCAGGCGCCGCAGCGCGTTTCGCCGCGCGGTAGCTACAGCCGCAGCTGCAGCGGCGACTACGTCAACCAGGGCCGGCTGTATGCCGACTGCCGGGACACGCGCGGCAATGTGCGCGGGACGTCGATCGAGCTGAACCGCTGTTCCAGCCACGACATCGGCAATGACAACGGTCTGCTGGTCTGCGGCCCGGTGCGCGGCCAGTTCGAAGACCGTCGCGGCGGCGGCCGTGGTGACCGCTGGAACGACCGCGGTGATCGTGGTGGCCGGAATTCGATCACCGTCTATCGCGACTCCGATTTCCGTGGGGCCTCCCAGAGCTTCGATGGCGAAGTCCTGAACCTGGGCAATACCCAGTTCAACGATGTCATCAGCTCGATGCGGTTCCGTGGCGAATGGGAGGTTTGCACTGACGCCTATTTCCGGGGCCGGTGCGTGACCTTCACTGACGATGTGCGCAATCTGGACCGCTCGGGCATCAATGACAGGATTTCGTCGATGCGCCCGGTCCGCAGCACCCGCCGCTGATCCCTGGCGGCTCTAGCCGACCGTCAGGACCACCTTGCCGACGTGCTCGCCTGCCTCCAGCCGGAGGTGGGCGAGGGCGGCCTCGGCCAGGGGGAAGACGGCCTCGACCGGCGGACGCACCGCGCCCGAGGCGACCCAGGGCCAGACCACGGCCTCGACCGCGGCGATCAGCCGTGCCTTTTCGTCGGCAGGACGGGCCCGCAGGGTGGAGCCGGTCAGGACGATCCGCTTCATCATCACCCGGGCCAGATCGATTTCGGCGCGGTTGCCGGACAGGGTGGCGATCACGACCCAGCGACCGAAAGGCTTTAACGCCTCAAGATTGAGGGCGGCGTAGTCGGTCCCGACCATGTCCAGAACCACATCCGCCCCGCCGAATTCGGCAATGGCAGCGGCCATATCGTCCGTGCGGGCGTCGAGGCTGAGCTCGGCCCCCAGGGCGCGGGCGGCCGCCGCTTTTTCCGTGCCGCGCGAGGTGGCGATGATCCGGGCCCCGGCCGCGCGGGCCATCTGGATGGCGGTGACGCCGATGCCGCTGGTCGCGCCGTGGATCAGCAGGGTCTCGTCGGCTCCCAGGCCCCCGGCCTCGAACACATTGGCGAACACGGTGCAGACGGTCTCGGGCAGGGCGGCGGCCTGGACCCAGTCCATTCCGTCCGGCACGGGCAGGGCATGACGGGCGTCGACGACGGCGTATTCAGCATAGCCGCCGCCGCCCAGCAGGGCGCAGACCCGATCATCAAGGGACCAGCGCGAGACGTCGTCACCGATCTGGTCGACCTCGCCCGCGACCTCGAGGCCGAGGATATCAGACGCGCCGGGCGGGGCCGGATAGCGGCCCATGCGCTGCAGGATGTCGGGACGGTTGACCCCGGCGGCGCGCACACGGATGCGGATCTGGCCGGGTCCGGCCACCGGATCGGGTCGGTCGGTAAGGGTCAGGGCCGTGGCGGGCCCTGATCCGCCGTTGATTTCCACTGCCTTCATTCGCGATATCCCACTCTTGCAATCATCCGTGTCCCAGCGTTCAGATGGGGGTCGCGCAGTCCACAGCCAAGGAGGCGACGATGACTCTGGAAGATCTGGAACCCCGTCCGCAGCGTGGGGCGGCCCTGACGGCGCTGGCGCGCGAGGATCTGGACCTGTTCTCGGTCGAGGAACTGGGCGAGCGGGTCGAGGCGCTGGAGGCGGAGATCGCCCGGGCGCGCGCGGCGGTGGAGGGCAAGTCCTCTCGCAAGAGTGCCGCCGATGCCCTGTTCAACTTCCGCTCGTAGCCGGGCGTGGCCCGTGGCATGACGATTGCTGGTCTGACATTGATGGCCCCGTTATGGGCCGACAGTGATACGGACGCCTGTGCTTTCCATGAGTGTATTTGAGTTGATGGCCAGCGACGACAACATCCTTTCCCCCTCGGGCCGCAGCCGCGCTGCGGTCGTCGACGGTTTCGCGCGCTCGGAACTGTTCGACCGCACCTTCCGCGAGGGTATGGAACTGGTCGAGGAGACCGCCGCCTATCTGGACGGCGACGGCCGCCGCGAATCCAAGATGCTGTCGCGGGCCGTGGCCCTGGCCTATGCGGGCGAGAGCATGAAGCTGACCACCCGGCTGATGCAGATCGCCTCGTGGCTGCTGATCCAGCGCGCCGTGCGCGAGGGCGACATGGCCTCGGAAGCCGCGTGCGAGCCGCGCTACCGTCTGAACGAACCCAAGGCCGAGACCGAGCCGACCCATCCCGAACTGCCGATCGCCCTGATCGAATATCTGGTCCGGGCCGAGAAACTGTTTGGCCGGGTCCTGTACCTGGACCGCCGCATGTATCTGGACGGGCCCGAGGAAGAGGCCGAGAATCCCGTCCTGAGCCAGATGGGCAAGCTGGAAGCGGCGTTCAGGCTTTAGGGATAAACCCCTACGGCCCGACGTCGTTGGCGACGCGGGCACCGTCATCGACCGGCCGGGGCAGGCTGACGGCGATGCCGAGGGCTTCGGCCAGCTTGTCGTCGCGGCCGTAGACGTCCTCGCGGAAGGCGACGCGGCCCTGACCGTCGACGAAGGCGGTCCAGTACAGCAGGCGTACGCTGATTTCGCGGCCGGTCTGGATGCGCTGGGTCTCGCGGCTGTCCTGGGCGGCGTCGAACTCGGCCAGTTTCTCGGGATCCGGTGACAGCAGCAGGCGGGCAAACTCGACCGCGCCCTGGACACGGACGCAGCCGTGGCTGCGCTGGCGCATCGACAGGTTGAAGGCGGCCTTCGACGGGGTGTCGTGCAGGAAGATGGCGTAGCTGTCGCGCAGCTCGAATTTCACATAGCCGAGCGCGGCCGTGGGTCCGGCGCGCTGGATCACCGTGCCGTTGGAAATATACATGTTGTTGGCGGCCAGATAGCCGGGGCCGCGCGGCAGGATTTCCTTGCGGGCGATCGAGGCCGGGACATACCAGGGCGGATTGGCCACCACTGAGGCGAACGGCTTTTCAAGGCTGGGCGTCTGGTTCGACGGCGAGCCGCAGACGACGCGGTTGGAGTGAACCGGCTTGCCGTCCTTCCAGTAGACCATGATGGCGGCGGCGGTATTGACCTCGATCCGCTCGGGCGAGAGCTCACGCGCCAGCCAGCGGCGACGTTCGAGGTTGAGGGCGATCTGGCGAGCGCGGTCCTCGGCCGAGGCTGAGAGAGAGCGCTGGGTGCCGGCGCCGATGCGGGCGTCGGAGGCCAGGCCGTGGCGGGTCTGGAAACTGCGCACGGCAGTCTGGAGTTCGGGGCCGTAGAAGCCTCCCGCCAGGGCCAGACGGGTACCGGCGGCGGCGTCGAGGTCGCCTTCGGCCACCAGACGGCGGATCAGCGGCTGGATGCGGGCGTCGCTGGTGTCGGGTTCGATCGTCGGTCCGGCGCTGAACACCGGCCAGCCGCCGGCCAGGATCAGCTGGCGATAGCGGACATAGCCCGCCGACAGGTTGGCGTAGCCGATGTCGGTCGGGGCCAGCCCCTCGTACCAGTCGACCAGCATGTTGCGGCCGATGGCGTCGCTGAGGCCGGCAGGCAGGTCGACGCGGTTCTTCTGCATCTCCCACAGGTCCTCGACCGTCTCGGGCCGGATACGGCCTTCGGACAGGACCCGGGCATAGGCGAGGGCGGCGACCGTGGTGCGCATCTCGGCCGCGGCGGGATCGGAAGCTAGGGCCGTAAAGTCGAAGAAGTCGGTCGGGGACAGGCCATGGCGCTCGGCGCGGCCGGCGGCCGTCTGCAGGGCGCGCAGGCGGTCGGCGTTCCAGACCGGACGCCAGCCGGTGCGCTCGTAGAAGGCACGAACGTCGCTCTGGTAGGCGGCCGGCAGGCGGGCCAGCTGGTCGTTGAAGCTGTCGTAGAAGGCATTGGCACCCGGGGCGCGGACCTGCGCCTGCACGGCAGACGTCGCCGTCGTGGTCAGGGCCGCCGCGGCCACGCCAAATCCCAGTTGCCTTCGGTTCATTTCAGTCGCTCTCGCTCAGTCGCGCGGTGGACAGGGAGTCCTCGCCCCGGCCGAACGCCCCCATGTTATCGGCGTTCCGGGCAAACAAAAAGCGCCGGTCCTGAGACCGGCGCTTTTCGTGGCCTTGAAGCCGCAGTCCACTACTTCTTGATGAAGCCGCCGAACTTGTTGTTGAAGCGCGAAACGCGACCACCGCGGTCCAGCAGGTGGGCGTTGCCGCCGGTCCAGGCCGGATGGGTCGACGGATCGATGTCCAGGTTCAGCGTCGCGCCTTCCTTCTGGTAGGTCGAGCGGGTCTGGTAGCTGGTGCCGTCGGTCATCACCACGGTGATGAAATGGTAGTCGGGGTGCGTGTCCGCTTTCATGGTCGTCGTCCGGTCTCTGCGCGTTGACGATGCCGACCGTCGGTGCGCGTCAATGAGAAAACCCGCCGAAGGCTCCGGCGGGAAGAAGGGGCGGCGTTTACACCGGGGGGCGTTCCGGGGCAAGAGGCGGGCGCATGACCCAGTCTCCGCCGCCCATCGCCCCGTCTTCCGAAGCCGAGGGGCGCCCCGGGGCCGGGGCCCTGCTGGTTGAGCAGATGGGCGAGGCCGGGGCCAAGCGGGCCAAGGCCCGCTCGGTGAAGCCGCTGGGGCGACTGCTGCCCTATCTGATGCGGCACAAGGCCCATGCCGCCATCGCCGTCGTCTGGCTGCTGCTGTCCACCGTGGGCTCGCTGGCCCTGACCGGAACGGCACGCGGTGCCATCGACAACGGCTTCGAGAACGGCGGGCGCGACCTGAACCTGTGGTTCATGCTCCTGGGGGCCAATGCCCTGTTCCTGGGGCTGGCGACGGCCTTCCGCTATTTCTACGTCACCAAGACCGGAGAGCGGGTCATCGCCGACCTGCGTACCGGCCTGTTCGACCGCATCCTGACGCTGGATCCGTCCTTCTATACGCGGATGCGCACGGGCGAGGTGCTGTCGCGGCTGACGACGGACATCGCCCTGGTCGAAACCCTGCTGACCACCTCGGTCTCCTTCGCCCTGCGCAATGCCCTGACTATGATCGGCGGGGTGATCCTGCTGTCGGTGGTCAGTCTGAAATTGACCGGGCTGGTGCTGCTGACCGTGCCCTTCCTGCTGGGGCCGTTGTTCCTGTTCGGACGGCGGGTACGCAAGCTGACGGTCCGGGCCCAGGACGAGTTCGCCGGGGCCGTGGGCTTTGCCGGAGAGAGTGTCGACGCCATCGAGACGGTCCAGGCCTTCGGGCGGGAGGCCAGTGCCATTGAACGCTTCGGCGCGGCGGTGGAGCGGGCCTTTGGCGTGTCGCTGGTGCGGATCAAGGCGCGTGCCTTGATGACGGCGATGATTATCGTGGTGATGTTCGGCGGCGTCACCCTGGTGCTGTGGCTTGGGGCACAGGATGTGATCGACGGGCGGATGACGCCGGGGGCCCTGCTGCAGTTCGTGCTGTTGTCGGTGTTCGTAGCCGGGGCTGTGGGAGCCCTGGGCGAGAGCTGGGGTGATGTGCAGAAGGCAGCCGGGGCCATGGAGCGGATCGACGAACTGATGCGCGCCGCCCCGGATATCAGCGCGCCGGCAAAGCCGCGGATGCTGCCGGAACCGCCGCGCGGTGAGGTATCGATGTCGGCGATCGATTTCGCCTATCCGGGTCGACCCGACCTGGCGGCGCTGACGGGGTTCAGCCTGACGGTACGACCGGGCGAGACGGTGGCCCTGGTGGGCCCTTCGGGGGCGGGCAAGAGCACGGTGTTCCGCCTGCTGCTGCGCTTCTACGACCCGCAGACGGGCACGGTTTCGGTCGACGGCGTCGATGTGCGCGAGGCCGATCCGGTGGCCGTGCGCCGCCGCTTTGCCTGGGTGTCGCAGGAGGCACCGCTGTTCTCGGGGTCGGCGCTGGAGAATATCCGGTTCGGGCGCGAGGATGCGACCGAGGCGGAGGTGCGGGCTGTGGCGGAGAAGGCCCAGGCCCTGGGCTTTATCGATGCCTTGCCGGAAGGGTTCGACACCCCGCTGGGCGAGCGCGGCAAGAGTCTTTCGGGTGGACAGCGCCAGCGGCTGGCCATCGCCCGGGCCCTGGTCCGCAACGCCCCGATCCTGCTGCTGGACGAGGCGACCAGCGCCCTGGATGCCGAGAACGAACAGCTGGTCCAGGCGGCGCTGGACGCGGCGATGGAGGAGCGCACCACCCTGGTCATCGCCCACCGTCTGGCCACGGTCCTGCGCGCCGACCGGATCGTGGTGATGGAGGCCGGGACGGTGGTCGACTCGGGCACCCATGCCGAGCTGATTGCCCGCGGCGGCCTGTACGCCCGGCTGGCCAAGCTGCAGTTCCGCGCAGACTGAGCTAGCGCGCCACGGCCACGGCCACGGCCACGGCGGGGAAGTCGCTGAAGGCGGCATCCAGACCGAAATCACGGAAGGCGGTCAGCCAGGCCGTCAGGTCCGCAGCTCCCGGGGGCAGGAAGACCGGCTCGGCGCGGAAGGTCCAGGCCGAGACCCTGAGGCCGGCGGCATGGGCGTCGGCGATCAGGGCTGTCTGCGGCCGTGCCAGATCCGGGGCGATCATCGCCGCCTCGACCCCGATCCAGCGGGCATAGGCGGAGATGGCGATCAGCCCGTCCGGCGTGGCCATGGCGGCATAGGTCAGGTCCGGGCGATCGACCGGACCGCCATGGACGCTCATCAGTTGCAGCATCGGCGCGTCGATGCGGGTGGCGAGGCGCTGTAGCGGGCCGACCTCGAAACACTGGATCAGGACGGGGGCGTCGGCCCCGGTCAGGTCATTGGCGCTGAGGACGGCGACGAAAACGTCCTCCATCGGCAGGTTCGCCGCGGCGAAATGGGACGGGTGTTTCAGCTCGGGCACGACGCCGATGACCCGGCCGGTGCGGGCCGATCCGGCGCGGGCGATGTCGATGACCTGCTGGAAGGTCAGGATCGGGTCGTCGCCGTCGAAGGCGGTATTGGCGGGACGCAGGGCGGGCAGGCGTTCGCGGGCACGCAGGGTCTGCAGTTCGGCGAGGGTGAAATCCTCCGTGAACCAGCCGGTGACGGGCGCGCCGTCGACGGTCCGGGTGGTGTGGCGGTCGGCGAATTCCGGATGGTCGGCGACGTCGGTGGTGCCGCCGATCTCGTTCTCGTGGCGGACGATCAGGATCCCGTCGCGGGACATGACCAGATCAGGCTCGATAAAGTCGGCCCCCTGGTCGATGGCCAGGTCATAGGCGGCGCGGGTGTGCTCGGGCCGCTCGCCGGACGCGCCCCGGTGGGCGATGACCAGCATTGGGGGCGCGGGCGTCGGCAAGGCGGCAGCTCCGGCGAGGAGGACGAGGGCCGACAGGATGGTCTGAATCATGGCCCGAGGGTAGGGGCCCCGGACGACGGTGTGATGACCGCCGTGCCCGACGGGTTCAGGTCGCCTGCAGGATCTTGCGCAGCTGCGGATGGATTTCGCTGTTGGAGGCGATGATCTGTTTGCCGTTCATCGGGTCGCCATCGATGTCGATGCTGGTGACGGTGCCGCCCGCCTCGGTGACGAACAGGATGCCGGCGGCGACGTCCCAGCGCTGCAGATTGCGCTCATAGTAGGCGTCGAACCGTCCGGCCGCGACCCAGGCCAGGTCCAGGGCCGAGGAGCCGAGGCGACGGATGCCGGCGACGCGCTGGCCGACGGCGTGGATGTCCTTGATGGACTGGGCGTGGCCGGTCTTGCCGATGAAGGGCAGGCCGGTGGCGATCAGGCTCTCGCTCATGTCGCGACGGCCCGAGCAGCGGATGCGCTGGTCGTTCAGATAGCAGCCCTTGCCCTTTTCGGCCCAGAACAGCTCGTTGGCGACGGGGTTGTAGGTGACGCCGGCGACGATCTCGGAGGTGCCGTCCGGCGCGCGGCGTTCCAGCCCGACCGTGATGGCGAAATGGGGGATGGCGTGCATGAAATTGGTGGTGCCGTCGATCGGATCGACCACCCAGGTATGGCTCTTGTCCGTACCCTCCATCATGCCGCGTTCCTCACCCAGGAAGCCGTAGCCGGGGCGGGCCTTCATCAGCAGTTCGTAGAGGGTGTCCTCGGCCTTGATGTCGGCGGCGGTGACGAAATCACCGGGGCCCTTGCGCGAGATCTGCAGCTGCGAGACCTCACCGAAATCGCGCAGCATCGGGCGGGCGGTCTTGCGGACCGCATCCAGCATGACAGAGACGAGGGCAGAGGCGAGAGCCATGGGGAATCTCCTGGTCCGAAGGTCCTGAAAAGGCGGTCAGCCCGGACAGACGGAGAAGTTCAAGGGGAGGGCTTAGATCTTGGGGCTTAGGGCTTAGGCAGAGGCAACCAGGCCCAAGCCCTACGCCTTTAGTCAGCGCGGCGGACGTATTCGCCGGTCGAAGTGTCGACAATGATCTTCTCGCCCACGCCCATATAGGGCGGGATCATGATGCGCACGCCGTTGTTGGCGATGGCCGGCTTGTACGAGGACGAGGCGGTCTGGCCCTTCACCGTGGGCTCGGTCTCGACGACTTCCAGATTGACCTGGTCGGGCAGGGACAGGCCGATGGGCCGGTCCTCGTGCATTTCGATCGTGACCTTCATGCCGTCCTGAAGATAGGCGATCCGCTCTTCGCCGACCCAGTCCTTCTGCAGTTCGATCTGCTCGTAGTTGACGTCGTCCATGAAGACGAGGGCATCGCCCTGTTCGTACAGATAGGAGAATTCCTTCTGTTCGAGGGTGACGCGTTCGACCTTGTCTTCCGAACGGAAGCGTTCGTTCAGCTTGTTGCCGGTCTCGAGGTTCTTGGCCTCGACGTTGGCGAAGGCCCCGCCCTTGCCGGGCTTGACGTGGCTGGCCTTGGTCACGACCCACAGGCCGCCGTTGTGCTGCAGGACCATGCCGGGCTTGATGGTGTTGCCGTTGATTTTCATCGGTGTCTCGGAAGGGATTGGGCGCAGCCTGCGACGGCGCGCGAACGGGCGCAGTCCGTAGAGGATGCGGCGTCATCCGGCAAGGCGGCGGTCGTTCCGGAACGAGCTTGTCGGTCGATCAGTCTGCGATGCGGTTGGCCAGGCGTACCCCGCCCCCGATCGGTGCCGCCAGCTTGCCGGCGCGCGTGTCGAGCTTGCGCGCCTCATGGGCGAAGGCGGCGGCCAGACCGGCCGAAGACATGGCGGCGGCGATTTGAAGGCTGCGGCTGGCAGGACGCAGGGCGATCCACAGCGCGTTTACCGCCTGGGCTGCTGCCCACAGCCCCAGCGTGCCCTTGCGGCCGGGCCGCGACGGCGCGTTCCAGACCCTGAGGGCCGACAGGGTGGTGGCCGAAAATACCGCCGGCAGGACCAGGCTGATCGGGCCTCGCGGACGTTCGGTGACCGGTCCTGCATGATCGCTGTGATTGCGAGGCCCGGCCCGGTCCGGTTTCAGGGCTCCGGTCGCGAAGGCGGTGGCCAGCAGGGCAAACCCTGCGGTGACGGCGATCCCCAACGCGACATGACCGGGCGATCGGCTTTCGGCGTTGAGAAAGTCGGTCGCGGCGTCGCGCGCATTCTCCAGCGTCTCGTCTATCGTGGCCATGCTTCATCCCTCTGCGGCTGCCTGAGGAATGGGCGGGGAGGCGGGTCAGTTCCCGGTGGCGCTTCGGTCGGGGGCGATCTCGGTCATGGCGGACTGGAGATAGTTCGGCTCGCCCAGCTGTTCGATCAGTTTGAACTGGGCCTCGAGGAAGTCGATGTGCTCCTCGGTGTCGGCAAGGATTTCGGTCAGGATCTGGCGGCTGATGTAGTCAGCGGCGGCCTCGCACTGGGCGATGCCGTCGATCAGGGTCTTGCGGCCGCCAAGCTCCAGCTGCAGGTCGGCCCCGAGGCATTCGATCGCCGCCTCGCCGATCTTCAGCTTGTGCAGGTCCTGCATGTTCGGCAGGCCGTCGAGGAACAGCACGCGTTTGATCAGCTTGTCGGCGTGTTTCATCTCGCCGATCGATTCGTCGTAGATGACCTGGCCAAGGTGTTTCAGGCCCCAGCTTTCAAACATACGGGCATGCAGGAAATACTGGTTGACGGCCGTCAGCTCGTTGGTCAGCACCGCGTTAAGCGTGCGAATGATCGCGGGGTCGCCCTTCATGGTCTTCGCCTTAGCTATTCGGCGGCCAGAGCGAACGCCTCCTGGCTGTCCTGAATCATCTGCCGCATCTCGCAGACACATCTAGCACACTGAACGGTGCACTGGTTGTTTGCGAAGATTTCCCGCGGCCGGGTGGCCCCCGCCTCTATGGCGAAGGCGACGTCACGCTGGCGCAGGCCATTGCAGTTGCAGACGTACACGAGAGGCAAATCCTGTCGGGCATTGATAATGGTTCTCTATAGCACCGATAAAGGCGATTGCAAATCGTTCGCATCGCGCCCGGGCCGTTGACGCGCGTCGCCGATTGTCCCAGCGAGACCCATGGCCCGCACACCACAGATTCCGTCTCGTCCGCCCTGTCGCCTGTATCTGATCACCCCGCCGGTGATTCCTGACCTCGACGCCTTCGCGAACGCGCTGGAGGCGGCTCTGGGCGGCGGGGACGTGGCGGCGCTGCAGGTTCGGCTAAAGGAGGCCGACGATGCGACCATTCTGGCGGCGGTGGCGCGGCTGGGGCCGATCGCCCGGGCGCACGGGGTGGCGCTGATCGTTAATGACCGACCCGACCTGGCGGCCCGTTCGGACTGTGACGGCGTGCATCTGGGCCAGGGTGACGCCTCCGTGGCCGAGGCCCGTCGACTGATGGGACCGGAGGCCATGATTGGCGTCACCTGCCACGACAGCCGCGAACTGGCCATGGAGGCCGCGGAGGCAGGGGCCGACTATGTCGCCTTCGGGGCCTTCTTCCCGACCGCGACCAAGGCAACGACCCACCGCCCTGATCCTGAGGTCCTGACCATCTGGCAGGAGACGGTCGAAATTCCCTGCGTGGCCATCGGCGGCATCAACGCCGCCAACGCCGGGGATCTGGCCCGGGCCGGGGCGGATTTTGTGGCGGTCAGCGCGGCGGTCTGGAGTCATCCGCAGGGGGCGGCGCGGGCCGTCGCCGAAATCAATTCGGTCCTGGCCATGCATCCCTGAATTTCAGGGGATATTAGTGAAGCTTGTGCAGTGTTGCAGGCTGAATTGGTGTGCCGAGACCTGAACTGATGACTGCCAGCCCTGCGGCCCAATCCGCCGAACCTGCCCGAGAGGAGCGGGTCCCGCCCCGCCCGGCCCCCGCCGGGCGAAGCAGCGCGGCCGCCTTCTTCAACGAGCCAATGGCCCCGATCGTCGCGGCCGTCGGTGTGGTCATCCTCGTGGTTCTGGCGATCGAATTTTCGCGCTCTGCGGGCCTGGTTGCGGCCCTGTGGGGGGCGGGGGGACTGGCCGTCGTCGTCTGGCTGCGCAACGCCCGCGGGCCGATGTATGATCTCTGTTTCGGCAGTCTGATCACCGTCGGTGTGCTGGCCGGTGAGTTCCTGGTGGGCAATTCGACACCGCTGGCCATCATGTTCACCGTGGCCAATATGATCGAGATCGTCGGGGCCGTGTTGCTGGCCCGGCGCTTCGCCCCGAACCTGAACCTTTCCAGTGTCGAAGGCACCAGCCGCTTCCTGTTCAGCGCTGCCGTGCTGGCCCCGATCCCCGCAGGACTGTTCGCTGCCGGCATGCTGGAGCTTATGTCCGGACCGGGTTTTGCCTATTCCTTCGGCACCTGGTGGCTGGGCCACGCGATGGGCATCGCCGTCATCGGGACCTTCGGCCTGGCCCTGACCCGGCGCAATCTGGCGATCCTTGCCCGCCCGACGAAGCTGCTGGAGGCGTTGATCCTGCTGGCCCTGCTGATCGGCGTTTCCACGGCCATCTTCTCGCGACTGAGCCTGCCACTGGGGTTTGTCATCCTGCCGCTGCTGCTGGTGATCGCCGTGCGCCTGAGGGTTCTGGGCGTGACGGCGGCCCTGTTGCTGGTGACCATTCTGGCGGTCGGCGGCAGCATGGCTGGTTTCGGCCCCTATGCGCTGCGTTTTCAGGGCGCTGACCGGGCCCTGATGGCGCAGATGCTGGTGTTGCTGGGATATCTGCCGGTATTGCTGGTGGCCTCCCTGCTGGAGGAACGCGACCGGCTGGCTGACCGCGCCAGGGCCGGCCAGGCCCGGGCCGAACGCGCCTCCGAGGCCAAGTCGCGGCTGCTGGCCAACGTCGCCCATGAGGTCAAGAGTCCCGTCGGTGGCATCATCGGCATTGGCGAACTTTGGCAGACCGGACAACTGGGACCGATCACGCCGGTTCAGGCCGAGATGGCAGAAATGCTGGTCAAGACGGCGCGTCAGGTCGAGGCCCTGTCCCACGATCTGCTGGATGTGGCCCGGGCCGAGTCGGGCGCGGTCAAGGTCGAGCTGCGGCCCACGGACGTGCGCGGGGTGCTGGAGGACGTGCGCCGCGCTGTGGCCCTGCGGCCCGAGTCCCGCGATATGCAGCTGGAGCTGGTATGTCTGGGCGACGGGCTGGTGGCCCTGGCCGACTCCCAGCGTCTGGCCCAGGTGGTCGCCAACCTGGCCTCGAACGCCGTCAAATACGGCGCGGCCGCCGGTACGGTGATCTTCAAGGCCGGCCGGGTCCACGATGTCGTCCGCATCGAGATCATCGACAACGGCCCCGGCCTGTCCGTCGAGAAGCAGGCGCAGCTGTTCGAGCCGTTCAACCGACTGGGGCTGGAGCGTTCGACGGTCGAAGGGCATGGCATCGGCCTGGCCCTGGCCAAGCGGCTGACCGAATTGCAGGGCGGCACCATCGGTGTGACGTCCGAGCCCGGCAACGGGGCCACCTTCTGGATCGAACTGCCGGCGGCCTGAGCGCGACCGGTCATGCTGCGGCCTTGCGATCGCCCCGATCCGGAGCGAAGGTCGCTTCATGAAAATTCTTGTCTCCGCCGCCGTCCTGATGTTGCTCGCCACGCCGGTGGCCGCCCAGTCTGAGGGCGCGACCGCGCCGTCGCCCCAGACACCCTCGGCCGACGACCTGACCCGGGCCCTGAACGGCGGGCCGCCTTTCGTCGCGCCCACACCGACACCCGTGCCGGCCCCCGCGCCCGTTGCGACTCCCTCGGAGGCCCCTGTCGCCGCACCCACGCCGGCCGCTGTGCCGAGGCCCGTCCCGGCCACGCCGGTCCCGACCGCGACTTCGACACCATCGCCGGCAACGACCGCCGCGCGTCCGGTTGAGGCCGCCGCACCCCTGGTGACTCCGGCACCGGCAGTGCCCGCCGCCGAGGCCCCCACCGAGCCCGCAGCCCCGACCTATCACCCGCTGGATGCGACCGCGCGCGCGGCCCTGCCGTTCCGGCTCGACCTGCCCCAGGGATTTGAGATTGGCACCGGTCGTCCCGGGCCGGACTTCACTATCTATTCGGTGCGGCGCGAGGGCGTGCCGTTCGTGATGATCTATGCCGGTCCGGCATCGCAGTTCCCGATCTATGACGGCCAGATGGCCGAGGTGGCGGGCCGGGCCTCGATCGTGGTCACCGAGGCGGACGGGCGGCATGCGCTGGAACACCTGTTCCAGCGGGCCACCGCGCCCCGGGAGATTCATATCTGGGTGACCAGCCTCGACTCCGCTGAGCGGGCCATTGCCGAGCGCATCGCTCAATCGGTCGACCTGCGCTAGCCGCCCGAAGGCACGCATTGGGGCTTGCCGGATCGGGGCCCCACTGCAATCCTGCGACTCATTCGCATTTGCGGGAGTCGACGATGATCCTTCTGGTTACAGGGTGCCGCGCCATTGCCCGGCTGATGGCACCGGAACCGGAGCCTCGTCCGGGCGGTCCGGATTCGCCACCTCCCCAGACGGGCCGCGATCATGACGTGGATCCTGTACCGGGGCGAGTGTGGCCGGACTAGCCGCAGGCGGTGGCTTCTATGGCTGGGTAATCCAGCCGTGCCGGGCCGCCCAGGTCAGCACCAGCCTGGGCCAGACGGCGGCGGGCTTGCCGGCGATTAACCGGATCCCGAAGCCGTGGCCGCCTTCCTGGAACAGATGGGCCTCGACGGGAACACCGGCGGTCCGGAGGGCCGACAGCAGTCCCAGGCTGTTGTCGACGGGTACGGCCGGATCGTCCAGAGCATGCAGCAGCACGGTCGGCGGTGCGTCCGTCCAGTCCAGCTGTTCCAGCGACCAGGCGTCAATCGTGGCCGTCGACGGGTGCGCACCCAGCAATTCGGCCCGCGATCCGGCGTGAACGAACGGATCGGCCATGGTCGCCACGGGATACAGCAGGATGGTCAGGTCCGGCCGGAAGGCGACCGTGTCCAGAGCATCGACCGGCGCATAGGTCGGGTCCCGGCGCGCTGTCAGCATTCCCGCCAGATGGCCACCGGCCGAGGCTCCGAGGACAGCGACCCGGGCCGGGTCCAGTCCGTCGATGGCGGCGCGACTCCGGACCAGACGCATTGCCCGTTGGGCATCCTGCAACGGGGCGTCGGGGCCGGCGGCCCAGCCGTCGCCCGGCAGGCGGTAGCGCAGAACGAAACAGGTGATTCCGGCCGCAGCGAACACGCGGGCGCAGTCCAGCCCCTCCTTGTCGACCACGGCCCATTTGTAGCCCCCGCCCGGGATCAGCAGCAGCGAAGCCCCGTTCGGCCGCGCCGGACGCAGCACGGTCAGGATCGGGTCGGTGGTGTACTGGGCAAACCGGTCGTGGAAGGCCGGATCGGTCGAACGTTCGACCACGCGCGGCGTGACGGTGACGCCCTCGCCGCCCGGGGATCCATCGGGCCAGAGCCGGATGGTCTCGATCGGGTCGGGCGGGGCGGTCCGACCCGACGTCGGCGTCAGGGCGGCGGCCGTTACGGGCGTCGCGGCCAGAGCGGCGAGACCCAGGGCGGTTCGGCGGTTCAGGGTCATGCGAGGCTCCTTGGCGGCAGGCTAGGCTGATCGCGCGCCTGCCGCCAAGAGGGTCTCACATCAAGGGTCGGCTCAGACCATCTCGACGGCCACGGCCGTGGCCTCGCCGCCGCCGATGCACAGGGAGGCCATGCCCTTCTTGCCGCCGCTGGCCTGGAGGGCCGCCAGCAGGGTGGCGAGAATACGCGCGCCCGAGGCCCCGATCGGATGGCCCAGGGCGGTGGCCCCGCCGTTCACGTTCAGCTTGTCGTGCGGGATGTTCATCTCCTGCATGGCGATCATGGCGACGACGGCGAAGGCCTCATTGACCTCCCACAGATCGACGTCCTCGACCGACCAGCCGGCCTTCTTCAGCGCCTTCTTCATGGCCGGGACGGGGGCGGTGGTGAACAGGCCGGGCTCATGGGCGTGGGCGGCATGGGCGACGATACGGGCGACGACCGGCAGGCCGAGGGTTTTGGCTGTCGATTCGCGCATCATCACCAGGGCCGCGGCCCCGTCGGAAATGGACGAGGCATTGGCGGCGGTGATGGTGCCGTCTTTCGCGAAGGCGGGCCGCAGGGTCGGGATCCTGGCCGGGTCGGCCTTGCCCGGCTGTTCGTCGACGCTGACGGTTTCCGTGCCCTTGCGGCTCTTGACCTCGACCGGGGTGATTTCGGCCTCGAAGGCTCCGCTTGCGATGGCGGCGCGGGCCCGGGTCAGGCTCTCGATCGCATAGGCGTCCTGGGCCTCGCGGGTGAACTGATATTGGCCGGCGGCGTCCTCGGCGAAGGCCCCCATCAGCTTGCCGGGCTCATAGGCGTCCTCGAGGCCATCGAGGAACATGCTGTCGGAGATGACGTCGTGTCCCAGACGGGCCCCGCCACGGTGTTTGGCCATAACGTAGGGCGCGCCGGTCATCGACTCCATGCCGCCGGCGACGATGACATCGGCGGTACCGGCCAGCAGGGCGTCGTGGGCCATCATCGTGGCCTGCATGCCCGAGCCGCACATCTTGTTGACGGTCGTGGCCTCGACATGGAGGCCGAGCCCGGCCCCGATCGCGGCCTGACGGGCCGGGGCCTGGCCGAGGCCGGCGGGCAGGACGCAGCCCATGAAGATCTGCTCGATCTTTGCCGGATCGATCCTGGCGCGTTCGACCGCAGCGCGGACCGCAGCGGCCCCCAGATCGGTGGCCTTGACCCCGGACAGGGCTCCCTGAAAGCCGCCCATGGGGGTGCGGGCGAAGGAGCAGATGACGACGGGATCGGCGGCTTGGGTCATGTTACGGGGTCCTTGAACTGACGCGGAATTAGGGGAGGCGGGGTGCCAAGCGCAAGCGTCAGCGGGTCGGTATGATTTTGCGGCGCTGGCGCACCACGGCCAGCGGTCGTCCGTCCGGGGCGAAGGCGATCCCGTCCTCGACGGCCCAGCCGCCGCCGACATCCATCGTGCGGAACTCGAAGAAGGCCCAGCCGTCGGGCGAGGTTTCCGGCGTCAGGTCGCCGAACAGGTCGGCACGCAGGTCGACGCTGGCCGAGATCGCGGGCGGGGCGGGCAGGGCGGTCCAGTAGGTCGGATAGACTCCATCCAGCAGGAACAGCAGTCGGGCCTCGTCCAGCGGGGCGGCGTCGCTGGTCCGCATCCACACGCGCAGGACCGGGCGTTCCGGCGGGTTCTGGCCGAACAGGCGCGGGCCGGACTCAAAGCGATGCTCGATATGACGGGTGAACCAGGGTCCGAACACGCCGTCGAGCGGGGTCGACTCGATCTGGTCGAGCGGCACGGCGGCGGCGACCAGCGGGGTCAGCGCCGGGCCGGGCACGTCGCGGCCGAAGGTAGCCAGGGCCTGCAGGGCCGGGCGGTCGGGTTGGCCGGCGGCCACCATGGCATAGGCAATGTTTCGTCCACCCCGCAGTAACGTGGGCACGAAGGTGGCCGGTTCGAACCGGGCCGCCGCCAGATACTGCACCGTCAGACTGCGCAAGGGGGTCTCGATACCCAGCCCCTGTCGCGCTGCGGCTCCGGCCAGGGCGGCCATCAGGCCGCCAAACGGCGCGCCCTTTTCCGGCGGCATCGCCAGCGGCGCGTTGGAGAAGGCCCCGCTGAGGCTGGCGATCAGGCCGCCGGCGTCATCGGACGTCAGGGTCAGGGCTTCGGACAGGGTCTGGTCGGTCATGGAATCCGCTGAAGAGCAGGAAGGAAAAGCGGGCGGAAGACCGGTTCAGGACCGGCAGGCTTCCGCCCTAAGTCGAGGGATACAGGAAACGCCGTCGATGTCGGAACAGCGAAAGCGAGTCCGTAGCCAAAAGATACTGACCGAGTGGGTTTAGATTGGCAACCCTCTTGCCAAAAGCCTGACGCGGGGTCACTTTCAAGGCATGGGCCGTACCGCAGACTATTCCCGACAGAGCTGTTCTATTGCCGCGACGCTGGAGGTGATCGGCGATCCATGGACGCTGTTGGTCATTCGCGACGCCTTTCTGGGTGTCAGTCGTTTCGAACAGTGGCAGGAGCGGCTGGGCGTGGCCCGCAACGTTCTGGCCTCGCGGCTGAAGACCCTGGTGCAGCACGGGGTGCTGGAGCCGAAACTCTATTCCGAACGGCCGCCGCGCAATGAGTATGTGCTGACGGCCAAGGGCAAGGACCTGTACGCCGTGCTGGTTACACTGCACGCCTGGGGCAACAAACACGTCTATGGCGACACGGACTCGGGCATCGACATGATTCACACGGCCTGTGGCCAGACGCTGGACCCGAAAATCGCCTGCGGCTGCTGCGGCGAGATCGCCAAGCCGCGCGACGTTGTCCTGACCCGGGTCGAGAACTGCGCGACCGTGGGCGATGTCATGCCCCGCGAAGACGCGGGCTGATCATCACCTGACCGGCTTCGGCCGGTTCTATCTTCCCGACCACGCTGCCGGTTCTCTCCGGCCAAGGAGTTTTCATGTCCCAAGCGATCCCGACCCACGGCCTTCAGCTGCGCAGCCTCGTGCGCAAATCCGGTGAACTGGAACTGTCGCTGGCGAAGGTTGAGGTCGCTGCCCCGGGACCGGACGAGGTTGTCGTCCGCATCGAGGCCGCCCCGATCAATCCGTCCGACCTGGCCCTGCTGGTCGGGGCCGCTGACATGAGTACGGCGACGATGTCGGGTCCGGCCGGCAATCCGGTGACCACGGCCCAGATCCCGTCCGCGGGAATGCGGGCGATGGGGGGGCGGCTCGATGAGTCGATGACGGTCGGCAACGAGGGCGCGGGCACGGTGATCGCCGCCGGCAGTTCGGAAGCGGCCCAGGGCCTGATGGGCAAGACCGTCGCCCTGTTCGGCGGCTCGATGTTCGGCCAGTATCGCACCGTGGCGGCCAATAGCTGCCTGCCGCTGTCGGCCGATACGACGGCGGCGGAGGGGGCGTCCTGCTTCGTCAATCCGCTGACCAGCCTGTGCATGGTCGAGACCATGCGGCTGGAGGGGCATACGGCCCTGGTCCATACGGCGGCGGCCTCGAACCTGGGCCAGATGCTGAACAAGGTCTGCCAGGCCGAGGGCATCGCCCTGGTCAATATCGTGCGCAGCGAAACCCAGGCCAGGATCCTGCGCGACCTCGGCGCGAAGCACATCTGTGACTCGACCAGCGAGACCTTCATGGCCGACATGATCGCCGCCCTGGTCGAGACCGGGGCGACCCTGGCCTTTGATGCCATCGGTGGCGGCACCCTGGCCGGGCAGATCCTGACGGCGATGGAGGTTGCGGCCAACAAGACGGCCACGACCTACAGTCGCTACGGCTCCACCGTGCACAAACAGGTCTATATCTACGGCATGCTGGATTCCGGTCCGACGGTGCTGAACCGGGCCTTCGGCATGAGCTGGGGCGTCGGCGGCTGGCTGCTGCCGCCCTGCCTGGCCCGGATCGGCGGGGAACGGGCCCAGGCCCTGCGCATGCGCGTCGCCGCCGAGCTGAAGACCACTTTCGCCAGCCACTATGTGGCGGAAATCTCACTGGCCGACACGCTGAACCCCGAGACCATCGCTCGCTACAACAAGCGGGCAACGGGCGAGAAATACCTGATCAACCCCAGCCTCGACGCGGGTTAACGGCGACCTCAGCCTGCGGGGTCACCGCGCAGGGCGATGAGGGGGATGATGATGTCCTCCTCGTCGTCGAGGTGGCGCAGCAGGGGCGGGGCGATGACGCCCAGGACGTCCGCCAGGCGGTGGGCATGGTCGGCGGCGTCGTTGGCCCCGCCGCTGATCGCCTGGTGGAAGCCCATTCCGGCCTGGAACAGCGTCTCCAGATGGGCATGGATGGCGTCGTGATCGCGGTCCAGCAGGTCGAGGCCGGGCGCGATGCGGGGCTCGATCCTGCGCATGGCCGGGAAATAGTGGCCGGTCTCGATGCGGTGATGACCGTCCAGATGCTGAAGAAAGGCCTGCACGGCCGGGATCAGGGCGCGGTGAAGGCTGCCGACATCGACCGTCCGGGCACGCCATTGTTCCGCCAGCGCCGCCATATGGGCCTGGTGATTGCGGAAACCGGCATGCATCTGCAGCCAGTGGGCCGCCGTCGGGTGCAGGCCCGCGGTCCAGCGGTCGCGCGGGAAGGCTTCACGCAGATATAGAAGCTCAGACGGCAGGCCGGTGCGATCGGCCAGCATCGGGCCGGGTGTCTCAGACAACGGCGGTGGTGGTCTGGATGAAACCACCGCCCAGTAGCCGGTCGGGATCGGCCGGGTCATAGAGGGCGCAGGCCTGGCCGGGGGCCACGCCTTCCTCGCCTTCGGCAAAGACGACCGAGATCACGCCGTCAGCCAGCGCCAGCCGGGCCGGGGACGGCGGCCGGGTCGAGCGGACGCGGGCCAGCACCGGGGCCCCGGCGGCGGCGGCGGTCTCGATCGTGGCCTCGTCGCCCAGCCAGTTGGTCTCGTCCAGCGTCAGGGCCGCGGTCAGCAGGGCCTCGCGCGGGCCGACGATGACGCGGCGGTTGTCAGGGTCCAGTTTCGTCACGAACAGGGGCTCGCCCACGGCGACGTTAAGACCGCGGCGCTGGCCGATCGTATAGTCGGTGATGCCGGCGTGGGTCCCCAGCACCCGCCCGTCCATATGCACGATCTCGCCAGCCTCACGGCCCTGCGGCCGCAGCCTGTCGATCAGGGTGCGATAGTCGCCAGACGGCACGAAACAGATGTCCTGGCTGTCCGGCTTGGCGGCGATCTTCAGACCCAGTTCGGCGGCGACACCGCGCACCTGGGGCTTTTCGAGATCGGCCAGCGGAAAGCGCAGATAGTCGAGCTGCGCCGGGGTGGTGGCGAACAGGAAATAGGACTGGTCGCGCGAATGGTCGATCGCCTTGCGCATCTGGGCCTGACCGTCCGCTCCGACGGCGCGGCGGACATAGTGGCCGGTGGCCATGGCCTCGGCCCCGAGATCGCGGGCGACGTCCAGCAGATCGCGGAATTTGACCGTCTGGTTGCAGCGGATGCACGGGACCGGGGTCTGGCCACGCAGGTAGGAGTCGGCGAACTGGTCGATAACGGCGTCGCGGAAGCGGCTTTCGTAATCCAGCACATAGTGGGGGATGCCCAGGCTCTCGGCGGCCAGACGGGCGTCGTGGATGTCCTGACCGGCACAGCATGCCCCCTTCTTCTTCAGGGCTGCGCCGTGGTCGTAGAGTTGCAGGGTGACCCCGACCACGTCATAGCCTGCCTTGTGCAGCAGGGCCGCGACCACGGTGGAGTCGACGCCGCCCGACATGGCCGCGACGACCCGGGCACCGACCGGCAGGCCGACGGCCGCGCGCGCAGCCGCAATCGCCCCGTCCATGTCGGCGGGGGCGAAGGTCGGCACGGGGCAGGTGGGCTCAAGCAGCGTCATCGCCCCCATTTAGGGGGAAAGCGGTACGATTTCGAGGCCCGGGCGCAAACCGGCCCTGAAACGGCAACGACCGCCCCCGTTTCCGGGAGCGGCCGCTGTCTTCGGGGGGAGAGAGTCGGGCGGGGACTAGCCCCGGTAGTGCTGGATCCGCGTTGTGCGCAGACCCTGCATGCCCCATTTGTCGATCGCCTTCTGCCAGGCGAGGAATTCCTCGGCCGTCAGACGGTATTGCGTCAGGGCATCGTCAAGGCTGAGCAGTCCGCCGCGAACGGCAGCAACCACTTCGGCCTTGCGCCGGATCACCCACCGGTCGGTGGATGGCGGCGGCAGATCACCCAGGGTCAGGGGCGTACCCGTTGGTCCGACCACGTATTGTTCGCCTTTACTGTTAAGGCGTCGCTCTTGCAGCATGGGCTTAAGCCTCATTCACCAATCACCATCTGAGGTGTGAATGTAGCCCGGCGCAGCTAAAGGCCGTTTAAGGGGCGTGGTGAAGGAAAGAATAAAATTCAATCCTGCGCCGACGTCAGTAAGGCCAAAGGTAAAGCGACGATTCATTGAACCTAACGATCAGTTACTTGCGGATCAGCGTTTGATGCTGATCAGCTCGGCGAGCATCTCGTCGGCAGTGGTGATGATTTTCGAGGAGGCGGAATAGGCCCGCTGTGTGGTGATCAGGCCGGTGAACTCGGCCGAGAGATCGACCGTCGAGGCTTCCAGCTGAGAGGCCCCGATCAAGCCCGCACCGCCGCTGCCGGCCCCCTTCAGGTTGAACGTGCCCGAGCCCTGGGTGACCCGGAAGGCGTTGCCGCTGACTTCCGACAGGCTGTCCGGGCTGGTGAAGGTGGCCAGGGCTACAAGGGCGATCTGTCGGGTGACGCCGTTGTCGAAGATGGCGGTGACATAGCCCTTCTCATCGATCTTGATCTCCGACAGGTTGCCGAAGGCCGTCCCGTTGGTCAGCGTGGCCTGAACGACCGAGGCGCTGTCGTACTGGGTCAGGCCGCCGGCGGCATTGGCGAGCTCGAAGGCCACGCTCTGGTTGTCGATACCCAGGCTGCTGGCCCAGTTGAACTCGCCGGCGGCGGGGGCGGCCCCGTCCGAGGCACCGAAATTCAGCGACGCCGCCGTGGGGTCGGCGAACAGGGCTTCCCCGGGGGGCATGGCCAGCATGGCGTTGACGTCGAGGCGGCCGTCCTGGGTGAAGGCGACGAGGCCTGACTTGAGCTGGCCGTTCGAAAGGCCCGCCCCGGTGACGACGTCGCTGGCGGGGATGGCACGGATTTCAGCGTACCACTGGTTCGGCACGGAGCTTTTCAGGAAGGACAGGGCGACGGTTCTCTGGCCGCCCTTTGAGTCGGAGACTGGAATGGTCAGCTCGAAATCAGGCTTGACGCCGACGCCCGTGTCCGCGTCCCACATGGCCATCGAATTGGTCGCCGGATCATAGGCGTTGGGGCCGGGGATCGCGAGCGCGGCATCCGATGCTGCGGCGGAGACCGGCTGGCTGGAGCGCAGGTTGGCGTTCAGCTCGATGCGGGTCGTGGCCTCAGCCGTGCCGCCGACCGAGCCGACGTTGATCGTCTTGAGACGGTTCAGGTCGGAGGGGTCCAGGTTGAGGTTGCCTTCGCTGTCGATCGGCCAGCCCTGCAGGTACAGACCGGCCGTGTTCTTCAGAAAGCCGTGGTTGTCGACCCGGAAGGCCCCCGCGCGGGTGAACAGGCGGGTATCGGCGGGCGTCAGGTCTTCGGCCTTCTCGGTCACGACGAAGAAGCCCTGGCCGGCGATGCCCAGATCGGTCGAGGAGGTGGTGCGCTGCAGCTGGCCATTCTGGCTGGTGAAATGGCGGGCGCTGGCCAGGACGCCACCGGCCGAATAGCCGGCCCCGGCGCTCTGGGTGTTGACCACGGTCGCGAACTCGCCGGACGTCCGTTTGTAGCCGACCGTGTTCACGTTCGCGATGTTCTGCGAGATGGCCGCCAGCGCGGCGGCATTGGCAGTCAGGCCGGACACGCCGGCCAGCAGGGCGCTGTTGATGCTCATGACTTGGAACTCCCGGGAGTAACGATTTCGATGGATTGAGGGGAAGGGCGTGTCGCGCCGGAAACGGATCGGCTCATGCTGTGCCGACCGGCGTGGTGGTGGTCGCGCGTTCCTGCAGCGCGATCACCGTGGACAGCGGCAGGATGGAGTTGCCAACCGTCAGATAGGGTTCGCCATTGTAGAGCTCGACGCCGGTGATACGGCCACGGATCAGCGTCTGGCTGTCTATGGTCTCGTCGGCACCGGTCTTGGCCGTCACCTTGAGGGTGTAGACACCGCCGTCGGCCAGTTGGCCGCCCGCGCTGGTCTTGCCGTCCCAGGTGAAGTCGTGGGTGCCCTCGCTGCGATCCGGGGCCGGTCCGCTCCAGACAACCCGGCCGCCGCCATCCAGCACCTGCAGGTCGGCGGTGGCGGCGTCGGTGGCCAGTTCATAGCTCCAGGTCGCCTGACCGCCGTCCAGCTTCATCGCCGACCAGGCGGCCGTGGTGTCCTTGCCGATATAGTTGGCAGCGCCGGACAGACCCCCGCCCTGCTGGGCGGCCAGCAGGCTGGTCAGCAGGTCGTTGGTCAGCAGCTGCTGCTCAACCCCCGACATCTGGGTCAGCTGGCTGGTGAATTCGTTCGAATCGACCGGTGACAGCGGGTCCTGGTTCTTCAGCTGGGCGGTGAGCAGGCTGAGGAAGGTCTCGAAATTGGTCGCCATGGCCGTGCGACCCGCATCGGTGCGGGCGGCAGCGCCAGTGGTGGTGACGGCGTCAACCATCGGTCAGACTTTCATATCGACGCGGTCAGGCGTCAGGGACAGGGACATCCAGCGCGGCGGCGTAACGGGGGCTGCTGCGTCGGCTTCATTGGAAAGACGGGAGGCGGCGGCGAAGGCGCGGCCCTGGCGACGGTCGAACTGCTCGCCGGCCGAGCGGTCACGGTCGGCAAATTGGAAGGCGTCGTCGGCGAGATGGAAGCCGGCCTCCTCGAGCTGGCGGCGCAGATCATCGACGCGTCCCTTCATGTCGAGGGCGGCAGCCGGATTATCGAAGGCCAGACGGGCGGCGAGGCGGCCGTGTTCGTCGATGTCGAGGCTGACGTCGACCCGCCCGAGGTCATCGGGGGTCAGGGCCATTTCGAAGCGGGTCGACCGGGTGTCCATCCGCCGGATGATCTGGGCGGCCAACTGGGCCGTGGCCTCGACCGCGGCGTTCGAGATGTTGGACAGGGAATAGGCCTGTGACGCGGTGCCGGACTGGGTGACCGAAACGGGCGGTGCCTCGACCGGGAGTTGGTCGACCGTCGATTTCATGGCGGCGTCGTCGATGACGGGCACGGGGACGGGTGCAGCGGCGACCGCCGGAGTCAGCGGGCGATCAGACAGTGACGCGGTTTCGGGCGTGGTCGATGTCGCGCCTGCGGCCGGTACAGCCGGGGCGGTCGCTGTGGCTGTACCGGCCGCAGGGGCCGAAACCGAGGTCCGGTCGCCTGCCGTACCGGTCGCCCGGACGCTGTTGGAGACCGGCGCGGTCCGCTCGGCGAGCGTGCGCAGCGGCGGCGGGGTGACTGTGGGGGCCAGAGCGGCAGCTGCGGCCTTGGCACCGGCGGCCGTGACGGCGGGCGTCGCCGGTTCTGCGACCTTGTCAGGTTGGGCGACGGTTTCCGCGCCCGGCAGGATCTGCGGACCGCCGGCCTTGCTGACGACCGGCGAGGGAGCAACGGGCGGCTGGACCTGCGGGTCCGCCCCCTTGGTCGGGACCGGGAGGCCCTGCGACGGCCCGGTCTTGTCGGCGGCAACCGGCAGGACCTGGGGCCCATCGGCAGTCTTGCCGGAGGCTGTGGTTGCGGGCGTGTCGCCCGTGACGGCCAGGCCAGGCAGGACCTGGGGTTCGTCAGCGCGCTTGGTCACGGAGGGTGAGGGAGGCGGCGGGGGCAGGGCCTCGACGTCCGACGCCATGATGACGGGCGGCGCGGCGGGCAAAACTTGCGGAGCGTCCGCGCTCTTGTCCTCTGCGGCGACCGGCAGAATCCGGGGGGTGTCGAGGGCCGGGCCATCGGCGTCGGCCGGGGCGGCGGGATCGTCGCCGGACGCGACGGCAACGACAGTCGTTTCTATGGTGACGTCCGCATCATCGGACGTGGCCGTGGCGATGGCCGCCTGGGTGGCGGCCATCGGACTGGTGGTCGGCCGGGGCGCGGCGGTGCCAGCCTGCGTCTTGGCCACCTCGTTGAGGTCGCCGGAAGACGGTTGCCTGGACTCGCCGTCCATCGCCTTTCCAACCATCCGGTCGAAACCGGAGTCGTCACGAGCGTCCGGTGCCGCCGGGGCGGCGACCGGCACGGGGGCCGGCGTGACAATGGAGAAGAGACTATCAGCGGACATGGGTCGCCAGAGCATGGGATCGGTCGGCGCCTGCTGCGCCCAAGGGTTCCACAGACAGGTCGCAAGTCGCGGGCCATGTCGATTAATCGCCATAACTGGCTGAAAAAACACCAGAAACTCATCGACGCAACGCTCGGCAACAATGAGTCTGGCGGTCGAAACTTGCCGCGCCGTGACGTTTTTTGCCCGGCTGACGTCGGGTGGCCGCCAGCAGCGGGCTCGGGGTGGCGCGACTGGCGCGGGCCTTGCGCTCCCTTCCAGGTATGAAGGCGATAAAAATCGTGATGACCCATGTATTCAATGCGCTAGCTGGATCGACGATCGATCGGGCCGGGCAAAAAACGCACTTCGGCTGGCAGGGATTGCCGGGCGGGGTGACGGCTATGTCGTCGGGAGTGGTCTGATGTCGCTGAATGCCATCATGAATACGGCCTCGTCGGGCCTGACCGCAGCCCAGGCGCAGCTGCGGGTCGTTTCGGACAACGTCTCGAACGTCAACACGCCCGGCTATGTGCGCAAGATCGCCGATCAGGTCGCGGTGTCCAACCAGGGCATCGGGGCGGGTGTCGACATTGCCCGGGTTCGCCTTGCCACGGATCGCTTTCTTCAGGCCGCGAGCCTGAATTCCGGATCGGAGGCGGCGCGGCAGGGGGTGCGCTATGAACTCTACGACCGGATCCAGTCCCTGTTCGGCGATCCGGGTGACGCGGGCTTCTTCTCCCAGGTCGATGACATCTTTTCGGCCTTCGCTGCCGGAGCCGAGGATCCGGTATCGTCACCGCGCCGGCAGGAAGCCCTGTTCAAGGTCCAGGCGCTGTTCGACGAAGCCGGTCGCATCTCTGGACAGATCCAGTCCGTGCGTGAGGATGCGGACAGCCGTATCAAGAGTGCGGTCGAAACGACCAATTCCCTGCTGGAGCAGATCGAGGCGCTGAACGTCGAGATTTCGCGGGCCGCCGCCGTTTCGGGAGACTCTTCGGGAGCCGAGACTGCACAGGCCGCCCTGATCACCCAGCTTTCATCACTGATGGACGTCCGGGTCTCGGTACGGAGCGTCGGTGGGGTGTCGATCCGCACCGGCAGTGGCATTCTGCTGGCCGGTCAGGGCCGTGCGACGCTCGAATACGGACGCGCGGGATCTGTGAATGCCGAGACTACGTTCAACGAGATCTGGGTCACCGAGCCGGGTGGCGAGAAGCGCGCGCTGCTGGACAGTGTGACGTCCGGCGAGATCAAGGGTCTGGTCGAACTGCGCGATGTCGAAGCCCCCGAGGCCGCGGCGCGGCTGGGTGAGCTGATGACCCGGATCGCCGATGAGCTGAACCGGGCGCACAATGCCAATAGCGCGGTCCCGCCGCCTTCGACCCTGACTGGTCGTAACCTCGGCCAGTCGCTGGAGACGGCGGTCGCCGGCTTTACCGGCAATACGACGATCGCCGTGACCAACACGGCCGGGGTCATCCAGGCGCGGGCCGATATCGTGTTCTCGGGCGCGAGCATGACCATCAACGGCACAGCCGCGACACCGGCCACCTTCCTGGCCGTGCTGAACACCGAACTGGGCGGCGCGGCCACGGCCAGCTTTAACGGCGGTGTGTTGAGCCTGTCGGCCACCTCGCCGAACGGCATCGCCATCGGCGATGATGCGGCGGCCCCCAGCGACAAGGCCGGGCGGGGCTTTTCCCACTATTTCGGACTGAATGACCTGGTCTCCAGTGACCGGGTAGCCCTCTACGACACAGGGCTGACGACGGCGTCGCTGCATGGCTTTACCGCCGGAGAAACGGTGGCCTTCCGCTTCACGGATTCGAACGGTTCCAAAATGCGGGACCTGACGGTGACGGTACCAGGGGGGACCGGATCGGTCGCCGAGTTGCTGACGGCCATGAACGATCCGGCGACGGGAGTGGGCCGCTATGGCAGCTTTAGCCTGGACCCGACCAGCGGTGCCCTGACCTTCAACGGGCTGGGCAATCCGCCGCCGACGATGTCGGTGATCAATGACAAAACCACCCAGGTGCCATCCGGTGTGTCCCTGACCGAGCTGTTCGGGATCGGTACCGGGGTCCGGGCCTCGCGTGCGGACGGCTTTACGGTACGAACCGACATCAACCGGGATCCGTCCAAGCTGGCCCTCGCCCAGCTGAACCTGACGGCGGCTCCCGGTACGGCGGCCCTGGCGACCGGTGACGGCCGCGGGGCCCTGCTGCTGGCCGACGCCGGCCAGCGGACCTCCCGGTTCGAGGCCGCCGGCAGTTCGTCCGGCGGTTCGCTCAGCATCTCGCGCTATACATCGGAGCTGTCGGGAGAGATCGGCGGCAAGGCCAAGCTGTCCAAGAGCCGGTCTGACAGCGCTTCGGCCCTGCAGAACGAGGCGTCCGCGCGTCAGGTCGCCTATGAGGGGGTCAATCTGGACGAGGAACTGGTGCAGATGACGACCTATCAGCAAGCCTTTAACGCCTCGGCGCGCCTGATCCAGGCGGTCAAGGATATGTACGACGTTCTGCTGGGGATGGTGTGATGACCAGGGTCTCGACTTCCGGAAACTATCAATCCGCCCTGGCGGAGTTGATGAACACCCAGGTTCGCGCCCAGGAGGCGCAGACCCGTATCTCGACCCAGAAGGTGGCCACGGACCTGACCGGTTTCGGGCGGGGCGCGGAAACCTTGACGGCTCTGAAGTCGATGCAGAGCCGCATCCAGGGTTTCATCAACACCGGCGAAACCGTCTCGGCCCGACTGGCCTCGCAGGATCTGGCTTTCGAACGGGTCGCGGATGGTGCCAGTGGTGCGCGGCAGGCGATCGCCGACGCCCTGGCGTCCGGGCGGCTCGACGGGCTTATGCAGCAGTTGCAGAACGAGTTCCAGGTCAGCCAGGACGGTTTGAACACCAAACACCAGGGCCGTTATCTGTTCGCCGGGGCCAATGTCGAGACGGTTCCGGTGGTGTCCATGACCCTGGCCGACCTCGCCGCCGCACCCTCGGTCGCGGACAGCTTCGTCAACGACAGTCTGAAACAGACGTCGCGGCTGGATGAAGGTACGCGCATGGAAACCAGTTTCCTTGCCAACGAGGTCGGCACCGACCTGTTCCAGATCTTCCGCGATATCCAGACCTATCACGGTACCACGCCGATCACGGATCCGATGAGCGACGCGACTCGCGACTTCCTGACCAGCCAGCTGTCGCGCTTCGATGCCGCGCGAACGAACATTACCGACATGGCCGCGCGCAACGGGGCGATGCAGAATCGCGTCGACGGGATCCTGAAGTCGCAGGCGGAACAGAAGACATCCCTGGACGAACTGCTGTCGTCCAAGACCGACGCGGACATGGCCCAGGCAATCACCGATCTGCAGTTGTCCCAGGTGGCGATTCAGGCCTCGGCCCAGGTGATCAGCCAGTTGAGTCAGGTCTCACTGCTCAACTATCTGAACTGACCGCCGGGGTGCTTCCGACCCGGCACCGCCGGCCCGCAACGCAACGGCGAGGCGTTGCGGAACGGTTACGCCTTGGGATTGTTCATCAAGCGCTCCGGGCGAAGTGCATGGGCAAAGGCCGAAGCGCCGTCTAGTGAGAAGCATGATCAGCGCGGATTTCCAGATCGAGGACGACGAGGGGGGGCTGGTGCTCCACCTGAGCGGCGACTGGACCACCGCCGGTCTGGGCCGGACCTCGCGTCGGTTGGCAGCCGCCCTTCAGGATCGGATACCGGCGCATCTGGACCTCGACGAAATGGGCCGTTTCGATACGGCCGGTGCCCTGTCGATCGTCCAGGCCACCGGTTCGCTGCTGCCCGTTGCGGTCTGGGCCGCCCGGCCCGAGGCCGGCCGCATCTATGCGATGGTCGAGCGGCTGGAACGCGAGAGCGTCGAACCGGCCAGGCGTGCCGACGGCTTTACCCGGTCCTTCGCCAAGATCGGCCGAGGGGTGCAGGACATCGGCCACGAGGCCGTCATGTCCCTGGCCTTTCTGGGCCGGTTGATCGTCGCCACCGGAGCCGCGCTGAGTAACCCGGGCCGGATCCGCTGGCCGGCGTGGTTCAGCCAGGCTGAGCGCTCCGGGCTGGACGCCCTGCCGATCATCGCCACCACCAATTTCTTCGTCGGAGCTGTTATCGCCTTCCTCGGGGCGGACCTGCTGACCCAGTTCGGGGCCGGGGTGTTCACCGTGCAACTGATCGGCGTGTCGGTTCTGCGCGAGTTCGCCGTGGTCATCACGGCCGTCCTTCTGGCCGGTCGGTCGGCCTCGTCCTTCGCCGCCGAGATCGGGGCCATGCGGATGAACCAGGAAATCGACGCCATGCAGGTGATGGGGGTCAATCCGTTCCAGGCCCTCGTCATTCCCCGCCTGGCGGCGATGCTGGTCATGCTGCCCCTGCTGACCTTCGTCGGCATGGTCACGGGTCTGTTCGGCGGCATGCTGGTGACATGGGCCCAGCTGGACCTTGGTCCGGCCTTCTTCATCCAGCGCATTTCGGACACCCCGGACGTCGGCCGCCATATGGCGGTGGGGATCATCAAGGCCCCGGTCTTTGCCATCGTCGTGGCGGCGATCGGCTGCCGTCAGGGCATGTCGGTGGAGGGGGACGTCGAGTCGCTGGGACGCCGGGTGACCGCCGCCGTGGTTCAGGCGATATTCGCCATCATCCTCCTGGATGCGGTCTTTGCCCTGATCTTCCTGGAGCTGAACTGGTGACGGTGCCGATTCATCCCGTCGCTCCTGTCGAGACGCCCCCCGAGGTTCTGATCGAGGTTCGCGGACTGCTGAGCCAATTCGGCGACCGTATCATTCACGAAAACCTCGACCTCGACGTGGTCAAGGGCGAGGTTCTGGGCATCGTCGGGGGCTCTGGTTCCGGCAAGACGGTACTGCTCAACACCATCCTCGGGCTCAAGGAGTCCGACGGGGGCACGATCCGTATCTTTGGCCATGACATCACCCAGATGACCAAGGAACAGGCTGCCGACATCGAACAACGGACCGGGACCCTGTTCCAGCAGGGGGCCCTGTTCTCGTCCCTGACCGTGCTGCAGAACGTGGCCTCTCCGCTGGTCGAGCATACCAATCTGCCCAAGGACATGATCCGTGAGCTGGCCGAGATGAAGATCGCCATGGCCGGGCTGGGGCCGGAAGCCCATCATCTGAAACCGGCGGAACTGTCGGGCGGCATGCGCAAGCGGGTCGGCCTGGCGCGCGCCCTCGCCCTGGACCCCGAGATCCTGTTTCTGGACGAACCTACTGCCGGTCTGGATCCGATCGGGGCGGCGGCGTTCGACGCGTTGATCCGGAACCTTTCGGACGATCTGGGGCTGACGGTCTTCATGATCACCCACGATCTCGATAGCCTGTACGCCATTTGTGACGAGGTGGCGGTGCTGGCGGACAAGCGTGTGATAGAAAAGGCCACGGTGGCGGAGCTGGAACGTTCCGATCACCCCTGGATCAAAGAATACTTCCTTGGGCCGCGCGGACGCGCCGCCACGAAAGCCGCCTGAGGAGAGCGGAGCGATGGAACGAGACGCCCACTACGCCGCCGTCGGCATTGCCACGATCGCCCTGCTGGCGGCGTTGGCTGTGTTCGCCATCTGGCTGGCACGCCTGCAGTTCAACAACGATTACGATGTCTATGACATTGTTTTCTATGGCCCGGTTCGCGGCCTGACGGAGGGCGGTGACGTCAATTTCAACGGCATCCGCGTCGGTGAGGTCACTGACCTTAATCTCGATCCGAAGAACAGCGACGAGGTCATCGCTCGCATCCGCATTGATGCGACGACCCCGGTGCGTGTCACCTCGCGCGCCCAGCTGGAGCCGCAGGGCATCACCGGGCTGAACTATATCCAGATCACCGCCGGAGCGCCGAGCAGCGCCCTGCTCAAGGCCCAGTATCCCGACAATGTTGTGCCCGTGCTGCAGAGCCAGCCGTCGCCGATCGCCGAACTGCTGTCCGGGTCCGGTACGGTCCTGGCCCAGACGGTCGACGCCCTGAACCGTATCAACCGGGTGCTGTCGGACGACAATATCCGATCGTTCTCGACCAGTCTGAAGAACGTCGAGTCCCTGTCCACCGAGCTGGAAGCCCGCAAGGGCATGATCGAGCAGCTGGAACAGTCGTTGATCAAGGCCAATGCCGCGATCGACGAATACCAGCAGCTGGGGGCCAGCCTGCGGACGCTGGTCGACGGCGACGGTCGCGCCGCCATCGGCAACATCAACCAGGCGACCGCTGACGCCCGCACGGCCATGGCCACGATAAACCGGACCGCCAACAATCTGGAGGGACCGTTGAACGACGTCGCTGTCGAAGGCGTGCCGCAGCTGATGCAGGCCATCCAGGGGCTCGAGGACGCGACGGAGTCCCTGCAAGGCCTGATCGACGAGGTCCGTGCCAGCCCGCGTGACTTCATCGGGCGTCCCCCCTCCAACGAAATCGAGGTCCGGCCATGATCGGCATGTTTGTTCGTCTGTCGGCCGTCGCAGCCACGGTTGCGGTGTTGGGGGGCTGTGCGCTGCTGGCGACGCCGGATCCGGTTCAGCTGTACCGGTTCGGGGGCGGTGCCGAAGCGGTCAACGGTCCGGTCCTGAGCGCGCCGGTCCAGGTGGCGCTGCGCCGGATCGAATTCCCGGCGGCCTCGAAGGGCGACCGGATGCTGGGGATCACCGGGACCGAGGCGGCCTATATCGCCGGAGCCCGCTGGGTTTCACCGGCCGAGGACCTCTACGCCCAGAGCCTGCAGGAAACCTTCCTGACACAGGCGACACGGGTGCGGCTGATCGGCAGTCGCGAGCTGACGCCGGCCTCACGGTCGCTGGACATCGATGTCCGCACTTTTGAAGCTAGGTATGAGCGGGCCGGGGTGGCCCCGCTGGTGGTCATTTCGGTCACGACGCGCATGCTGCGCCTGCCTGAGCGGACGGTGGTGTCGGAGCGCACCTTCACCGTGTCCCAGCCGGCCTCCGAGAATCGGGTGTCGAGCATTGTTTCGGCTTTCGACATTGCCGCACGCGATATGAATACCCAGATCGTCGACTGGACCGAGATCGCCGCCGTCGGCGGCTGAAGCCCGCCTTTCTCTAGAGCGGGCGGCGGAGCGCCTCGATCCTGGCCGCGATCTCGATGCGTCGGGCCCGCGCGGTGTCCAGCTCGGCCAGGGCGGCTTCGATCCGCGCCAGGAGGTCGTCGCGCGTCCGTGCCAGTCGCGTCTGGTCCGGGCGCACGCGTTTCGGCCGACGTCCGGCCAGACCCAGTCCGTCCTTCCAGTCATCACGCCAGGTTTGAATGCCCTCGCGGCAGCGAGCCAGACTGGCGGCCAGCCGGGCATCGGTGTTCTGGACACGCCGGATCAGGGGCAGGGTGCGCAGGGCGGCGTCGCGTCCGGCGGCGAGGGTCGCGCCGCGCTGATGCAAAGGCGACGGTTCGTCGGCCGGGTCGGCCACCGGGCCGAGGCGGGCGAAGACCGCGCTGAGATGGGTATCCAGATCGCCAACTGCCTCGCGCAGGCCGTCCCAGGCACTGTCCAGTGCTCCATTGCGGCGAGTCACACCCTCGATCCGCTCGGCCAGGTCCCCGGCCACATCAGCGAGTCCGGCGGTGGCGTTCGCGAAGCCGGCGCGGAAGCGTTTCAGTCGGCGGCCTCGGCTGTCGAACATGCCGCCCAGCCCCTTGCGCGTTTCCAGGGCGTCGGGGCTGAGATCGTGCAGCACCGAACGGGCGTGGGTCAGCTGGGCTGAAGCCTCGGTCAGGTCGCCGGTCCGCACCGCGCCCAGGGCGCGTTCCAGCCGGTCCAGCGCGGCGGCGCGTGAGGGTTCGGCAAAGGTCTCGGGCGGATCAGTGTCCAGCGTCGCGGCAACTGCCGCCACACGGGCCGGGTCGGGCGCGGGCGCGCCGCCCGTCACGCGGTATGAGCCGTCAGCCGCCATTGTCACCCTCCCTCAGCCGGCCTTTTCGCCGGTCGGAAGGACTATGCCAGCGACTTCAGCTTTTCGGAAATCGTGTAGGTCGCCTCGGTCTTGGCCGCGACCTCGTCCAGGGTCACGCCCTCGGCCAGTTCGACCAGTTCCAGGCCCGCGCCGTCGGGCTTGACGTCGAACACGGCCAGATCGGTGATGATGCGGCTGACCACGCCCGTCCCGGTCAGGGGCAGGGTGCAGGCCTTTAGAACCTTGGACTGGCCGTGCTTGTTGGCGTGATCCATGACGACGACGACGCGTTTGACGCCGGCGACCAGATCCATGGCTCCGCCCATGCCCTTGACCAGTTTTCCGGGGATCATCCAGTTGGCGATGTCGCCATTCTCGGCCACTTCCATGGCCCCGAGGATCGACAGGTTGATATGGCCGCCGCGGATCATGGCGAAACTGTCGGCCGAGCTGAAATAGGCCGACTCCGGGATTTCGGTGATGGTCTGTTTGCCGGCATTGATCAGGTCGGCGTCGACCTCGTCCTCATAGGGGAAGGGCCCCATGCCCAGCATGCCGTTCTCGGACTGGAGGGTGACCTCCATGCCGCGCGGGATGTAGTTGGCCACCAGGGTCGGGATGCCGATCCCCAGGTTGACGTAGAAGCCGTCCTGCAGCTCGTGCGCGGCGCGTTCGGCCAGTTGTTCGCGGGTACGGGGCATTACGCGGACTCCCTTTGACGCACTGTGCGTTGTTCGATGCGCTTCTCGGACTCGGTCAGGACGATGCGGTCGACATAGATGCCGGGCGTATGGATGTGATCCGGGTCGAACGAGCCGGTCGGGACGATATGTTCGACCTCGACCACGGTGACCTTGCCGGCGGTGGCCATCATCGGGTTGAAATTGCGCGCGGTCTTGCGGAACTGGAGATTGCCGCGACCGTCGGCCTTCCAGGCCTTGATGATGGCCAGGTCGGCGACGAGGCCGGTTTCCATGACGTAGTCCCGGCCGTTGAAGTCGCGGACTTCCTTGCCTTCGGCGACCAGGGTGCCGACGCCGGTGGCGGTGAAGAAGGCGGGAATGCCCGCGCCGCCGGCGCGGATGCGCTCGGCCAGGGTGCCCTGGGGGTTGAACTCCAGCTGCAGTTCCCCGGCCAGATACTGGCGCTCGAACTCCTTGTTCTCACCGACGTAGGACGAGATCATCTTGGCGATCTGCCGCGTCTCCAGCAGCTGGCCGAGGCCAAAGCCGTCGACCCCGGCATTGTTGGAGATGACGGTCAGGTTTTTGGTGCCGGAATCCCGCAGGGCGGCGATCAGCTTTTCGGGGATGCCGCACAGGCCGAAACCGCCGGACATGACGGACATGCCGTCGAAGGTCAGGCCCTCGAGAGCGGACGCCGCGTCGGGGAAGATCTTCCGCATCGCTTCCTCATATTTTCACCGCTCGATGAATATTGGCGGCTCTTGTTCGTCCGTAACGCGGGGGGCGGCCCGGAGCAAGGCGGTCCGGTCGCGAAAAAACAGGGTCCACTGAGTCCACTGAGTCCACATCGGCCGTTCGGTGCCGCCGCACGATCCGCTGCTATCCTGGCAGATGCTGCGTCAGGAACGGGCGTGGCCCACGGTGACGGGCTGTTTCGGCGGGGCACCGCGGTCGCGGTAGCGGGCGCCCTTGAGCATCATCTTCGCCGCCTCCCAGTGGATGCCGACCGTGACCTTCCATGTCAGCAGGGGGTGGGTCAGGAAGGCGCGCAGCAACTGGCCGTCGGTCAGGGGGCGTCGGGTTCCGGCGAAGCTGGCCGTCAGGATCGGGGTGTCACCGCGGCGCACGGCGACGACCACGGACACGGCCTCACCGGGCGGACGGACAGTGAAGTCATAGGTCAGGTCCCTGTCCATGAAGGGCGAGACGAAGAAGGTCTTTTCGGTCGTCTGGCGGATGGCTTTGCGGCCTGCCCCCTCCACCGCTTCACGCTTCGCGCTGCCCTTCGGGTCGGGGTCCGCTCGTCGGATCGCATGCGATCCTTCCTCGACCCCCAGAGGGGGAGGAGACGGGACTGCCACCAGATAGCTGTGGCGCTCGTTGAAGGTGTTGGTGACCTCATACAGCAGGGCGGCGATCGCGCCATCGGGGCGATGGCAGAAGAAGACGCTGATCGGGTTGAAGCCGTAGCCAAGGATGCGCGGCATGGTCAGCAGGCGGATCGGGCCACCGGCGAGGTCGATGCCGGCGTCGGCCAGATGTTCCTCGATCTGCTGGCGCAACGGGCGGCCGGAGCGGTCACCGTGATCCTGCGGCCGGAAGCTGATCAGGCCGAACGCCTTGCGGGGCAGCAGGCGCAGGCTGGACTGTACGGCGTCGACCTCGTCGAGGTCGAGCAGCAGCATCCACAGACGGTAGCGCAGACGGTGGGCGAAGGTGCGGCTGCGCTGATGGACCACCTCGCCGACGTAGATCCCGGACTCCTTCCCCCCTTGCGGGGGAAGGTGGCTCGCGGAGCGAGACGGATGGGGGCTGCCGGCGGTGGGGGCGTCCGTCGCCGGTCCGGGTGCGGACAGAGCCCCCATCCGAGCCGCTGCGCGGCCCACCTTCCCCCGAAATGGGGGAAGGAAAGTGTTGCTTTCGCTCACGCGACCCGGGCCAGAACGGGCTCGGGTTCACCCGTCTGGATGCGGCCGCTTTCGTTGGCGACGTCCCAGGGACGACGAACGCCGCCCAGTTGTTCGGCCACCGCGAGACCCGCCTGCAGGCCGTCCTCGTGAAAGCCCGAGCCGAACCAGGCCCCGGCGAACCAGACGTTGCGCCGTCCCTGCAGCGACCAGAGCTCGGCCTGGGCGGTGACGGCGGCGGTGTCGAATACCGGATGCTCATAGTCCCACTCGCCGATGACCAGGCCGGGGTCAGGTTCGCGTGCCGGATTGAGGCTGACGAACAGGGGCGGGCCGGGCAGGCTCTGCAGTTCGTTCATCCAGTAGGTGACGCCGCCCTCGCCGGCGCGGTCGGAATAGCCGAGGTGGGTCCAGGCGGCCCAGGCCTTGCGGCGCTGGGGCATCAGGCCGGTGTCGCGGTGCAGGATGACCCGGTTCGGGCGGTAGGCGATGGCCCCCAGCAGGCGGCGGTCGTCGGCCGACGGGGCATCCAGCAGGCGCAGGGCCTGGTCGGAATGGGTGGCGATGACCACGGCGTCGAACCGTTCCAGCCGGCCGTCATCAAAGCGGATCGCCGCGCCATCGAGACCGCGTACGACCCCGCTGATTTCGGCCCCCGTCACGACCGTCCCGCTGAAGGCGTCGGCGAGACGGCGCACATATTCGCGGCTGCCGCCGTCGACGGTGCGCCAGGTCGGCTTGAGGTCCAGCTTCAGCAGGTTGTGGTTCATGTAGAAGCGGATGAAGGAGGCAGCCGGGTAGCCGGCCATCTGTCCCATCGAGCAGGACCAGATCGCCGCCGCCTGGGGCAGGAGATGGGCCTCGCGGAACAGGGGGCCGTAGCCGCCGCGCGCCAGATAGGCGTCCAGCGTCATGCCGCTGAGCTCCAGCGCCGGCAGGTCGCGCGGGGCCTCCTTCTGGAAGCGCAGCAGGTCGCCGATCATGCGCCAGAATTTGGGACTGGCGTAGTTGCGCTTCTGGGCGAACAGGGCGCGCAGGCCGTGGCTGGAATATTCAAAGGCCCCGTCGTCGATGGAGACGGCGAAGGACATGTGGGCCGGCTTGGTCGGGACGCCGAGATGGGCGAACAGGGCGGTCAGATTGGGATAGTTGGCCTCGTTGTAGACGATGAAGCCGGTGTCGACGGCGATCTGACCGGAAGGGGACGGAGCCTCGACCGTGCTGGAATGGCCGCCAAGCCGGTCGGCAGATTCATACAGGGTCACCGAATGGGCCTGCGAGAGCAGCCAGGCGGCGGACAGGCCCGAGATGCCGGATCCGATCACGGCGATGCGCTTGCCTGCTGCGGTCGCAGGGGTTTCGGCGACGAGATGGGGGCTCATGGGGACTCCGTGGTGGTCAGATCCACAGCTACGGGGCCAGGGTCGATACGGATGTCATCCGTCCGACCATCAGCTTCGTATTTGCAAAGGTTCAACCGATGCAACGGTGGAGTCCCCCGGGACGTTCCGCAGGCCCGGGCGATCACGACGTCCTTCTGTCCCCCTATTCCGGAATGCCCATGTCCCTTGCCAATGCCGCCATCCGCAAGCTTCAGGACGCGCCCTTTCCTGACTTCATCGCCCGCCCGGCCATCGACAGCCTGGTCAGCGAGGCGCGGCGGCGGCTGGACCGGGACGGCCCGCATGACCAGGCCGCCTTTGCCGCGGACATGGGGCGTCGCGCCATCGCCGAACACACGGCGGCGGCCAATGAGCAGCACTATGAGCTGCCGCCCGAGTTCTTCGAGATCTGCCTCGGCAGCCGGCTGAAATATTCCTGCGGCCTGTACCCGGACCCCGACACCACGCTGGACGAGGCCGAGGAGGCGGCGCTGGCCGAGACCTGCGCCCACGCCGACCTGGCCGACGGCCAGTCCATTCTGGAACTGGGGTGCGGCTGGGGTTCACTCAGTCTGTGGATGGCAGAACACTATCCGCGCGCGCGCATCACCGCTGTCTCAAACAGTCACGGTCAGCGCGGTCATATCGAAGCCCAGGCGGCGGCGCGGGGCTTGACCAATCTGACCGTGATCACCTGCGACATGAACGATTACGACCCGCAACTGGCCGGGCAGGGGCGTTTCGACCGTATCGTTTCGGTAGAGATGTTCGAGCATATGGCCAATTGGCGAACCCTGCTGGAGCGCGCCCGGGGTTGGCTGAAGCCGGACGGCCGAATGTTCATCCATGTCTTCACCCACCGCGATGCCCCCTATCGGTTCGATCACACCGACAGCGAGGACTTCATCGCCCAGCATTTCTTCACCGGCGGGGTCATGCCGAGCCGCGGCCTGATCCGTCAGTTCCCCGACCTGTTTGAGGTCGAGCAGGAATGGCTGTGGAGCGGCACCCACTACCAGCGCACGGCCAATGACTGGCTGGCCAATATGGACGCCAATGCCGACCGGGTAATGGAGCTGATGCAGGCAACCTACGGAGCTGATGCGGCTTTGTGGCGACGGCGCTGGCGGCGGTTTTACCTCGCCACGGCCGGTCTGTTCGGCAATGACGAGGGCCGCACCTGGGCCGTAAGCCACTATCGTCTCAAGCCGGCCTGACCGGCGATCCGGAGGACCACCATGATCCGATTCATCCTCGCCTATCTGGGGGCAGGGCTCACCTTCGCCGCCATCGATGCCGTCTGGCTTACCACCATGACCGATCGCTTCTACAAGCCGTTGCTGGGCCCGATGCTGGCTCCGGAGCCGGACCTCAAGGTGGCGGTGATCTTCTATCTGGTGTCGATCTTCGGCACGGTCTTCCTGGCCGTGCTGCCGGCCCTGAAGGCGGGGTCATGGCGTCGGGCGACGCTGAACGGGGCGGTGCTGGGGTTTGTGGCCTACGCCACCTATGACCTGACCAACCAGGCGACTCTTGCCCAGTGGTCGACCCAGCTGACCATCGTCGACCTGTGCTGGGGCACGGTGCTGACGGCCGTTTCGGCGACCGGCGGCTATTTCGCGGCACGGCTGGCGGGGCCGAAAAAGGCCTGAAACCGCGCCCGCCATTAACCTTTTTGTTCGCTCGCGAGGGGCAGGCGGTGGCAGGCGCGCGGCAATGCGCTAGAACCGGACTCTGGAAGATGGCTTAACCACGCCATCGATCGAATGTCGGGGGACAGGCGTGCGTGCAGGCATCAATGCATTGACGGTGGCCTTTGTGGTCGGCGTGCTGGCCGGGCTGGTTCTCACGCCCGACGGCCGCGCTTGGCTGCGCCATCCGACATTGATGCTGGGCAGCACCGCCAATGCCTCGGCCCCCGCGCCGGTGGCGGTCGAGCCGGTCAAGCCGGTTGCCGTGGTGCCCGTGCGTCCCGCCGTGACGCCGCTGACGGAGCGGATGGCCAAGGGGCAGCTGCGGATCGGGGTGTTCGGCGACTCGATGGCCGACGGGCTGTGGACGGCGCTGTACCGGGACCTGAACGGCAAGCCGGGCGTGTCGGTGACCAAATTCAGCGAGGTCTCGACCGGCCTGTCACGCTACGACTACGTCGACATCCAGGCCAAGACGACCCGCCAGCTGGACGCGCAGCCGGTGGATGTGGCCGTGGTGCTGTTCGGGACCAATGACGCCCAGGGCATCAGCCTGGACGGCCAGGTCTATCCGTTCGGCAGCGACGGCTGGAAGACGGCCTATGCCAAACGGGTTGATGATCTGGTCGCCCTGCTGCGCAGCCGCGACATCGCCGTCTACTGGGTCGGCCTGCCGCGGATGAAGCGCGAGAGTTTCGACGCCAAGATGACGCTGATCAATGCGGTGGTGGCCGAGCGGATGGCGGCGCTGGACGTGCCCTATATCGAGACCACGGCCCTGACCGCCAATGACGAGGGGGGCTATGAGGCCTATCTGCCGACGGACAGCGGCCGCCGCACCCTGATGCGGGCCAATGACGGGATCCATATGTCGATGGCCGGCTATCTGCGGATCGGTGATCCGGTCGCCGCGACCCTGAAGCACGACGCCGGAATGGACCGGCCCCGGCCCGAGGCGGCCAGCCCGGGTCTGGCGTCCGCCTCGACCTCGCCCGTTTCACCCGCTGCCTGAGGATGAGGACCGGCTCCGCCCTGTCGGCGGCCGTTCTGGCCCTGGCCCTCGCAGGGCCTGCTGTGGCCCAGTCCCCCTATGCACCGCAGACCGGGCCCGATGTGGGCCTGTCCGCCTGTCCCGGCGGCCTTTGTCAGGCCGGGGCGCTGAACGGGCTGTTCGAGGCGCTGGCGGCGACCGAGAGCGGACAGCGCGACAGGGCCGTCCACATCCTGCAGATCGGCGACAGTCATACGGCCGGGGACCGGATCACCGGGGCCGTCCGGGCACGGCTGCAGGCGCGGTTCGGTAATGGCGGCCGCGGGGTCCTGCCGCCCGGCATTCCTTATGACGGCTATGGTCCGATGCAGGTGCAGGTCGAGGCGCGCGACTGGGCGATGATGCAGGAGCCGCTGGTGCCGGTCGGCGGCTACAGCCGGGCGGGCGTCGGTCTGGCCGGGGTGCAGGCGATCCGCTTCGGCGCCGACCCGGCCCTGATCCTGACGCCGGAGCCGGGCGCAAGGCCGCGGGTTCTGGGCCTGTGTGGCCGGGCGGGGCCGGACGTCGGGGCGATCCGTTACCAGGCAACCGGCAGCGGGGGTGTCGCCGCCTTTGCCGCGCCGGTCGCCGAGGCGGTGTGCCGCGAGATCGACCTGCCGTCGGCGGCCGAAGCCGTGACGCTGAGCCCGGTCGGGGCCGGGGTGCCGCTGTCCGACCTGTGGCTGGCGACCGGCGGGCCGGGCGTGATCGTCTCCAACCTCGGCGTGGTCGGGGCGACGCTGCGGGATCTGGCGGCGCGCGACGAGGCGGTGACAGCGACGGAGCTGGCCTACTGGCGGCCGCAGATGATCATCCTGGCATTCGGCACCAATGAGGGGTTCGACGACGGGTTGGACCCGGTAGCCTATGAGGCCCTGCTGCGGGGCCAGGTCGGGCGGATGCGGCGGCTGGCCCCGGCCGCGTCTCTGATGCTGCTGGGGGCACCGGACGGCGAGCGGCCCGGCCCGGCCGGGGGCTGCAGCGCCGACGGGCTGAGGCGTCCGCCGCCGTCGCTGGCAGTGGTCCGGGATGTGCAGCGCCGGGTGGCCGCCGAGATGGGTGTGGCGTTCTGGGACTGGCACGGGCGAATGGGCGGCGACTGTTCAGCGGACCGACTGGCGCTTCTGGCCGAGCCGTTGATGCGCGGCGACCGGGTGCATTTCACCTCGATCGGCGCGGACTGGATCGGCGGCGTGTTCGCGGCGGACCTGACGGCGGCATACGACGGCTGGAAGGCCGGGACGGGTGCGGAGCGCTAGATGCTGTTTCCCACGCTCGCCTTTGGCGTCTTCTTCCTGTTCGTCTATTTCACCAGCTGGTCGCTGGATCGCGAGAACGGGCGGCGCAAGCTGTTCCTGCTGCTGGCCAGCTGGTTCTTCTATGCCCAGTGGGACTGGCGGTTCGTCGGTCTGCTGATCCTGAGTGCCGTGCTGAACTGGGGCGTGGCGGCGGCGATCGCGCGGAGCGATGACGGCGGGCGGCGCAAATGGCTGGTCGGGCTGGGGGTGGCCTTCAACCTGCTGGTGCTGGGATTCTTCAAATACTACGGCTTCTTCATCGAACAGGCGGGCGAGCTGCTGAGCCAGTTCGGATGGGGCCGGGACCTGCCGCTGTTGCAGGTGATCCTGCCGGTGGGGATCAGCTTCTTCACCTTCCAGGGCATCAGCTATGTGGTCGATGTGCATCGGCGCAAGACGCCGGTGGCACGGTCGCTGCTGGATGTGATGCTGCTGATGAGCTTCTTCCCGCATCTGGTGGCGGGGCCGATCGTGCGGGCCTCGGACCTGCTGCCGCAGTTCGACCGGACGCCGCGCCTGACGCGGGAGATGGCGACCCATGGCCTGCTGCTGATCGTCTGGGGCCTGTTCAAGAAGACGGTGATCGCGTCGGAACTGTCGGTGCGGCTGGTCGATCCGGTCTTTTTCGACCCGTCGGCCTACGGCTCGCTGGACATGATCGCCGCCGTCTATGGCTATGCGGTGCAGATCTATTGCGACTTCTCGGCCTATTCGGACATGGCGATCGGGATCGCGGCCCTGCTGGGCTATTCCTTCCCGCGCAATTTCGACCAGCCGTACCGGGCCGGGTCGATGCAGTCGTTCTGGCGGCGCTGGCATATCAGCCTGTCCAGCTGGTTGCGGGACTATCTGTATGTGCCGCTGGGGGGCGGGCGTAAGGGGCTGGTGTCGTCCAGCCTCAACGTCTTCATCACCATGGTGCTGGGCGGGCTGTGGCACGGGGCGGCCTGGACCTTCCTGGCCTGGGGAGCGCTGCACGGCGGGGTGCAGGTGGTCGAACGGATCGGGCGCGCCGCGTTCGGCGACCGGCGGGTGATCCATCCGGTGCTGGGGGTGCTGATCACCTTCCACATCGTCTGTCTGGGGTGGATCCTGTTCCGGGCCGAGAATTTCGACATGGCGATGCAGGTGCTGATCGGCCTGGGCCGCTGGTGGCAGCCGATGGTGATGGTGACGCCGTTGCTGCTGACGCTGATCGTCGGCGGACTGGCCATGCACTGGCTGCCGCCGCGCGCGATCGAGGGGGTGGCCGAGCGACTGAAGACGGCCCCGTCCGTGACCCTGGCCCTGTTGCTGGGGGTGGCCTTCCTGCTGGTCGAGGCGGTCCGTCCGGACGGCGTCGCCCCCTTCATCTATTTCCAGTTCTGAGGCGTTGGCGACATCATGACCGACGATCACGATCCCCACGACGAGACCCGGCCGGACCCCTTTCCGGTGCCGGACCCGGCCTCGCCTTTTCCGCCGCTGGAAGAGGGGCGCACGGTCTGGGCCGCGCCCGCCGGTGATGCAGACGCGGCACCCGTGGGCGAGCCTGTTCCGTCCGATCCGCCCAGTGACTGGAATGCCGGGGCTGACGCCCACGACCTGCCGACGCTGGAGCACCGGCTGAGTGCCCTGCACCGGTTCGCCTTTCCGCCCGCGCCGCCGCTGGATGACGAAGGGGTGGCGGCCCGGGACCGGCGCTGGACCAGTCGCACGATCGTGCTGCTGACCCTGTTCATGCTGGTGTTCAATGCCGCCTCGCTTCAGAACTGGTCGCGGCAGCAGGCCCCGGGCTGGCTGTCCTCGACGGTGCAGCAGCTGTCGGATGTGTGGTCCGAACAGGTGGCGCAGCTGGGGGCGGACCAGCCGCGGACGGCTGTCCGGGACACCTATGAGGCGGCGCGGGACGAGCGGTTCATCGGACAGGATCCGGCCGCGAGCTGAGTGGCGCATTGTCCCGGCGAACGGTCCCCGGACTGGGGCGTTAGCCAGAGCCCGGCCTGTTCAGGCCCGTGCCCGAAAGGATGACGACCATGACCGCCGCTGATGACCTGAGCGCCGTCTTCATCAACACCAGCCTGAAGCGGTCCGGTGAGACCTCACACACCCAGACGCTGATGGATGTCGCCATCGGCATCATGCAGGGCCAGGGGGTGAAGACCACCACCCTGCGCGCCGCCGATCTGGATATTCCGCCCGGCGTCCAGCCGGACATGACCGAGCATGGCTGGGACAGCGACGGCTGGCCGGCGGTTCAGAAACAGGTGATGGACGCCGACATCCTGGTGCTGGGCACGCCGATCTGGCTGGGCGACAAGTCGTCGATCTGCACCCGGGTGATCGAGCGGCTGTACGGCTATTCCGGCAAGCTGAACGACAAGGGACAGTACGCCTATTACGGGCGGGTCGGCGGCTGTGTCGTCACCGGCAATGAGGACGGCATCAAACACTGCGGCATGAACATCCTCTATTCGCTGCAGCACCTCGGCTTTGTCATTCCGCCCCAGGCGGATGCGGGCTGGGTGGGGGAGGCGGGGCCGGGGCCGTCTTACGGGGATGACGACAAGGCCGGGGGCAGGGTCGGGCTGGACAACGAATTCACGCAGCGCAACACCACCTTCATGGCGTGGAACCTGATACATATGGCCCGGATGCTGAAGGCCGCCGGGGGCATCCCCGCCCATGGCAACCAGAAGACCGCCTGGGACAAGGGCGAGCGCTTCGACCATCCCAATCCGGAGTACCGCTGAGCCCATGACCCATTCGACCTTCGACTTCCAGAACGCGGCCGGGCGGCAGTTGTCGGGGGTTCTGGAGCGAGGCGACGGGCCGGTGCGGGCCTGGGCGGTGTTCGCCCACTGTTTCACCTGTGACAAGACCTCGCTGGCGGCGACGCGGGTCAGCCGCGCCCTGGCCGACCGGGGTATCGGCGTGCTGCGCTTCGACTTCACCGGTCTGGGTGAGAGCGAGGGCGATTTCGGCCGCGGCCTGTCCGGCGATGTGCAGGATGTGGTCTGTGCCGTCCGGGCGATGGCGGCGGCGGGCATGACGCCGCAACTGCTGGTCGGCCACAGTTTCGGCGGGGCGGCGGTTCTGGCGGCGGCAGGGTCGGTGGAGTCGGTCAGGGCCGTGGCGGTGATCGGGGCTCCGTTCGACGCCGAACATGTGCTGACCCATGTCAGCCCGCCGCTGGAAAGCCTGCAGCCGGGCAAGCGGGTCGAGGTCGAGATCGCCGGGCGGGCCTTTGAACTGGGCGCCGACTTTGTCGAGGACCTGAAGGGCCAGAACCAGAAGGACCGGATCGCGGGTCTGGGTCGGGCGCTGCTGGTGCTGCATTCGCCGGTCGATGATGTGGTCTCGATCGACAATGCCTCGGGCATTTTTCAGGCCGCGCGCCATCCCAAGAGTTTTGTGTCGCTGGACAAGGCCAACCACCTGCTGACCGATGAGGCCGATTCCGACTATGCGGCGGCGATGATCACGGTCTGGGCCGGGCGGTATATCGACGCCGCTGATGTGGCCGTCGTGCCGCCGCTTCAGGGCGTCCGGGTGCAGGAGACCGGGGGCGGGAAATTCCAGGTGCGGGTGGAGACGCCGACGACCAGCTTCCTGGCCGACGAACCGGCCAGTGTCGGCGGACTGGACTCAGGCCCGACCCCCTATGATTTGCTGAGCGCCGGTCTGGGGGCCTGCACCGCCATGACCTGCCGCCTGTATGCCGACAAAAAGGGCTGGCCGCTGGAGCGGGTGGTGGTCGAGGTCGGCCATACGGCCAAGACCCTGTCGGCGCCGGACGTGTTCGTGCGCAAGATCGCCTTCCAGGGCGACCTGGATGCGGCGCAGCACACGCGACTGCTGGAGATCGCCGACCGCTGTCCGGTGCACCGGACCCTGACCGAGAGCGCGAGGGTGGTGACCGAACGCCTGCCGGATGACCGGCCCGACGCCGGGGTCGCGACCGACGGTGAGGAGCATGTCCACCGGATGGAGGAGGTCTTTGCGGAGGGGGACTGTGGGTGAGGGGGATGGGGTGACCGCTTCGGCCGTTCAGCCTACGCTCCATCGGGAAGGTTCATCGGTGCCTGATCCCGGCCCACCGATGACGAATAACATCGAGAACGGGGTTGGTGAGAGCGTGGATTTCCCTGAATGATCTATATATTTTCCAACCTGTACCGCTGGGCTGGAGTATTTGTCTTGTTCCCATTCTTTGCTTGGGCGATGGGCAGATATCCAGTGGTCGCTTCTGTCGTCGTTCTTCTATATATGGCATTCGGCTATTTTTACTTAAATTGTCCACGCTGCGGGCTCTCGACACTGTCGGGGTATCGCAAGGCCGGGTCCTGGTTGCCGCGAGAATACGCGTCCATGTGGACGCGAAAACACTGCCCCAAATGCGGCCTGGATTTCACCCGGCATCGGTTTGGCGATCGTTTCGATGGCTGATCCGTAGGGGCGGTCGGGCGGTGTTGATCGATGACTATCGATCGCCGTGCCTAGCGGGCCTTTGCGCCCCGCATCCGACGCCCGATGAGGGTGTCGGTCTTCCGGCAACGGGTCCAGACAAGCCCGGTCACTGTCGGTGAGGGCCTGCGGTGGCCGATATCAGGAAACAAGGCAGACGATGGTGGGTGATGTTGGGTTCGAACCAACGACCCGCTGATTAAGAGTCAGCTGCTCTACCAACTGAGCTAATCACCCGAACCCATCGTCAGGCACCCCGATTGGGGGCGCGTTGTCGCCGATGGACCTGTCTGGACAGGTCTGACCGGAGGGCGGCGTACTAGGGCGTGTGCGGGAAAAGCGCAAGCGCGGATTTCGTCCGGGGGGCGCAGCGGTCTAGGCTGGCGGCGGGAATCAGGGGGCGGTCCGGCCGCCTCGGGGGCAACAGTCATGGCGAGACGGGATCTGTCGGGGGCGGTCGATTTCACCGTGCTGGAAGGCATGACCGGCGGGGACGACGGCATCAGCGAGGAGGTGCTGGGTCTGTTCACCCAGCAGGCGGCGTTGTGGTCGCCGATGCTGGATGTGCGCGAGGACGGCTGGCGCGACGGGGTGCATACGATCCGCGGCGCGGCGGCCGGGATCGGGGCGAAGGCCCTGGCCGAGGCCTGCGCCGTGGCCGAGGCGGCGGAGAAGGCCGGGGCCCCGCCGCTGCTGGAGCGGGTGCGCAATGCGCTGGACGAGGCCCTGGCCGATGTGGCGGCCTGGCGGCACGAGCTGATGCTGCGGTCGCTGAAAGGTTAGGTTCGCGTCCGGTCCCACACGCCCAGCTCATGGGCGATGCAGCGGTCGATCAGGGTGCGCCAGACCGGTTCGGCGATGTCGGCGGACAGGCCGGCGCGGGCGGACTCGGTCAGCACCTTGGCCACCACATCCTCGATGCGGGCGTCGTCATGGACCACGTCGCGGCTGGGCTTGATGCGGGCGGCGGCGTTCATATAGCGCTGGCGCTCGGCCAGCAGGGCGACGAGGGCGCGATCGAGGGCGTCGACGCCCTGACGGACCTCGGCCATCGCGGTGCAGGCTTCCGGCGCGGTGCGCGGATCGATCGTGACGCTATCCGACAAAGGCGCGCTCCAGCACATAGTCGCCCGGTTCGGCGTTCGAGCCTTCCTTCAGGCCAAAGGTTTCCAGCAGGGCGGCGGCCTCCTTGATCATCGCCATCGAGCCGCACAGCATGACGCGGTCGCGGTCGGGCGAGAAGCCGGGCGGCAGGCCCAGATCGGCGAACAGGGCCCCGGAAGTGATCCGGTCGGTGATGCGGCCGGGGGTGTCGAACGGCTCGCGCGTCACGGTCGGATAATAGACCAGTCGATCGCGCGCCTCGTCGCCGACCAGGGGATCGTCGTGGATGCCGGTGGTGAGAAAATCGCGATAGGCCAGGTCGGCGACGCTGCGCACCGTGTGGCAGACCACCACCTGGCCGAAGCGCTGGTATGTTTCGGGATCGCGGGCCACGGCCAGCCACGGGGCCAGGCCGGTGCCGGTGCCGATCAGGAACAGCCGTTCGCCGCCAGTCAGGGCATCCAGCACCAGGGTGCCGGTCGGCTTTTTGCCCATCAGGACGGTGTCGCCGGGCTGGATCTTCTGCAGGCGCGAGGTCAGGGGGCCGTCGGGGACCTTGATCGAGAAGAACTCAAGCTCCTCGGCCCAGGTCGGGCCGGCGATGGAATAGGCGCGCAGGACGGGTTTGCCGGGCACGCCGTCTTTGGCCTCGCCGGGCAGGCCGATCATCACGAACTCGCCCGAGCGGAAGCGGAAATCGTCGGGGCGTTCGAGGGCGAAGCTGAACAGCTGATCGGTCCAGTGGCGCACCCACAGGACCTTCAACTGATGGAAGGCGGACGCCTTGGCGGGGGCGGGAGAGACGGCGGTGTCGGTCATTGCGCCCTAACTAGGCGGTTGGGCGGGCGAGGAAAAGGCGGGGAGGCCAATCAGGACATGCGGTCGCAGCGAATCCGGGTGACGGTGGCGGAAAGCCCCGCTAGCCTTGGGGGTATGCGCACGTTTCTTCTTGCCTCCACCATCCTTCTGGCCGCCGGATCGGCCGCCGCCCAAATGCCGACGGGGGCACCGGCGGGGGGAATGGAGATCCTGACCCCCGAGCGGGTGTTCTCGAACCCTTCGCTGTCGGGGCCGGTGGCGCGGGGCGTCAGCCTGTCGCCGGACGGGGAGCTGGTGGCCTTCCTGCGCTCGCGCGAAGACGACGTCGATGTGCTGGACCTGTGGGCCGCGCCGACCGGGGACGGGGAGACGTTCAAACTGATCGACGCCCGGGCCCTGGTGCCGGACGCGGGCGAGCTGTCGGAGGCCGAGAAGGCCCGGCGCGAGCGGATGCGGATCAGCCAGCGCGGCGTGGTCGAATATTCGTGGGACGAGCAGGGTCGCTATATCCTGGCCCCGCTGGAAGGCGATGTCTTTCTGGCCAGCCGGTCCGACGGGACGGTGCGCCGGCTGACCGAGACGGAGGCCGACGAGATCGACGCCAAGGTCTCGCCCCAGGGCAACTATGTCTCCTGGGTGCGGGATCAGGACCTGGTGGTCTATGATCTTGCTGCCAACAGCGAGACCGACGTGACCACCGACGGCGAGGGTTTGATCACCTGGGCCACGGCCGAGTTCATCGCCCAGGAGGAGATGGATCGCGACACCGGCTACTGGTGGAGCCCGGACGAGCGCTACATCGCCCTGCAGCGCACCGATGAGTCGACGGTGGATGTGATCCCGCGGCTCGACATCAGCGGTGGCGGGGCCCGGGTGATCGAGCAGCGCTATCCGCGTGCGGGTCGCCCCAATGCGGTGGTCGATCTGTATGTCCATGATCGCCAGACGGGACAGCGGATCAAGGTCGATCTGGGTACCAATCCCGACATCTATCTGGCCCGGGTCAACTGGTCGGCCGATGGCCAGACCCTGTATGTCCAGCGCGAGAGCCGGGACCAGAAGACGCTGGACCTGCTGAGCGTCGATCCGGCCACGGGGGCGTCGCGGGTGATCCTGACCCAGCGGTCCGATGCCTGGGTCTCGCTGACCCATGATTTCAAGGTGCTGGACGACGGCAATTTCATCTGGTCGTCGGAAGAGAGCGGCTGGCGGCACCTGTATCTGTATGATCGCGACGGGCGAAAGCTGCGGGCGATCACGCGCGGGGACTGGCCGGTCAAGAGCCTGAACGGCGTCAACCAGGCGACGGGGGACGTCTATTTCACCGCCTCGATGCGCGACGGGCAGGAACTGCCGATCGAACAGCAGCTGTTCCGGGCCAGTCTGAACCGGACGGTGACGCCGGTGGCGGTGACCCCCGCGGGCGGCTGGTGGAGCGCCTCGGTCAACAAGACCGGCACCGCCTTTGTCGGCAACTATTCCGATCCGGACACGCCGTCGCAGTCGGGCCTGTACCGGGCGGACGGGACCTTCGTGCGCTGGATCGAGGAGAACCGGCTGGACGAGAGCCATCCCTTCTACCCCTATGCCGGACGGCGTCAGGACCCGACTTTTGGCACGCTGCAGAGCCATGGCCAGACCCTGGTCTGGCAGATGACCACGCCGCCGGACTTCGATCCTGCGAAAACCTATCCGGTAGTGATGCAGGTCTATGGCGGGCCGTCGGCCGGCGGGGTCAAACGGGCCTGGCAGGGGGCGACCAATCAACTGTTGACCGAGGCCGGCTATATCGTCTTCCGGCTGGACAATCGCGGTGAGGGCGACCGGTCGACGGCGTTCAAACAGGCCCTGTATCTGAAGATGGGGCAGGCAGAGATCGAGGATCAGGTTCTGGCCGCCAACTATCTGAGAACACTGCCCTATGTGGACGATACGCACATCGCCATGATGGGCTGGTCCTATGGGGGGTTCATGAGCCTGATGGCCATTACCGAGCCGAAGATGGGGCTGGCCGCCGCCGCCGTGGGGGCCCCGCCGACCGAGTGGAGCCTGTACGACACCCACTATACCGAACGCTATATGTCGACGCCGGAACTGAACCCCGAAGGCTATGCCGCCTCGGACGCCGTGCCGCGCCTCGGCAACATGACCGGGCGGCTGCTGCTGATGCACGGCATGGCCGATGACAACGTTATCTTCGAGAATTCCACCCGGGTCATCAACGCGCTGCAGGCGAACAGCCAGCCGTTCGAGATGATGCTCTATCCCGGCCAGCGCCACGGGGTGCGTGGCAACGAAAGGCAGCTGCAACAATGGCGAACCTATCTGGATTTTCTCGATCGCACGATCGGTTCACGGGCTCTCGCCGCGCAGGACTGATCGCAGCGGCGCTGGCGGCGTCGCTGGTCACCGGCTGCGCGACGGCTGTACCGGATCGCACGGTCTATGGTGCGTTCGCGGCCGAACGGGACCGGGCGATTGCCGACAGTGTCATCGTCTGGAACGAGGGCGTCGAGCGCGTGGGCTGGGCACCGGCCGACGGCATACGCGGCCTTCCCACCCTGCTGAAGGACAATATCGAGACCGCCGACATGCCGACCACGGCCGGGTCGCTGGCACTGGTCGCCAACGCGCCCGGACGTGACGCCCCGCTGGTGACCCGCCTGCGCGCGGCCGGGGCGGTGATCCTCGGCAAGACCAATCTGTCGGAATGGGCCAATATCCGTTCGTCGAACTCGATCAGCGGCTGGAGCGCGGTGGGGGGGCAGACGCTGAACCCCTATGATCCGGCGCGCACGCCGTGCGGGTCGTCGGCCGGCAGTGCGGTGGCGGTGGCCATCGGCCTGGCCCCCGTGGCGATCGGCACCGAGACCGACGGTTCGATCACCTGTCCGGCCTCGGTTAACGGCGTGGTCGGGTTCAAGCCGACCGTGGGGTTGGTGTCGCGCACCCATATCGTGCCGATCAGCCATTCGCAGGACACGGCCGGACCGATCGCGACCACGGTCGAGGACGCGGCCATCGTGCTGACCGTCATGGCCGGGTCGGACCCGCTGGACCCGGCCACGGCCGAGGCCGATGCCCGCAAGGTCGATTATCGCGCGGCGCTGGACGCCAACAGCCTGAACGGTGCGCGGATCGGGGTGATGCGGTTTCTCGTCGGCAACTATTCGGACGAGACCCAGGCGGTGTTCGCCCAGAATCTCCAGGCGCTGCGTGATGCCGGGGCCGAGCTGATCGAGATCACCGAGGGGCCGGACATGCGGGCCATCGGTGGCGGCGAGATCCAGGTGCTGATGAGTGAGTTGAAGGCGGATATGAACGCCTATCTGGCCTCGACCGACCCGCAGCAGGTGCCGACGCGGACCCTGGCTGACCTGATCGCCTTCAACAATGCCGAGCCGCGCGAGACAGTGCTGTTCGGCCAGGAGCTGTTCCTGCGGGCTGAGGCGACGGCCGGGCTGGATGATCCGGTCTATCTGGAGGCGCGGGCGACCTCGCTGCGGCTGGCCGGGCCCGAGGGCATCGACCGGATGATGGCGCAGAATCGGGTCGTCGCCCTGATCGCCCCGACCACGTCGCGGGCCTGGACCAATGACCGCGACGACGACGACGACGGTCAGGGCTCGGCCGCGCGGCTGCCGGCGGTGGCGGGCTATCCGCATCTGACCGTGCCGATGGGCTTTGACCGCGGCATGCCGGTGGGCATCAGCTTCATCGGCGGAAAATGGGATGATGCCCGCATCCTGTCGCTGGGCTTTGCCTATGAGCAGAGAACCCACGCCCGGCGCGCACCGACGATGCCCTGACCGCCCTGGTCGCGCGGCGCAATCGCCGTGAGCCATACCCGCATAGAAAACCCCGGCGCAGCGGCCGGGGCTTTCCATTTTGCGAGGCTGAACGATCAGGCCGGGGCCTTGACCGTGCGCAGATAGGGCAGCTGGACGTCGACATCGCCGACCCAGTCGTGAAATTTGATCTGACCTGCCGTCGAGTCGGCGGTGAAATCGGGCGCGATGTCGTTGATGCGCAAGCTCATGAGGTAGCCTCCAGTGCCAGGAATTGATCGTTCGCACCCGATATAGATACTGCGTCGTCGCCTTCCAGATGGGCCGCGTCACGGGGGTCACCGGGCAGGGGTCGGCGCCGTCCGGCGGGAGGCCGGACGGTCGGGGCGGGCGCGGGGCGACCGGGGCTCGCCCGGTGCTAGAATGTTTTACCGTTTCGACGAGACACAGCGCCCCGCGTGACCGTTTTCCACGCGCCCGTCGCCTGCCGGCCCTGTTCGGGCCTTGGCGACTCGCCGCCCCGTCCGTTGCCGGACGGGACAGGGGGCGGACGTGCCGGACGATGTCCGACAGCGGTCGCGACCCGAAGGCGCGCGGCGAGCAAGCGGGCGGGATCCGTCCCCGCCCGGCGAGGCCCCCGGAGATAGGCGTCTCCCCGGCTTCATCGCTCGGCCACAGCCCGCCGTCGTCGAGCAGCGTGGATCCGACGCCCTCCCCATCGACGGGATGAAGGAGAGTCTGGCACGGCGGGGAACCAGGGCGGGTTTTTAGGGTCGGGTTTTAGGGAAGGGGTTTAGAAACAGGGGGTTGGGGAGGGGCGATGTGCGGGTTTTGGGTATTTGTGTCGCGGAATTTGATGCCCTCTCCCGGCGGGAGAGGGCGGCCGCGCACGACGGCATCAGCCGTCGTTCTGGCGCGGGCGGGTGAGGGGCACCCGGTGAGAGGGAGCCCCTCACCCTTGAGCGCGAAGACCACGCGCTGACGCTCGCGGGCGCTCAAGCCCTCTCCCGCCGGGAGAGGGTGTCACTTTGCTGTCGGCATTCTCCGGTGCCGACTGCGCCGGGCCGAAGGATGACGACGGGGGAGAGGCTCACACCTGGGTCCCCGCATTGGCAGCTTCGCGCCGCCCTTCGGGTCGCGGGGATGAGCGGGGTATGGGGGGCGGGTGAGAGGCAACCCGATGAGGGGGGCGCACCCTTTGACGCTTCACGCGGAAAGGCTAGCCGCCGGTCACATAGATGGTGCAGGTCGAGGATTCGCCGGTCAGGGGGTTGGCGAAGGGGACCACCCGGGCCACCGGGTTGGCGAAGACCTGGCCGAGCAGGGCGAGGAAGGGGGCGTCGGGTGCGTCGTCCGACCACAGGGCGAAGACGCCGTCGGGCGTCAGCCAGGACTTCATCCGGGACAGGCCTTCGGCCGTATAGAAGCGGGCGTGGGCGGGGTTCAGCAGTCGGTACGGCGAATGGTCGATGTCCAGCAGGATGACGTTCCAGTGACCGTCCGCGTCTGGCTCGGCGTCAAACAGGCTGAAGAAGTCGGCGTGGGTCAGGATACAGCGCGGGTTGGCCCCGAGGCTCTCGCCGATCGGCACGATGCCGGCGCGATGCCAGTCGATCACGGCCTCGATCGCGTCGGCGACCTCGACGGAGCCGACCCGCGCGTCGGCAAGGGCCGCCTGGGCCGTGTAGCCGAGGCCGAGACCGCCGACGAGGACCTTCAGATCGGTGCCGCTCGCCCGGGCCAGGCCCAGCGTGGCCAGCTCCGTCTCGCCGACTGTGAACAGGCTGGACATCAGATGTTCGTCGCCGAGGATGACCTCGACCACATCCTGATCCAGCGCCGAAACCCAGCGCCGCCGCAGGATGATCGGTCCCATGGGCGTGGGACGGTAATCCAGTTCCTCGATCAGACGCGACAAACGATGACTCCATGACGGTAGACCGGGATGTACCATCGGCCATCAGCGGCGGGGATGCACGTCCTGATCGCAGCCACCGGCAGCAGCGGCGGCGTTGATCCACATCAGCGCCATTCGGACGGATGAGCGCCATTGTGGCTGACGGCGTTGCTGACGGCCTGCAAACTGCCAGGCAGGACAGACAAGGTTGTCAGGGAGAGCTTGGGGCTTCGCTCCCTGACTCCTGATCGGTCGGAAAGGGCCCTGCCTGTGAGACGCGCTGTCATCCTGACGCTTTCCCTGATGGTCCTCGCCGTGAGCGGTTCGGTCGAGGCGGCTCCGCGTCCGATTTGGCTCCTCCGACCCCTGTCATCAGCGAAGACGCACCGTCGACGCCGTCCCCCGCCCGGGCGGCGGAAGCGTCAGAGCAGCAGGCCCGCCTCGATGCTGCCCAACGCGCCCGGTCGGCCGCCCAGCGGCAAATCGAGGCGGAGCAGGGCGAGACCGGGATCTCTTCCAATCCGGCATCTGGCTCCAACCTGAGGTCCAGCAACATCGGGCCTGGGGCCGGGGAGGGGGATTCCGTGAGGTAATCTGCCCGGACTGGACTCATCGGTCCAATCGGGATCAGGATCGGTGTATGTCGCAGCCACTCATCTTTCTGGATACGGACAGCGCCCTCAGCCTTCAGGATCAGGTGCGTCGCAAACTGGTCGAGGCGGCCTGCGCCGGCGCCTTTCCACCCGGGCGGCGGCTGCCGTCATCGCGCGCCCTGGCTACCCAGTTGGGCGTGGCTCGCAATACGGTAACGCTGGCCTATCAGAAGCTTCTGGATGAGGGGCTGTTCGTCAGTCGCGAGCGCAGCGGCATCTACATCGATCAGGACATGGTGCGCGGCCTGACCGCCATCGAGACGGTGGCGGGTGGCCGGGACCCGGTCCGCAAGTCCCGGTGGCGGGGGCGGTTCAAGACCGGTGACGGCGGCGACCCCGCGGCGCGTCGTACTCCCAACTGGCACCAGTATCCCTATCCGTTCATCGACGGGGTGTTTGATGCCTCGCTGTTTCCCGTGGCGGAATGGCGCGAGGCCAGTCGTCAGGCCTTGGCGGTCGACGACATCAGTCAGTGGTCAACCGACTCCGGTGACGCGGATGACCCGATGTTGATCGAGGAAATCCGCACCAAGGTTCTGCCGCGCCGGGGAATCCAGGCGCGACCCGATGAGATCCTGATCACCGTGGGGACCCAGCAGGCGCTGGCCCTGCTCAGTGAGATGTTGATGGATACGACCACCACGGTGGCCGTCGAGGACCCGGGCTATCCCGACCTGCGCCGGATGGTGGCCAATCGGGGCGCGCGAACCGTGTTGCAGCCCGTCGATGAAGAGGGGGTGGTGATCGACCGGCGGCTGGACGATTGTGACATCCTGTATGCCACGCCCAGTCATCAGTTCCCGACCGGGGTGATGATGAGCCAGGGACGACGGGAGGCGCTGCTGAAGAAGGCCAGGGCGCGGAACATGATCGTCATCGAGGACGATTTCGACTGCGAGTCCAACTACCTGGATGAGGCCTGCCCGGCGCTCTACAGTCTCGATCCGGACGGTCGGGTCATCTATGTGGCCAGCCTGTCCAAGATCCTGGGGCCGGGCCTGCGGATGGGGTTCATCGTGGCACCCGCCGAGGTGATTACCGAGGTCCGGCGTCTGCGGCAGTTGGCCGTGCGTCACCCGCCGCTCAACAACCAGCGGATCGCCGCGCATTTTCTCGCCATGGGCCACTATACGGCGACCATGATGCGGCTGGGGCGGCTGTTCCGCGAGCGGCGCACGGCGCTGCGTGACGCGTTGAATCACTATCTGCAGCAGTCCGTCGCCATCGGGACGCTGCGGGGCGGTGCCGCCTACTGGGTGCGGGGCCCCGATCATCTCGATGTGGCGCGGCTGGCCGTCGAGGCCGAGCGGCGCGGGGTGCTGATCGAGTCGGTTGGCCCCTACTATGCGGGAGGCGCGGCCCCCCGGAACATCTTCCGCCTCGGGGTCACCAGCCTGCCTCTCGACCGGATCCGTGAGGGGGTGGCCATTCTGGCGGACCTGATGCGCGACCTTCCCGGCGTCGCGCCGGCCTTTCCGCATTCGCCCGAGGGCAGGCTCACCGGCGCAGCGCTCCAGACGGCGATGTCGGGGGCGATGTTGTTGTGCAAGACGGTGTACGGCGACCCCTGCACGATCGAACTTCACCCGGACGGCAGGATGACCGGACGGGCGGGCTATGCCAATGAAGACTGCGATTTCGGCCACTGGTGGGTGGAGGACGATGTCTGGTGCCGCCAGTGGGATCGATGGTCCTATGGCGAGACCGCCAGCTTTCAGACGGTGATCGTTGACGACCGGATCGGCTGGTTCGACGCCAATGGCCGACTGGTGGATTCGGCGGTCGTCCGGCGAATGGTTCCCGATCAGGCCGTGGAGCCAAAACCCGTTTGAGGCGAGTCATCTCGGGTAACTGGCACCATAGTTCAAGCGTGACTGGCGCTATGTAACGCCGGTCATCGCCGTCACAGTTCCTTCACTGGGCCGCAAGGTCCGATGCGGGAGATGACATGCGACCCTTCGGAATCGCCGGCCTGCAGCTTGATTTGGCCAAGACGGACAACTGCGATCACATCGTCGCCGAGATTGCGGCGGCGAAGGCGCGGCTGCCCTGGGTGGACATGATCGTGATCGGCGAACTGGCGCTGTACGGTGCCGGGGTCAGCCACGCCCAGCCCCTGCCGGGTCCGGCGGAGGCAAGGATGTGTGAGGCCGCCCGCGCCGCAGGCGTCTGGCTGGTCCCGGGCTCCCTGTTCGAAAAGGTCGGTGACCGCATCTACAACACTGCGCCGGTGATCGATCCCGCTGGCGAGGTCGTGGCCCGCTATCGCAAGATCTATCCGTTCCGGCCCTATGAACAGGGGGTCACCGCCGGGGATCAGTTCGTGGTCTTCGATGTGCCGGACGTCGGCCGTTTCGGCCTGTCGATCTGCTACGATATGTGGTTCCCGGAGACCACACGGACCCTGACCTGGATGGGGGCCGAGGTTATCCTGCATCCCGGCATGACCAATACGATCGACCGCGACGCCGAACTGGCGATCGCGCGGGCCAGCGCCGTGACCAACCAGGTCTATTTTGTCGACATCAATGTCGCGGGAGCGCTGGGCGTCGGCAAGTCGGGCGTGTTCGGCCCCGGTGGCGAGGTGATCCACGAAGCCGGGGCGGGCCATGAGGTGATCGCGGTGGAGCTGGATCTCGACCAGGTTACCCGGGTGCGCGAGCGCGGCTGGCACGGGCTGGGGCAGCCCCTGAAAAGCCTGCGCGATACGCCCATCGAATTCCCACCCTATCGGGACGGCTTCGCAGCCTCGCCCGCCTTCGCCAAACTGGGGCCGCTGGAAAAGCCCCGGTCCGAACGTCCGGCCTCGCCGGCGCTGAGAGTCGTCAAGACCTAGAGGCGCGCCGCGGCGCGAAATCGAACACCACAAATAATCGTTTCAATCAGGGGGAAGCAGAATGAACAGGTCAAATCTGAGAAATGCGGCATCGATCAGTGCCTTGATGCTGGGGCTGGGTATGGCCGGCGGGGCTGTGGCCCAGAACGCTGAGCCGGTGGCCCGGGTCGATGATATCGTGGTCACGGCGACCCGTCGCGAGACCAGCGTTCTCGACGTTCCGTACAATATCTCGGCGGTGTCGGGCACGGCGATCGAGGCGGCCAAGATGGCCGACAGCGCCGAGCTGATGCGTGGCATTCCCGGGGTATCGGTCGTCGATCGCGGCTATCGTAATTCGGGCGTGATCAACAACGTCCTGATCCGGGGCATCAACGTCGACAGCAATGCGCTGGGTGACTACGCCGTCTCGAGTGTCGCGCCCGTTTCGACCTATCTCAATGATACGCCCCTGCTCGCCGGCTTCCTGCTGAAGGATCTGGATCGGGTCGAGGTGCTGCGCGGGCCGCAGGGCACCCTGTATGGTTCCGGCTCGCTGGGCGGGACGGTGCGCTACATCACCCGCGCCCCGAAGCTCGGCATCTTCGAGGGCGCGGCCTCGGCCACCGTCAGCCAGGTCGAGGGATCGGGCAGCATGGGCTGGGCCGCCGACCTGACGCTGAACATCCCTCTGGGCGAGACGCTGGCCTTCCGGGCCACGGCCAGCCAGATCGATTATCCGGGCGTGACCGACTATGTGAACATCTATCAGCTGGACGGCACCGGGGCTCCGGTCGCGCCGAGCGGCCTGCTGTCGCCGGATGCGGCCTATACCAGCAAGGCAGACGCCGACACGGTCGAGATCTGGTTCGCGCGCGCCGCCCTGCGCTTCGAGCCCAATGATCAATTCAACGCCACGCTGAGCTACAGCCAGCAGTCCGACGAAATCGGCGGGCGGCGGCAGGTGACCCGCGGTGCCGACGGCTACGGCAATGTCTACGGTGACTATGAGAACGGTTCGGTCCAGCTGGAGCCGTCATCCCGCGACGTCACCCTGGCCAGCCTGGAAATGAACGTCGATCTGGGTTTCGCGACCCTGACCTCGTCGACCTCGCACTACAAGCATGAGGGCGAAAGCCTCAGTGAAAACACTGGATTCTATGCACAATTCGGGTTTCTGAGCTTCTACTACAACTACCCGCGGCCGATGGCGACGGCGGAGCGGGCCTATACGGATGAGGCGACGATCCAGGAGTTGCGACTGGTCTCCACGACCGGCGGGGCGTTCGATTATGTCGTCGGGGCCTACTACAACGACGACACGCTGGACTCGTCGCAGAACAGCTATCTGCGCGGCTTCAAACGCTGGGCGGACGCGACCTTCCCCTGGGCGCCGGCGGGCATATCCGGCGACCAGGACTTCCTCTACCGCCGCCATGAGACATTCAAGGACAAGGCCCTCTACGGCGAGCTGACCTGGCATGCGACCGACGCCCTGTCCCTGACCGGTGGCGTGCGCTGGTTCGACAACGAGGCGATCAACGACACCTTCATCGACGTGCCGATCTACACGTCGCTGAGCCAGCCGGTGAACGCGCATTTTGAATCGTCGGAGAGCCGGGTCCTGTTCAAGGGCAACCTGTCGTGGCGCTTCAGCGACAGCGGCCTGTTCTACGGCACGATTTCGGAAGGCTACCGTCGCGGCGGCTCCAACGCGGTCCCGCTGAGCGGCAATTTCGCCGAGGACCCGCGCTGGCAGGTCTATGGCTCGGACTCGGTGGTCAACTACGAGGCCGGGGTGAAGGGGCGGCGCGGGAGCCTGACCTATGATGCCGCCCTGTTCTACGTCGACTGGGAAGACATCCAGCTGAACACCTCGACGCCGAACTGGGGCTTCTATGTCGTCCAGAACGGCGGCAAGGCGCGCAGCTATGGTCTGGAGACCTCGATCGACGGCCGGCCCACCGACGCGCTGCACTATTCGCTCGGCTACACCTATACCAATGCCAAGCTGAGCGAGGACGTTCTCAGTCCGCTGGGGGCCGTGCTGGGAGCCGACGGGTCGTCCCTTCCGGGTACGCCGGAACATGCGGTCACCCTGTCCAGCGACTACACCTGGTCGCTGGCCGGTGACCTGAGGCTGGTGGCGCGGGCGAGCGGCTACTATCAGTCGTCCACCCGCAATGCGATCGGGGGCCCGACGTTCAATACCGAAATCCCGGGCTTCACCCTCTGGAACAGCTCGGCCACGCTTTCGCGGGGTCCCTGGGCCGCGACCCTGTTCGTGAAGAACATCTTCAACGAAGATGGCGTGACCGGCGAGTTCACCGAGGCCTACATGGGTACCCGTCCCTCGGTCGGTTACTACGGCAATGCGTCCAAGAAATTCATCTCCCTGCCGCGGACCATCGGTCTGTCGCTCGACTACAGCTTCTAGGGCGGAAATGGTCGACGTGGCGGTCAGGAGCGGTGTGATGGAGCAGCTGGGCGGCGTGGCCCGGCTTATCCGGAGCGGCCGTATCGGCGAGGCCCTCGCCCGCCTGACCGCCATCGAGGCCGACGCCGGGGGCGATGGCGTCCTGCTGCAGCACCTCGGCGAATATTATACCCATTGCGGCAAGCCTGCGGATGCCGCCCGTTGCTATCGACGGGCGGTGACGCTGACGCCGGATGATCCCGGCTGCCTCTACAATCTGGCGACGGCCCTGATCGCGACGGGCCAGACCGCAGAGGCCGAGGGGCTTCTGGACCGGGTCATCACACTCAATCCCGGCGACGGCGACGCCTGGCAGAACCGCTCGACCCTGAGACGCCAGACGCCCGAGGCGAACCATGTCGACGGCCTGATTGAGGCGGTTGCCCGGGCCCGGGCGGCACCCGATGAGGTGGCGCTCTGCTACGCCCTGGCCAAGGAATATGAGGACCTCGGTGAAGCCGGCCCCAGCTTCGACTGGCTCAAGCGTGGCGCGGACCGGCGGCGGAGCCTGCTCAGCTACAGGGTCGAGGCGGACGTCGCCGCCATGGCGCAGATCGCCGACGTCTTTGATGCCGGGTTGATGGCGCAACCCGCTGCCGGCTGTGCCGAAAGCGGACCGATTTTCGTGCTGGGTCTGCCCCGCAGTGGCACCACCCTGGTTGATCGCATCATCAGTTCACACAGCGCGGCCGAGAGCCTGGGCGAGATCAATGATTTCGCTCTCAGCCTGATGCGTCTGGCGGGGGATGCGGCAGGGAAGGGCGACCTGATCCGGCGCTCGGCCACTCTGGATCCGGCGGCACTGGGCCGGGCCTATATCGACAGCACCGCCGGCTACGGTGCCACCGCGCCGATGCAGATCGACAAGACGCCGGTGAATTTCCTCTATATCGGCCTGATCGCGCGGGCCCTGCCCAATGCGCGGATCGTCCATCTGCGGCGGCATCCGATGGACAGCGGCTATGCTCTCTACAAGACGCTGTTCCGGATGGGCTGCCCCTATTCCTACGATCTGAAGGATATTGCGGCCTATCTGCTGGCCCACCGGCGGCTGATGGAACACTGGCGCAGCGTCCTGCCGGGGCGGGTGCTGGACGTCGACTATGAAACCCTGGTCACCGATCAGGAGGCGCAGAGCCGCAGGATCATCGACCATTGCGGGCTGGACTGGCAGGACGCCTGTCTGCGTTTCCACGAAAATGCATCACCGGCGGCCACGGCCAGCGCCGCCCAGGTGCGCCAGCCGATCCATGCCAAATCGGTCGGCCTGTGGCGGCGCTACGGCGAACACCTCAAACCCCTGGCCGCCGCCCTGGTGGCCGGTGGTATGGACCCGGCGGAGCTGGCCTGATGTCGCGGCTGTTATCTTGTCTGAGGTCCGGCGTGGCCGGACTGGTCGCAACGCTTGCCCTGGCGACCCCGGCGTTGGCCGGACCGATCTTCGTCGACGACTTCCAGGACGGGCAGGCGGACGGTTGGGCCGCGACCGGGGACGGTGATGTACGGCTGACCGCCTATCAGGACAATATTTCGCTGCGGTTTACGCGTCGGGCCGAGGCCCTGACGACGGTGTCGACGCGCGGCTTCGGCGACGTGGTCGTGGCGGCGTCGCTTGCCGGGCAGTCACTGGGGCGGGGCGATGCCTGTCTGACCGAGGTGTCGGGTGACGGCGGCGCGACCTGGCAGACCATTGTGCGGCTGAATGACGGGGCCGACGAAGGTGTTACCCTGGTCAGGGGCGAGATTGCCCCTGTGGGCGGTGACGACAATGCCCGACTGATGATCCGGTTTCGGGCCGCGGGGGGTCTGACGACCCTGTGCTGGGGTGATGCCGTGACCGTGACGGGCGAGGCCCTCGCCGCTGCCCCCGACGCGCGACCGACGGTGGACGCGGTCCTGTCGGGGGCGAGTTTTGCGGCCCCGGTGGACCTGTCGGGGTTCGTCGTTGGCGACGACGCTGTTGCCCCGACGGGTCGCGCGTCCTGGCGGCTGACGCTCGATGTAGTCCGGGCGGACATGACACTGAATGTCCTCAAGGACGAGACCGACGACGGTCCGGTCGCGAAGGCTGATCGCGCGACCTTGCCCGCCTTTGACTTCACGCTCGTTCAGGACGGCGGTCGGCTGATCCCGTTACAGCGGGGACCGGTCGTCAGCGGTCATCCGGAATGGGACTGGGTCGTTGAGCCGGGTCAGGTCTGGGTCGACGAGCAGAACGCCGGCTGGCTGCGGGCGGCACTGCCCTTCGCCCTTGAGGAGCGCAACGCCAACTGCCTGCACAACGGCGTGCTGACCTTCCGCTTCAAGCCCGACGGATCGACGTCACCGGTCGCTTTCGAGATCGCCTCGGAGACCTGTGCCTATCTGAAATTCGACGCTTGGGGTGCGGCACCGGCGCAGCTGCAGTCCGCCCCCGACACGGACGCGGATGCGGTCGTGGCGGCCTATGAGGAGGAGGTCGCCGCCCGGCTGCCGGTCCGGCCGCTGGCCGATCTGGAAGGTCTGTATCCCGGTCTCGACGTGTCCCGGCTGGCCCTGGCCACGCCGGTGGACGGCGATCCACCGGCGGCCTTTGGACTGGTTGTGGACGGGACCCACTATGTCGGCGGCTGCCGGACCCGGCACGGCGACTATCCGTTCTGCGCGGTGCTGGACCTGCCGTCCTATTCGACCGCCAAATCGATCGTCGGCGGCGTGGGCCTGATGCGGCTGGCGGCCCTGTATCCCGGCGTGACCGAGGCGTTGGTTCGCGACCATGTCCCCGCCTGCGCCACCGGCCGGGTCTGGGACGGGGTCAGCCTGGTCCAGACCGCGGACATGGCCACGGGCATCTATGGCTCGACCGCCTTTGAGGCTGACGAGAATGCCGCATCGACGGGGACGTTCTTCGACGCGCCGGATCATGCGACCAAGGTCGCCTATGCCTGCGCGCATTATGGTCGCCGCGCCGCGCCGGGACAGACCTTCGTCTATCACACGACGGACACCTATCTGCTGGGCACGGCCATGGCCGATATCGCGCGGACGCATGGGACGGCGGACGTCTACGATGGCCTGCTCGTGCCGCTATGGCAGGCACTGCACCTCAGCCCGACCATCATGGACACCCGGCGGACGGCCGATGCCGAACGCCAGCCCTTTGCCGGATGGGGCCTGACCTACCATGCCGATGACATCGTCCGCATCGCCGGATGGCTGTCCGGCGGGGGCCGGATCGATGGCCGTCCGATGCTGGACGAGGGCCTGCTGTCCGCCGCCCTGCAGCGGGATCCGACGCCGTCGGGCCTGCCTGCCGGCATCCCCGGCTTTCGCTACAAGACGGGTTTCTGGGCCCGGGATATTGCCCCGACCCTCGGCTGTTCCGCGCCACAGATGACACCCTTCATGTCCGGCTATGGCGGCATCTCGGTGGTGCTGCTGCCGGGTGATGTGACCTTCTATTATTTCGGTGACAGCGGGGTCTTCGACTGGGCACCGGCCGCCGTGGAAATCGCCAAAATCAAACGGATCTGCCCATGACCGACGACGCCCCCGCCGCGCCCGCCGTTTCGGGCCGCTTTCCCAAGGTGCCCGAGAACAGCTTGCTGGCCAGCGTCCTGCTGTCCTTCATGGCCACAGCCGGCCTGTTCTATGTGAACATCATGGCCGCGCTGGTGGACGGACTGATCAGCGGTGCCGGATTGACGCCGAAGGCCGCGGGTCTGGTCGCCTCGGCCAATGTCTATGGCGCGGCGGTGGGGGCCCTGACGGCGGTGTTCATCATCCGCCGGCTGCCCTGGCGGCGCACCGCCGTTGTGGCGCTACTGCTGATGATCAGCGTCGATCTGGTGTCGACCCTGATCAAGATGCCGGAGCTGTTGATCGGCATCCGCTTTGTGCATGGCATGATCGGCGGCCTTCTGGTCGGGGTGGCCTTTGCGGTCATCGCCCGGACCAGGACGCCGGACCGGACCTTCGGCATGCTGCTGGTGGTGCAGTTCGGTCTGGGCGGGCTGGGCCTGATGTTCCTGCCGCGTCTGGTGCCGGTGTTCGGCCACGGCGTCCTGTTCATGGCCCTGGCGGCCTTCAGTGCCGTGACCCTGGTCATGCTGCCCTTCCTCGGCGAGTACCGAGCTCCGCCCAGGCCGGCCCCGACCGCGACCAAGGCCGTGGTTCGCTGGGTTCCGCTGATCCTCGCCTTTGCCGGTATCTTCCTGTTCCAGGCCGCCAATATGGGACTGGCCGCCTATATCATCAGCCTCGGCAAGGCGTCGGGCCTGACCCTCGGCTTCATCACCGACACGCTGGGCGCGGCCAACTGGATCGGAGCCCTCGGCTCGGTGATGGTGGTTATCCTGGGCCTGAGGTTCGGCCGGGCCCGTCCGCTGTTGCTGGGTCTGGCCCTGACCCTGGTCGGGACCTGGGCCTTCCACTACGCCCATCTGCCGTGGGTGTTTCTGGCGGCCAACATCGCCACCGCGGTCACCTGGGCCTTCGTCATCCCCTATCTGCTGGGCATGTGTGCCGCCTTCGACAAGGCCGGGCAGATGGCGGCCCTGGGCGGGTTCTTCTCGAAACTGGGCCTGGCCTCCGGCCCCGCCGTCGCCGCCTTCGTGGCGGGCGGCGGCGAATACCAAGGGCTGATCACCCTGGCGGCCGTCGGACTGCTGTGCAGCGGCCTGGCGGCGCTTACCCCGGCCCTGCTGCTCGACCGACAGCGACAACCGGCCTGACCTTTCCCCAATCCGGAGACGCCCGAGCGTCTTCCATCCAACAATTCCTATCGGAGCTCACGCCCATGTCCATGAATGCTGACCTGTTGTCCCGTCGTCTGGCCGCCGTGCCGCGCGGGGTCGCCACCGCCACCCCTGTCTTCGCCGCCCGCGCCGAGAATGCCGAACTGTGGGATGTCGAGGGCAAACGCTACGTCGATTTCGCCGGTGGTATCGCCGTTCTCAACACCGGCCATCGCCACCCCCGCGTGATGGAGGCCGTTCGCACCCAGATGGACGCCTATACTCACACCGCCTTCCAGGTCGTGGCCTATGAGCCCTATGTCGCGCTGGCCGAACGACTGAACGCCCTCGCGCCCTTCAAGGGGCCGGCCAAGACCATATTGTTCACCACGGGGGCTGAAGCCGTCGAGAACGCGGTCAAACTGGCCCGGGCGGCAACCGGCCGTTCGGCGGTCATCGCCTTCACCGGCGGGTTCCATGGCCGGACCATGCTGACCATGGCCATGACCGGCAAGGTGGCCCCCTACAAGCGGCTGTTCGGTCCGCTGCCGGCCGAGGTCTATCACGCGCCGTTCCCGGTGCCGCAGTATGGCGTCACCGTCGAGGACAGCCTGCGGGCGCTGGAATTCCTGTTCCGCGCCGACGTCGAGCCGGAGCGGGTCGCGGCCATCATCCTGGAGCCCGTGCAGGGGGAGGGGGGATTCCAGCCCGCGCCGCCGGAACTGCTGCGGGCCCTGCGCGAGATCTGCGACCGGCACGGCATCCTGCTGATCTCCGACGAGATCCAGGCCGGGTTCGGCCGCACCGGCAAGATGTTCGGTATCGAGCACAGCGGTGTCGAGCCGGACCTGATCACCGTGGCCAAGTCGCTGGCCGGGGGCTTTCCCCTGTCGGGCGTGATCGGTCGCGCGGCGATCATGGACGCGGCCGAGCCGGGTGGCCTGGGCGGCACCTATGCCGGTCCGCCGATCGCCTGCGCCGCCGCCCTGGCGGTGCTGGACGTGATCGCCGACGAGAAGCTGCTGGAGCGGGCCAATGCCCAGGGGGAGCATATCAAGAGCCGGCTGCACGCCATGAGCCGCCGCAATGACCTGTTGCCGATCGCGGCCATCCGGGGACCGGGCGCGATGATCGGGTTCGACATTGTGAAGACGCGCGGCAGCCACGATCCGGACGGGGCCGCCGCCAAGGCGGTCACGGTCCGGGCGCTGGAGAAGGGGTTGATCCTGCTGTCGTGCGGCGTGTTCGGGGAAACCATCCGGCTGCTGGCCCCGCTGACCACGCCCGACGCCATCCTCGACGAGGGTCTGGATATCCTTGAGGCCTCGCTGGAGATGGCATCCTGATGACGGCGCACGACACGGCCGAACGGGCGCGGCTGGCCCTGAACCGCCCCGACCTGCTGCGCGAAGCGGCCTGGATCAACGGTGTCTGGGTCACAGGCGATACCGACATCGCAGTGACCAACCCCGCGACCGGCAAGGTGCTGGGCAGCGTGCCAGCGCTGGGTGCGGCGGAGACGCTGGACGCTGTGGCCGCGGCCCATGCCGCCTTCCCGGCCTGGGCCGCCCGGGCGGCCAGAGAGCGGGCCTCGATCCTGCGGCGCTGGTTCGAGCTGATCATGGCCCACCAGGACGATCTGGCCCGGCTGATGACCGCCGAACAGGGCAAGCCTCTCGCGGAAGCAAAAGGCGAGGTGGCCTATGCGGCCGGCTTCATCGAATGGTTCGGTGAGGAGGCCAAACGCGCCTATGGCGAGGTCATCCCCGGCCATCAGGCCGACAAGCGGATCGTGGTGCTGAAACAGCCGGTCGGGGTGGTGGCGGCGGTGACGCCGTGGAATTTCCCGGCGGCGATGATCACCCGCAAGGTTGGCCCCGCCCTGGCCGCTGGCTGCACCGTGGTGCTGAAGCCGTCAGAGTTGACGCCCTTCTCGGCCCTGGCCCTGGCCGTGCTGGGCGAGGAGGCCGGGCTGCCGGCCGGGGTGTTCAACATCGTCACCGGTCACCCGGCCCCGATCGGCGAGGTGATGACCACCGACCCGCGTGTCGCCAAATTCACCTTCACCGGCTCGACCCCGGTCGGCAAGATGCTGGCCGCCGCCTGTATGGGCACGGTCAAGCGGGTGTCGCTGGAACTGGGCGGCAACGCCCCCTTCATCGTGTTTGACGACGCCGACCTCGATGCCGCGGTCGAGGGGGCCATGGCCTCCAAATTCCGCAATACCGGCCAGACCTGCGTCTGCGCCAACCGGCTGCTGGTCCAGAGTGGCGTCTATGACGCCTTCGCCGAAAAGCTGGCCGCCCGGGTCAGGGCCCTGCGGGTCGGTGACGGTCTCGACGGGCCGACCGATCAGGGGCCGTTGATCAATGCCGCCGCTGTCGACAAGGTGGCACAGCATGTCGCCGATGCCCTGGATGGGGGCGCGCAGATCCTGACCGGCGGGGTGCGTCGCGGCGAGAGCGGAACATGGTTCGAGCCGACGGTCCTGACCGGGGTTTCACCGAACGCCCGTCTCAACCGGGAGGAAACCTTCGGGCCAGTCGCCGGTCTCGTGCGGTTCGAAACGGAGGCCGAAGCGATCAGCCTTGCCAACGACACCCGGGCCGGCCTGGCCTCCTATGTCTTCACCCGTGACCTCGACCGTGCCTGGCGGGTCGGGGAGGGGCTGCAGTACGGGATGGTCGGGCTGAACACCGGCCTGATCTCGACCGAGGTGGCTCCGTTCGGCGGTATCAAGGAATCCGGCCTCGGCCGCGAGGGCTCGCATTTTGGTCTGGACGAGTATCAGGAGCTGAAGATGATGTGCTTCGGCATCAGCCCGGCGGCCGCTTGATGTGACCCGGGATGAGGCGCGACCTTCGTTGGCGGGGAGTTGCAGAAGTCGGCATAGTTTCCCGGACTGGCCCGCGGCGAGGGCCGCAACCGGCAAAGGTTTGGGCCGACGGAGCCGGCGGGCAGTATCCGCACTGGTCAACCGGACGCCGGCACGATAGCACCGGACAGGAACTGCGCACTGTGCCGGCTTTCCTGATATTATCCAGCGAGTTTCAGTGCATACCCCGCCCACGCTCTCGCCGCCCCTGATCCCCATCGAGCGCTATTCGACTGACGACCTTCCGCCGGATGAACGATACCAGGCATGGCTGGATCGGGGCTGGTTTCGGGTCGCGCCGATATTTCGCACCGTTCCGGCAGAGCCCTTTAACACGACGATCGAAAGTGCGGCCGCGGGCCGACTGCTGGTCATGTATACGGAAATCACCGCCATGAGTTGGGAGCGGCGGGTCGACGACATTCGCGATTCCGACTTCCAACCCTTCAGCGTCAATATGATGGTTCAGGGCACGGCCCAGGGAGATATGGACGGGCGTCCCTTCTTCGAACCCGCGGGCACCTATCATTTCCATGACATGGCGCGGCCTTCGCTGCACGGATCGACGGCCAGTCTGACCTATAGCCTGATCATTCCGCGGGATGTGGCCAAGACCTGGTTCGGGCCGATTGAGGCTCTGCACGGGCTGGTCGTCACGGGCGAACTGGCGAAGGCGCTGATGGAACTGGTGCAGTCCTTTTGGCGGCTGTTGCCGGGGCTGACACCGGAAGGCGCCGCGCGGTTCGAGCGCGCTTTTCTGGAGATGCTGGCGCTCGGCGTCGAAGTCACCGTTCCAACCGCGCCGGTTCGCGTCGAGGCCGGAGTTGCCCTGCGTGCTGCAGCGATCGAAGCTATCGATCATAGGACGGGGCTGGAGCGGGCTTCGGCTGCCGAGCTGTGTCGCGTCCTGAATGTGCCGGTTGATCAGCTTTCGACGGCATTCCGTCAGGACGGAGGGGTGGCGGCCTATTTGCTGACGCGGCGGCTGGACGAGGCGCGCGCCGCGCTGACGGGGCTGCAGCGGGTTGAGCCGATCGGCAATATCGCGCACCGGCTGGGCTTCAGCGATGCGGCTCATTTGAGCCGGACCTTTCGCCAGCGGTTTGGCCTGTCACCCCGCGCCTATCGCAAGATGGACGGCAAGGACGAGCACGAAAGCTAGACGCGAAGCGTCACCATAAGGCCATGACGACGTTCAAGTTTTCGATCCTGGCGTTCAAGTTTGACCCGTTGCCCCGTGTTACCCGCAGGTGACGCTATTGCTAACGACCCATTAACGGGCGCGCGAAGCGACAGGTTTGGCCAGTCGTGTTCTGGCCGTGTGGGGTGGGTTTCATGTCAGTTTCCAACAAGCGTTCCGTCGCGGGCGCGCGCGCGTCTGCCCGTTCCCTGAAAACCGACGTGGGCACCGGCCGGGTGCGTTCAGGTCTGATGGGGTCTTCGGCGCTTGTCGGGGTTGCCGTTGCGATCTCGCTGGCCGGACTGGCGACGTCGGCGCAGGCCACCACCTATTCGGCCACGACCTATGCCGAACTGGTGGCAGCGATTAACGCGGCCAACGCTAACCCCGGTGCCGACACGATCACCATCGGCGGTGACATCACCCTGGCGGGCCTGCTGCCGGCCATTACCGGCGCGACCACGGTCGACGGCGGCAATTTCACGATCAGCGGCGGTGACCAGAGCCGGCTGTTCTTCGTCGACGCCTTGGGTCAGTCGGTGGTGTTCAACAATATGGTTATGGCGGACGGCCGGGCCGTCGGCGGGGCTGGTGGAACGGGCGGCGGCGGCGGCGGGATGGGCGCGGGCGGCGCGATCTTCGTTAACGCGGGGGCCGTGACGGCCTCGAACGTGTCCTTCGCCGGCAATGACGTGGTCGGCGGTGCGGGTGCCGTGATGAACGCGAACGGCAGTGGCGGCGGCGGTGGCGGCGGGCTGGGCGGCTCGGGCGGCGGGGCCGGAAACACCGGCGGCGGCGGCGGCGGCTATAGCGGCGGCGGCGGCGGCGGCGGCAGTCAGCTGTATAATGGTGCCCCCAATGGCGGTCCCGCCGGTGCCGGTGGCAACGGGCCTGGTGGCGCAGGCGGCGCAGGCAGCGCGAACTCCAACGGGGAAGCTGGCGTCAATGGCGGCGCTGGCGGGACACTCGTCACACAAACCGCCGGCGCCACCATCAACAAGGGCGGCGGCGGCGGCGGCGGCGGCACCAATGGCGGAGCGGGCGGCAACAGTCAGGGCGGCGGCGGCGGCGGTGCCGGCTATACCGGCGCGGGTGGCACCG